>Ga0326597_10009349_pt1 | contig 13150 bp, 13 predicted proteins | sample RVTome_12_FD_203789 | JGI IMG/M metagenome (GOLD analysis project Ga0326597, IMG submission 203789) | Soil microbial communities from uranium-contaminated site in the Upper Colorado River Basin, Wyoming, United States - RVT100D185 | ecosystem: Environmental > Terrestrial > Soil > Contaminated >... | reverse complement strand
AAGCTCAGCATGAACGGAAAAATCTCCAATGATTTCGATCCCTCTTCCGTTCGTCCTGAGGCTCTCGAAGGATGAACGGAGGGTTTTTCAGCAGAATCAAGAGTGATATCCACGGCCTTTCTTTGGTCAGTTGTACTCGCCGCTTTGCCAATATATGTTAGCGTGAAACCGCAGTTTGACCGAAATACCTCGCGAGGATTCCGTGAAAAAACTTTTGAGCCTATTGGTGATGAGCGGCGCGGCTTTGGCGGCGCTTTTTTTTCTGACGAATAACACCGGCTCCCGCGCCGGCATCCCGCAAACGGTAACGCTGAAGCCGGGTGGTGCGGTTCAAGAGGGCTCCATCGTCTCGATCGAGTACACGCTCACCGACGAAACCGGCAAGGTCATCGATTCCAGCACGGGCAAGGAGCCGTTAACCTACATCCAGGGCGCCGGGCAGATCGTCCACGGGCTTGAAAAGGAACTCGCGGGTTTGAAAGTCGGCGACCAGAAAAAAGTTCAGGTCAAGCCGGAAGAGGGCTACGGCCAGCCCGACCCCAAAGCGTTTCAAGAGATTCCGAAAGAGAAGGTCCCGCCCGACGCGCACAAGGTCGGCGCGATGCTGATGACCAAAAGCCCGCAAGGACAAGCCGTCGCTCTGCGCGTGAGCGAAATCAAGGAGAAAACCATCGTGGTCGACTTCAATCATCCCCTCGCCGGTAAGACGCTCAACTTCGACGTGAAGGTCGTCGACATCAAGTCCGCCGATACGCGATAATTTCAAGCCCCGGGCAACGGAGCAACTGAGTCCTGAGTCATCAGCTCAGCACTCATTACTCGTTACTCAGTACTCATTACATGCGCCCAAAGTTTTTCTACGGCTACGTCATCATCGCGCTATGTTTCATCAACATGGTGGTGATGCGCGGTGTCAACGGCGCCTTTGGCGTCTACTATTTGGCCTTATTGGAAGACTTCGCCTGGTCGCGGAGCGACGGTGCTTCAGTCGCGTCGATCAACTGTCTCGTCTATGCTTTCGCTTCACCATTGGTGGGCCTGGCGTTCGACCGTCTCGGGCCGCGCTTGCTTATGCCGCTCGGCGCCTTGCTGGTCGGCGGCGGCTTGGTCTTATCCTCTTTCGCCGGTTCGCTCGTCGGTCTCTATTTTTCCTACGGCATTATCACCGCGTTGGGCCAGGGCGCGCTCGGCTTCGTCGGCCACAATGCGTTGATCTCCTTTTGGTTCGTGCGCCGGCGCGCCACGGCCATCGGCATCGCAAGCATGGGCCAAGGCCTCGGTGCGCTGGTCATGGTGCCGCTGACCCAGATTCTGATCAGCCAGGTCGGTTGGCGCTGGACTTTCATTGTCACCGGCAGTCTACTTCTTTTCGTGTTGGTTCCCGCCAACGCGTTGTTGCAGCGCCGCACGCCGCAGGAGGTCGGCCAATTTCCCGACGGAGACGCCGATCCCTCCCACCAGGTTTCGGTTCCGCGCCACGGCGGGCGATCCAACGGAGGCCGCGACTGGACGTTGGCGGAAGCGGCACGCTCGTTCCCGTTCTGGTCCGTAACGGTCGGTCACCTCGCGCTCGGCACCGCTCTCTTTATGATCAACACCCACGCCATCGCCCACTTTGTCGCCGTCGGCTACGAAAAATTGGCGGCGTCCTTTTATTTCGGTTTTATCGGCTTTATCCGCATCGGCGCGACGATTCTTTGGGGATCGGTCTCCGATCGGCTGGGTCGAAGCAAGGCTTACGGCGTCGCCGTCCTCGTCACCGCGCTCGGCGTCGCCTGCATGATCGCGATGACCTTCAGCGCGCCGCTATGGCTCGTTTATCTTACGATTGCGCTCTACGGCGTCGGCCACAGCGCCGGCAATCCCACCTACGGCGCGGTCATCGGCGATATCTTTTCGGGCCGCAAAATCGGCCTCATCTTCGGTTACCTGGAAATCAGCTTCGGGTTGGGCAGCGCCTTGGGCGCCTGGCTCGGCGGTTATCTCTTCGACCTGACCGGTTCTTACGCCTGGCCTCTCTCCGTGTGCCTTATCTGCTACGTCATTTCCGGCCTGGCGATTCATGCATGCATCCAGTGGCAAGCAAAGCAGATAGCGCATGTGTCTTGAGCGTCTGTGCGTTTGTTTTAACCGTGCCGTACCTCATATGCACTGAAACCGTATTCACCACGAAGCTCACGAAGGTCACGAAGGGTTCGGATTTCTTTGATTGTAAACTTCGCGTTCTTCGTGCCTTCGTGGTGAAATCTGTCTTTTCTTCTTTGGTTGCGGCTTCACCGCGCTGGGTCCTTCGTGGTTAAATTTGTCTTTCTCTTTTGAGTACGGCTCCGTCGAGCTGGCTTCTTCGTGCTGACCAGACATCCGGTTCGCGAATTTCGACCCGGCATGGTATGAGAATCGAAACCCGACCACGAACGACTCAAAATCTGATTTCTTTGAAACCGTCGATTGGGAGTCATTGCCATGAAATTTTGCCTGCACGGTTCCGCCCGTAGCGTAAAGGAAGCGGTAGACCGCGCCCGGCGCGCCGAAGCGCTCGGCTTCGAAGCGATCTTTTTCGCCGATAGCCATATGAACAACGTCGATCCCTACCAGGCGATGGCGATGTGCGCGGTGAGCACGAAAACAATCCGCCTGGGAACCGCCGTGACCAACATGGTCTACCGTGACCCGACGATCACGGCGAATTCCTTTGCGACGCTCAATGAAATCTCCGCAGGCCGCGCGATCATCGGCCTGGGCACCGGCGACGGTCCGGTGTACAGTCTCGGACGAACGGCGACGAAGCTCGTCGATTTCGAGAAGGGCCTGTGCATCATCCGCGACCTGCTTCACGACCGCGGCGTCGACGTGCCAAAGAGCAAAGAGCGCGCCGGCGGCAACGTACAGCTCAAGGTCGGCAATCGACCCGTGCCGATCTACATCTCCGCCGAAGGGCCGAAAACCTTGCGCGTCGCCGGCCGCACCTGCGACGGTGTCATTCTCGGCACGGGCTTCGATCTCGATGTGCTCGAATGGGCGCAAGCGCGCATCGCCGAAGGCGCCAGAGAAGCCGGGCGCAACACCGGCGAAATCGATATCATGCCCGCCGGCATGATCGTCGTCGACGATGACGGAGACCTGGCGCGCCGGCGCGTGCGCGCGCGCATGGCTAACCGCGCCCATCACAACTTCCGTTTCACCATGGAGACCGTGCCCGAAGGCGAGGCGGCCGGCGTCAAAAGATTCATGGACGCCTTCGATATTTCGAAACCGATTGAAGAGCGCATCGATCCCGATTACGTGACGGATTATCTCTTGGAGCGCTTCACCATCGCGGGCACCCCGAAGGAATGCGTCGCCAAGGTGAAACGGCTGGAAGCCGCCGGCGTCAAACGCATCCTGCTGACGCCGCCGAATGCGATTTACGACCAGGTGATGGAAACGTGGGGCAGGCGGGTAATAGAAAAATACTAGAGGTCAGAAGTCGGAGGTCAAATATCCCATGCGATCATCGATCCTCAATCCTCGATCCTCGACCCTATTGCTACTTGGCGTCTTGGTCGTAATTCCTGCAATCGCTCAAGCACAAACCAAATTCCGCGCCAGCTACGCGGGGACCACCGGGTACCATTTGCCCGTCTGGGTGCAGAAGCAGGAAAATCTCGATAAGAAATACGGCCTGGATATGGAACTCCTGCTCATCGGCGGCGGTTCCAGAGTCATTCAGGCGCTGCTCGGCGGCGATTTGCATCTCACCCATTCCGGCGCGTCGACGGTGGTAAGAGCGGGCATCGCCGGCGCGGACCTGGTGATCGCGGCAACGGTCGTCAATCAAATCACCTGGAAGATCGTTACCCGCAAAGAGATCAAAGCGCCGGCGGATCTCTTGGGCAAGAAGGTCGCCATCACCGCCCGCGGCGGCTCAAGCGAGCTCGGCCTGCAACTGGCATTCAAGAACTGGGGGCTCGACTTCAGCAAGCTGACTCTGCTCAGTCTGGGTCCGACGCCCAATCGCATCGCGGCGCTGCGCGAAGGCGTAGTCGACGCGACGGTCCTTTCCTATCCCGAGATCATGATGACCACGCAAATGGGTTTTCCCGTGCTCGCCGACCTCCGCCAGTTCGCACAGATGACCGACACCTCGGTCGTCCTCGGGCGCGCCACGTTGGAAAAACAGCGGCCGCTATTGAAACGCTTCATGCAGGGTTACGTGGAAGCGATCGCGCTGCTCAAAAGACAGCCCGATATCGCTTATCGCGCCTTGACGCGCTACACCGGCAACAGCGACCGCGCCGCGCTGGAACAGACCTTTCGCTTCTACGCCGAGAGCATGGCCGATATCCCGCGCACCGAGCCCGCCGGCTGGCGCAATCTTATCGCCACCCTCGGCAAAAGCGAAAAGGAAATGGCCCGCCTGCTCGACATGAGTCTCCTCGACGAGCTGCAGCGCGAGGGTTTCTTCGAGCGCATCGGAAAATGACTAGGCGCCCTGGGCTGACTTATTTTTTTCCCCGGTGTTCTTCGCGTTTTGCGGGAGATCGTTTCCATTTCCCACTTTCTCTGTTTAAAGTTCCGGGCCTGCCCTGAGCATAGTCGAAGGGTTCAAAGTTCAAGGTGTGGAGCGGGGACGTTGAACATTGAACGTTGAACTTTTTAACGGCGCGACTTGAAGTCGCGCCCCGCCACCAAGGTTGTGTTCGCGGATTCCAGCCTGTAAATTAGCTGAACCGCGCTTCGGCGGTGAATTCACTTCGAGGAGAACATCATGCGCGTGATTCTATGGGCATTAATTCTGAGCCTTGCGACGGTCGAGCTTTTTTCGCCGAGCACGCCCATCGCCGCCCAAAGCACCAAAGACGACAAAGTCGTAAAGGACGGCGCTGTCATCAGCTTGCAATATACTTTGTCCGGGGAGGATGGGAAAACCATCGAATCCAACAAAGGCCAGGAACCGCTGAAGTACACGCAGGGCGCGAAACAAATCATCCCCGGCCTGGAAAAAGGGGTCGCGGGAATGAAAGTCGGCGAAGAGAAGCGCGTCAAGGTCAAGCCGGAAGACGGCTACGGGCCGGTTGATAATAAGGCATTCCAGGAATTTCCCAAGGAGAAAGTACCGCAAGAGATGCAGAAGGTCGGCGCCCAGCTTATGTTAAAGGGTCCCCAGGGCCAGGCGCTTCCCGTTCGAGTCAAAGAGCTCAAAGAAAAAACCGTGCTCATCGACATGAACCACCCGATGGCAGGCAAGACGCTCGTCTTCGACGTCAAGATTCTAGATATTCAAGCTGCGGCCGCTCCACAACCGCCGAAACCGGCACAGCCCGCGGCGCCGCCGCAGCCGGCGAAACCTGGCCAGGCAAAATAACTTTTTTCGTTATCCCGGCGGCATCGCCATGGAGATCGAAGAATTCGCGGCGCGGCTCAGATTATCCCGCACCGTCGTCTTTTTCACCGGCGCCGGCATCAGCACGGAATCCGGCGTCCCGGACTTTCGCAGCCCCGGCGGCGTCTGGACGAAGTACCAGCCGGTGCTCTTCCAGGACTTCATGACGAGCGAGGCGGCGCGAATTCAACACTGGCAGCTCAAGAAAGCAACCTACGAACTCTTTAAAACGGTCAAACCAAACATCGGCCATTTTGCCATTCGCGATTTTGAACGGCGCGGCCAACTGCTCGGTCTGATCACTCAGAACATCGACGGCCTGCACAAGCTCGCTGGTGTGTCCGACGAGAAACTCGTCGAGCTGCATGGCACCGACCGCCTCGTGACCTGCCTCAACTGCGGCAAGCGATACGAACCCGCGGACGTCTATGAGAATTTAGCCGAGAATTTCACCGCGCCCACCTGTGACGCCTGCGGCGGTTTCCTCAAATCCGCCAACGTTTCCTTCGGCCAGTCGATGCCGGTGGAAGCCATGCAACGCGCCCAAGCGTGGAGCGAACAGGCGGAAATATTCATCGTCATCGGCTCCTCGCTGCAAGTCCAACCAGCCGCTTCTTTCCCCGTCATCGCCAAACGCGCCGGCGCGCTGCTCGCGATCGTCAACCGCGACCCAACGCCGCTGGATGACATCGCCGATTTTGTCTACAACGGAGCGATCGGGGAGTTTTTTAGAAAACTGGTTCCGCTCATGGCGGATAGCTAGTGTAGTGTCTCACGCTGTTTGTACTTTATCCAAGACGGCCTTAGTCATCATTCCCGCGGAAGCGGGAAGGGAATCCAGATCTCTTTGAATTCCCTGGAGTCTTGCTCTCGCATGTATCCGCCCGCTCGGCCGGAATGACGGTCGGAATTAGGTGGCGAATTTCTGAAACACCGCCGTAGGGCTAAAGAAACGTCATCGGTTTAGGCAAACAACGACCGGGTAAGCATCGCAAACCCTGGTAAGAGCCGAGAGCGAAGATTTTGGTTAGCTCCGAAGCGTCTTCCGAGGCCGTATCTTCCCTCTATAAGGTGGAAAACCGTCACTTCACGGCGAGCCGGGTCCACGAGCCAGTATTCGTCTACTCCGTTGACCTCGTATATCCTCTTCTTTTCTACGCGATCCCGTTGGGCCGTGGCAGGAGAGAGAATTTCGACTACTAAAGTAGGCACAATTTTAAGGAATTGACGCCGTCCGACCTGGGGACCTTTGAGCCAGCGCTCGCCCGATATAAAAGAAGCGTCGGGTTCCAGCGTGTCGCCCGACGGTAGATCATATCCGGTGCTGGAACCAAAGACTTTCCCCAAATCGTGGCTCTTAGTGAAGTCTCGTAAAATTTGAATTACATTGGCTTCAATCTCCCCATGTCCCCATCCTGCAGGGGGAGTCATAACGATCCTCCCATCAGTCAGCTCATATCGATTCACATCGGTCACCGGACGCTTCTCCACCCACCGCTTGAACGCCTTTTGGCTAAACGTTTGAGTCGAAACAAATGCCGTCTCAGGAATTTTGACTGCCTCTGCCCTCATAGCTGGCACGATACCAAAGTTTTTTCGTAACCGCTAGACGGTAGTGGTTCAGTTTGGTCAAGATCCCTCACGGAGTTTACCCTGAGCACAGTCGAAGGGTTCGGGATGACAAATCAGACTAAGTGTCATTCCGGGCGGAGCGAGGAATCTTTCTCGACGTGAACGGCAAGCTCCGATTCTAACTGAACCATTAACCGCCAGACACTCCCGTTACAATCTCGATATGGAAAAGGTGTCACCATTAACGACCGCGACGGTCGGAAAAGGCACCGGCAACCATCTATCGGGCCCGGATCACGAAAGAGATGGCGGCCGTCTGCCAAGTGCAGTTTGACGCCGCTCTTCAAAATGAGCGATATTATACCGGCTTTCTTGGACGGAACGGTGGACTTGTCTGCCATCACCGGGTTGAAAACCAACTGGAAATCGACCGTACGCCGCACACCGCCGAAAAGTTCTTTGGCTGGAAAGGGAAAAATCGTGGGCTACATCGAATCGAACTTGCTGCCTGACGAAGAGGTCATCTACAAGGCAACCTTGCACTGGAAGATATTTTGGAAATCTTCGTTCATAGTTCTGGTCGGAATATTTTGCCTTGCGGTCCACGCGATTCTCGCGGGCGCCGTAACGGGCATTGGCTTGGCGCTCGCACTGCGGGCATTCATCGATTACAAATCCTCCGAATTCGGCGTAACGACGAAACGGGTGATCATCAAGGTCGGCTTCCTGCGCCGGCGCACGCTGGAATTGCTGCTCCGCCAGGTCGAAGCGATCTCCGTGGAACAAAGCGTGCTCGGCCGGATGCTCGGCTTCGGCTCGCTGACGCTCACCGGTACCGGCGGTGTTCACGAAGTATTCCACAACATCTCCTCCCCTCTCGAATTCCGCAAACGGATTCATGGGCAGGCGACATAAACTCCGTGGAGCACCACGGGCAAACCCGTGGCACTTTCCACTACGCCCGTCGGGCGAAATCCTGAGCGAGAGCCCCGGCCAAGGCCGGGGCTCGAGTCGAAGGGTCGATCTCGTCGCTAGGGCCGCAGCAGAATCTTTCGAGTCCCCTGCCTGGCGGCGTGCCTAACTGCCTCGACCCCGTCCGTGAGCGGATAGATCTTTTCGATCAGCGGCGTCACGAAAACACTCTTCTCTTCCAGCGCTTCCAGCGCCGGTGGGAACAGCCCGCAGCGGGAGCCTATGACGGTAATTTCGTTTATGACGATCGGTGCCAGCGATACGTCGTGGTTGCCTGCGATGGTACTTTTGAGCACGAGCGTGCCGCGCGGGCGCACGGCGCTCAGCGCCAGTTCGAGACCGGACAGCGAGCCGGTCGCGTCGACCACGATGTCGAACGAGCGCGGTTTCCAATCGTTCAGGAGAATCGTGCGGACACCCGAGCGTTTAATGGGTTTCAGCTTGTCCTCGTGCTTCCCAAGCGCGGTTACGTTAGCACCGGTAAGCCTCAAAACCTGCGCACAGAGATTGCCGAGTTTGCCATCGCCCAGCACGAGCACCTGATCGCCGGGATCGAGCTGAACTTGTTCCAGAATCTCGAAGGCCGCCGCCAGTGGCTCGGTGAAAACTGCTTCTTCGTCGGAAACTGTATCCGGCACGAGATGAAGATTGGCCGCCGGCACGGCAACGTATTCGGCAAACGCGCCGTCGGCGTTCAGAATCCCCATCACGCTCCGATTCGGGCAGTGACGGTTGAGACCGCGAGCACAATTCTCACATCGCCCGCAGCCGAAATTGATCTCGCCAACGACGCGCTTGCCGAGGAGAGAGTCCGGCCCATCGCTCACGCTGCCGACGAATTCATGGCCGAGCACGCCGCGAAAACCCATGTAGCCTTTAAAGATTTGCAGATCGGTGGAGCAGATGCCGGCGAGGTGGACTTTGACCAGTGCGGTTTGCGCCGTAGTCGCGGATTGAGGATGGAGGATCGAGGATGGCGTAGGATAGGAAGAATCGAGTCTCAGCTCATGACCGTCCCAATGTAAGGCTTGCATGGTCAAATGTATTACGGAGTAGACACGACCCCCATCTTTATCCTCCCCCGCGTTCCGGGGAGAAAAGTGGGGGCGATCTCTATGCACCCTTTGCGTTCTTTGCGACCATTCTTTCTTTCGTTTCCGCGTCAGCCGCGCAGCGGGTGCGCCCACTTCGTTTTCGGCGCCGGGATCAACTCGCCGTCGACGTAAATAGCCGCGCCGCGCTCGTGCCAGAAACAAAGCAGCCCCTTGATCTTCGGACATTCTGGAATCGGTTCCATGTAACCCCAAACTAAGTCGTCGAAGACTTGATCGCCGAGCTTGACCGACCAATAAGACGCCGGCCCCTTATAAGGACAGCGCGATGTCGTCGCGCTGGAGACGAGCAGATCCATGCGCACGTCTTCCTGAGGAATATAATAGCGCACGGGGTGATTGGTCTCGAAGAGGAGATGCGGCCGGCGCGTGTCGGCGACCGTAACTCCATTGACGACGACGCGCACGTGGCGCTTGCTCGGTAGCGCGTCCACACGCTTGAACGGATCGCGGGCGTGCTTGAAAATCTCTTCGTCTTCCTCCATCCACTTGTCCATTTTGTTCCATTCGAACGCAAAAAGGCCCTTCAGACTCGCCGCCTCCGAAAGCGGGGCAAGGTAGCTCCAGACCGCGTTTTCAGCGACTTGCTCGCCGACTCGGACTGACCAATATGAGGCCGCGCCTTTGACCGGGCACCGGCTCTTTTGCTGGCTTCGCACGAAGAGATCCGCGCGCACATCATCTTTCGGGAAATAATAGACGGGCAAGACCTCCGCCTCGCGCACGAGCTTGACGCGCTTGCTGTCGGCGATCGTCTCGCCACCGAACATCACCCGCACATGGCGCGGGCTGTCGCTCACGTGGACCCAGTGGCCCGGATCGCTATATACCGGCACGCGCTCTTGCGTTGCCATGACCGTCGCTCCCTTTCAAGCCAGGTGATTTGCAGCCAGTCCTAATCCTCTCCCCCTCGACGGGGGAGAGTTAGAGTGGGGGTGCCGTCGTAGGGGCGACCGGCCGGGCGCCCCTACACACCTCCATCCTGACCCTTCGACTTCGCTCAGGACAGGTCTTTGCGGCAAGATTCCGAACCTGGTTTTCTCCCTTCGTGTTCTTCGTGCCTTCGTGGTGAAATTGACCATCGCCGGTGCGCAAGCGCACTCTACAGTCAGATTTTTTTCAGCTTCTGGAGAATGCGCAGCTCACGTTGCGTCCCTAAAAAAGGGACAGGCAACTTTTTTCTGAAAAAAGTAGCCAGTCCCCTGCGAACATTGCGCTCCTTCGACTTCGCTCAGGACAGGTCTTCCCAGTTAAATTTGTTCTTCCCTTCGCGACCTTCGTGCCTTCGTGGTGAAAATGATCATCGCCGGTGCGCAAGCGCACCCTACGGTCAGATTTTCTTGAGCTTCTGAAGACTGCGCAGTTCCCGCTGCGGCTTTAGATGCTGTCCCATGATCGTCCAGGAGACTTCCGCGACGAAAATATCCCCGGCGGAATTGAGCGCGAGGCCGTGCGGCGCGATGAACTGTCCCGGCGCTTCGCCCCCTCGGATATCGCCGAGCCGAGCCAGCCGTTTTCCCTTCTTGTCGTAGATATCGAGCCGGTTGCCCAGGTTGGGCGCGTCTTTGTTGACGGACATGCCCGGACCGAGCTCGCCGATGTAGCAGATCGGATCGCGCTTGGTCGTGTCCATGTAGAGCGCGCAGGGACGGTGCATGTTGTTCCATTGCGTTTCGTACTTGCCGTTGCCGTCAAACACTTGGACGCGGTGATTCTCCCGGTCGGCGACGTAAACCCAGCCCTCTTTGTCGGTGCAGATGTTGTGCACGATGTTGAACTGGCCGGGATCGCATCCGGGCTCGCCCCATGAGAAGAGCAGCTTTCCGTCGGGCGAATACTTGTGCACGCGCGAGTTTCCATAGCCGTCGGATACGTAGATATCTCCTCGCGGCGAGAAAGCGACATGCGTGCAGCGATTGAACGGCTCACCGCTCTGATACGGCGCCGCGGCGCCGGGAATGCCGAGCGTGAGCAGAACCTTGCCATCCAGTGTGCACTTGCGCACCGTATGGTCGCCATCGTCGGTGAGAAAAATCGTCTCATCTGGCCCGATGGTGGCGCCGTGGGCGCGCTCGAAAACGCCCTCGCCCCAGGAGCGAAGAAAGTTGCCGTCGCGGTCGAAAACGATGACCGGATGGGCGCCTCGGGTAAAACAGTAAACTTGATCTTTTGAGTCCACCGCCACGGCGGCAACCTCTTTGAAAGTCCAACCGTCGGGCAATTTGCCCCAACCCTCGATCACTTCGTAACGAAACTCACCGCTTCCCAGTATGACACCCATGGTAGCCTCCTGATAGTTGCGATCCTCAATCCTCGATCATCGATCCTCGGCTTTTGAATCCGTCTCATGCTCATACACCTGCCGCCACGCTTCGAACCCGCCGCTCATGCTCGCGACGTTCTTGAAGCCATTCTCAATAAAATACCCCGTCGCGCCCAGGCTGCTGTTGCCGTGATAGCAGTAGACGATGACCGGCGTTTCTTTGTCCGTGTTCTGAACGAACTGATGCGCGTTGCCGTCGTGCAAGTGCAACGCGCCGGGAATATGTGCCTCGCGGTACGACCCCGGGTCGCGGATATCGACGAAGGTGCAGGCGCGTCGATCGAGCTTCTGTTTGGCCTCGTGAATCTGAATTTGCGGGATCTCCACGGTCGACACCCTCTTGATGGTCAGCTTCTATCAAGCTCGCCGGCCTCTGTCCACAGAGAGAAATTTCGCGCCGCGCCCGTATGCGACAACCCGCCCGGCTGCTATAATTTGGCGTCATGAAAATCGCCCCGCTCACTCTATACTCGCTTGCCGCCGTCTTTGAAATCGCCGGTTCGTCGGGCGCGGCCATGCTCGCGCCGTTTTTCATGAAAGCGCATGGATATTCGATCACGCTGGCGAGCATTCCCTTGTTTGTCAACGGCATCGGCCGCGTCTGCTCCGACCTTACCTCCGGCGTGCTCGCGTCTTATTTCAGTTCCGGGGTTCTCATCGTCGCGGCGACGGTCACTGCAATCATGGTCAGCGCCGTCGCGATATTGTTCCTCGACTCCACCGCCGTCTTTCTCGCAGCCTTCACCATTTTGGGGGTCACCGAAGCCATGTTCGCTCTTTCGATCCGCAAGATCGCCTTTGAGCAATCCGAGCCCGGCCAGCAAGGCCGCGCCCAGGGCCTGGTCGCAGCCGCTTTAGGAATCGGTTTCTCTATCGGCCCGTTAATCGGCGGTTTCGTCGGCCGAGCCTTCGGGCCGGAGGCATTGTTCGCCCTGTATGCGCTGCCGCAAATCGCCGGGCTGATTTTGATTCTTCTCGGCGGCGCCCACTGCTCCCGCACGCTCACTCAAGAGATCTCGATCGAGCTCTGGCGCGAGGGCAAAAAACTGCTCGGGCAGTCATGGTTTCTCGCTTCGGCCCTGGCCATCTTTCAATCGTTCGTCATGCTCGTCGGGGTGACCCGGATCGCGTTTCCATTTCTCGCCGTGAATCGGCGCGGATTCGAGCTGGACTGGGTCGGCACGATGGTTGCGATCTCGCGCGTAACCGACACTTTAGGGCGGTACACCGGCGGCCGGCTTTGCGATCGGATCAGCGCGCCGCGAGTGATTTTGCTCGGAGTCGGCATCGGCATCCCGATGTTTCTCGTGCTTCCTTATGGAGTCGGCGCTGTGACTCTGGTGATTCCGCTGGCGATTATGACAATGGGTTTCGGTTATACCAACGTCGGCGCCACGACCTTCGCGCTGCAATCCGCCGGCGGCAACGCCAAGGCGCTGGCATTGGGCCTGACCCGCGCGTCAACATCGCTGGGTATCGGCTTGGGTCCGTTATTCGCCGGGGTGCTGGTGCAGACCTTCGGTTATGAAACGGGCTTTCACGCGATGGCCGCGTTCTCCGGCGTGGTCTTTCTGCTCGCGTGGTGGGGTCTTAAACGACGACCGGCCGGCGCCGCAGTGGCCGCCGGCCGGGTCGCCTAACCCAAATGCCGTTCAAGGTTCAAGGTTCAAAGTTCAAGGTTTCGGACCGAAATCCGACACTTTGAACGTTGAACGCGGAACTTTGAACGGAATGTCTGCCGCGAAGTATCCGCCCTAACGCAGTCCTTTGTAGTCTTCGCCGATTGCCAGATCTTTTAGATACGCGATG
>Ga0326597_10009348_pt1 | contig 13151 bp, 10 predicted proteins | sample RVTome_12_FD_203789 | JGI IMG/M metagenome (GOLD analysis project Ga0326597, IMG submission 203789) | Soil microbial communities from uranium-contaminated site in the Upper Colorado River Basin, Wyoming, United States - RVT100D185 | ecosystem: Environmental > Terrestrial > Soil > Contaminated >... | reverse complement strand
CTTCGGTGCTCAGCGGTGCGTCGTCATCGCGTGCGGCCGCCTCCAGGGCCCGTGCGCGCTGCCTCAGCAAAAACTCGGTGGTGAGGTTCCCCTTGTCGATATGGCTCCAGGGCAAGGGCCGGTCGATGTCGAGCGCGTCGGCCCAGCGCCTGGCTTCGAGTCCGTGCTGCGCGAAAGCGGCCGTCCAGTGATCGAAATTGAACCATTCCTTCCAGGCGTCGAAGCGTGCGCCGCCGCGCCAGGCCGTCTCGATGACGTCGGCGAAGCGCCGGTCCCCGCGCCCCAGCACCCCCTCGAGAAACGACACCTGCGGATTGCGGAACTTGAGGTGCACGGGGAGCTTTCGCACTTTGTCCCTCAGATAGGCGTGCTTGGCCTGGATCGTCTCGATGGGATCCTGGCCTTCCCACTGGAACGGCGTGTGCGACTTGGGCGAGAACGGCGAGATCGTGATGCCGATCTGCGCATTTACCCCCGCCTCGCGCCCCACCGCGAGGACCTTGCGCGTGAGTTCGACGATCGCGTCCAGGTCTTCGTTCCGCTCGCCCGGGAGGCCGATCATGAAGTACAGCTTCAGCTGCCGCCAGCCGTGCGTGAAGGCCATGCGCGCGTTCTCGATCATGTCGTCATCGGAGATCATCTTGTTGATGACCCGGCGCATGCGGTTGGAGCCCGCCTCGGGCGCGAACGTCAACCCGGTGCGTCGGACCTGCGCGATTTTCTGCGCCAGTTCGAGCGAAAGCGTGCCCGGACGCAAAGACGGGAGCGAAAGCGCGATGCGCCTGGGCGTGAGACGGTCGGCCAGGTCCGACGCGAGGCGGTCCAGCCCGGAGAAGTCGGTCGAAAGCAGGGAGAGAAGGGTCACCTCGTCCCAGCCGGAGTTGTTGAGGCTGTCGATGGTGTGCCGGATCAGGTCGTCCACGGTGCGCCCGCGCTTGGGCAGGTAGATGTACCCCGCCTGGCAGAAGCGGCAGTTGCGCACGCAGCCGCGCATGATCTCCACCGCCAGGCGATCGTGCGTGATGTCGATGAACGGGACGATCGGCGTATCCGGGTAGATGGAGTTGTTCAGCTCCATGGTCTGAAGCGATTTTACCAGAAGCGGGCGTCCCGGCAGAGTCGGCTCGATCTGCTCAAACCAGCCACGGGCATCGTAGCGTGCAAGGTAGCCCGCGGGATGATAGACCCCCGCCAGGGCCGCCATGCGCTCGATCGTCTCCCGGCGCGAAAGCCCTTCATCCCGGCGCGCCCGGAGAATGTCCAGAAGCTTGAGCGTGATCTCCTCGCCGTCGCCGATCACCACCAGATCGAAGAACGCCGCCACGGGCTCGGGATTGTACACGATCGAGCCGCCGGCCATCACGATCGGGTCCTCCTCGCCGCGGTCGGCGCTGCGCAGCGGAATGCCGCCCAGGTCGAGCATCGTCAAAACGTTCGTATAGAGCAATTCGTATGACAGCGAAAAACCGACCAGGTCGAATTCCGAAAGCGGCGTGAACGACTCCAGCGAGAAGAGAGGCAGCTCGACTTGCCGCAGCCGTGCTTCGGCGTCCGGCCAGGGCGCATACACCCGTTCGGCGACGCAGTCCTCCTGGCGATTGATCAGGTGGCCGAGAATTGCCGTGCCCAGATACGACATCCCCAGTTCGTAGGCGTCGGGAAACGCCAGGCAGACCTTGACTTTGCCCGCGTGACTCTTGTGAACGGTCCCCCATTCGTTGCCGACGTAGCGTCCGGGCTTGGTGACGAACGGGAGGAACTCCCGCTCCACGCGCGCGGCCAGGTGCCCCGGGAAGGGGACCAGCGGAACGTCGAGCGCCGCGACGCTGTCGGGTGGGGTATCGGTCGTGATCATGGCCATGCTGGCTCTGGAATCGGCACAAACGGCGCACCGCGCACGGCTCGGCCGGGCCCGGTGCCTGTCGATTGTAGGTCTTTGCCCGCGCCGTCATCTGCAGCGGATCGGCCGGCGCGTGCCGCCGGACAATCAGCCGTAGACTTCCTTGCGGTTGCAGCGGCAGACCGCCATGCGCATTTCCTTCATGCGCTGCGCGCCCGAAGGCATGCTCACGGGCCGAAGCACAAGCGTGGGCACGAGGGGCTCGCTGCACACGGGGCAGGCTACGACGGACTTGCTCTTGCTGAGCTTGTCGGCGAACGTTTGTTTCTTAGCCATACAACAGACACTCCTGGGTTCGATTTATCGCCCGAGCAAAGTCCGGCGGCGGCTTGCGGCGCCTCAGGACTCGTACAGTTCGAGCAGCCTCTGACACTCCAGTTTTACTTCCAACGCCGTCAGGATCATCTCCAGTGCCCGGTCGTCGGGGCGATCCGCGGCCGCCGCTTCGAGCAGCACGAGGGCCCGGTTGTATTCGCGCGCTTCCAGGGCGGCCAGGCTATCCATCACCAGGGGCGGGACCTTCGCCGGTCGGGGCGGCGTCACGACATGTGCTCCCACAACTTCATGGCGTCCGTCTGGGCCACCACTTTCTGGAAGCGTTTAAGATACGGCTTTATCTGGTAATTATGCTGCCCTAAAAAGTATAGGAGGCCGGCCGCGAACAGTTCATCGTCCGGGTTGGGCCTCGCCTCGAGGTTCTTCAACTGGTAGTCCAGCACCGTAAGTAGATGAGTATCCTCCTGATAGAAATAATCGAGTCGCTCGTTCTGGAACTCCAGCGACTTTCGGTAGGCCGACTTGATATCCTCGAAGCCCTGCAGTTTTTCCAGAAGCGACCGCCTTACGCGCTCCGATTCCCGCTTTTCGGTGCCGGGGGTCTCGAGCAATCCCGCGGGGGTGTATTCGAGGCCCAGACTCGCTGTGCCTTTCCGTATCAGCCCGACCAGGCGGTCTATCAGCTCTCCCAGTTTCTGGCGTTCGACGTTCGCGCCGCCACCGCTCTCCTCGCGCTGCTCCACGAGCGCTTCGGTGGCGATCACCAGCTGTTCGAGGTCGCTTTTCTGCACGCCCTCGCCCACAACCACCTGACCGTGTCGGTCGATCCAGTCGGCCAGCTCGAGCAGGCGTGCGGACAGGGGACGGCCCCTGTCAGGCCGGGTCGCCATTGCGGCCAGGCGGGTCAGCGAATCGCCCACCGCGTGCTGGCGCTTGGCCCGCGCCGTCCACTCGTCGAGCAGGGCCGTGACGGCCCGGTCGATGCGGCGCACTTCCGTGGCGACGGCAGACACCATCTCAGCGCGATCCTTCGGAGAGATAGGCTTCCACAAGGTGCGTGAGGTGTTCCCCGATTTCCACCAGGCGGTCCGATGTCTGCTCGCGCCGGGCCTCGGACGAGGTCACAAGGCCGGCCTTGTGCAGCCCTACCAGCGTTCGCAGCGTCGTGAGGCGATCGACTTCCGTGGCGTCGAGGATTTCATAGATGTTGCGCGTGCCGTCCACAAGCGTCAGCACGTTCCACTCGGCGGCGGCAAGCGCGATATCTTTCTTGCGCCCGTCCTCGGCCGGTGCCAGCCTGAGCACGGCCTCGAAGGGCGGCAGGCTGGACTTGATTCGATCCATCTCGTCGAGGCGGCGGACGCCCTCGAGGATAAGATTCTCGGTGGAAATCGTGATCGTGATCTCTTCGTCGGTGGGGAACTGGTCCTCGTAGAATTTGAACAATCCCGAGCCCCAGCGGAGGGTCTCGTAGATGACCTCCTCTACCTGGTGCCGCACCGCGGATTCGAGGTCGTCGTGCGAAAGCCACTGCTTGGCCAACAGGATCTCCCCGAGGCGCCGGTGCCCCTGATCCGTGCGCTGTTCCTCCACCGCGGTCTCGAGCTGCGCGGGGGTCAGGCGGCCCGCCTTGACCAGAAGGTCGCCCAAGCGGGCCATTCGCCGTGGGCCATAGGCATAGAAGACCTGGCCCGCACGGAAGTAGACCATCGCCACTTCCTCGTCCTTCTGGATGCCGAGAGTACCGGTCTTCTGTGCCCCGCTCAAGAGTTGAAATATCTCAGGCAGGCCGAAATTTTCAAGGTTGCCCTGTAGGTCCATAGTTCTCCCAGAGGATGGCAATATAGAGGCGACGGCCGGCCTGTCAATCGGTCAGTGGGCCGGTCTCTCAGGCGCCTGTTTCATGGCGCCGTCGGCCGACATTCGCGGTGGCAGCGAATCACCGGGCAAAGTGAGAGCCGGCGAGTTAAGCGCCTTAGCCAGGTTCTTTTCGGATCTCAGGGCTCGCTGAAAAACCGGATCACGGCGGAGCGGATGGCGATGGCGGTGGCCTCCGCAAATCCGGGTTGGGTGAACGCCTCGCGCTTGAATCCCTGGACCGTCAGAAGCTCGAATCGTCGTGTGGAAGACACTGCCACGGTGGCTGTATGATGGATGCTGTCGTGCACCATGACGGCCGTTTCGTAACCGCCGGCCACCGGATAGGTAACGAAGAAGGAATCGTTCGGCGTGCCGACGGTCACATCGACGTCCACGTTGGTCGGCGTTCCCATGGGGAGCGTCAAAACGTCGTCCCTGCGCATCTGCACATTCTCGGGCGTGGCGATCTGCTCGGTGATACCGCCGGACGAGATCGTCATGATGCCGATCGAAGGGGAGCCGTCCCCGCCGCCCTGCTCGGCGTGCCGGTACTGCATGCGCCAGATGTGCCACGGGTTGGGATGCGTGGACGACGAGCCGATTTTCAAGAGCTTCGCGTTGCCGCCGTACGCCAGGCGGGCGAACGCGTAGGTCTCGTCGACGCCCGAAATCCGGTACGTCACCGACCCGAAAAGCGTGTCCAGAATGCGCGCCTCGAACGCCAGCACCGGGCTTTGCAGTTCCACGCTGTCTTCATAAAACCGGAAGTTGACGAAGCCGCGCCTGATCGAAGCCACGGTGCGGGCGTACTGGATCGTGCCCGTCTGATCGGAGAGGATCTGCGCGGAAAAGAGGATCGCCTCGTCCGTCCCGGTGTCGAGTTGCTGGCGGATCAGTTCGCCGTCGGTCAACTCGGGATCTACGGACGCTTCGCACCCGGCCAACAGCAACACGCACGCCAAAAGCGACCATGATCGCCTGCAGGCTCCGCCCCATGTGGTCTTCACCATGCCCCTCACCTCGGGAGCTTGCGCCCCCGCTTCTTGTCCTTCTTCTGCTTGTCCTTCAGCGCCAGAATCAGGTCGCGCAACCGGGCCGCCTTCTCGAACTCGAGGTTTCGCGCCGCCGTCTTCATGTTCTGGGCAAGAAAGTCGATCTGGTCGCCGAGCGGCAACAGGTCGAGCCCTTCCGGTTTGAGCGGCTCGGCGGTCTCCGGCTGGGCGGCACGCGAATCCGCGAAGGACGTGGCGGCGAGGATCTCGTCCTTGCTCTTCACGATCGTCTGGGGCGTGATCCCGTGCTCCTCGTTGTACGCCATCTGCAGCTTGCGGCGTCGCGAAGTCTCGCTGATCGCCTTCGCCATCGAATCGGTCATGCCGTCGGCAAAGAAGATCACCCGCCCATCGGCGTGTCGCGCCGCCCGCCCTGCCACCTGGATGAGCGACCGTTCGCTGCGCAGGAATCCCTCCTTGTCGGCGTCGAGAATGGCCACCAGGGACACCTCCGGCAGATCAAGACCTTCGCGCAGAAGGTTTATTCCCACCAGCACGTCGAATTCGGCCAGGCGAAGCTGGCGCAGAAGCTCCACCCGATCGATGGCATCGATTTCCGAATGCAGGTAGCGCACGCGGATGCCCAGGCGGGCCAGGTAGTCGGCCAGGTCTTCGGCCATGCGCTTGGTCAGGGTCGTGACCAGAGTCCGCTCTCCCTTTTGGGCCTGCCTGCGGATTTCGGCGATCAACTCATCGACCTGGTGCTCGAGGGGCCGCACCACGATTTCGGGATCGACTAAGCCCGTGGGGCGGATGATCTGCTCCACCACCGTGCCGCCCGACAATTCCAGCTCGAAATCCGAAGGGGTGGCGGACACGAACACGGCCTGACCGATGAGCCCCATGAACTCGTCGAAGAGAAGCGGCCGGTTGTCGAGCGCCGACGGCAGCCGAAAGCCGTGCCGCACCAGCATCTCCTTGCGCGAGCGGTCGCCGCCGTACATGCCGCGAACCTGCGGGATGGTCTGGTGGCTTTCGTCGATGATGGTCAGGAAGTCGCCCTGGAAGAAGTCGATGAGGCAGAACGGGCGCTCGCCCGGCTTCCGGCCCGACAGATGCCGCGAGTAGTTCTCGATCCCGGCGCAGTAGCCGACTTCCTTGAGCATCTCGATGTCGTAGCGGGTGCGCGACTCGAGCCTTTGTGCCTCCAGAAGCAGATTCTGCTCGCGGAACCACGCGAGACGCTCGGTCAGCTCCGCTTCGATACCGGTGATCGCCTCGTGCAGGCGCGGAAGCGTGGTCACGAAGTGGCGCGCGGGATAAACGGCCATCTTGCGGCGCTCACCGGTGACCTTGCCGGTGACGGGATCGAGCGTGGCGAGGCGTTCCACCTCGTCGCCGAAGAGCTCGATGCGCACGCCCTGCTCGGCGTAGGCGGGCACGAGCTCCACCGTGTCGCCGCGCACCCGGAAATTGCCGCGGGCGAAATCGAAATCGTTACGGACGTAATGGATGTCCACCAGCCGGCGCAGGAGAATCTCGCGCGCGATGCGCGTTCCCACCTCGAGCAGCAAAAGCTGCTCCTTGTACTCCGAGGGAGAGCCGATGCCGTAGATGCAGGAAACCGAGGCGACGATGATGACATCGTCCCGTTCCATAAGCGAGCTGGTGGCCCTAAGGCGCAGGCGATCGATGTCGTCGTTTATCGAGGTGTCCTTCTCGATGTACGTATCCGTGGCGGGCACGTACGCTTCGGGCTGATAGTAGTCGTAGTAGCTGATGAAAAACTCCACCGCGTTGTTCGGAAAGAACGTCTTCAGCTCGGCATACAGCTGGGCGGCCAGGGTCTTGTTGTGCGAGATCACCAGAGCCGGGCGTCCGAGATCGCGAATCACGTTGGCCATGGTGAACGTTTTGCCCGAGCCGGTGACGCCGAGCAGCGTCTGGAAGCGATCCTTGCGCACGAGCCCTTCCACGAGCTCGGATATGGCGCGGGGCTGGTCTCCGCGCGGGACCATGGCGGCGACCAGTTCGAATGGCGAGGACGACATCAGGAGCCTGTCTTGTGCTCGTCCGAAGGCAGGAGCACCAGGTCGGTGAGGTCGGCCAACGCGCCGCTCTTCTCGCGCGACCAGAGCGGTACCCCGACTTGGGCCGCCACTTCGCGCGCAAAAGGAGCCAGGTGTGCGCGCGGCCCGGCGCCGAGCGTGACCCACCGGCCGCTCTGCTCGACGGCGTGGAGCCTCAAGGTTCGGCCGCCGAGCTGCGGCTCGACGACAACGGCACGGAGCGCGGAAAAGTGGAGTTCCTCCGGATCTTCCCCGCGGTGCGCCCAATAGACGGTGCGTCGCTCGCCATCCAGCACCAGCCGCACGAGTTCGCCCCTTCGGGGACGCGTGATGAAGAGCATCATGCCCGAAGCCCCCACGACCGCGCCGAGCGCGGCGAACCAGAGCCACGACGTCCGTGCGAACACGGAGGTGACGGCGGCGGCCAGCACCCAGAACCCGAGCATGACCAGAAGCGGGCCCTGAAGTTCGTTCCGGATGGTGACCACGACGCGCGGACAGCGGGACATGAGGAGAGGATACGTCACGCCCGGGAGGAAGGCAATCGCCAGGAAGAGGCTCGGGCTTTACGCCGATCACACGCCCGGCGGGCGAAAGGCGGCCTCGGTCGCAAAAGCCACGTGCACCAATTCTTTCCCTTGCAACGCGGCTCCGGAGGCCATTTCTTAATCTGTTCGGGGCTAAACCTCAAACCCAAAGGGGCCCATGTCGGAACAGGCGAAGGGCGAGACGGTCAAAGTCGAAGTACGGGAAGAGCCTGCGTGGAGGCGGGTGATCGATGTATCGATCCCGGCGGACCACGTGGCGGCCGCCTATACCACGGTCTACAAGCGCTACCAGAAGGGCGCCAAGATTTCGGGCTTCCGGCCCGGCAAGGTCCCCCTGGAGGTCATCCAGCAGCGCTTCGGTTCCCAGGCGGTGCATGATGTGATCGATCTGCTGATCCCCCCCGTGCTCACGCAGGCCTATCGCGATTTCGACCTGGTTCCGATCTCCGATCCGGAGCTGTCCGATCTGAAAATCGACCAGGGCAGGCCAATGCAGTTCCGCGCCGTCGTCGATGTGCGGCCCAAAGTGGAGCCGAAGAATTACACCGGGCTGGTCCTGCAGAAGCCGAGCCTCCCGGTGAAGGAAGAGCACATCGAGGAGACCATCCAGCGTATTCGTGAGCGCCGTGCCGAGTACGTCACCAAAGAGGAGGCGGCCATGCGCGGCGACCTGGTCGTCTGCGACCTGGTGGAGACCTCACACGAGGGGGAAAAGGAAAAGATACGCGAGTTGACCGACATAACGCTCGAGCTTAATCCCGAACGCCTCTATCCCGAAATCGCCGACGGCCTGTTAGGTGTGAAAGCGGGGGACATTCGGGAGATACGGATGACCTACCCCGAGTCTTCCGACCACAAGGAGCTGGCAGGGCGTCAAGTGCATTACGCCATCACCACGAAGGAAGTGAAGGTGCGGCAGCTACCGGAGCTCACCTCCGACTTCCTCAAGACGCTCGCCGACAAAATCGAAACCGTCGAGGACTTAAGACGCCTCGTGCGGGCCGACCTCGAACTGCAGAAGGCCGAAGAAGTCCGGCGGGCGCTGGACAACGAGCTCGTCGGGCAGGTGGTCAGCCGCAACGCGTTCGAGCTGCCCCAGTCCCTTCTCACCGAGTACCTTTCAAGGCTCCACGCCGACCTGCAGAAGTCGCGGCCCGAGATCTCGCGGGAGGACGTGGATGCCCAGTACAAGGAACTGGGCATTCGCCAGGTGCGCTGGGAATTCCTCTATCACGCCATCGCCGCCGCCGAGAAGATCGACGTGTCGGACGAGGACGTCGACACCTGGCTGGTGCGTTTCGCAGAGCACCAGGGGGTCACGCAGGAACAGGCAAAGGCCGAGCTGACCGGATCCGGGCGCGTGGCGCGCATCAAGGACAATCTGCTGGAAACAAAGGTCCTGGACTTTCTGTTCGACAAGGCCACGGTCACCGAACTGCCTGTCCAGTCCAACCTGATTCAACCGCCGGGAGCCGGCCAACATCCTAAGAAGAGGGGATAGACGTGCACAACCAGCTTATACCGATCGTAGTGGAACAGACCGGGCGCGGCGAACGCGCCTACGACATCTACTCGCGCCTCCTCAAAGACCGGATCATTTTCATCGGGACGCCGATCGACGACAATGTCGCGAACCTCGCCATCGCCCAGCTGTTGTTTCTGGAAGCCGAGGATTCCGAGAAGGACATCAACCTGTACATCAATTCGCCCGGCGGGCAGGTGACTTCGGGCTTGGCGATTTACGACACCATGCAGTTCATCAAGCCCAAGGTGGCGACGATCTGCATGGGGCTGGCCGCTTCCATGGGTGCCGTTCTGCTTTGTGCAGGGGCCAAAGGGAAGCGCTCCGCCCTGCCCAACTCCCGGATCATGATCCACCAGCCTTTGGGCGGCGTGTCCGGCCAGGTGTCCGACATCGAAATTCAGACGCGCGAATTTCTCAAGATCAAGAAGAAACTCAACGAGCTGCTCGCGCAGCACACGGGCCAGCCGATCGAACGCATCGAGACCGATACCGATCGCAATTTCTTCATGTCGGCGGAAGAGAGCAAAGAGTACGGCCTGATCGACGACGTCTTCCTGCCGAAGGCGAAGTAGGGCCGTTTTGCGCCTGACCACGCCGGGCATCCCTAGTAGGGGCATCGCATGAGCATGGACGAATCGACGCGCCTTAAGCCCGAGCGCTGCAGTTTCTGCGGCCGCGCGCCGGCGGTGCACCACCGCATCTTCACGGGCACCAGCGCATCCATCTGCGAGCAGTGCGTGACCAACTGTGCGGAGATGTTGGCCGAAACCGGGGAGGAGAAGAAAAAGGTTCCGCCGCCGGTAGAGCTCCCCAAGCCGACGGAGATCGCCGCCTTCCTCGATCACTACATCATCGGACAGGAAGACGCCAAGAAGACGGTTGCCGTCGCGGTCTACAACCACTACAAGCGGATCAACCTGGCCCGCTCCGACGACGGCGTCGAACTCGACAAGTCGAACATCCTGTTGATCGGTCCCACCGGCACCGGCAAGACGCTTTTGGCGCAGACTTTGGCGCGCATGCTCGCCGTGCCGTTCACCATCGCCGACGCCACGGTGCTCACCGAGGCCGGCTACGTGGGCGAGGACGTGGAGAACATCCTCGTGCGCCTTTACCAGGCGTCCAACTACGACCGCGCGCGCGCCGAGCAGGGGATCGTCTACATCGACGAAATCGACAAGATCGCGCGCAAGGACGGCAATCCTTCCATTACGCGCGACGTCTCCGGAGAAGGTGTGCAGCAGGGGCTCCTGAAGATCCTCGAAGGGACGATCGCCAACATTCCCCCGAAGGGGGGGCGCAAGCACCCGGAGCAGTCGTTCGTCAAGGTCGACACCCGCCACATTCTGTTCATCTGCGGCGGCGCCTTCGACGGGCTCGAGAGAATCATCCAGCGCCGCATCGGGCAGACCGCCGTCGGCTTCGCGCAGGCCAAGAAAGCGCCGGGCCGAAAGACGGCCGGTGAGCTGTTCGCGCATGCGACGCCCGAGGATCTCCTGCAGTACGGTCTCATCCCCGAGCTCGTGGGGCGACTCCCGGTGGTGTCGGCGCTCGGCGATCTCTCCCGCGACGCGATGCTCGACATCCTGATCAAGCCGAAGAACGCGCTCGTGCGCCAGTACCAGAAGATGTTCGCGCTCGAGGGGGTCGCACTCGAGTTCGACGATTCCGCGCTGGAGAGGATCGTCGATCTGGCCCTGGAGCGCAAGGTGGGTGCCCGATCGCTGCGCGCCATCATGGAACTGGCCATGCGGGACATCATGTACCGCCTCCCTGCACGCGACGACGTGGCCGCCTGCCGGATCACGACGGCCGTGATCGATCGTGTCGACGAACCCCGGCTGACCCTGCGCGACCAGCCCGGCGCCGCGCTGGACTCGAAATCCGCCTGATGATGGAAATCCCAACTCGCAGGCCCCGCGCCGGGGGCCCTCGTCGTCATGCCTCCTAAACCGGCCTCCGCCAACCGCGCCGCCAGGGCAAGGGCCGCCCGCAAGGGGACCCTGGAGGCCGCGCCCGGCCACGCGTTCGTTCACAAGCACAATGACGAGACGATCGAAATCCCCCGGCGTCTGCCGGTGCTCCCCCTGCGCGACGTGGTGCTCTTCCCGCACATGATCTATCCGCTTCTGGTCGGGCGCGCGTTTTCCGTGGAGGCGCTCCAGCGGGCGATGATGGAGCAGCGCCTGCTTCTGCTCTGCACGCAGAAGCGTTCCGACGTCGAAGAGCCAGAGCCGCGCGACTTGCACAGGGTAGGGGTGGTGGCCCGCGTGCTGCAGGTGCTGAAAATCCCGTCGGGGACGCTCAAGGTCCTAGTGGAGGGGTTGATCCGCGGGCGTGTGGGACCCTACGAGTCCACGGCGCAGTATCTCTCCGCCTCCGTGGCGCCGCTTCTCACGGATCTGCCCTCGCCCGACATCGAGATCGAGGCGCTCTCTCGCCACGTGCTCTCGCTGTTTGCCGAATACGTTCGACTCAACCGGCGCATTCCCGACGAAGTGCTGCTCTACCTGTCCAACATCAAAAGCCATTCGCGCCTCGCGGATACGATCTCCGCGCACCTGCTGCAGCAGATGGACGTAAAGCAGAGGCTGTTGGACGTGGAAAACGTGCGCGAGCAGTTCGGGCGGCTTAAGGACCTGCTGCGCTCCGAAATCGAGATCCTCAAAATCGAGCAGCGCATCGACGGCACCGTGCGGGAAAACCTCTCCCGCTCGCAGCGCGAGTTTTACCTGCAGCAACAGCTCAAGGCGATCAAGGAAGAACTCGGCCAGTCCGAAGACGGGGCCGTGGACGCCGACGTTTACCTGCGCAGAATGGAAGGCCTGCCGCTCCCGGACGAGGCCCGGCAGCGAGCGCAGGAGGAGATCGCGCGCCTCGGGAAAATGCATCCCTACTCGCCCGAATCGGGCGTCGTGCGCAGCTACCTGGACTGGCTTCTGGGGCTCCCCTGGGGCGTATACACCACCGACCGCGGTTCCTTCGAGAAGGTGCGCCGTATCCTCAACCTGGATCACTACGGGCTGAACAAGCCGAAGCGGCGAATCGTGGAGCACCTCGCGGTGTTGCGGCTGGCCGAGCGGATCAAGGGGCCGATTCTCTGCTTGGTGGGCCCGCCCGGCGTCGGCAAGACTTCGCTGGGGCGCAGCGTGGCGCGGGCGCTGGACCGCAAGTTCGTGCGCATGTCGCTGGGTGGGGTGCGCGATGAAGCGGAAATTCGCGGACATCGCCGCACGTACATCGGCTCTCTGCCCGGCCGCATCGTGCAGTCGCTGAAGAAGGCCGGCTCGCTCAATCCGGTGTTCCTGCTCGACGAAGTGGACAAAATCGGCGTCGATTTCCGCGGCGATCCCGCCGCGGCGCTGCTCGAAGTGCTCGACCCCGAGCAGAACCGCACGTTCGTCGACCACTATCTCGAAGTCGAACTCGACCTGTCGGCCGTTCTGTTCATCACCACGGCCAATACGCTCGACGGCATTCCTGCGCCGCTGGCCGATCGGATGGAAATCATCCGGCTGCCCGGGTACCTGGACCACGAGAAGGAAGCCATCGCCAAGAACTACCTCTTGCCCAAGCTGATCCGCGAAATGGGAATGGCGCACCTCAAGGTGACCTGGGAGGGACGCGCCATCCACCACATCATGCGCGGGTACACCCACGAGGCGGGGGTGCGCGAACTCGAGCGGCAGATCGCCACCTGCCTGCGCCACGTCGCCGAACTGCACGTGCTGAAGCCGAAGCGCCGGCAGTTTCGAGTCACCGAGAACGTGGTTCACGATTTTCTGGGTGTGCCGCGGTTCCACCAGACCGATCTGTGGACACGCCCGGCCATCGGTCGCGCCGTCGGGCTTGCATGGACGTCGCGGGGCGGCACGGTGCTTCCCATCGAAGTTTCGCTGATGCCCGGGGGCGGCAAGCTGGTGCTGACCGGCCAGCTCGGATCGGTGATGAAGGAATCCGCGCAGGCCGCTCTTTCGCTCA
>Ga0326597_10009347_pt1 | contig 13151 bp, 10 predicted proteins | sample RVTome_12_FD_203789 | JGI IMG/M metagenome (GOLD analysis project Ga0326597, IMG submission 203789) | Soil microbial communities from uranium-contaminated site in the Upper Colorado River Basin, Wyoming, United States - RVT100D185 | ecosystem: Environmental > Terrestrial > Soil > Contaminated >... | reverse complement strand
CCGCGTAGTGCGCCGAGCCGGAGCCGTCGTCGAACACCGCTAGGGCAGCGACGCTGGGCGTGCTTCCGCCGTCCACCCCGCTCCCGAGCGGCGACCACGCGCCGCCGTCCCATTTCGCGATCCGGCTCGCGGCCTGGCCCCCCGCACTCGTGAACCACCCCCCCGCGTACAGCGCTGCGCCAGACCCGTCGTCGAACACGGTGAGGGCCAAAACTCCGCCGTTCACCCCGCTCCCGAGCGGCGACCACGCGCTGCCGTCCCATTTCGCGATCCGGCTCGCGGCCTGGCCCCCTGCGCTCGTCAAGAAGCCTCCCGCGTAGAGCGCTTCTCCAGACCCGTCGTCGAATTCCGTCAGAGCATAAACAGTGCCGTTCACCCCGCTCCCGAGCGGCGACCACGCGCTGCCGTCCCACTTCGCGACGAAGCCCGCCACACTCGTGAACCACCCCCCCGCGTACAGCGCTGCGCCAGACCCATCGTCGAACACCGTGAGGGCCAAAACTCCGCCGTTCACCCCGCTCCCGAGCGGCGACCAGGCGCTGCCGTCCCATTTCGCGATCCGACTCGCGGCCTGGCCCCCTGCGCTCGTGAATTCGCCCCCCGCGTAGAGCGCTGCGCCCGATCCGTCGTCGAACACCGCTAGGGCATCGACGCTGGGCGAGCTTCCGCCGTCCACCCCGCTCCCGAGCGGCGACCAGGCGCCGCCGTCCCACCTGGCGATGTTGTTCGCCGCCTGGCCCCCGGCGCTCGTGAAGAGGCCCCCCGCGTAGAGCGCCGAGCCGGAGGCGAGGGCATGAACCGTGCCGTTCACCCCGCTCCCGAGCGGCGACCACGCGCTGCCGTCCCACTTCGCGATCCCGCTCGCCGCCTGGCCCCCCGCGGTCGAGAACCCGCCCCCCGCGTAGAGCGCTTCTCCAGCGCCGTCTTCGAACACCGTGAGGGCATAAACCGAGTTGCTCACCCCGCTCCCGAGCGGCGACCAGGCGCTGCCGTCCCATCTTGCGATGTTGTTCGCCGCCTGCCCCCCCGCGGTGCAGAACTGGCCGCCCGCGTAGAGCGCTGCGCCAGACCCGTCGTCGAACACCTCGAGGGCGTAGACGCTGCCCCAGCCGTAGCAGCTCACCCCGCTCCCGAGCGGCGACCAGGCGCTGCCGTCCCACTTCGCGATCCCGCTCGCCGCCTGGCCCCCCGCGGTGCAGATCTGGCCGCCCGCGTAGAGCGCTGCGCCAGACCCGTCGTCGAACACCGCGAGGGCGTAGACGCTGCCCCCCCCGGAGCAGCTCACCCCGCTCCCGAGCGGCGACCAGGCGCTGCCGTCCCACTTCGCGACAGAGCTGGCCGCCTGGCCCCCCGCGGTCCAGAACTCGCCCCCCGCGTAGAGCGCCCTGCCGGAGCCGTCGTTGAACACCGCGAGCGCCCAGACGTGGCCGTTCACCCCCGGCGCCGCCCCGAACGTCGGCAGCCAGTCCGGCGTGCAGCCCGAGCCGGAGGAGAGGTGCAGAGGCTCGGAGGAAACCCTGCCCCAGGGGACGAGTCGCGGCACCACCCCCTGGGCCGCCAGCGACCCTCGAGGCCCGTTGGCGACGGCGGTGACCCGCAGGGCGCTGACCCCGGGGGCCACGCGCACCTCGAGGACATAGCTGCCGTCCTCCCGCACCTCCGCCAGGCCCCCCGCGCTCGAGACCACCACCGCCCCGGCCGCCGGCCGGCCGTCGGGGAGGAGGACCCGGCCCTCCACCACCACGGGCCGGGTGGCGTCCTCCAGCACCGGATCGTCGGCTTTGGACCATGAACCCGGCGCGGCGGGGAGGGCCTGCCCGGCAAGGGCCCGTTTCGAGTGGGCCGGAGCCTGCGCGAAGAGCGGGGCGGCGAGGGCCAGCAGGGCGAGAACGGTGCGGGGGAGGGAGTACTTCATGGGTCGGGTCCGTGATCGAGGGTGCGGGATGCGGGGGAAGGAGCGGCGCAGGGATCCCCGGGGAGCCCACTGTAGTGACCAACGAAACGAGGCCCTCGGGCGTGTCGCGGCAAACCGCGGATCCGTCAGGGGGCTCCTCCCCCCGCGATCAGGGCCTCCGCCTCGGCCAGGATCCCCGCGAGCTCCGGATCGCTCGAGCCGACCAGGAGCGCGCGGCCTTCCTCCAGGAGCCGCCTCGCCCTTGCCCCCTCGCCCAGCCGTTGCCGCGCCATCGCCAGAAAGAAGAGGTCGAGGGCCCGGTGATAGCTTCCGAGCTCCCGATTGCGCGCATCCGCCTCGGTCAGGATCGCCAGGGCCTCCTCGTGGCGGCCGGCGCGATAGCACGCCACCCCGACGGTGTTGAGGTAGCTCACGACGTCCGGCCGCAGCTCGCTCGCGCGCCTCGCGTGGAGGAGCGCCGCCTCGACCTCCGCCGCCGTATGCCCCGGCTCGCGCACGACTGACCAGGCGGCGTCGTTCAACCCGCTCGGCGAGTAGCCCCGTCCCCCCGGCTCGGGGACGGCCGGCTGCGCCGGCGCGAGGCCATCCAGGAGCTCGCCGTAGCGCGCTAGCTCCGTCGCGCGGAAGCCTCGGGGCGTGGCGGCCCCGGCCCGCGCGAGGAGCTCCCCGTCCGGAAGCACCCAGATCCTCGCCGTGCCGGTCGACGACGCGGTGAGGAGCCGGTCGCCGCTGGGGGAGAACGCCACGGCCAACAGCATGCCGCCGTGCCGGAGGGTCACGATCTCCTCGCCTTCGAGGCTCCACACGCGCGCGGTTCCGTCCTGTGCCCCGCTCGCCAGGAGGTCTCCCCGCGGCGAGAACGTGACGACCCACACCGATTTCTCGTGGCCCTCGAGCTTCCGCTGCTCCTCGCCACGCGCGTCCAAGAGGCGCAGGGTCGCGTCCTGAAGTCCGAGGAGCAGACGCTCGCCCCCGGGCGAGAAGGCCGCCGCGTTGATGCGCGTGCCCTCGTAGAGCCCGTTCCAGAGCGGCTCTCCATCGGAGGCCCACAGCCGGACCTGACTCCCTTGGCTCGACTGGCTGGAGGCGGCCAGGACGCGGCGGGCGTCCGGCGACAGGGCCACCGCTCGCGGCTCGCGGATTCCCTCGAAGCGCAGGATCTCCTCGAGACCGTTCCCGCGCGGCTCCCACAGGCCCACGCCCAGCGCGGATCCGATCAGGAACCGACTCTCGCCGCTCAGGTCCACGGAGCGCAGGCCCCCTCCCGGAGGCAAGCCCTCGACCTCGTGTCGGCCCGCTTCGGCTCCCGCCGCCGTCCACGTGCGCACCGTGCGGTCGCCGTGGATCGAGACGAGCTCTTCCCCGCGCGGCGGCCACACGAGCTGGGTGAAGGGAACCCCCGCGTCCAAGGTGTGCTGGGGATCGCCCTCGAGATCCCATATCCGAGCGGTCCCGTCTTGGGAGCCGGTGGCGACGCGGTCCCCCTCCGGAGAGAAGCACGCGCTCGTGACCGCCAGCCCGTGCGCCAGGACCGGGAATCCCTCGACCGCGACGTCCCATACGCGCGCCGTCCCGTCGTGCGACGAGGTGACGACGCGGCGGCCGTCGGGCGAGAAGGAGACCGAGGAGACGAGGCCCTGATGCCCGCGCAGGACGGCAATGGGGGTTCCCGAGATGTCGTAGACCTTGACCGTCAGGTCCGTCAGCCGGGCCGCGACGCGGCGGCCGTCGGTGGAGAAGTCGGCATCCAGGACCGCCGTCTCGTTCCCTCCGAGCTCCCGCTTCAAGTTGCCCTCGAGGTCCCACAGGCGGGCAGTCGTGCCCCCGGTGGTCAGGACGAGCCGGCCGTCGGGCGAGAACCGCGCGGAACGGACGGCGTATCCCGCGTGCTCTCCGAACGTCACGAGCTCCGCGCCGCCCAGGCTCCACAGGCGGGCCAGGCCGTCCAGGGAGGAGGTGAGGACCGTTCTCCCGTGCGGGTCGAACGACGCCGAGGTCACTTGTCCTCCGTGCTCGAGCCGGACGGGCGGACCGCCGTCCCGGTCCCACAGCAGGGCGGCTCCGTCCCGCGCCCCGGAGACGACGCGGCGCCCGTCCGGAGAGAGAGCGACGCAGAGGACCGGCTGCTCGTGGGATCCGAGCCGGCCGAGCCGGCCGCCCTCGCGGTCGAAGAGCGCGACGTCGCCCGAGGAGCTGCCGATGCAGACGAGCTCGCCGTCCGCGGAGAAGGCCGCCGCCCGTGAGGCCGCGTAACCTTCGAGCCCCCATTCGATGCCTCCGTCCGTCGGGAGCGCGGCGACGCAACGGCCCTCCGCGTCCCACAGGAAGGCGGGGCCGTTCTCGGCGGCGGTCAGGATCCGCGACCCGTCCGGCGAGAACAGGGCCGCGCGGACCTGGCCCTCGTGCGGGCCGAGGGTGAGGAGCAGCCTCCCGTCGCCGCTCCAGAGGTGGGCGTTCGCGTCGTTGCAGGCCGTCAGGATCTTCTCCCCGTCCGGCGAGAAGACGGCGGAGGCGAGGAACGAGGGATGGCGCAGGTCCAACCGCTCGTGCTGGGCGGACAGCGCGGCGAGGAGCCGCGAGCGCGTCTCGCGGTTCCACTCGAGCCGCGCCGCCTCGCGGGCGAGCAGCAGGGCCAGCACGGGGTCGTTCGCGAGCTCGGTGCCCGACGCGCTCGCCAAGGCCAGGGCGCGCGCTCGCTCGCGCTCGCGGGTGACCTGACCCAGGAGCGCGAGGGTGACCGCCAGGCCGCCGGCCAGCACGGTCATCAGGGTGGCGCCGGCGGGGTTGCGCTGCACCCAGCGCCGCGTGCGGTGCACGGCGCCGGCCGGCTTGGCGCGGATCGGCTCCCGGACCCGGATGCGCCGCAGGTCCTCCGCCAGGTCGAGGGCGCTCTGGTACCGGCGGGCGGGGTCCTTGTCGAGCGCGGTGTCGAGCACGACCTTGAGCTCGCGCGACACCCGCCGGTTGAAACGCCGCGGATCGGGAGGAGGCGCCGTCAGGATCCGCTGGTAGAGGTCCTCGCGCGTCGGCGCTTCGAACGGCCGGCGCAGCGCGAGCGCCTCGTAGAGCGCGGCGCCCAGCGACCAGACGTCCGTGCGCCGGTCGACCGCGCGCGCCGGGGCCGACACCTGCTCGGGCGACATGTAGGCCGGCGTCCCGAGCGTCGATCCGGAGAGCGTGAGCGTTCCGAATTCCGAACCCTCGAGCCGCGCCAGGCCGAAGTCGAGGATCACCGGCTCGCCGTCGTCGGTCACCATGACGTTGCCGGGCTTGACGTCGCGGTGGACGAGCCCCGCCTCGTGCGCGGCGTGCAGGGCGCGGGCGGTCTTCTCGAAGAGCTCGAGCGTGAGCTCGAGCTCCTTGCGCGGCGTGCTGCCGGACGACGTGGAGTCGCCGCGCGCGCCGCCGCGCTCCTTCGCGCGCTCGATGCGCCTCGCCAGACTCTCGCCGGCCACGTAGCGCATGGCGATGTACGGCCTCCCCTCGGCCTCGCCCGCCTCGTAGACCGTGCAGATGCCCGGGTGATCGAGCCTCGACGCGGCTTCCGTCTCGCGCCGGAAGCGCTCGCGCGCGCGCGGCGCCGAGAGCTCCGCGCCCTTGATGAGCTTCAGCGCGACGCGGCGCCCGAGCGACACTTGCTCGGCGAGGTAGACGACGCCCATGCCGCCGCTGCCGAGCAGCTCGAGCAGGCGGAAGTCGCCGATCCGCTCGGGCACGCCGGGTCGCTCCCTCGCGGCGGGCGAAGCCTCCCGGTCGAGGCCCAGCGCCCTCAGCCGCGCGAAGCGCCGGCGGATCGTGTCCGCGTGCTGGGGGTGCTCGACGCAGGCCCGCGCGACCTCGACTTCCCAACCCCCCTCCGGCCCCTCGAGGGCCCGCAGCAAGACTCCTTCGGCGGGATCCGCGCCTTCCGCGGAACTCTCGTCGTCTTCCCCGGGCGCCTCCTCCGAAGTCACGTCGACGGTCTGCTGGCCTCCGTTCTAGAGTAGCATGGTCCGGCGGGAATGGACCCTTTACCCGAGGAGAGCCCGGACCTGGAGCGCTTGGTGAGGGAGGCGGTGGCGGGCGACGCAGCCGCCCGCGAGCGCCTGGTCGCGGGGCACCTGCCCGGCTTGCGGGCCTACGTGCGCCTGAGGCTGAACCCCACGCTGCGCGCGAAGGAGTCGTGCTCGGACGTGGTGCAGTCGATCTGCCGCGAAGTGGTCGAGAACCTCGGCCGCTTCGAGTACCGCGGCGAGGCGAGCTTCCGCCTGTGGCTCTACCGCTCGGCCCTGAACAAGATCATCGACAAGCAACGCTACTGGCTCGCGGACCGGCGCGACCCGGGAAGGGAGCGCGCCCAGGACCCCCGGGACAGCCGCTCGCGGGTCCTGAGCGACAGCTACGCCACGATCACCACGCCGAGCCGTGTCGCGATGGACCGCGAGGGCGTGGCGCGCATCGAGTCGGCCTTCGACCGCCTGCCCGATCGCTACCGCGCGGTGATCCTCCTCTCGCGCATCGTCGGCCTCCCTCACCGCGAGATCGCGCGCCAGATGGGCAAGACCGAGCAGGCGACGCGCACTCTGCTCCGCCGGGCGCTGGTGCGCCTGGCGGGCATCCTGGACGAGGCCGGCGGCTGAGCGGAGTACGGAGCGCGTGCGGAAGGGAGGAGCCTCGCGGCCGGCCCATCAGCGCTGCGGCGCACGCAGGTGGTAGGGGCGGCGGGTTTCGTAGAGCTCGATGCGGCGGGGGATGGATTCGACCAGGGGCTCGAGCTCCGGGGGGAGGGGGCAGGAGAGGACGCGGCGGGCCGTGGCGAGCGCCTCCTCGAAGCGGGCGGCCTCCGCGTAGGCGGCGGCTTGGCCTCGAGGAGCGACGGGCCGCAGAGGCCGGCCCGGTCCTCGAGGAGTTGCTCGCGCAGGTCGACGGGGTCGAGCGAGTGCGCGTGCTCGAGGCGCTGGCGCGGGCGAAGTGGAAGGCCCTTGGTCCCGGAGTCGAAGGCGCGGTCCGGCGCGAGGCGCTCGAGCTGCTCGACTCCGCGGAACGACTCGCCCGCGCCGAGCAGGCCGGGCAGTTGCTCCGGAACGTCGGAGCCACGAGGAAGAAGATCGAGCTGGAGGGCGACGACGATGTGCAAGCGTGACACGGAGGACCCGCTGGTCAGGCTGTTCCTCGACAAGTACTCCCTCCACCTCCTCGAGCGCCCGCGCGAGGATGTCGAGGTCGGCGACGTGTACCCGCACTACGACGGCACGACCTGGCCGTCGGGGAGCCTCGGCGCGCTCCTCTCGCAGCCGCTCCCGTTTCCCGAAGTGCGCCGGGGCGAGAAGGTCGCCGACATGTCCGGCACGCTGTCGTCCGCGGTCTCGACGAAGCTCGGCCTGGGGCTTCTCGACCGGTTCCTCTCGGTCCTCGGGGCGGCGGGCGTGGTCGCCACGCTCGAGAGCTCGTTCGAGGCGAAGGGGGCGCGGAGCATGCGGCTCCGTTTCGCACGGCCCACGCGCGACTGGGTCGACCCGATCCGGCTGGAGGTCGCGCTCCGCGCCCACCGGGTCGACGCCGACCGGTCGGCGCTCGACGAGGACCGCCGCGACTTCCTCGTCACCGCGGTGCTCCGCGGCGACGCGCTCTCCATCCGCGCGGAGGACAGAGGTCGAAGGCGGTCGAGCTCTCCGTCGACGCACTCGAGGTCGCGCGGGCCGGCGCGGGCGTGACGATCGGCTCGGACGAGAAAGGCGAGGTGACGTTCTCGGGAGAGAAGCCGCTCGCCTTCGGCGTGGAGCTGCACCCACCCCGCGCGCCGCCCCAGCTCGAGCTCGGCTTTTGAGCAAGAAGGCGATCCATAGCAAGGGAGTCGGCGGTCGGCGGCTCTCTCCGCGGCCAAGGTCTGCGCGCACGCCGCGAGCGCCCCCTCGCACGCAGCCGAGAGCGTCCCCGACCGGCGAGAAGGGCTCGATCGAGGCGTCGCGCAACCAACCGCGCGACCCCAACTGCCGACTCCGGGAGCATCCCCCGAGCCAAGTCCAGGTCACCAGCGCCACGCGAGGCCGCTTCGCTCACTTATCCGCTGGGGGAAGACGCGGACCGGACGTCGCACGGGCGCGGGCGCGATCAGTCGTCGACGTAGCTCGACCAGGCCCGGGCGTCGAGCGGCAGGTCCTCGCCCGTGAGTTCGCACAGCGCCCTCCAGGCGGACTGCCGGACCTCCTCGTCCGAGCCGTAGAGCTGTGCGGCCAGGGCCGGCACCGCGGCACTCGAGCGGAGACGACGCAGCGCGTCGCAGGCCACCAGCCTCACGTCGCTCCGCTCGTGGTCCAGCGCGCCGGCCAGGAGCAACGCGATCTCGTGGCGGTAGAAGGGGCGCTCGGAGAAGCGGCGGATCGCGTCGAGCACCTGGGCCTCTTCGCCGGAGTCGAGCCGCGCGGCAAGCCGGTCGCTCTCGCGCCGCCACCACCCCTCCTGCTCGTCGAGCCAGGCCTGCCACGGTCCGGCTTCCCCGTCGAGCGGCACGCCGCTCAGGCGCCGCAGCGCCCACAGGCCCGTGCGCCGCACGGCGGCGGATTCGTCCTGCAGGAGCGTGATCAACAAGCGGCACGAGCTCGCGTCCTGCAGGCGCTCGAGGCCCGCAGCCGCGCTGCGGCGCACCGCGGGGTCGGCGTGGCTCAGGTACAGCCGCAGGAGCCTCGCGGGCTCGTCGTCCAGTCGCCAGCGACGGCGGTCGCCCAGCTCGGCCACGGCGCCGAGTACGCGCTGGTCCGGGCCGTGGTCGCCCTCGATCAGGGTCTCGAGGATGCGGAAGCCCTTCGCACTCCCGCTCGCCACCACCGCGTCGATGACGACCGCCTGCACCTCGTGCTGCAGGCCGTCGAGCCGGCGCCGGAGTCGCTCGACGGATTGCCGTTCGCCGCTCAAGACCCGCTCGAAGGCCCGCTCGAGGGGCTCGCACACGCTGCGATACCGGAGCTCGTAGTCGCTGCAATACGAGGAGAGCTCGCACAGGAGCTCGATGCCATCGGCAGAGCCGATCCGCCCCACGATCCGCACCGCCAGCAGCCGTCCCTCGAGCGGCGTGGTCTCGTCGGTGTGCTCGGCGAGGTAGGGGAGCACGTCCCGCGCGGGAAGCCGTCCGAGCGCCTCGAAGGCCACCGGTCCGAAGGCATCCGGCCCGCGCCACCAGTCGGAGACGTCGATCGCCTCTCCCTCCTGCGTCGCGCCCATCAGCAGGGGCAAGGCCGTCCCGTCGACCAGGCCGATCAGGACCGGAATGGCCCCGGCGCCGATGACCGCCAGTTCCTCGGCCACCACGTCCGGCGTGCGGTCGTCGTTGCTTCCGCGCGCGCTCAGCACCAGCCGCACCTTCTCCTGCGCGCCGAGATCCGCCATGCCCGGCAGGTGCCCGCAGAGCGGCAGCAGTGCGGTCAGCGCGATCAGTCGGCGGGCAACTTGGACCTCTCTCATCGTGGACCCGACGGCGCCTCAGGGATTCGCGACCCTCCGCCAGGTGATCATCTGGTAGCGGCCGGTGGCGGCGTTGGTCGGGATGGGGACCCCGGGGACGACGATGTCGCCGTTCATGATCCGGTCGTCGAAGTCGACGGTCAGCTTGGTGTGCCGGTCCTGGTAGTCGCGCTGGATCAGCACCTGGTCGCCGGCGCTCATGTTGCCGTTCACGCGCACCTGGGCCGATCCCGTGGCGTCGAGGTTGATGTCGTAGAAGTCGTTCTCAGCGTACATGAACCCGTTCATCTCCAGCAGGGTCCCGAACTCCGGGTCGCCGAAGAAGATGTTCCCGCTGTCCGCGACGTTCGGATCCTCCATGGCGATGAAGGCGACGCCGTCCATGACCTGGTTCTGGTAGAAGAGGTTGTCCGAGAAGTAGATGTTGCCCCTCACCACGAAGCACACCTGCACGCCGCCCGGGCTGTTGTCGAAGATCTTGAACGAGTAGGAGTGGCGGTTGTGCAGCCAGAGATTGCCGTCGATGAAGTACACCTTCTGGTTCCCGTCGAGCGCGGGGTCATTGTTGTCGCTCAGCCGGATCTGGAAGGCGTCCGTGCCGTTCTGGTTCGGGTCGCTGCGAACCGGGGCATACGGATCCTCCAGGAAGTAGTCGTTCTTGACCGTCGAGTTGATCTCCGTGGCCCGATCGCTCGGGTTCATGCGGAAGATGTGCGCCGGGTCGGCCTGCGGCAGTTGCCAGGCGCTGCCGCCCGCGTCGTCGCTCTGGTACGTCGCGCCGCTGAAGCGGGCCGCCACCTTCACGTCGGCCGTGTTCTCGTAGTCCATCGCCTGCAGGTCCGGAGTCGGCTGCTTCACGCCGCCTTCGCCGGACATGCCGCTGACGACGCCGCCAGCCCGCGCGGCGCCGTTGATGACGGCGTCCTCCGCGACCGTGACGTCGCCACCCGAGTACACGTCGCCGAAGATCTCGTCGGCCTGGCCGCCGGTGCCGTTGAAGGCGAGCGAGTAGAGCGGGTCCCCGGACTTGTTGCCGGCGAAGACGCCGTTGAAGTAGACGCCGCCACCGACCGGCGCCGCCACGGCTTCGATCGTCACCCGCTCGCCGTTGTAGGTCCCGGTCGAGATCACGACGTAGGTCTCGTCCACGTCCGCGACGATGGTCGCGGAGTAGGCGCCGCCGGAGAACTGCACCGGGCTCGCGGGGCTGCCGATGTTCGTAGTCACGCCCGCGCCCAGGTTGGCGATCGCGCTGGCGACGCCGGCGTCGGCCGCGTACAGCGCGCGCTGGATGTACTCGGTCGACGCGCGCTCGCGCCGCGATCCCATCGTCAGCGTAAGCATGCCGACGCTCATGCCCGCGATGAGGATCACCGCGAAGATGGCCACCACGGACACGGATCCGCGCCTGGGCTGTCTCGGTCTCGAGCCGACTTGCATGTGGTTCTCCGTTGCTTGCGGATGCAGCTCAGTTCCTGACCCGCACCGATCCGCGGACGGTCCTGGTCACGACCCGTCCCTGTGGATCCAGCGCCTCCAGGGTCAGCTGGACGTCGATGACGTCCCCGTGGGTCTCGAAGGTCAGGCCGCGCTCGTCGATCAACCCGTTCCCGTTGTCGTCCGCCCCGTTGGGAATCTCCCCCTCGAGGTACTCGCGGATCCAGTGCGACTCGATGATCTGCTGCTGTTCGGGCAGGCCGACGTTCAGCGTCCACACGAGCGCCTGCTCGTCGATCAGCCCGTTCCGGTTGTTGTCCAGGCCGTCATCGACCTCACCGGCTTCGAGTTGCAGGCCGACGGAGCACATCGGGCCCCACAGCGGCACGAGTCCGTTGGCGCCCCGGCACAGGCGATAGGGCGCGGCCGAGCAGCCGAAGATCGGATCCGAATTCGGGATGGTCGCGCGCTCGGCCTGCGCGAGCTCGCGCGTGATGAACTCGAGGGCCCGGTGTGCCTGCATCGAGAGGGCTGCGCTCGCCATGCCCACGCGGTAGGCGTTGGAGGCGCTGAAGGAGCTGACCGCGAGGGCCCACAGGACCACGATGACCAGCGTCAGCGAGATCGCCGTTTCGAGCAGGGTGAAGCCGCGCTTCCGTCGCGAGGGCGTACGCATCGCCGACCCTACTCGACGAGCAGCGTTTCGAGGACTGTCGTCTGGTTGCCACCGGCGCCGCGCCAGGACACGCGCACCCTGACCGGCAGGAGCACGTAGTCACCGGAGTGATCCAGCGAGTCGATGGCGCCGTCCCCGTTGAGGTCGCGCGGCAGCCCAAGGCCCGGGTCGTCCAGATCCTCGCGCAGGGAGGGCTTCCCGGGCTTGCCGGCGCCCGTCTGGAACTCGATCCTGCCCGCGAAGCCGTCCGCGTCGCCGTCCTGCGCACTCAAGGCGGGCACCGCGAAGTCGTTCCCGGGTGCGGTGTTCGGACCGCCGGGGTCGTCCGCCCCGTAGGAGTTGTAGGTCGCGAAGATCTCGTCGAACGGCATGCCCTGCAGCCGCTCGGCCATGGCGTGCGCCGCATCGACAGCGGTGGCCTTCTCCTCGTTGACCCGCGCCAGCTGCATCGAGGCGATGACGCTCGCGCACAGCCCGCCCACGGCCACGGTCATGATCGTGATCGCGATGACTGCATCGAGCAGGGAGAAGCCCGCCCGCCTCTTCTGGACCGCGCGCCGACTCATCGCCACTCCCTCCCGGCGGCGGCGCGCTCCTGCTCCTGCGACGAGGACTCCCCCACGGCCCGGTTCGCAGGAAACGGTGCGGGCGGCGGTTCGGGCTCGACCTCGCGCTGCTCGGGCCCCTCCACCTGCTCCGCGAGCGGCTGACTGAGCGGCTTGACCGCCTCGTTCAGGAGCCCGCAGAAGTCCTGCAACTCGTCGCTCCTGCGGATCCGGCAGGGGCCCGGACGCTCCCCCCGGATCAGTTGCTTCAAGTACACCTCGAAGCGATAGAGCGGCCCCGCGATCTTGAAGGTCACCGTGCGGCCGATGATCAGGTTCAGCGGCAGCACGAAGGCGAGGGTGACCAGCAGGTTCAAGCGCAGGAAGCCGAGAGTCTCGCCCATCAGGACGTTGCCGTCGTAGGGCAACTCGTCCGCGAGGAAGCCCATCGTCGCCGCCAGGGCGATCGACTGCAGCAGGACCGAGCAGGCGGCCATGCACGCGAACACGAGCATGAGCCTCCACTGCAGCCGGGGCTTGATGATCTGCTTTCTACGCCCGTTCCCGGGGCGGGGCTCGGATCTGGACATGGACTTCGGGTGACCTTCCTGTCCAGTGGGTGCGCCGTGGCACCCTGTATCGGCCAGCCCGCCGGTCCGGGTGAACCCTCTCTCGGGAAGCTCGCGGGGGATCAGGGGGACCCACAAGTGGCTTCTCGGCAGGGAGTTGCGCTTGCGCCGGACGGGACGGACGGCCACCGGAAAGCCGCCGGTCGATCGTCACGGCCTCGCAGGACGGGCGGCGGCGGCGCAGGAACGCGCCCGGGCAGCGCAGCACCCAGCGGCGCGCGGTCAGGTCCTCGACCGGCGTGCACACGAGCGCGAGCACGCCGCCGGTACCCATGTCGCGCACCCGCCACTCCGCGGACGGCAACGTCGTCTCGAAGCGCGGACTCCCGTGGACGTGGCGCTCGCCGGCCTGCTCGAGCGCCGCGAGGAGCGGGGCGAGGGCAGGGCGAGGGCCGCGGGCCCGGCCACGACGATCAGGAGCCCGAGCGACAGGGCCACGCTGGCGGTCGGATGGCGCTCGACCCAGCGCCGCGCGCGCCGCGCCGGCCCGGGGCGGCGAGCCTCGAGCGGGC
>Ga0326597_10009346_pt1 | contig 13152 bp, 10 predicted proteins | sample RVTome_12_FD_203789 | JGI IMG/M metagenome (GOLD analysis project Ga0326597, IMG submission 203789) | Soil microbial communities from uranium-contaminated site in the Upper Colorado River Basin, Wyoming, United States - RVT100D185 | ecosystem: Environmental > Terrestrial > Soil > Contaminated >... | reverse complement strand
GGTCGCGATCGGGGAGATACCCGAAGGCCGATGGGTCACGTCGGGGTGTAAAAACTACATCTGCTGCCGGCCGGATCATTTCGTCTTAAAAGGCCTTGGGCATGACAAGCCGGAAGTTCCGGGGTTTTGGGAGTTCGTGGTAAAAACGCAGGGGTGTTGGCACTGGACCGGTCCTGAAACTATCGAGTTCGCCGGCAGGACCCAACCGCCCTGGCGGGTTGCCTACCTTCTGACCCGGCGCCACCCCGTTCCCCGCGGCGCTTTCATCACCCAAAACTGCGGCACCGGAGATTGTGTTCGCCCGGGACATCTCGAGCCTGCATGGCTCCACGGTCAGCCCCCAAATTTGCCCGAAAAAGCCGACTTATCCACAGCCTTTTGAGTCTTTTCGCGCCACCCCAAAGCTACCCCTAACCAACCGCCAAAATTCACCCCGAAAAGCGGCCTACTTTTAGCCCAGAAATAGGCATTTTTCCAAGTTTCTATCCTCAAAGTTGCCCCAGGCTTAAACATTACTTTGGGAAATTATCCGCCCCAGGAAGGAAATTCTCGGACAGCCGTTGTCTATAAATACGTCCCCAAAGTTTCCCCTCCCTAACTCTCGGTCATAATTTTTGCGCCATGCAAACATGGCGTTGGGTCCGCTGTTTGCGCTCGATCTTTTCACTCAGTCAAACGCATCGAGAGCCGCTGCCAATAAGCGCGATTTCCTTCGGGTAAGAAATCCTGCTAGATTGCCCATCTCGATTTCATCTTCAGGAGAAGACAAAGCCATGAAGGTAGGGCTGATCGGCCATCGCGGCGCGGGCAAGACGACAATTTTCAACATGCTGACCGGACTTCAGGCCCAGGTCGGCGGGTTCGGCGCCAGGGAAGAGGTTCACCTGGGCGTGATCAAAGTTCCCGACGGGCGCGTCGACAAGCTCGCTGAAATTTATAAACCCAAGAAAACGACCTACGCCGAGATCCGTTTTACCGATTTCCCACCGCGTCAGGGTGACGACAACGTTAAGTCCAATGATGCCTTGGTTGCGCAGATGCGCGAGGTGGACGCCATTGCGATGGTGCTCGCCGATTTCGAACCTAGTGCCCAGCCACTCAAGGACCTGAATGGATTATTGACCGAGATGATTCTCGCGGATTTGACGGTCGTGGAGAACCGCCAGGCGCGCTTGAAAAAAGAAAAGGCCAGGCCGCTGGAAGAAGCGCTCCTGGAACGGTGCGCCAAGGCGCTGGAGAACGAAGAGAGTCTGAGAAATCTGGTTTTTAACGGGGACGAGGGAAATCTTCTGTCGGGATTCGGTTTCCTCAGTCAAAAGCCCGTAGTGGTGCTCTTCAATCAAGCCGATGAGAAGGCCGGCCAAGCGCTGGCCGCTTCCTACCAAGAGGAATTGAATCGGCGCGGTTTGCAAGGATTGCCGCTTGCCGGCAAGGTGGAAATGGAGATCGCCCAACTTGATGAGCGCGACCGCGCAGCGTTCTTGAGCGAGATCGGCGTGGCCGCGCCGGCCAGGGACAGATTCATTACGGCATCGTATGGCCTCCTGGATCTCATCAGTTTCTTGACTTCAGGGGAGGACGAAGTCCGCGCCTGGACCATCCCTCAGGGAACGGTAGCGCGAAAGGCTGCCGGCAAGATTCACAGCGACATCGAGCGCGGCTTTATCCGCGGCGAGGTTATCGCTTTTGAAGACTTCATCGCTCTCGGCAGCGAAGCGAAATGCAAGGAGGCAGGCAAGCTTCGTCTTGAAGGAAAAGACTATGTTGTCGCGGACGGCGATATTATCCATTTTCGTTTTGCGGTTTGAGCAAGCGGAGAAAATGGACTATGATCCGGCGCTGTTGGTGTGTTGAGCCTGCACGATCGGGTCGGACCGAGGAGGAGAGTGCCAATGGTAACAGAGGTGCAATTCAAGATAGTTTTGTCGGCCCTTGGGAGGCTCTTGTTTTCTTTGTTATGCGTAGCGGCGCTTGCGGTGCCGGCGTCGGCGAATCCATACCTGGCCCGATCGGGCGAACGGCCGATCAAACTCAGAATCGCCACCTGCGCGGTCTCGGGCGGTTTCGTGCATCTTTATACCGCCCTGGACTACGGCCTGTTTGAGAAGTACGCAATCAGAATGGAACATATCTATATCCGGGGCAGCGGCTCCTCTCTGGCGGCGCTGGCGGCCGATGAAATCCAGTTTCTCTATTGCGCGGCGGACGCGACGATGCCCGGGTTGGCCACGGGAATCGACGCCAAGCTGGTCGCCGCTCCATTAGTCAAAATCCCTTACGTGCTGGTCACGCGCAAAGAGATTCGCCGACTCGAGGATCTGAAAGGTAAAGCGCTCGGGGTCACGCGGCCAGGCGATTTGAGCGCCCGGCTCTCCCGCGCGGTGCTTAAGAAATTCAATCTTACGGACGAGGTTATGGTCCGGCCCATCGGTGGGAGTCAGAATGAGCGTTTCCAGGCGATGGCCGCCAATGTGGTGCAAGGGATCGTTGTGCCGCCGCCACTCGATGTTCGGGCCAAAAACGAGGGATACAACGTAATCTACCGGCTGATCGATTTGGATCTGCCGTTCATTTACAGCTCAGTGCATGCGAGTTACCGCACCTTGCGGGAAAAGCCTGAGGTCGTGCAAAGAGTCGTGGCCGCTTTTGCGGAAGCGATCCACTTCGTTGAGAAGAACCCAGAGAAAGCCCAGGGATCCATCAGCAAAGCCATGCGCACCAAAGACGAAGAAGCCCTGCGGGTTTCTTACAACGTGTTTGCCAAAGAAATCGTCGACCGCCGCATGACGGTCCCGAGCGTGGCAGTGGCGGAGGCCGTGGAGCTTGTTCGTGCCGGCGGCACGCAGGTGCGCCGCAAGCCGGAAGAGATTTATGACAATTCGTTCGTCAACAACTTAGAGAAGAGCGGATTTCTCAAAGAGCTCTGGGGCAGCGAGCTGCAAAAATAGCCCGGCATAGGACTATACAGCTCTCACCGAAAATCCAGCGAATTGCGCAAAGGGAACCGCGCCATGTTTCTCTCGCCCAAGGAAAAAGAGTCCCGCTTTCGAGCTGTGCGCCGCCAAATGGCCGAGCAAGGCGTCGATGCGCTGATCGCGCGCGGTTCCAGCGCCGTGCGCGGTGACGGCGCGGCGTTCCGTTACTTGACTGACTTTCCCAACATCAATATTCCTCTCGTGCTGATTTTTTTTCGCGATCCGGACCAGCCGCCGATCTTGCTGGTCGAGTCCCGTTTCCAGGCGATGCACGCCGAAAAAAGCTCCTGGGCTGGCGAAATTCGGCTGAGCAACAATTTTTTTCAAAGCTTGACCGAGGTTCTTAAGGAAAAAAAGCTCGACCGCGCCGCCATCGGCATCGACGGCCTGCATAATTTTCCGTTCCTTTGGGGCCAGCGCATCGAAGAGATGTTTCCCGGCGGGACTCTGACCGAGTTTGGACCGGCGCTCAAGAAACTGCGCGCTTATAGGACTCCCGAGGAAATCAAACTGGTAAAAAAATCGGCCGTGCTGGTCGATCACGCTTTTATCGAAGGCATCAAGAGCATCAAACCGGGAAAGACCGAGTGGGATGTCATGGCGCGCATAGATTATCTGCTCAAGAGCCAGGGCGTGGAGAAGACTTTCAACCTCATTTCCCAGGGACCCAAAGTGGAAGCTTATGTGCCGTCGGCGCGAAAGATCACGAAGAAAGGCATGGTTTTCACCGAAATCACCGCCAACTACGGCGGTTTTTGGACGCAGTTGGCGCGTGCGATTTCCCTTGGCAAACCGGATAGCAAGCTCGTGAAGTTACATCAAGGCGCCGTAAAGGCGATTAAAGAAGCGTTGCCTTTTCTGAAGCCGGGCAACAAGGTTGCCCAGCCGATGAGCGTGATGGAACAGTCGGTCAAGGATTCCGGACTCGGCTGTATGCCGGTATACGGGCACATCGTCGGCATCGACATGGTGGAGGACCGTCCCTCGCCGCAAAACCAGAGCGAGATCGTGCCAGGCATGGTCTTCATCGTGCATCCCTGGCCGACGCTCGACGGCAGTTCGCTGCTCTGGGGCGAGACCTATCTCGCAACGGAAAAGGGCAACCAGCGTCTCAACAAAGTCGGCGATGAGTTGATTGTGCTCTAGCTCTCATCGCTGTACGCGGAACGATTTGTGATCCTCATCACCGGCGGACTCGGTTTTCTCGGCTGCAACCTCGCAAAACTCCTTTGCGATGGTGGAGAAAAAGTTCTGCTCACCAGCAACCGCAACACGAACGTTCCGCCGCTGATTGCCCCGTTCCTGGAAAATCACCTCAGCGTTGCACCCTTGGATATTACCTCTCTCGATAGCGTCTCGCGGGTGATTGAAGAATTCCGGGTCACGTCCATCGTGCACGCCGCGGTGAGATCCGAGAAGGGCGACACGACGCTCTACCAGGCGATGGACGTGAACGTGACGGGCACGATCAACGTTCTCGAAGCGGCGCGCCGGGCCGATATTCGCCGCGTGCTGTTTATCAGCTCCGAGGCGGTATACCAGGGGATGGATCAGACCACGCCGTTCAAGGAAGAAGAGAAACTTTTCATCACCTCCGACCGGTTTGTGCCGGGAACGAAGAAAACCGGCGAAATCCTTTGCTTGATGTATTGCGAGCAGTACGGCATAGAGGCCGTCTCGCTGCGCGTCACGCGGGTTTACGGACCGCTCTACAAAGGGATCAGAAACCTGCCCGGACATATGGTCGAGCGGGCCGCCAAAGGGTTGCCCATCGAGCTCGCCGATTACGACCCGGCGGAAGCGCACGATTTCATCTACGCGAAGGACGCGGCGCGAGCGATGGTTCTGCTGTTGAAGCGCCCCGAGCTACGAGGGCGGATTTACAACCTCGGCTACGGCAAACTCACCAGCATCAGCGAATTTGCCGGCGCCATTAGAAAAGCGCTCCCGGAGGCGGAAATCCACTTGGGAGACGGACCGGGGCCGCTCACTTCGACCAAGACGCCGATGGACATCAACGCTTGTGTCGACATCTCCCGGCTCCGCGAAGAAACGGGCTTTACCCCCGAGTACGATCCCCTTCGCGGCGTTGAGCATTACCTCGAATGGGCCCGAACGGGAAACTACAGGTAGGAAAGGACGAACCATGAAAACTCTCATCCAGGGCGGTTTCGTCGTCGGCTTTAACGGCACGGAGCATGAGATTTTCAAAGACGGCATCGTCGTCTTCGAAGGGAATAGGATCGAGTTTGCCGGCAAGGAGTATGCGCAGCCGGTGGACAAGAAGATCGACGCCAGGGGCTGCCTCGTTTCTCCCGGCTTCATCGATACGCATTTTCACTCTGGCATTAACGCCAGCGACTATATTCTCAACGATTCGACCAAAACCGACTTTTTCGCCTCCAATTACCTAGCCCACGGCGGGCCGACCCGTGAAGGAGCCCACGCCGCCCATTTAAAAGACGTCGATGTGGGGCAACGCTTTTCGTTGATTCATGTTTTAAAGAGCGGCGTGACCACAACCTTTGAGATCGGCGGCCCCGGCGCCGAACCGCAGCGCTACGTCGACATGGTCGACCAAGTCGGCATCCGCTGCACCACCGGTCCGAGCTACAAGAATGTCAGCTTCTTTCACGATCGCCAGGGGCGGCTGGAATACGACTGGGACGACGAGCGCGGCAGCAAGGGACTCCAAGCTGCCGTCGACTTCGCCAAGAAATACAGCGGCGCGTGCAACGGCCGCATGACGACGATGCTTTTTCCCGGCCACGTCGACTCCTGCACGCCGGCGCTCCTCAAAGATACCAAAAGAGCGTCCCAGGAACTCGGAGTGGGCATTCAAATCCACGCGACCATCAATCTTTTCGAATTTCACACCGTCATGCAGCGCGAGCGCTGCACGCCCATCGAACTGTTGCACAAGCTCGGTTTTCTCAGTCCGGATGTATCGCTCTCCCATTGTATTTTCGTCAGCGGCCACAGCTGGCTTGTCTATCCCTACGGCGACGATATCAAAATCATCGCCGACTCCGGCGCCTCGGTGGCTTACAGCCCGCTTAAATACTTAAAACTCGGCATCGTCATGGAGTCATTCGATAAATACCGCCAGGCCGGCATCAACATGGGCATCGGCACCGATACTTTTCCGAAGGATATCATCTCCGACATGCGCTACGCCGCGCTTGCTTCACGCGTCGCCGACAAGAGTTTTCTCGCCGGCCAACCGCGCGACGTTTTCAACGCTGTTACGGTGGGCGGCGCGAAGATGCTCGGACGCGACGATCTGGGGCGGCTCCAAAAGGGCGCGAAGGCGGACATCATCATCGTAGACCTAAGAGATATCGCCTTCGGCGCCGTGCGCGATCCGATCCGCTCGCTGATGGAAACCGCCGTAAGCCGCGACGTGCGTACGGTCATCGTCGACGGCGAGACGCTGGTGGACGATGGCAAGTATCTGCGTCTCAACGAAGAAGAGCTGCTGGAAAAAGTTCAAGCCAAGGGCGAGCAGATCTGGGACAGCGTGCCCAAATGGCACTGGACGGGGAAGAGCATCGACGAGGTGGTGCCGCCGGCGTTTAAGATAAAATAAACCGGCCTGAGCCTTGGCAAAATCACTGCGCACGATTCTGATCACCGGAGCGGCCGGCAACTTGGGCAGCCTGCTCGCCCGGCATCTTATTCCGAAAGGGCACAACTTGCGGTTGATGTACCATCGGAAACCGCTTCCTCCCGATCTCACCGGTCCCCCGCATGTAACGCCCGTTCAAGCGGATCTGGCAAAGCCAGAGACCCTGTCTCACGCGGTTGAGGGAGCGGACGTCATCGTGCATTTTGCCGGTATTCTCTTCGCTCCGCGTCCGGAGCGATTCCTGCCCGTAACCAATACGAGATGGTTTTCTAACCTCGTTGACGCTGCGCTGAACGCTCACGTTGGACGGGTCATTTTGATTTCGTTTCCTCACGTCGAAGGCCCCACTAGTCCGGACCAACCCGCCACGGGCCGATTGGATCGAGAACCGATTTCCGTCCATGCCAAGACCCGGCTTGAGGAGGAGCGGCTTCTCTTCGAACGCACTCAGGGCAGCGAAACGACTCCGGTGGTGCTTCGATTAGGCATGGTATATGGACGTGGCATCCTGATGGTCGAGGCCGCGCGCTGGCTGGCGGAGCGGCGTCTACTGGGGGTCTGGCGCGAACCTACTTTGTTTCAGCTTATTTCCACAGCGGACTACTTGCGGGCGACGGAAGCTGCCATTCTTAAGGCCGGCATCCGGGGAATCTACCATGTCGGAGATGAGAAGCCGGTGACCTTACAGTACTTCCTCGACGAGGCGTGCCGTGTGTGGGACTGCCCGCGCCCCTTCCGCACGCCTCTGTGGACCATCTATGCCGCCGCCACCCTTTGCGAGTTATTCGGAGCGGTTACGAAAAAACCGTCTCCGCTCACGCGGGATTTCATCACCATCGGCCGGGTCTCACACTGGGGAGACACGCGCCGGGTGCGGGAAGAGCTAATCCCAGCGCTGAAGTACCCGACACTTGAGACTGGACTTTCTACGCTGCGATAGTGAGTTCGCACGCGTAGGCGCGACGCTACACCCTCGGCCAGAATAGGTTCAGAAACTCTACGACGTCGGATTCCGTTACGCGGTAATGAATGAGAAGATTCCCCGAGCGGTAAAGATGGCTCGGCGAAAGGGGATCATAAAAACTCGGCATGCGCCCAGGCAGATTGGTGGTTCTGAACGATGGCGGCCATCGCCTCTTCAAGGCTCCGAAAGTCGCGGGCACTTGCGGACTTTTTCAAAGGCGGCCAGCTCCTCAGAAAACTGTCCGCTAAGACGGTAGTCAGCCACGTAAGAGGCCCTTCTTGCGGGCGGCGGTCAGAATTTTATGCACGGTGGGCACGCCGGAGAGCCTGAGTGTTTTCCCTTTCTTCGCTTCGACTAATGATACTCGAATCGCGCGCAGCGCTTCAGGATCCTGCCAGAGGCGAGCCACGGCCTTTAACGTTTGCAGTTGCTTAAAATTAACGATGACAACCTTCGGCACCCCTCGTTTTGTAATGATGACCTGGTCGCCGTCTTCAACTTCATCCACCAGGTTCAGGAACTTCTGTCTCGCCTCGCTCGTGGTTATGTAGCGAGCCATGGTTCACCTCACTAACGAGAAAGCGTACAAAGATATGTAGACCACAGCAAGTCGAAGAAACCGAACCTCTGACAGAGCAGCGCCATGTGTTTGCCGTAGCGATTTCCAGGGCGGCCGAACGTTAATGGGTCGCCGACAAGTTGCGACTTCTCGTCGATCACGGTATATGATTCCGCAAGTTTCAGTCGTAAAAACAACGAAGGGAGAATTTCCGTGTCTGAACTCAACGAACTTAAGAAAAAATTGGCGATGTCGTCGCGCATGCTTTTCAACGCCGGATTGGTCGACTACAGCGGCCATATCAGCGTGCGTATTCCCGGGTCGGATCATTTGCTGATCCTTCCCCATCCCGTCAGCCGGGCGACGGTGGCGCCGGACGATATGGTCGTTACCGACTTCGAAGGCAAGCTGATCGAGGGCAAATATAAGGCGCCGTCGGAAGTCTTCATGCATGCCCGAGCGTATAAGGCGCGCGGCGATATCCAGAGCGTGGCCCATCTCCATAATCATATGGTGGCCGTGCTGAGCATGGTTGACAAGCCTTTCTATCCGGCGTCTTCCAATCCGGGGGCGTTTTTCGGCCCAGGCCCAATGCCCCTCTACATGGACCCCGCATTGATCCACACCATCGAACAGGGGGACGCCGTCGCCAAGACTCTCGGCAACGGCGAGGCGGTGATGCTGCGCGGGCATGGCTCGATGGTCGTGGGGCAGGCGATCGAGTGGGTGTTTGCCGGATGCGTCGATCTCGAGGAGGCCGCCTCGCGATTCTATAAGGCTTCGCTGCTCGGTTCGGTGCGTGTCTATAACGACGACGAAACCCAACGGGTGATGAAAGGGCGTCGCAGCAATTCCGTGGTGCAAAAGGTCTGGGACCACAATGTCGCCAAGACCAAACTGATAGGATTGATGGAGGGAATCTAGAGGGGAACAACCGACCCTTCGACGCCGGGCCCCGGCCTTGGCCGGGGCTCTTGCTCAGGATTTCGCCCCACGCGCGTAGTGGGAGGAGTCACGGGCTTGCCCGTGAGGCTTCACTTATCAGTAACTTACGTCATCTAACCAGGTTTTCGCTCAGGAGCGCTGCGTCACTGGTTCATGCGGGCTATTATCTCTCGGCGACTTGCTGGATTTTACCCACAAATGGCCTATTGAGCGTCCTAATCTGACATCGAGTCCTGGAATAGTTGCTGACCCCAGTAAATTTGTAAATTGTTATTAGCCACCACCACTAGCGCCATTTTTTCGTTGCATGGGACTATACCTTGTGGTATAGAATGCGATTCAATCTAGCCAGGAGTGTTTCAGCAATGTACGATGATTTTCTAGCGAGGATTCTCGAGCCCGATGTATTCTTACCGTCACAGTTCTATGGGACCACGGGTTTGTCCCGTAAGCTTGAGGGGGAAAAAAGGCTGATGATCGCGATCCTTAAGGATGCCGTCGAATGTCTCGATAAGTATCGGAGCGCAAGGAATAGTGCAGGGCGTAGTCATTACGAAAACGCCCTGGAGTGGGTTCAGGACAAGGGGACGGATTGGCTTTTCTCGTTCACGAATATTTGTGATCTGTTGGGTTTTGACCCCGACTATCTTCGGTCGCAACTGCTGAAGCGGGAAAACGGTTCGGCGAAGCCCGTCCGGGGGAGAGTTCTTTCGTTACCCATGATGGTGGGTTAGGAGTCGCTTCATCTCCTCCGCGCGCGAAGAGCTTTTAGTTCTTCTCTAATCACCTGACCTCGGGGTGAGTTCTCGCCCGAGATCTTGATTGCTCTCTCATATTCGGCGATCGCTTTTTGATCTTCGTCCTGAAGCAAAAAAGACCGGCCGAGGTAATAATAGGCGTCACCGAGCCGGTCGAGCTTACTGTAAACGACCCCGAGCCGGTAGGGCGGTCTGTCCCAAAGAGGCGAGAGATTGAGCGCGTTTAAGTAGGCGCCTGCGGCCGCCCTGAGGTCGGACTCTTTTTCCAGCAATTCTCCTAAATACAAATAGGTGAGAGACTCCTTGGGTTCCAGCGCCAGGGCGCGGTCGAAGGCGGCCCGCGCTACAACAAAATCACCGGTCTGAGTGTAAAAACGCCCCAGATCTCGCTGCAACGCCACGTTATCGGGATTAAGCTTTCGCGCTTTCTCGTAATTATCCTTGGCCTCGGAAAGTTGCCCCTTTATCTGCTGGGCAAAGGCATAAAGATGGAGCGCTTCAGAATCTAGCGGGTTTTGCCGCGCCAACTTCCGGTACTCGTCGAGGACCGCGTCTCCTTCGTGACGTTGCAGCCGGATGATAATCTTTACTTTTTTAAGCGGGTCCGGTATTTCGACTCTAGGCTCGGTTTTCTCCAAGGATTTTAGAACCAATTCTGCGTTAGCGACCCGTTCTTGAGTGACGGGATGGGTCATGAGATAGGGAGGGATATCTACCGGACTCAAATTGCGCTCTTGATCCAACAACTTTAGAAAAGCTACGCTTCCCTTCGGATCGTAACCCGCGGCGGCCATATACCGTTCGCCTAGCGTGTCCGCCTCCATCTCTAGCTGCCGGCTATAGGCAATTTCCCGGGTTGCCGCCACCGCTTGGCCGACCGCGCCGGCAGCTTGGGCTCCAGCTCCGCTGCGCGCCAACAGCAGCGTGCTGAGAAGGCCCAAAACAGAATACATGTCGAAACCGGAGGAGCGGGCCATGTGGCGCCCTTTTATGTGGACGATTTCATGTCCCAACACGCCGGCGATTTCATCGGTACTTTTGGCTCTTTCCATGAGCCCGGAGTAAAAGTAAATCGATCCACCAGGGACCGCAAAGGCGTTGAGCTGGGGGTCTTCAATGACAAAGAAACGATAATCGAAGGGCTGTGGCCCCATGGCGGCAAGAATTCTTTGCCCGATACGCTCGATGTAACGTTCAACTTCGGGATCGTTGACGAATCTGACATGCTTCTTGGCCTCGCGCCGAAACTCCCGACTGATCCTTACCTCTTCGTCTTCGCTCGGCGGTCCGAGCGAGGGGAGAACCGATGGAATGTTCGTGCCGCCGCAGCCGCTGACAAAAAAAACAATCAATAAAATCCAGGCGCAGCGAACCTGCCAAGGGCGAAACCGGTTAGCCTGACGATTCATTGAAAGAAGTATAGAGACCCTGGGTGGGTCAATCAATAGCCCCGTGTTAAACATCGCGGGCGGTTGACGACCACGAGCCAAGTCCGTATGTTCGGCGTTGAAATATCGGAGAGAGTAACCGATGACGAAAAAATATACCGTTCCGGCCGAGCAATTGAATTGGCGCTGCGACTTGTCTTTCCTCCCGTTTACCTGCACCTCGGAGATGACGCCGCTGGAGGATTTTGTCGGCCAGGAACGGGCGATACGCGCCATTGAATTCGGTCTCGGCGTAAACAAGCCCGGCTTCAATATTTTTGTTACCGGACTTACCGGTACCGGCAAAACCAGCATCATCAAGGCGTTCCTCAAAAAAGTGACCGGCGAGCGTATCGCCCAGCAAGCGGATTCTAATGCTCCGGAGGACTGGTGCTACGTCTACAACTTCTCAGACCCGGATCGGCCCCAGGCGCTCAGAATTCGCCGCGGCATGGGAAAGGGCCTCAAAGCCGACATGGAACAGTTGGTCCAAACCCTTCAACGCGAAGCCAAGAAGATGTTTGAAAGCGACGAGTTCGCCCACCAGCGCCAAACCATGATCGACGAGCTGCAAAAAAGACAACAGCAGATGATGGAATCGTTGATGGAAGACGCGAGCCGCAACGATTTCGCTTTGCGCATGACGCCCTCCGGGATCGTGCTCCTGCCGACCAAGGACGGCAAGGCGATGCAAGAGGCCGAATTTCTCGCCCTAACCGCGGCGGAAAAAAAACGCTTTGAAGAAAAACGGAGTGACATTGAAAGACGAGTCGAGGCCGCGCTGCGCGAAGGAAAGAAGCTGGAGCGCGAGATCGCAGAAAAACTGGAGAAAGCCGAAACCGAGGCTGCCGATTATCTCGTTCGTAACCCCCTCGCCGAACTCAAGGAGAAATACCGGGACTATCCCAAAGTGCTTACGTATCTCGACGGCGCGCGCGAGCATATCTTGAAAAATCTGCAGCGGTTTAAAGGCGGCGACGCCAGTCAACCGGGTCTGGCGGCCGGTGCGTTGCCGTTCGGTGAACCGCTGAGTGATCCTTTTTTGCCCTACCGTGTCAATGTCTTTGTCGATAACAGCGAAGCCCAGGGGCCGCCGATCATCGTGGAGACCAATCCCACCTATCACAACCTTTTCGGGGTGATCGAAAAAAAACCGATCATGGGCGGCTACGTTACCGATTTTACCTTGATCAAAGCCGGCTCCATCAGCAAGGCCAACGGTGGTTATCTGGTCCTGTACGCCCGCGATGTCCTCGCCAACGCGGGCGTGTGGGAGGCGCTGCAGCGAGTGATCAAGAACCGGGAATTGAGGATCGAGGAGCCCGGGACGTTTTTTGGCTTCATGCCGCCCCAGGGACTCAGGCCCGAGCCGATCCCGACCGATACCAAAGTCATCATGATCGGCGATCCGTTCCTCTACCGCGCCCTGGCGAACGCGGACTCGGATTTTCGCGAGACCTTCAAGGTCAAAGCCGATTTCAACTTTGAAATCGATCGCTCGCCGGAAAACATCGTCGCCTTTGCTTGTTTCATTAGCGACTACTGCAACCGGGAAGGGCTGCGCCACTTCGACACCAGCGGCGTCGCCAGGGCGATCGAGCATTGCGCCCGCATGGTCGAAGATCAAAATAAACTCTCGACTCGTTTTAGCGACATGGCGGACTTGCTCGTCGAATCGGACTACTGGGCCGGCAAAGAAAACGCCGAGCTGGTGGCGCAGCGGCATGTCGAGCAGGCGATCGCGGAAAAGATCTTTCGGCTGAACTTAGTAGAGAAGCGTTTGCAGGAGATGATCACGGAGGGGTCCGTGCTGGTGGACGTGCAGGGGGCGGTGGTCGGGCAGGTAAACGGGCTCGCGGTCTATCAGTTGGGCGATTTTAGTTTCGGCAAGCCGTC
>Ga0326597_10009345_pt1 | contig 13153 bp, 10 predicted proteins | sample RVTome_12_FD_203789 | JGI IMG/M metagenome (GOLD analysis project Ga0326597, IMG submission 203789) | Soil microbial communities from uranium-contaminated site in the Upper Colorado River Basin, Wyoming, United States - RVT100D185 | ecosystem: Environmental > Terrestrial > Soil > Contaminated >... | reverse complement strand
CGGGGCGGTCGAACCCGGCCGCACGATCACCCTCAGCGGCACGGTCACCAGCCTGCAGACGGCGCACGGGATCGACCGGGTGGACATCGACCGGGCCGGCCCCGGCGACATCGTCAGCGTGGCCGGGCTGCCCGAGGTGACGATCGGCGACACCCTGACCGATCCGGCCGATCCGCGCCCGCTGCCGCGCCTGGACGTCGACGCGCCGACGCTGCGCATGACCTTCGGGGTCAACACGTCTCCGCTGGCCGGTCGCGAAGGCAAGTTCGTCACCAGCCGCCAGATCAAGGGCCGGCTCGAGAAGGAGGTCCTCGGCAACGTGTCGATCGAGGTCCGTCCGGCCGAATCGAGTGAGTCGTTCGAGGTTCGCGGTCGCGGCGAGCTCCAGCTGGCGGTGCTCATCGAGCAGATGCGGCGCGAGGGCTTCGAGCTGACGGCGTCGCGCCCCGAGGTCCTGCTTCGTCAGGCCGGCGACGAGATCCAGGAGCCGTACGAACGGATCACGATCGACATCCCGCCCGACTACATCGGCGAGATCCAGACGGCGCTGGCCGGACGCAAGGGCCGCCTGGAGCAGATGTCGACCGACGCCGACGGGCGCGTCCGCCTCGAGTACGTGCTCCCGGTTCGCGGCCTGATCGGCTATCGGGGGCAGCTGCTCACGGACACGCGTGGTATGGCGCTGCTGCACCAGATCGGCGAGGGGTACGGGCCGTGGGCCGGCGAGGTCACCCACCGGACCAACGGCGTCCTCGTCTCGGACCGGGCCGGGATCTCGAATGCCTACGGCCTGTTCAACCTCGAGCAGCGAGCCGAGCTGTTCATCGGCGCCGGCGCCGAAGTCTATGAGGGGATGATCGTCGGCGAGAACTCGCGATCGGGCGACATGGACGTGAACCCGACCAAGGAGAAGAAGCTCACCAACATCCGGACCCACTCGCACGACGAGTCGCTGCGGCTGACGCCGCCGCGTCCGATGACCCTCGAGACTGCCCTCGAGTTCATCTCCGGCGACGAGCTGGTCGAGGTCACGCCCGTGTCGATCCGGCTACGCAAGCGGGCGCTCGCCCAGCACGACCGGCGACGGGAAGCGGGCCAGGCCGACGGTCTCCGCCGGGCCTCCGAACGAGAGGGCCCGACCGGCGATTAACCGGTCACGCCGGGGTCGCGGCGTACAATCCCGGCCATGGCGATCTACCTGGATCATGCGGCCACGACCCCGCTCCGGCGTGAGGTCCTGGACGCGATGCTGCCGTTTCTCACCGACGCGTTCGGCAATCCGAGCTCGGCGCACAGCTTTGGGCGCGCGGCGCGGGCGGCGCTCGACGGGGCCCACGAGCGGGTCGCGAGCCGCCTGAACGCCGAGGCGCGCGAGATCGTCTTCACCTCCGGCGGAACCGAGGCGAACAACCTGGCGATCAAGGGTGCCGCCTGGGCGGGCAAGGCCCGCGGACGGCGGGTCGTGACGTCCGCGATCGAGCACCACGCGGTCGGCCACACGCTCCGCTACCTGGAGAAGTTCGGGTTCGAGATCGTGGAGTTGCCGGTCGATCGCTACGGGCGGGTGGACCCCGAGCAGCTCGAGGCGGCGATCAATGACCGGACCATCCTGGTCTCGATCATGCTGGCCAACAACGAGGTCGGCACCATCCAGCCGATCGCCGAGATCGCCGCGGTCGTCCACACGCGCAAGGGCGTCCTGCTGCACGTCGACGCCGTCCAGGCGGCGCCGTATGTGGATCTCGACGTCGAGGCGCTCGGCGCCGACATGGTCTCGCTCGGCGCGCACAAGTTCGAGGGACCGAAGGGCACAGGTGCCCTCTACGTGCGCCACGGCACGCACCTCCTCGCTCAGCAGCAGGGCGGGACCCAGGAGCGGCATCGCCGGGCCGGAACGGAGAACGTGGCCGGCGCCGTCGGGCTGGCCGCCGCATACGAGCTGGCGTGCACGGAGCGGCCCGAGACCGTCGCCCGGCTCCGCCGTCAGCGTGACCGGCTGACCAAGGCGATCCTCGCGACGCCCGGGACCGAGCTGACGGGCCACCCGAAGCAGCGCCTGCCGGGCCTGCTGTCGATCATCGCCCGCGACACGGATGGGGCGGCGGTGGCGATGTCGCTCGACCTCGAGGGGATCGCCTGTTCGGTCGGGTCCGCCTGCACGACCGGCTCGACCGAGGTGAGCCACGTCCTGACGGCGATGGGCTACCCGGAGGAGGAGGCGCGCGGCGCACTGCGGCTGTCGCTCGGGCGGACGACGACCGACGCCGAGATCGCGTCGGCCTGCGAGGTCGCGCCGCGGGTGCTGGCGTCCATGCGGCTCGGTTCGTACGCGCTTGCGGCGGACCCACTTGGGCAGAGCGTCCCAGCATGAGTCGCGTCCTCGTCGCGATGTCGGGAGGCGTGGACTCCTCCGTCGCCGCGGCGTTGCTCCACGAACAGGGCCACGAGGTCGTGGGTGTCTGGATGCGGCTGCACGATGTCGCCGACACCTATTCGGAGTTCAAGAAGAGCTGCTGCTCGCTCGACGCCGCCGACGACGCCCGGCGGGTCGCCGCGCAGCTCGACATCCCGTTCTACGTCATGAACCTCGAGCGCGAGTTCGACGCCGGGGTGCTCCAGCCGTTCCTCGACGCCTACCTCGACGGCCGCACGCCGTCGCCGTGCGTCGACTGCAACACGTACGTCAAGTTCGGGGCGCTGCTCGGCCGGGCCCGCCACCTCTACGACTGCGAGGCCGTCGCGACTGGCCATTACGCCCGACGGGACGTGGGGCCGGACGGGCGTGCGCGCCTGCTGCGCGCCCGGGACGAGGAGAAGGACCAGACCTACTTCCTGTACGGGCTCCGCCAGGACCAGCTCGAGCATGCCCGGTTCCCGCTGGGTGAGCTGACCAAGCCGGAGGTACGGGTGGTGGCGCGCTCACTGGGCCTCGCGACCGCCGACAAGCCCGAGAGCCAGGAGATCTGCTTCGTCCCGGGTGGCGACTACCGCGAAGCGCTGCGGGATCGCGCGGGGTGGACGCCTTCGCCCGGGCCACTCGTCGACGGCGTCGATGGCGAGCGGGTGGGGGAGCACCACGGGATCGCGGCTTACACCGTCGGCCAGCGCCAAGGGCTCGGGGTGGCGCTCGGCGCGCCGCGCTATGTCAGCCGGATGGATCCTCTGACCAACACGATCACGCTCGGGCGGCGCGAGGACCTCGAGACGACCACGATCGAGCTCGAGCGGGCTACGTTCGTTGCCGGCCACGCACCCGTGGATGAGTTCCGGGCTGAGGTCCGGATCCGCCATCGGGCGACGCCGATCCCGGCCACGGTTCGGCGTTGTGGCGCGGGCGCGGGCGAACGGTCATGGACCATCGAAACCGACACCCCCGTCTGGGCCGCGGCACCCGGCCAGGCGGCCGTGCTCTATGACGGCGACGTCGTGCTCGGCGGCGGTCGGATCGCGCGGCCGGCTCCGGCTGGCGTCGCAGCCAGCCCGGGCGCCGAAGCCCTGCTCGGCCGGACCCGTGAAGCGAGGCGTCCGCTGGTCGGCTCGGGCGTGTGAGCGTCGAGCCGGCGCTCATCCTCGCGATCCTCGTCGGTATCTTCCACGCCTCGCTCTACGTGATGATCCGGGGCAGCGCCGGCGGGCGCCTGCCGATCATCGTGGCCGCGGCGATCCTGGGCGCCTGGGCAGGCGATGCGCTGGGTGATCGCCTCGGGATCGAGTTCATCTCGATCGGCGACTTCCGGCTGCTGGCCGCGTCGGCCCTGGCCTGGATCGGGATCGGGATCTCGAGCGCGCTCGCGATCCTGGGACCGACCCGAGGCGGGACCTGACCGCCGGTGCTCCGCCCGAAATCCATCGATCGAAACCCCGCCGGGCGCGTGACCATGCCGGGCCGCGTTCGGCGCCAATGAACCAGACTCCCGACCAGCCTGGACGGGAGTCGCGGCCGAACGTCCTGCGTGACGCATCGACCCCAAACGTCCTGCGTCAGTCGATGCCAGGCGCAGAGGCGGACACCGGTGACCGTCCCGCCGGACGTCGTTGGGTCAAACCCGGTGCCATGTTGATCCTGATCCTGATCCTGGCCATCCTGTCGATTGCGCCAAGACTCTTCGACGTGGCCACAACCCAGGACGCTTGCGTCCGGGTGGAGCAACTCCTGTCGAGTGCGTCGCCGGAAACCCTGCGTGCGGAACCCGTCGATTGGATGCCGACGCGGGTCGTCGCCGGATATCAGATCACGCTCGATCGGCCGACGACGCTTGCGATCATCGTCGCAAGCCGCCGGAACCCAGAGGAATCCCGGATCGAGTTGGTCCAGGATGGGTTCGTCGATGGATACGAGCAGAGCTGGGAGAGCTCGAGCGATCACGTCGAGTTCGGCGCCCAGCGCTTCGCGACGGGGGAGCAGGTCAGCTGGGTCAGCGGGACGACCCGGATACTCGTGTTCGTCGACCACCCGGCGCCGCCGCCCGACCACGCCCGCGTGGAGTCGCTCGTCGAGCTGATTCCGATCCGCTGAGCGGAGTCGATCCGGCGTGGAACCGGATTTGGCGCTCCGGGCAGTCAGGCGTTGACGGGCTCTTCCTCGGCGTCGACCAGATCGAATTCAGTCCAAGCACACGTCGGGCAGGTCCAGTTGCTGAACGCGCCCTCCTTGGCGGCCTCGTCGGCGGACGACCAGGTCGCCCGATCGTCGAGGCTGCCGCATTTCTCGCACTTCCTGATGAGCGGCATGACAACAACTCCCATGCGGGGTCCAGGCTTCACCGTACCGATCCAGGCCGCGAAATGGAATCAGCGCTCGCCTGAACGCACATAACGGCGGCGTATCAGCGCGCCCGCCCGCCCCGTCCGGCCGCCCCCTCGGGCGCCGGGCGACCGACCCGGCCACGGACCACCCACCCGGCCGCCCCCTCGGGCGCCGGGCGACCGACCCGGCAGTGCCCGACCGGGGACGCAGGTTCGGTACCATTGCGATCGATGCCGCCACCCGTTCAGATCCCAGATCCGCGGATCGCGGCGTTGCCTGCCGCTGAGATCCGTCGCCGGTTCGTCGACTTCTTCGCCGAGCGTGGCCACACGGTCGTGCCCAGCGCCAGCCTCGTGCCCGCCGGTGACGCGACGCTGTTGTTCACGAATTCGGGCATGGTCCAGTTCAAGGACGTCCTGATCGGGGCCGAGACACGCTCGTACACGCGCGCCGTCGACTACCAGCGTTGCCTGCGCGTGGCCGGCAAGCACAACGATTTCGAGGAGGTCGGCCGAACGCCGCGACATCACACGCTGTTCGAGATGCTCGGCAACTGGAGCTTCGGCGACTACTTCAAGCGCGACGCGATCCGCTGGGCGTGGGACTTCCTGACCCGCGACCTCGGGATCCCGGGCGACCGCCTGGCGGCAACGACCTACCGGGACGATGACGTCGCCTGGAACATCTGGCGAGACGAGATCGGTCTGCCGCCGGAGCGGATGGCTCGCTGGGGCGACGTGGATGCGGGCGACGACCACAATTTCTGGCGGATGGCCGACACAGGCCCGTGCGGCCCCTGCAGCGAGATCCATTTCGATCGCGGCGCGCAGTTCTCCGAAGGTCCGCACTGCACGCCGGACCATTCCGAGACGTGTCCGCGCTGGCTCGAGATCTGGAACCTCGTGTTCATGGAGTTCGACCAGCGGCCGGCCGGCCGGGTTCCGCTGCCCTTCACGAGCGTCGACACCGGCATGGGCCTCGAGCGGCTAGCCAGCGTCCTTCAGCAGGTCCCGACCAACTACGACACGGACCTGTTCACCCCGATCCACGCCCGGATGCGCGAGCTCATCGGGCACGACCCCGACACGTTCGAGGCGGAGCGCTTCAGCTACCAGGTGATCGCCGACCACTCACGGGCGGTGGCATTCCTCATTGGCGACGACGTGCTGCCCTCGAACGAAGGGCGCGGCTACGTCCTGCGGCGGATCCTGCGGCGCGCGGTCCGGCACGGCCGGCTGCTGGGCCAGCGCGAGCCGTTCATGGCAGAGGCCGCCTCGGTGGTCATTGACGTGATGTCGGAGGCCTATCCGCACCTCGCCGCCCGGCGTGATGCGATTCTCGGCGTCATCGCCCGGGAAGAGGCGCAGTTCGCGAGAACGCTCGACGCCGGGTCGAAGATGCTCGACGACTCGATCCTTCGCATCACGCAGAACCTGGCGCCAGCCGCGGGGATGGCGGTGGTGGCGCCCGTTGATTCCCGGATCGTCGGGCGCCGCCCCGAGGACCTGCCATCCGATGCCCCGGAGCTGGCAGGGCAGATCGCGTTCAAGCTTCACGACACGTACGGCTTCCCGATCGACCTGACGATCGAGCTGGCAGCGGAGTACGGCGTGCGGGTCGACCGCCCAGGGTTCGACCGAGCCTTAGCGGAGCAGCGGGAGCGGAGCCGATCGGGCAAGAAGGCGCAACTCTCGAAGCAGGCGGAGTTAGGTGCCCTGTACGGCGCGATCCAGTCGCGTCACGGCGATACCGGGTTCCTCGGTTACGAGACGACGACCGCCGACGGCCGGGTCGTCGCGATTGTTCGTGACGGGATGGAGTTCGACGAGCTGACCGGCCACGGCGAGGCCGAGGTGGTCCTCGACCGGACCCCGTTCTACGCGGAGGGCGGCGGACAGATCGGCGATCGCGGCGCGCTCCGTGAACCGGGCGGCGGCAGCGATCTGTTCGCGGTCACGGACACCCAGAAGCCACTCGGCGGATTGATCGTTCAGCGCGGCACGCTTCGTGGACGGCTCAAGGTCGGCGAGACCGTTCAAGCGGTCGTCGACGCGGACCGGCGCGCCCACACGATGCGCAACCACACCGGCACGCACCTGCTCCACCGGGCGCTGCGCAACGCGGTCGGCGAGCGCGCCCGCCAGGCTGGGTCGCTCGTCACGCCGGACTATCTGCGCTTCGACTTCCCGCTCGATCGCGGGCTGACCACCGACGAAACGGAAGCAATCGAGGACGAGGTCCGTCGCATCATCCGCGAGGACCGGCCCGTCTCCATCGCGTTCATGCGCATGGCCGAGGCGATCGAGGGAGGCGCCGACGCGTTCTTCGACGAGAAGTACGGCGAGACGGTCCGGACCATTCGGGTGGATGGTTACAGCTTCGAGCTGTGTGGCGGCACCCACTGCCGCGCGACTGGCCAGGTCGGCGGGTTCCTGATCACCGGCGAGCGCAGCATCGGCTCGGGCATGCGCCGGATCGAGGCCGTTACCGGGGCGGCGGCCGACGCGCGCGTGCGAGAGCGCTTCCGAGCCCTGGAACGGGCCGCCGCGGCGGTGGGAGCGCAGTCCCTCGACGCCATCCCGGCACGGCTCGCCGCGCTCCAGGACGAGCTTCGCGAGGTGCGGCGCCGTCTCAAAGCCGGCGTGGGAGGCACCCTTCCCAAACCGGGCGAACTGGCTGCCGGCGCAGCCGAGGTCGCTCCTGGCATCCGACTGGTCGCGGCGGCCCTGCCATACGACTCGATGGATGTCCTCAAAGCGGCAGCGCGCGACATCAGCGGCATCCTGTCATCGGGGGTCGTCGCCCTCGCCCTCGACGCCGACGAGCCACAGCTCTTCGTCACCGTCTCGGACGATCTGGTCGCGCGCGGGGTCGCGGCGGGCGATCTCGTGACGGCGGCGATGCCCGCGCTCGGCGGTCGCGGTGGCGGCCGTCCCCAGATGGCGCAGGGTCGCGGGACGAACCGCGCGGGATTGGCCCAGGCCCTCGCCGAGCTCCGAGCCCGCCTCGAATCGAGGGCCTGATGGCCTTCTGGCGGCGCATCTGGCAGCGCGACGGCGAGGAGGCCCTCGCCGCCTGTACCGCGCTGGACGTTGGCACGGAGTTCGCCAAGGCGCTCGTCTTCGACATCGACGGGGCCGGGCACGGCACCGTTCGCGGTGTCGGGCGCAAGCGCCAGGGGCTGTCGCACATGCAGTCGGGGACCGTCGCCGACATCGCCGCGGTCGTCGACAACTGCGCGGTGGCGCTCCAGGAAGCCGAGGAGATGGCCGGCTTTCGCCCGACCCAGGTGGTGATCGGGATCGCCGGCGAGCTCGTCAAGGGCTTCACCACGACGCACGCCCAGGAGCGCAAGAAGCCGAACCAGCCGATCAACGAGAGCGAGCTCCAGAAGCTGATCGACATCGTCCAGCGCGAGGCGCTTCAGGAGGCCGAGCGGGCGATCACGTGGGAGACCGGGCTGCCGCATGTCGACGTCCGCCTGGTCCACGCCGCCGTGACGGGCGCCTCGATCGACGGGTACGCGCTGACCAACCCGGTCGGGTTCCAGGGTCGCCACGTCAAGATCGGCATCTTCAACGCGTTCGCGCCGCTCGTTCACCTCGGCGCGCTGCAGAGCGTCGCCTCGCAGCTCGACCTCGAGTTGCTCGAGATCGTCGCCGAGCCCTACGCGGTCGCGCGCGTCCTGGGCACCGACCAGATCCGGCAGGCGGGAGCGCTGTTCATCGATGTCGGCGGCGGAACGACCGACGTCGCCCTCGTGCGCAAGGGCGGGATCGAGGGGACCCGCATGTTCGCGCTCGGTGGGCGTGCGTTCACCAAGAGCCTCGCCGATCGACTGGACCTGCCGTTCCCGCGTGCCGAGGCGCTCAAGGTCGACTACGCCCGAGGCATCGAGGTTGACCACGCCGCGGATATCGCCAAGATCGTGGCCGATGACGTGCGCGTGTGGGCGGCCGGCGTCGAGCTGGTCATGGAGGAGCTGTCCGAGGGCGATCTGCTGCCAGGCCGGATCTTCGTCTGCGGCGGTGGTTCGCGGCTCCCGGAGATCCGCGGTGCCCTGGCGGCCGAAGCGTTCTGGCAGCGACTGCCGTTCGCCCGCCCCCCGGAGATCATCGTGATGTCGCCCGACCAAATCGACACGATCTCCGACGCCACCCACCTGCTCGTCGACCAGCAGGACGTGACCCCGCTCGGCCTGGCCTACCAGGCGATCGAGCTGCAGACATCCGAAGATGCCTTGGACATGGCGTTGCGCCGCGTCCTGCGAGCGATGAAGGTCTGATCGGGATGGCCGCCGGGCTCATCTACCTCGACATCGACGACGAGATCACCTCGGCCGCGTCCCGGATCCGGGAGGTGCCCGGCCGGCGCGTCGCCGTCGTCATGCCCTACGGCTCGCGCGTGGCGACGTCGCGGATCAACTTCCGGCTGCTGTCGCGGGACGCCCTGATCAACGAGAAGCAGCTCGCGGTCGTGGCGGGCGATTCGGCGACCCGTGCGCTCGCCGCGTCGGCGGGACTGCCGGTCTTCGCGTCCGTGGCGGAGTACGAGGCGTCTCTCGCGGGAACCGAAGAGGTGACGCCGCCGCCGCCCGCGGCAGATCCGACGCCTGCGCCGCCACGGACGGTGGGTCAACCGCCGGGTGCAGCGGCGGGCGGGCAGCCCAAGCGGACGCGACGCGGATCGAAGGCGACGCCCGCGGGACCGGCGGACGCGGCGATCCCTGGAGCCGCCGCTGCGGCCGGCGCGTCCGTGGAGCCGGCACAGTCGGCACAGCCGGTGTCCCCGGCGGAGGTCCGGGCGCCCGCCGACCGCCCGGCGACGGCGCCTCCAGGCGACGACACGATCCGGATCGAAGTCCCGCGCGATGCGCAGGGCCGACCGCGCCCACCTGAGGATCGACCATGGGCCGAGCCTCGTCAGCTATTCGAGGCGGGACGGGCCTATCGACCGGAGCCTCGTCCCGGTTCTCGACGGACCTCACGGCTGCCGATCGTCATCGTCCTGGCCGCGCTCGGGCTGGTCCTGCTCGTCGGCGGCGTCGCCGCCTACGTCATGCTGCCCGCGGCGACCGTCGTGGTGACCCCTCGGGTCGACGACCTCGTCCCGCTCGACATCACCGTTACCGCGGACCCGAATGCGACCGAGCCCGATGCCGAGGCGAGGGTCGTCCCGGCCGTCGTGCTGTCGCTCGAGGTGACGACGAACGACACGTTTGTCGCGACCGGCAAGCGGGTCGAGGAGGCTGCCGCGAAAGGGACCGTTCGCTTCTCGAACCTCGACTTCCTGCGCACCAACACCGTCCCCGGCGGCAGCATCGTCAGCACGAACGCCGGGGTCCGGTTCCGGACCAACGCCACCATCACGGTCCCACGGGCCGATCTGGTCGGGCTGACGGTGTTCCCTGGCCGGAAGAACGTGGGCGTGACCGCCGTCGAGCCGGGAACGACCGGCAACGTCGAACCGAACACCATCGTGATCGTCCCGAAAGGCGAGGATCCGCAGGCGCTCAAGGTCGTCAACCCCGACGCGGTCTCGGGTGGCACGCACGAGGAGTTCCCGCAGGTCGCCCAGAAGGACGTCGACGGTGCGCTCGAGCAGCTGAACACTGCGCTCGATACCGCGTTCGAGGCCCGCCTCGCCGACCCATCGATCGCGGCCCCCGGCGCCACGGTGTTCGACACGACCGCCGTCCTCGGCGAGGCGACGCCGACCTTGGACACGAAGACGCTCGTTGGCCAGGAAGTGGAGTCGTTCGAGCTCGGATTGACCGCGACCGGTACGGTGGTCACGGTCAATCCAGCCCCGGTCGCCGAAATCGCCGACCTGCTGCTCCGGGCGAAGGTGGAGCCCGGCCACGAGCTCGTCGCCGACTCCATCGACGTCAAGGTCGGCGAGCCGGTCGTGTCGGGGCAGTCGGTTGCCTTCTCGACGACCGCCACCGGACAGGAGGTCAGGATCCTGGACGCCGATGAGCTCCGCGAACTGATCATGGGCAAGCCGCTCCAGGTTGCGCGGGAGCTCCTCGGCTCCTACGGCGAGGTCGAATTGACCGCGTGGCCCGACTGGGTCGGCTCGATCCCCACCATCGCCGACCGGGTCGAGGTTCGCATCGAGCAGGGCGTCCCGGTCGAGACGCTGGCGCCCTCGGAACCGAGCCCGTGAAGCGTCTTCTCGGCATCGACCTCGGAGGGCGCCGGATCGGTCTTGCGATCGCCGAAGGCGACGGCGCATCCGCCAGGCCGCATTCGACGCTCAGGCGGGCCACCGACCCGGATCGCGACGCGGCCGCCCTGGCCGCCGTCATCGCCACGGAGCGGATCGACGAGCTGGTCGTCGGCCTGCCGCTCGAGGCGTCTGGCGCGGAGGGACCGCAGGCGGCCATCACGCGGGCGTGGGCGAGCGCCATGGCAACGCGCCTGGACACCCCGATGACCTTCCGGGACGAGCGCCTGACGAGCCACGTCGCGGAGGGACGCCTCGGCCCGATGAAGCGCGGCCGCTCGGGTGGTCCGCCGAGCAGGACCCAGCGTGACGCGTACCGGGCCAGGGTCGATCGCGAAGCGGCGGCGATCATCCTGCAGGACGAGCTCGACGCGCGCGCCGCGGTCGACGCGCCGCGGCAGGCACCCATCGGGGCGGCGGATCGCGGATGACGATCCGATCTGGCCGGCGTCCCCGGGACGGCCGAGAGTTCCAGGCGCGCCCGTACGATCCCGACGCGTATGCCACCGGTTCCGAGGACCGATACGGCGAGCCGCCGCAATCGAACCGCGGTCGTGGTGGCGGCGGCTGGCGCGGCAGCGGCCTGTTCGGCCTCGTCAAGTTCCTCGTGTTCGCGCTCGTGCTGGCGGGGGTCGTCCTGATCGGGGCACTGACCGCGCTGCGACCGCTGGTCAATGGCGTCGTGCTCGATATCGCCGAGGACAACCCGGCCGCCCTCCAGCTGCCGTTCGTCAAGGACATCGTTCGCGAGGATCTCGGGACACTGCTGACCGAACCCGTTTCGGCCGATCCCACCCAGGTGGAATTCGCCGTCGAAGATGGTGACACGGCTCGGTCGATCGCCGATCGCCTGGCGGACGACGGGCTGCTGGCGGACAGTCGGGCCTTCGTGTTCATCGCCATCGATCGGCGGCTGACCGGGTCGCTGCGGGTGGGCGATTACATCCTGCGGCGCAACCTGACGCCCGACCAGCTCGTGACGGCGCTGCTCGATCCGCCGGTCATCACCTACGTCGACATCAGGCTCCGTACCGGCCTGCGCATCGAGCAGATCACGGCCAAGCTGCAGACGCTGACGGACCTGGAGATGGATCCTCAGGACTTCTACGACCTGGCGACCTCACCGCCGGCGTCCTTGATCGCCGACTTCCCGTGGCTGCAGCAGATCCGGGAGGACTCGCCGGAGGGCGCCTCGCTCGAGGGACTTCTCTGGCCGGCGACCTACCGGGTGTTGCCGGACACCACGCCCGAGGAGCTGATCCGGCTGATGCTGGACAAGTTCGCGGCGAACGTCGGCGAGGAGCGCCTGGACGTGCCCGGCGATCGCGATCTCACGTTCTACCAGGTGCTTGCCCTCGCCTCGATCGTCGAGCGCGAGGCCGTGCTCGACGAGGAGCGTCCGCTGATAGCCGGCGTCTACCAGAACCGCATCGACGGGATCAAGGGCGTCACGACGACACTGCTCAACGCCGATCCGACCGTGTTCTACGCGATCGACACCATGGAGCTCGACAAGCTGCCGTTCGAGAAGTGGAAGGAATACGCCTTCTGGACCCCGCCAGGCGTGGCGCTGGCCGACGTCCAGGTCGCCGAACCGCTCCAGGGCTTCCAGACGTACCAGACGCCGGGTCTCGTTCCCTGGCCGATCTGCACTCCGAGCCTGCCGTCGATCGATGCGGCGCTCGAGCCGGACACAGCCGACAAGTACATCTATTTCCTGGCCATCCCCGATGGCGACGGCGCGCACGCCTTCGCCAGGACGAAGGCCGAGCACGACGAGAACCGCAGGAAGTACGGGTACATCCAGTGACGGCCTGGCCGGAACCGGCCGACTTTGCCGGTCCGCCCTCGGCCGCCCAGCGCGAGACGTGGGTGGCGGCCGACCGGACAGCACGCCCGGCTCGGCTGGGACGACTCCGCGCGCGCTTCGAGGCCGCCGGGATCGACGCCTACTTCGGGGTTCGGCGAGAGCACATGCGCTACCTCACCGGCGTCACCCTGGCCGACGGCGAGGAGAAGGTGGCCGGCAACTCGGGGCAGTTCCTCGTCGGTGGCGACGAGGTGGTCGTCCTCGCCGACTCGCGCTACACGATCCAGGTCGAGCGTGAGGCGCCCGACGCCCGCCTGTTCGTGGCGTATCACGATCTCCCGAGCCGATGGGCCGAGCTGGTCGGATCG
>Ga0326597_10009344_pt1 | contig 13153 bp, 8 predicted proteins | sample RVTome_12_FD_203789 | JGI IMG/M metagenome (GOLD analysis project Ga0326597, IMG submission 203789) | Soil microbial communities from uranium-contaminated site in the Upper Colorado River Basin, Wyoming, United States - RVT100D185 | ecosystem: Environmental > Terrestrial > Soil > Contaminated >... | reverse complement strand
CTTGTCCGTATCGGACCAGCCGCCACGCAGCCCCTCAAGTTGTTCTTCGAGGCCGGCCTGGCGGTCCATCAGCTCCTGAGCGTCGTCATAACGAGCCTCATCCATCGCCTGCTGGTGCGCCTCGCGCGTTTCGCGCAGCTTGCTGATCATGGTGCGCATCGTCTTGGCCTCAGGGCTCTTGTACATGCGCACCCGCGAAGCCGACTCGTCAATCAAATCGATCGCCTTATCTGGCAGGAAGCGCTCGGTAACGTAGCGCGCCGAAAGTGTGGCCGCCGCCTCGATCGCCTCGTCCGTAATCTTGAGGTTGTGGTGCTCCTCGTAAGGTCGCTTGACGCCGCGCAGGATGCTGATGGTTTCTTCAATCGAAGGCTCTTCGACCATCACCGGTTGGAAGCGGCGTTCGAGGGCGGCATCGCTCTCGATGTACTTGCGGTACTCATCCATTGTCGTGGCGCCGATCACCTGCAATTCACCGCGCGACAACGCCGGCTTGAGGATGTTGGCGGCATCGACCGATGACCCGGCCGAGCCAGCCCCGACCAGCATGTGGACCTCGTCGATAAACAGGATGGCAGTCGTCGCCTTGAGCTCTTCGATGACCCGCTTGAGGCGCTCTTCGAACTGGCCCCGGTACATCGTGCCGGCGACCAGTGATCCGACATCCAACTGCAGGACACGTTTGTCCAGCAATGGGTCCGGGATCTCACTGGCCACAATCCGCTGAGCCAATCCCTCGACGATGGCCGTCTTGCCGACGCCGGGCTCCCCGATGAGAGCCGGATTGTTCTTGGTGCGGCGGGCCAGGATCTGGATGACCCGCTCGATCTCGGTCTCGCGACCAATCACAGGATCGAGCTTGCCTTCGCCCGCCAGATCCGTCAGGTCGGTCGCCAATTGGTCCAGCAAGGGGGTCTTGGCTTCCGACTTGCTGCTGCCGCGGCTGCGCCGGCTTGGCTGCGACGACCGCCGGCTCGGGCTCTCCTGCAGGATGCGCCGGGTTTGGCGCCGAATTTGTTCGGGGGTCACGCCCAAGCGGCGCAGTACATCCAGGCCCACGCCTTCATCCTGCCGCACCATGCCCAGCAGCAGGTGCTCCGTGCCGATGTAATGATGGCCCATACGGCGGGCCTCTTCGATGGCCAGCTGGAGCACTTGCTCGGTACCGGGTGCCAGCTCAATGCGGCCGCCGGCGTGACGGCCGATACCCGAAAGCCGCTCGACCATCTCCTTAACCCGTGCCGGGTCGAGACCCAGCTCACGCAGGACCCTGCCGGCGACGCCACCTTCCTCGCGAATCAGCCCGAGCAGCAAGTGCTCGGTGCCGATGTAGTTGTGGTGCATGCGCTCAGCTTCTTCGTGTGCCAAGCTGAGAACACGCCTTGCTCGCTGAGTAAAGCGCTGCATCTTGTCGTCGGCCACTTGGGAAACCTCCACCAACAGTGCCTGCGGTCGCAGCTAAACGACCAACTTGGTCATGATTCTACCAAAGGTCGTCTTTCGCCTAGGTTAACGTGTTGTTAGCGTGGGTGCAGGGGTACCTAGGGTGGATACGGTCCGGAAAGCAAACCGGGCGGACCTTTGGGTTCGCCCGGCAGCCAGCAGAGTCGAGTCTAGTCCTCGTCGCCCCCGCCAGGATCCTCGGCCTCGAGTTCGGCGTCGAAGTCCACGACCTCGGCCTCGGCCTCGACTTCAACTTCCACCTCAGCCTCGGACGCGGCTTCGGCCCCAGGCTCCAGGTCTTCCATTGCCGATTCCCAGTCCTTCTCGGCGAATTCCTGGGAGTCAACCTTGCTCAGGCTCAGGCCAATGCGCCGGCGGTCAGGCTCGACATTGATCACCCGCAGCGTCAACGTTTCGCCTTCGCTGACCACTTCGCGCGGATGCTCGATGCGGTGGTTGGCCAGCTCGGAGATGTGGATCAAGCCCTCGACTTCGTAGTCATCGGTCTCGGCCAGACGGGCGAAAGCGCCAAACTTGGTCAGTTTGGTGATCATGCCTTCGACCAGCATTCCTTCCTTAAACCTGGCCGCGATTTCATCCCACGGATCGGCTTCCAGCTCGCGCAAGGATAGGCTGATGCGCTTGCGCTCCAGGTCCAGATCAAGAACCTTCACCTGGACCTCCTGGCCAACCTCCAGGATGTCGCTGGGGTGGTTAACCCGCTTCCAGGACAACTCGGAGGTGTGGACCAGACCATCGGCCCCGCCGATATCGACAAAGGCACCAAAGTCAGCCAGGCTGATCACGTGACCGGTGCGGATTTCGCCCGGCTTCAATTCTTCGATCAGCCGCTCTTTGAGCATGTCGCGGGCCTCGCGCGCCGCTTCCCGCTCGGACAGGATCAGCCGGTTGCGGCGCCGATCGACTTCGATCACCTTAACGACAATCGGTTCGGTGACCATTTCCCCCCAGCGCTCCTCGGGGGTTTCGCCGCCAGCCCGACGCCGGCGGGAAAGGCTGACTTGCGACGCCGGCACGAAGCCGCGCAGCCGCCCAACCTTGACGATCAGTCCGCCCTTGTTGAATCCGTCGACCTCCCCCTCGTAGTTCTCTTCCGACTTGAGCAATTCTTCGGCCAGCTCCCAGTCCTTCTCTTCCTCGGCCTTAAGCAGCGACAAGGTGATGACGCCGTCGCGCTCGCCGGTCCGGACGACGTAGACCGTGATCTCGTCGCCGACCTTGAGTGCGGCGCGGGCTTCGGCTGGCATCTGATCGAGTTCGTTGCTGGCGACCATCCCTTCGGATTTGGCCCCGATGTCGACCAGCATGTCGTTCTCGCCCAAGCGGGCGATTACACCCTTGCGAATCTCGCCCCGACGCGGCGTTTCGACGTCATAGGCTTCGCTCTCCAGGAGCAGAAGCATCGGGTGCACCGCCTCGGCGCCATTCTCGGCGGCTGGATTCTCCTGGCTTACCTTTTCTTCACTCTCGAACATAGACTGGGCACGCTCCATTTCAGAAGATTGCAGCATTATAACGGTCGGACCAGCCTTCGGCAACACGCCTTGCCACGACCTGCCATCGCCAAAACTCGCTTCCGGTATAATGCGCCCCGACCATGATGCGAAGCGTATTTCCCTTCACGGCGATCGTTGGCCAGGAGCGGATGCGGCGTGCATTGATCTTGAACGCCATCAATCCGCGCATCGGCGGCGTGCTGATCCGCGGCGAGCGCGGCACGGCCAAATCGACGGCCGCCCGCGCCCTGGCCGAACTGCTGCCACAGGTGCCGGTTGTCGCTGACTGCCGCTTTGGCTGCGATCCCAACGAACCTTCCAGCTACTGCACCGAGTGCCGCGAGCGGGTTCGCCGGGGCGAGAAGCTTCCCGTCGAAATGCGGCCGACCTCGTTTGTTGACCTGCCGGTCTCGGCCACCGAAGACCGAGTGGTCGGCACGCTCGATATCGAGCGGGCTATTAAGGAAGGCGAACGTCACTTCGAGCCGGGCGTGTTGGCGGCAGCCAACCGGGGCCTGCTCTACATCGACGAGGTCAATCTGCTTGACGATCACGTCGTTGACGTGCTGCTCGACTCGGCGGCGCTGGGCATGAACATCGTCGAGCGCGAAGGAATCTCGTTCTCCCATCCCGCACGCTATATCCTGGTCGGCACCATGAACCCCGAAGAGGGCGACTTGCGGCCCCAGTTGCTCGACCGTTTCGCCCTGTCGGTTGAAATCCGCGGCCTGTCCCGTCCGGAAGACCGGGTCGCCATTATGCAGCGCAACCTGGAGTTCGAATCGGACTCGGAGGCCTTCCGTGCCCGGTGGCTGCCCCAGGAGCAGCAGTTGTCGCAGGAGATTGCCAACGCCCGCCAACTGCTCGACTCGGTGCAGTACCGCGACCAGGACCTACTTTCGATCGCTGCGCTGACCGCTTCCCTGCAAGTCGACGGCCACCGCGCCGACCTGGTGATCCTCAAGGCGGCCCGGGCTCATGCCGCCTACGAAGGCCGTCATCGCATCAGCCAGCGCGACATTGCCCTGGCGGCCGAACTGGCGCTCCCGCACCGCCTGCGCCGCGGCCCGTTCCAACAGACCGAAGTCACCTTCAATGAGCTGCAGGAACGTATCGATCAGATCCAGTCGCAGAACAGCGACCAGGAACCGCAGGCGAACCAAGCCGCCGGCGCGGAAGGCGAGACCGGCGCAAAAAAAAAGACCAGCCTGAGGGCGGCCGCGGCGAAGTAGCCCCCGATAGTCCCGACCTGGGCCGCAGCCAGCCCACCCGCCAATCGGCCGGTGAATCGCTCGACGCCGAATGGTGGGAGGGCGGCGAGCAGGTCAAGGTCGGCGAAGCGTTCGAACCCCGTCCTCTGTACAACCCACTCGACCGCATGACCCGCCGCCAGAGCGGCCGCCGCACGCGCACCCGCACCGACCGCAAGCGCGGACGGTACATCCTATCGCGCCCGGCCAGCGGCCGCACCGATGACCTGGCGTTTGACGCCACTCTGCGGGCGGCTGCTCCCTTCCAACAACGCCGCGCCGCAGAGATGGGCGACAAGGCCGTTGCTATCCACCGCTCGGATTTGCAGCGCAAGGTGCGGATGCGCAAAGCAGCCAACCTGATCTTGTTCGTTGTCGACGCTTCCTGGTCGATGGCGGTCGCCGAGCGAATGTCGGCCACCAAGGGCGCCATTCTGTCTCTGTTGACCGACGCCTACCAACGCCGCGACCGGGTTGGCCTGATCGTCTTCCAGAAGGACCGGGCCGTGACCGTGCTGCCGCCGACCAACTCTGTCGAACTGGCCCGCAAGGCACTGCAAGACATACCGGTTGGCGGCAAGACGCCGCTCTCGGCCGGGCTCAATCTGGCTTATGAACTGCTGCGGCAGCAGCAAACGCTGTATCCGGACGTGATGCCGCTGCTGATCCTGCTGACGGACGGGGCCGGAAATGTATCGATGGGGGATCTGCCGCCGCAGGAGGAAGCCCATACCATCGCCTATCAAATCGAGTCCGCCTCGATCCGTTCGGTGGTGATCAATATGGAACACGCTGCCTTCGACCAGGGCCTTGCCCGCCGGCTGGCCGACAGCCTGGGCGCCCCCTGCTACACCCTCAACGAACTCAAGGCAGAAAGCCTGTATCAGGCAGTCCGCCGCGAGATCGAAAGCGCTGCTTGAGGGAACCACAAAGGCGCAAAGCTCAGCAAGCGGGAAGGTGGCAACACAAAGAAGAGCTGTTAACTCTCAGAAGTTGGGAGGGTGCTGATAGCTGAGAGCTGATTGCCGAGAAATGGTTTCCTTAGTGTTTCTAATCGGTTCCTTTGTACCCTTCGAGCCTTTGTGGCTACCTTAGCCAGCGCCATCCGCTGCTTGTTTTCGCTTCAACCGGGCAAGCCTGTGCTCCACCTCGGCCCACTGCTGCTGCCGGCGCCAATCCTCTTCCCAGTGCGTCAGGCTGACGAGCGCTTCCTTCGCCCAGTGGGTGGCTTGCTCCAGATCCTTCGTCCGCCACTCGAAATACTTGGCCAACTCAATGCACGGTCGCGGGTCGTGGCGGTCGGACTTGTGCCAAGTCCGCCATGTTTCAAGCGCCTCATCGAACTGGCCGCCTGCCTTCAATTGGAAGGACAAAAGGCGCAGCGCCTCGCTGTGAACCTCATCCGCCCGTTCGGCGCGCGTCGCCGCCCGGTAGGCCGTCAACGCCCGCCCTGCCCGGCCGGCCCGCGCATGCCAGCGGGCCACACCCAAGGCCTCCGAAGCCGTCAGCCGTTCCGGATCGGGCGGCTGGTGTCGCGCCAGCACCTCATGCGCCAGCCCAACCAACGACAGGATATCGATTTCATTGTGGTACACCACCCGCGCCAACGGCGAAGCATCACCGGTCCGCAAGTAATCCAGGTACATGCCAGGGATTTCGGCGCCCGGGACATCAGCTTCTGAGCGTGCGATGCCCAGCACATGCTGTTCGATGGTCGACAAGGCGCAGTTTGGCAATTGGCGCCGCCACAGACGCCGCGCCGGCGGCAGCAAGTCAAGGTGGGGCCAGCCCGTCAACGCCCAGCGCCGGCGCAGACCGATCACATAGCGGTTTTCCAACAGCGGTAGATCAAATGACCGGCCGTTGAAAGTGACAAAGCCAGCCGCCGCCTCCAGGTCATTCCGCAACGCTTCCAGCATGCCCTCTTCTTCAACCGGATCGCGCAAGAAGTACTGACGCAGCACAAAACTGTCGTCGACAAAGCGTCCGACCCCCACGAGGAAGATCAGGGTGCCGGCTCCGCCAGCCAGGCCTGTTGTTTCCGTGTCGAGGAAAGCCAATTGACCGACTGGCACTCCGGCCAGGCCCGGGCTGCCAGCCACTTGCGCCGCCAGCTCGGGCGACTGATTGAAGGCCAACACATCGGCCAGCCGCCCTCTGCCGTGCTCGAAATCGATCGGAAACCGGCGCTCGACCCGGTAGGCGGGGCCCATGTCGGTTTCTATGAGGACCCCGCCATCGAAGGCGAGCTGGCGCTCGGCCTGGCGTGGCGGCTGGCTGCTGGCCGCCGCGGAACGCCGCCGGCCCAAGCGGGTCAGGCGGCGGCGTAGGTCCTGGCGAGCGTCGCTGTCCATCAAGCTACCTGCGTTCCATCTCCGGCTGGCGGACGGGCGGCTTAGCCGCGGCCGGCCGGCAGCACAACAGTGAAGGTCGTACCCTCCCCTAGCTTTGATTCTACCCAGATGCGCCCATCGTGATGATCGACGATCGACTTGACGATCGAAAGCCCCAGGCCTGTCCCGGGGGAGTCCTTGGCCACATTGCTGCCGCGATAGAACTTGTCGAACAGGTAGGGCTGGTCGGCTGGAGGGATGCCTGGGCCGCTGTCGGTCACCCGCAGGATGACCTGGTGATCCTCGGATTCGGCCTCGATTTCAACTCGTCCGCCGGCCGGCGTGTACTTGATTGCATTCTCCAGCAGATTACCGATCATCTGGCGCAGCCGAATCGGATCCCCCGAGACCAACGGCAATCCGTCTGGCAGCCTGGCTTCCAGCTCGACGTCCTTGGTCTCGGCTGACGTGCGCAGCCCTTCGACTGCGTAGCGGGCCAGGACGGAGATTGGCGTGCTCTCCTGGGTTGTATCGACGCCGGACTCGATGCGGCCCAGGTCGAGCAGGTCGCTGACCAGGTCGGTGATGTGCTGCACGCTGATCTGCACCCGGCGAATGAAATCGCGCTGTTGATCATTAATCTCGCCGGCCCGCTCGATCAGCTCGACATACCCCAGGATGGCGGTCAGCGGCGAGCGCAGGTCGTGGGAGACCGTCGTGACGAACTCCGACTTGATGCGGTCGAGCTCCTTCAAGTGGGTGACGTCATTGAGCACGATCGCCTGGCCTACCCCCTCGATCGCCGTCCGTTGAGCGTTGAAGATCCGGCCATCGGTCGCTTCAATTTCCTCGCGGCGCACACCATCGCCCGCCGTGCGCAGCAACTCCAGCAGCCGGGGGTCGTCGATGGCTTCGACGACGGAGCGGCCCAGCAGCGCGCCGCCGTTAACGGCAAATGCCTTCTGGGCAGCTTCATTCATCAAGAGCAGCCGGTTCTCCGGATCGACGACGATCACGCCGTTCTCGGTCTGGCGCAGGATCGTCTCCAGCTTGCGCCGCTCGGCCTCGCTGCGGTGGAACAAGCGGGCATTCTCGATGGCGATGGCCGCGTAATCGGCCATCGCTCGCAGCACGGTCAAGTCCTCCTGGCTGAAGTTGTGGCCGACCTTGCGGTTGTCCACCCCCAGCACGCCGATAATGTGGCCGCGCACCGACAGCGGCACGTAAATCAAGGAATGCACAAGGTATGAGGTCTTGATCTTCTTGGGCGAGTTATCGTCGATCACTACCGGTTCGCCTGAGGCCAGCACCTGGCCAGCCAGCGAATCCTGCGTCTGCAGACGGAAGGTGCGGGCGAACTCCTCGTCGAAATTCTTGGATGCCCGCATGTAGAGCTGGCCGCTGTCTTCGTCGACAAGCAGCAGGCTGCCCTCCTCGGCCCCCGTCAGCCGCACGGCCGCATCGACCACCGAAGTCAGCACCTCGTCAACCTCCAGCATCGCCGTCACCGTGCGGCCGATGCCGGCCAGCGTCTCCAACTCATCCAGGCGCCGCTTGAGACTGCGGGCCCCGTCCTCGAGATCGGCCTTGGTCGACATCAACTGAGCCATGCGCTGGCTCTCGGCCAGCGCCCGGCCGACGGCAGCCAGCAGCTGCTCGGCCTCGAACGGTTTGGTCAGGTAGTCGCACACCCCGGCCCGAATGGCCTCCAGCATCAGGCCTTCACTGCTCTCGCCCGTAATCAAGATCACCGGCACTGGATACTCGGCCCGCAACCGCCGTGTCAGTTCGGTGCCCGTCAGGTTGGGCATTTGCTGATCGCTGATCACGACCGCCGGCCGCAGCTCAAGGGCCAGCGTCAACGCCGACATGCCGTCGCCAACCGACCGCACCCGGTAACCGGCCGGAACGAGCACACGCTCTTCCAGGTACTGGCGAACTTCGCGATTATCTTCTGCGACGAGGATGAGTGGTTCGGTCATCGGTCGGGAATTGGCGACTGCCGGCGTGAGCCGGAACGGTCGCCGTCAGCCGGCGGTCCTAGCCGGCTTCATCGCCGCTGCGGCCATCGGCACCTGGGGGGATTGGCCGGCCTTCCTTGGGCACAGGCGGTGCCAGCGACTCGGCGACCCCCGCCAGTTCGGCGGCCACGGATTGCAAGTCCGAACGGACGCCACGGTCGCTGGAGGCAGCCGCCAGGTGCCCCAGGCGTTCCTGGGCTTGCAGCAATCGGACGGCGACTGATGAATCGGTCGTCGCCTGGGTGGCGCGCATTTCCCGCTCCAGGCGGGCGGCCCGCGTCTCCAGTGCCTGAAACAGCCTGGCGTTGACCAGAGAGATGGAAGCGTAGTCGGTGACCGCCTCCAGCATCGCCTGGTTGCGCTCCGTGAACATGCGGGCATCGCGCCGGGCGACGTTGAGCACGCCGACCGGCTGGTCGCGCACTTTGATTGGAACAATCAAGGCCGCCCGGCCGATCTGCGACAACTTGAATTGAGAAAGTCCTTCGCCATGAATCCGCAGTGCCTCGCCGGACAACATCACCAGTGAACTTACCCCGTCATCCCAGGGCTTATGCAGCCTGGAGGCCACCTCCGATGGCAGGCCGCTCTGAGCCCGCAACACCATCTCCCTGGTCGACTCGTCGCGCAGCAAGATCCAGCCCATGTCGGCTTCGGTGACATACAAACTGCCTTCCATAAGCTTGGAAAAAAGTTGGCCCTGGTTGGTCGTCGAGGTGACGGCCTTGCCAATGCCATAGATCGTGGTCAACTCACGCACTCGCCGCTCGAGCTGCCGGTTGCTCTCAGCCAGTTGGTCGGCCAGTTGCTTGCGTTCGCGCCGCAACCGGATCTCATTCAAGGCTCTTTCGATAGCAGCAACGGCTTCGGCCTCGCGCAGGGGCTTGACCAAGTAATCGCGGGCACCGAGCCGAAATGCTTGGATGGCGTCGGCTTCCATCCCCTCCGGCGCCATAACCAGCATCGGCACCTCGATACCTTGGGACCGCAAGGCCACCAGCAAGTCCTTTCCGCTGAGACCCGGCAGGGTCAGACTGGCCAGGATCAGATCCGGTCCAAAGTTGAGCGCCTGCTGGATAGCGCCCCCCGCCTCATGGGCCGTCGCCACGTCATAGCCCATGGGCTCAAGGACCTGCGTTTCAAGCAAGTCGAGGACATCGGCGTCCTCGTCGACCACCAAAACGCGCTCACGCGGCTGATCGCCCCTCATGCGGCAATCATAGCATGCCGGCTCAGCGGAGTGGATGGGCCAAAAGGGCCTCCCCGGCAATCAGGCGGCCATTCCTTGACGCCCTCATTTCAAGACCATTACAATGCGACTCAACATTGGTGGCGGTATGGATTACAAGGATTACTACGAAGTCCTCGGTGTCGACCGGGGCGCAGACGAGCAGTCCATCAAGCGCGCCTACCGCAGGCTCGCCCTCAAACACCACCCCGACAAGAACCCGGACGATCCGCAGGCCGAAGAACGATTCAAGGAAATCAATGAGGCCTACGAGGTCCTGGGGGACGCGGAAAAACGCGCCAAGTACGATCGGCTCGGAGCTTCCTACCGTCAGTGGGAACGCACGGGTGGTCAGGCGGACTTCGACTGGTCACGCTGGGCCAGCGGTGCGCCGGGCGGTGTCCGGGTCGAGTTCGGCGATCTGGGCGATCTGTTCGGTGGTGGATTTTCCGACTTCTTCGACACCGTCTTCGGTGGGCCCGGTCGAGGCCGCGGGGCCGCCACCAGCCGGCCCCGCGGGCGCGACCTGGAGCAACCGATAACGATCTCGCTGGAGGAAGCCTACCAGGGGACGACCCGCCAACTCCGGCTCAACGGCCGCTCGCTGGAAGTCAAGATCCCGCCGGGCGCCCGCTCCGGCACCCGGGTTCGTCTGGCTGGGCAGGGTCAGGCTGGACCCGGTCAATCCGGCGACTTGTATCTGTCGGTCCGGGTAGCACCCAATGGCCGCTTCCGCCGCCAGGGAGACGACCTGCACACGCAGGTCGAGGCGAGCCTGGATCAGGCCGTCCTTGGCGGCGAGGTGGACGTGCCGACGCCGGCGGGGCCGGTTGTGCTGACCATTCCAGCGGGCAGCCAACCGGGCCAGCGCTTTCGCCTCAAGAGCCGGGGGATGCCCAGCTTGCGCAATCCCAACCAACACGGTGACCTGTTCGCCGAGCTCACGGTACGCATTCCGACAGAGCTGTCGGACGAAGAGCGCCAACTCTATGAGCAGTTGAGAAAGCTGCGTGGCGGCAGTTGATCATCTGCAGCGCAGGACCGAGCTTCCCATCATGAGACCAAGGAAGGTTTGATGACCCGCACCAAGTTTGCGCCAGGATTTATCGCCGTGGTGGTGGCCACCTTGGCCTGCAGCCCGGGGACACTTCTGACAACCGACGCCCCCAGCCAGGCGCCGTCCTTACCACCCACCTTGCCGGCGGTCATTTCGGCCCCGGCAGAGCCTTCTGTGGGGGAGGTGCCCATCTTGCCGATTACCCAGGGTGACTTGGCCTCGTTGTACGGGGCGGTCAGCCCCGGTATCGTCAATATCCTAACCTTCCCGGCCAACGCCCCTAGCGGTGGCCTGCCACTCGGTCAGGGGTCGGGATTCGTCATCGACAGCCAAGGGCACATTGTTACCAATCACCACGTGGTGGCCGATTCGGGTGACATTGAGGTCGATTTCGCCTCGGGGCAGAAGGCCTGGGCGGAACTGGTCGGCATAGACCCCGATTCGGACCTGGCAGTCCTTAAAGTCGACTTGCCGGCTGACAGCCTGGTGCCGTTGCCCTTGGGTGATTCGGACCTGGTGGAGGTTGGCCAGTTCGTTGTGGCCATCGGCAATCCGTTCGGTCTGTCGGGCACCATGACCGTTGGAATCATCTCGGCCCTAGGCCGGACGCTTGACTCGGAGCGAGAGGCACCGACCGGCGGCGCCTTTACTGCCGGCGACATTATCCAGACGGATGCAGCCATCAATCCGGGGAACTCGGGCGGGCCGCTGATCAACCTGGCAGGTGAGGTGATCGGCGTCAACCGGGCCATCCGCACCGAGACGACCAACGCCGAAGGCACGCCGCTCAACGCAGGCGTGGGCTTTGCCATTCCCGTCAACATCGTGCGCCGTGTCGTGCCCGCCCTGATAGAAACCGGCAACTACGACTACTCGTTCCTGGGCGTATCCAGCTTGAATGAGAGCGCTTGGAACCTGCGCACACTTGATGTGCTGGGATTGCCGGATGACGCCGTCGGCGCGTATGTGACCTGCGTCACGCCGGGCGGCCCGGCCGAAGAGGCCGGCGTGCTAGGCGCCGCTGATTGCGACGAACTCGGCCTGCGGCCTGGCGGTGACTTGATCGTCGCTATCGACGCCGAGCCGGTATATGAATTTAGCGACTTGCTTTCCTACCTGGTCAACCACACGCAACCCGGCGACACCGTCAGCTTAACGGTACTCAGGGACGGCGAGGAACAAAACCTTGACGTCACGCTCGCCGGCCGCGGCTAGTAGGACCGGGCCGCCGAACGCGTCAGAACGAGGAGGCACGCCATGCCAGCCAATCACGGCCTGGAAGAGCTGCTCGCCTACCGGTCCGACCACCCGGTGTTGAGTGTTTACCTCGACCTGCCGCCGTCCGCCGGTATGGATGGTCAGCGGCTGGCGCTGCGCGAGTTGACCCGCCGGTTTGAAGACGAAGCGCCGGATGACGTCGAAGCCGTTCGCCGGTTTCTAGACCACGAGCACGGCGGATCCGGCCGGGCGCTTGTCCTGTTCTCCAATCAGGAAGATGGTCTGTTTCGCTCCATTTCGTTGGCGGTCCCGCTGCGCAGCCGGGCCCGCCGCCTGGACCGCCCCTATCTCAAACCCTTGGTCGATCTGCTTGACTCCTACGGGCACCTGGGTGTGGCGATTGTCGATCGGCAAACCGCTCGCTTCTATCACCTCGACCTGGGGGAAGTCGTGGCCGAAGATGGCTTCGAGGGAGAGCCGGTTCGGCGCGTCAAGAGCGGCGGCGGCTCACAGGATCCGAGCCGCCGTGGGGGCGCCGCCGGTCAAACGCGCTCTGCCGAGGAACTGGCCGAACGCAATTTGCGCCAGGCGGCGACCGAGGCCAGCAAGTTCTTCAAGGCGCAGGGGGTTCGCCGTATCGTTGTGGCCGGCACCGACGAGAACCAAGCTTACTTTCACGACGCCCTGCCCAAGGCCTGGCGCAGCCTTATCATCGGCGGCTTCCCGGCCGACATGAGCGCTGGAACCACCGAGATCGCCGCCCGGGCCATGCAGGTCGCCAGCCAGGTGGACGAACAGCACGAGCAGAAATTGGTCGAACGGATGGTGACAGCAGCGGCCAAGCGGCAGGATGGTGTGTTGGGGCTGGATCAGACGCTGGAAGCCGTCCACGCTGGCAAAGTCCTATCGTTGGTCGTCGGCGAAGGGTACCGGGCGGCCGGCTTGCGCTGCGGGTCATGCGGCTATTTGACAACACAACCGCTCGAGAGCTGTCCATTCTGCGGGGGGGAAATGGCCAAGATCACCGACGCCGTCGAAGATGCCATTCAGGCCGTGCTCGACAAAGGGGGAAAGGTCGAAGTGGTG
>Ga0326597_10009343_pt1 | contig 13154 bp, 8 predicted proteins | sample RVTome_12_FD_203789 | JGI IMG/M metagenome (GOLD analysis project Ga0326597, IMG submission 203789) | Soil microbial communities from uranium-contaminated site in the Upper Colorado River Basin, Wyoming, United States - RVT100D185 | ecosystem: Environmental > Terrestrial > Soil > Contaminated >... | reverse complement strand
TGGGCCAGCAGGGCGGAGGAGAAATCCTTGTCGATGACGGCCTCCACGCCGCTCAGGCCGCCCTGGCCGTCAGCGACGACGGGAATGCCGCCCCCGCCGCAGGCGATCACCACCTGCCCCGCCGCCGCCAGCTCGCGGATGCATGCCAGCTCCACGATGCGCCGGGGCCGGGGGGAGGCCACCACGCGCCGCCACGCATTGTCTTCTTCCTGGTGCACCTGCCAGCCATGCTCGGCGGCATGGCGCCGGGCCTCGGCCTCCGGCATGCGCGAGCCGATGGGCTTGGTGGGCGCCGTGAAAGCCGGGTCGTCCCGCGCCACCTCCACCTGGGTCAGCAAGGTGGCCACGCCCCCGCCGATGCCCCGCCGGCGAAGCGCGTTGTGCAGGGCCTGCTGCAGCAGGTAGCCAATGAGGCCCTGGGTCTCGGCGCCGGCGGCGTCCATGGGGGTCGGGGGCAACTCGTGCAGGGCCAGCTCGGAGCGGCGCAGGATGTGCCCCACCTGGGGGCCGTTGCCATGGGTGATGACCACGCGCCAGCCCGCCGCCACGATCTCCACGATGTGCCCGGCGGTCACGTTGGCCGCGGCGGCCTGATCCGGGATGGTCTGGCGCCGCGGGCCCACGATGAGCGCATTGCCGCCCACCGCGACGACCGCCAGGGGCTGCGTATCGGCCATGGTTGTCTGCTCCTGGCGCAGGAAAGGGTGGCCCGCGTCCGGTGCGGCGCGTGGCGGGTTGCGCAAGGCCGATGCCTTGGGGTATCGGCGGAAGGGCAGCGGCGGAGATCCCGTCCGCCGCGAGAAACCTGTACCGCCCCGGCGATCATACCGGGGCACGGCCACATGTCTCAAGCAGGCGCAGCCCAGGCACCGGCCGCCCACCCTTCTTCAGGAGCATCACCATGAGCCGTTCCCCCCAGGAATCCCGCGTCGCCATCGTGACCGGCACTGCCGCCGGCATCGGCCGCGCCATCGCCCAGCGGCTGGCGGCGGATGGCGCCCGGGTGGCCATGCTGGACATCAATGCCGCGGGCCTGCAGGAAACCCTGGCGCTCATCGAGGCGGAAGGCGGCACGGCCATGGCCCTGCCCTGTGACGTGACGGACCAGGCCGCCGTGCGCCAGGCCGTCGCGGCCGTGCGCGATGCCTGGGGCGCACCCCTGATCGCCGTGTCCAACGCGGGCATCGGCGGCGGGCAGATTCGCTTTCATCAGGACACCACCGAGCATCTGTGGCGGCAGCTGTCGATTCATGTGGGGGGCGCGTTCAACCTGTTCCGGGAGACCATCGAGCCCATGCGCGAGGCCGGCTGGGGCCGCATCGTGGGCATCTCGAGCATCGGCGCCCGCGTGGGCTATGCGGGCGGGTCGGCCTATGCCTGCGCCAAGGGCGGGCTGCTGGGACTGGTGCGCACCATTGCCCTGGAGAACACGGCGCGGGGCGTCACGGCCAATTGTGTCCTGCCGGGGGTGACGCGCACCCCGGCGATCGACCGCATTCCGGCGGAGCGCGTGGAGCGCATGCTGGCCAACAACCCGGCCCGCCGCTTCGCCGAGCCGGAGGAGATTGCCGCGGCGGTGGCCTATCTGGTTTCCGCGCAGGCGGGCTACGTCACGGGGCAGTCGCTCAGCCCCAACGGCGGGCTGTGGTTCTCCTGAAGCACCGGGCCGAGCGGCGCCCCACGGTGGACATCGGGCGGCAAATCCGTCAGGTTATTCCCATGGCGCGCCGGCGCTGCACGGCCCTGTTGCGGCCATCAGTGTTGCGGCCATCAGTGGCCCACGCCACACCAAGCTACGCGGGAGGTCAAGCATGACGGCGCCAACTCACCGTACCTCCGTGGTGCCCCTGGACGACAAGCCGATCCAGGGCCTCAAGGCGGACAATCCCTTCACCAAGCAGTCCCAGGCCGAGCAGGCTGACCGCTTCTTCTCCACGGCGGAGGAGCGCGCGGCGGTCGCCCCGCAGCTGCAGCAGATGCGCGAGGAGGGCTATGCGGTGCTGCCCCATGCCATCCCCGCCGGGCGGGCCGAGGAAATTGCGGGGGAGATTCGCCGGCTCAACGAGGACACGCCCTGGGGCCGGGGGGCCTTTGACGGCTACAAGACCCGCCGCGTGTTCAACATGCTGGCCAAGACCCGGGTGCTGGACGAACTGGCGCTGCATCCCCAGGTGGTGGCCCTGGCGGAAGGCTACCTGGAGGATCAGATCCAGTTTTCCCAGGCCCTGGGCATCACCATCTATCCGGGCCAGGAGGCGCAGGCGCTGCACCGGGATGACGACTACTTTCCCCTGCCCCGGCCGCGCCCGCCCATGATCATGAACGCCCTGTGGGCGATCACGGATTTCACGGCGGAGACGGGCGCCACGCACATCGTGCCGCGCACCCATCTTACCGCCGACGCGGAGCCCCCGCCCGGCGAGGTTCTGCGCGCGGAAATGCCCGCCGGCTCGGTGGTGGTCTACGATGGCGCCATGTTCCACGGCGGTGGCGCCAACCAGAGCACCGCGCCGCGCATCGGGTTGACCATGCTGTACTCGCGGGCATGGTTGCGGCAGCAGGAGAACCACTACCTCTCGGTGCCGCGGGACGTCGTGCGGGAAATGCCGCGCCGCCTGCAACAGTTGCTGGGCTATTGGGTCTACAACAATCTGCTGGGGGTGGTGGAAGGGCGCAGCCCCATGCGCGTGCTGGAGCACAATGCCTGATACGGCCGGCCCTGACATATCCGGCCGGGTGGCACCCGCCGTTCCGCACAGCCACGACATGCTCAGCGGCTGCGGTACTTGAGCAGGCCCATGTACTGGCTCTCGCCCGGCAGGCGCGCATAGACTTCCGCCCCGCCTGGCCTGACGGTCACCTCACCGCGGAAGCGGCTGCCCTGCTGCCGCAACTCGATCCACTTGCCGCCCGTGGAGACGGCGACCCGGTCGGCGGGCGGTACGGTCACATCGAAGGCCACCGCCTGGCCGGCGGAGAGGTCGCCTTCCATGGGGCCGTGCAGCACGGCGCCCAACTGCCCGAAGCCGCCGTACGTTTCCGGGAAGCTCCCCGCTGCGCCCGCCGTGGCATGCACGGCGATGCCCAGCGCGAAGTCAAAAGTGTTCGCCGCCGTGTCCCGTTTGCTGAATAGCTGCAAGTCGTAGTCACCGGCGCGGGGCGGCGCGGCATGCACCGTCAGGACAGTGCCCTCCCGCTGAACCAGCAGGGCCCCCGGCAGGGGCTTGCCGCCGGCCGGTTGCAGATGGCCGGTCACCATCACGTCGGGCGGCACCTCGGCGGTCAGGGTCAGCCGGCCGCGCGTCACCCGCTCGCCACCGGTGTCCTGGGGCAGCCGCCACCCGTGTGCGGCGAAGACCGGACCGAACCGGGGAAAGCGCTCCCGCGTCCCGGCACGGGCCCGCACCTGATACTGCATGGCCAGCTCAAAGCGGCGCGTGTCGCCCGGCACCGGGGTCAAGATGCCCAGGCGGTAGGTGCCCGGCTCGGGCAACAGCACGTGAATCGTGGTCTCGCCCCCGCCGGCTGCCACACGGGCCAGGTTGCGCGGCAGGGCCTGCTCGCCCCGATACACGCGGGCCAGCAGCGGCGTGCCCTGTGGTGTGCCCAGCGTGACGGCCAGGCGCGCATCGCCTTCGATCACCGCCGTTTCGTGGCTGCGCAACTGCAAGCCATGCTGAAAGAAGGGCGGCCGCCGCTGGGGCGCCCGCTCGAAGTCGGCCAGACGCACCGGCCGGCCGAGCAGCTGCCAGCGCTCCTCCTCGGGAAGATGGGAGGCCACGAGCTGGGCCGGCGGCGTGAGGAAATAGTGGGCGTCGAAGCGCCGCATGAATTTCCGCTGATCTGCGTCCACATGCCCCGCACCCCAGGTGGCATCCAGCAGGCGCCACTGCCCGTCGATGCGCACGGCATTCCAGGCATGGTTGCTCTCACCGGCAAAGCTCTCGCCCACCGCATAGCCGAAGCCCTTGGCGTAGCCCGGAATGCGCTCCACCTCCAGCCCCGCGGCCTGGCCCAGGGCCTGGTACAGCCGGGCATAGCCGTCGCAGACCGCCCGGCGGCTGCGCAGGACGGATTCCGCGGTGGCTGCCTGATTGCGGAAGCGCCGGGAGAAGAATGCCTCCGTGTCATAGGCGATATGGGCGGTCATCCAGCGGAACAGCGCCCGCGCCCGCTCGGTGTCATTGCGCGCAGGCCGCACGAGGTAGGCCGCCAACCGCTGCACATCGCCCGTCACGGCCGCCGGCGCCGCCAGGGCATGGCGGTCGATGGCGCTGAACGGGTCCATTGCGGGGGTCGGGGCCGACATGGCGGTTTGTGGCACGGGCGCCTCCGTGTCCATGCGTTGCGGCGCCTGGGTGCAGGCGAAAATCAGCACGGCCGCCAGGATTCCCGCTGTCAGAAGGATGGAACGCACGTCGCTGCGCCTCCGGTGGGTGCCGCGGAAGGTGATGCCGGCATGCTACCCCAAAGCGCGCCGGCGTCGCCACCGCTTGAGGGGCGGGACATTTCGCCGAGGGTATCCCGTCAGGCGGGCGATCCGGCCCTCGCCACGGCGGCGGATTGGAATGCGTGGCGGAATCCGCCACAATGGGGCCCGTGTTCTCCCTGAATAACGAACTTCAGCCATTGTGACGTCTCATGGCAGCTCAACCCCCACCTCGCCCCAATGCCTCGTCCCAGCAGGCCCAACCGGGCCGCAGCGGACTCGCGCGCCTGCTGGACGGCAATGCCGGACTGGCCGTCGAGGAGCTGGCATGCCTGCGGCAGGCCATGCACGACGGCTTCCGCTTCTATACGGAATACAACAACGCCCGGCTCGAGCTGGCGCTGTCGTCCTTCGATGAGCCCATGAGGCTGGCGTTGTACGAGCTGCTGTTCCTGATGCAGGTCAACGTGCCGCAACTGGCCGACTGGAAATTCAAGGCCAGATCGTTCGAGCGCGTGGACGGCGTGCGCCGGGAGGTCATCCGCGATGCCACGGCCGACCTGTACGTGGAAGGCGCGCCGGCCGGCGTGCGCGGCATGAAGTCACTCTCCCCGATCCTGAAACAGGACTACGAGGCGTATATCGAGCGCGAGTTCGGCATGGACCCCTATGGGTCCGGCGCCAAGGGGGTTGAGCCGATCGTCGCCCTGCAATCGGTAGGCTCCATCGGCACGGTGGGGCACAAGTCCAAGGACTCCGATCTGGACCTGCAGGTGATCTACGAGCTCACCCCGTTCGGTTTCCACACGGCCAACTGGAACAACGGGGTTTTCAAGACCGCGCTCAACCGCGAGCACAAGTGGTGGATCAACTTCCTGCGCAAGAAGCGGGGCCTGCCATTGGAGGCGCTGAACGATGCGGAGACCCGCAAGCAGCTCGGCGCCAAGGCGGCCGTGTACCTGAAGCAGGCCTATCCGGGGCTCTACCGCTACCTGGTGCAGGAGGACAAGGCATTTGCCAATGCGCTCTTTGCCGCCGGTCAGGAGGAACTCCGCGCTCAGGTGCTCAGCGAACTGATGGCCCTCGTCCGCCGCGCCGAACGCCTGAGTCGGCTGGGGGAGCTCAAGCAACAGGAAGCGCGGCTCAAGGAGCGGCTGGCGCGCATTCAGACCTATATCAATGAGAAGTTCCCCTCCGCCGAGATCTATCTGTTCGTCTATGCGGTGGAGGGCTTTCGCCAGGGCAGCTACAGCTCGTCCCTGGAATTCAAGGAATCCTCCGGCTCGGCCTATGAGCTGATCCTGAACTACGAGACGCTGATGCCCGGCATCCAGTTCACGCCCATGGTGCCGGCGCACTTCCTGATTCCCCAGGCCTACAATGACGATCCGGCGGCCTACAACCGGCTGCTGGACGCCATCCGCTTTCAGGCCATCGACGTGTTCAAGAACACGCAGAGCGTGATCCTGGACATGGGCCATGTGCCCCAGCTGGAGCCCCTGTACATCGCCCAACATGGCGGTGCGATCTACTGGGAGGCCTTCAAGGCGTCATCCGGCAATCTGGCGAAGGCCCTGCTCAACCTGCTGCGCTTCGAGATGCTGCTGGATGAGCCGTTCCTCAAGACCATCATCCAGATCATCAAGGAGCCGGGCTGCATCAACCGCTTTGCCCGGCCCAAGCCGGACGACCCCACGATGCAGCTGGCCCAGGTGGCGTTGATGAAGACCGGGCTGCCGGCCTGGTCCGTGCTGGAACTGGAGCAGGAATTTCCGGCGCTGCTTCAGGATCCCTGGTGGCTGCGCTACAAGGCGCTCAAGATCGCCTTCGGCGAGCCGGAGGGCGTCTCCGGCCTGGACGAGGAAGAGCGCCATCGCATCTCGCTGGTGGTCGATATTGCCTTCGCCCTGCACCTGCGCCTGTCGGACGTGCTGGCCATGGATGCCAAGGCGGACAGCGGCGGTGCCAAGGACAAGCCCAGCCACCGGGAGCAGGTGATGCTGGCCCTGTACGAGCGGGCCTTTCCGCCGGATTCGGCGCGGCGCATCAATTTGCAGAATCTGTTCAGCGGCGGCGTGCGCGGCCTGATCTATTTCGAGAACGAGATGCGGGAGCTCTTCAAGCGCTCCATGACCCGCGTCGAGCAGAAGATGGCTCAGCTCAACGTGCGGGATCATGTGGGCGAGCGGCAGGAGGTGGAGCTGTGGCTGAACTACTATCTGGAAAACTTCCAGCCGCCCACCAACACCGTGCCCCAGGTGATCATGAAGCACCTCAAGGTGCCGCGGCCGCAAATCGAGGTGGCCCACCGGCCGGAGGAGGGCTGGGTGTTTCGCTCCGTGCAGCCCCGCAACGCCCGGGGCCAGGGCCTGGCCGGCGCCATGCGCTATCTGCCGGACCGCGTGAACCTGATCGACAAGACCGGCTTTCTTACCGGGCTGGCCCACTGCATCGTCAACGGCTACTACGGCGTGATCGGCAAGGACACACCCGAGCAGCGGCACACCCGGTTCGCCATCGACCTGTCCAAGGTGGACATGGGCAACAACATCCACAACGAGCTGGCCAAGTTGGACACGGACGACATCAACCAGCTGGCCGACCGCATCGTGGGCCACTTCCCCTACGTCTACGTGAACTATGCGGATATCATCCGCGTGGAGCGGCAGGTGCGGGAAATCTTCGTGTGCCTCAACCTGTTCCGTTTCGGGCAGCTCTCCATCCTGTACCGGGACAACATCAACACCTGGTTCTGCGACGAGTTCGAGCTGAAGGCCCTGTTCACCGAGGCCCAGGAGTTGAGCAGGAACATGCACAAGCTGCTCCAGGCCCGCGCCATCCATGAGACGCTCCTGACCTTCTTCGACCGGCGCAAGGTGGAGCTGGAGGCGGTCAAGCTGGGTGCCTGGGCCAATCCCAACAGTCTCCAGGCGGACCGCACCCTGGCCCATCATTCCCGCGGCGCGGACATGACGTCGGGCCGGAGCTTCCTGGATCACATCTACCAGGCCTTGGGCATGCAGCCGCCGGCCCTGGAACGCGTGGACGCGCCCGCCTAGGATGGGCGCGGTTGACCGGCGCCGCCTGGGCCGGCATCAGCCCGCGGCGCCCTGCCAGCGGGACAGAATGGCCCGTGCCTCGGCCATCACGTCGCGCACCACATCTCCCGCCGGCTTGACCTCGTGAATCAGCGCGGCGCTCTGGCCGGCCGGACAGACGCCGTGTTCCACGTCCCCTTCGATGCGCCCCAGGTGCGACAGGGGCTCGCCGACCTTCCGCAACTGGTGCGGATAGGGCAGTATCTCGGCCTCGCGCCCTTCCCAGGAGCGCGTGAAGGCGTTGCGGATCATGCGGTTGGTCTTGCCCGAGTGGGCGCGGGTGATCGTCGTGCCTTCGTCGTCGATTTCCACGATCTTGTGCTTGTAATTGTCGTGACCGCGGGCCTCGATGGTGGCGATGAAGCGGGTGCCCATCCACACGCCCATGGCGCCAAAGGCCATGGCTGCCAGCAGGCCGCGTCCGTCGGCGATGCCGCCCGCGCCCACCACGGGGATGTTGACGGCATCCACCACGGCGGGGATCAGCGCGGCGGTGCCCACCCGGCCCACATGCCCACCGCCGTCGCAGCCGGAGGCGATGATGCCGTCCACGCCGTCCGCGGCCAGTCGGGCGGCCTGGCGCACGTTGCCCACCACCGAGAGCACCTGCATGCCCGCCGCATGGGCGCGCGGCAGCACATCCTTGGGGTTGCCCAGCCCGGAGACCAGCACCGGCACGCCCTCCTCGAAGGTCACGGCGACATGGGCCTCCACCTGTTCGGTGTAGCCGGCCGTGAGCGCGTCGGTGGATTCGACCCGGGCGAACAGGATGTCCACGCCGAAGGGGCGCCGGGTGCGCTGCTTGACCAGGCGAATCTGCTCGCGCAGTTCCTCCGGCTCCATGTAGGCCGAGCCGATCACGCCCAGCCCGCCCGCCTCCGAGACGGCGGCGGCCAGCGGCCCGCGGGCCACCTGGTACATGCCGGCCTGCAGGATCGGATAGTCGATGCCGAGCATGCGGCACAGCGGATTGTCGGTGAGCATGGCTTCCAGGCCCATGAAACCTCCCTGGCGGTCGGCGCAAGGCCCGGCCTGTCCGGGAGTCCGGCAGGCGGGCGCGCCACGGATTGACGAGATGGTGAACGTGACCTGTTACGCTTAGTACAGCCCGCGACGGGGGACAATCCTGCCGCTGCGCCCGGGAAGACCGGGCCAACCGGCGGAGAGGCTAGCCCGGCGGCTCCTCCAGGCGGCGCTTGGCCAGCCGCGCCAGCCGGGCCAGGTCGCGCTCCAGTTGCTGCCGCTTGGCGCCCAGCACCTCGCGCAGGCGGCGATGGCGCAGAAAGCGGAAGAAGGTGCGGATGTTCTCCGCGATGCGCCGCCGCTCGTGCTGTACGAACAGGGCCAGCCCCGCTGCCGGGGGTAGGCTCGCCAGATAGCCCAACGCCGCGGGCCAGCCCCACCAACTCTGCACCAGGGCCGTCTGGGCGCCCCAGAACAGGGAGAAGAAGCCCATGCCCAGCGCCACCTTGGCCGTGTCGTACTGGTAGCGGTCATGGGCCATGCGCTCGGCGAGCACGCCCGTGAGCCCATACGGCACGATGCTGTTGATCAGACCCCAGATCCCCACCGGCAGCAGCACGAGCAGGATCACCAGACTGCGCACCACGAATCGGGCGACCGTGGCCGGGGTGTTGGTGATGGTGAGCTGGTAATCCCGCACTCCGAAGCGCCGGCACAGCCCCTCGAACTGTTGCAGGCGCCGCTCCGTGCGCTCCAACGCCTCCGGATCACGGGCGCGCAGCCGTGTCAGGGCGTCGCCCAACTTCTGCAGGGCGCGAAAGCGCTGGTTCAGGCTGCGCCGGCGATACTTGCCGTGGCGCAGGGCGAAAAACCGCTCCAGGCGCCGCAGCAGGGCATGCTCCTGCCAGCTGGCCAGGTTCAGCGTCAACTGGCGCAGCGCCCCCTCGATCTCTCCCGTCAGCCGCTGCACCGCCTGGTCCTTGGATTCTTCCGGGGCCTGGCCCACGGGCGTGGGCGCGCCCACCTGCACCAGGACGCTGTTGCGAAAGCGGCCCACATCCGAAAAGGTCAGCCCCACCGGCAGCAGCGTGAGCGACGGCGCCTCGGCGGTGATGGCGTCCAGGGCCATGCGGGCCGCGCCGGTCTTCATGGCGCGCATGGCGGGATCCATGTGGCTCTCCCCTTCGGGAAAGATCAGCAGCGCCCCGCCGCGCCCCAGCAACTCGTGGCAGCGGCGGAACATGTCCCGGTTGCGGGACGTGTCGCTGCCCGTATCCTGGCGGCGGTAGACGGGGACGGCCTGGATCAGCTTGAGCACCGGCAACAAGAGGGGATTGCGGAACAGGCCGCTGCGGGCCAGGGGATGCAGATTGCGCGGCAGGGCCGCCTGCAGCACCACCGCGTCGATGATGGCACTGGGGTGGTTGGCGCAGAACAGCACGGGCCCGCGGGGCGGGACATGCTCCAGTCCGTGCACCTCGCAGCGGCGGTAGAACACGCGCACGACGGTGCGGCAGAAGGTGCTCCAGGCGGAGCGCACCGTCCAGCCGCCCACGCCTCGCAACGCGCCCGTCCTGATGCCTTCGCTCATGCCCGGCCCTCCCCGTCCCGGTGTCTGGGGTGACACATGGCGACTGTACCACGACAGTCCCGCCGGGTCTGCCGATGCAGGGGCCGGGTGGTGGTTGCGCCTGAACACGGTCGTGCGTCGTCACCAGGCGAGTGCACCGATGCCGGGGCGAGCGTGCGACGTGGCCCAGGCGCGGTGCCTGGCCAATGCCGCGGGCGGTGCCAGCACGTGGGCGGGTCGGGCGGGAAAGCAACCCATGCAGCCGGCCGGCGGTCATTTACCCGACAACTGGACTGCCGCACCCCACAATGGGACGGCCGCACCCGACAACTGGACTGCCGCACCCGACAATGCAAACCGAAACACCACCGGCACCCGCATCGGTGGCGGCTGGCCGCGCGGGGCGGGGTCGGCTATAAGGGGGCGACGGGCGGCGCGCGGTGCCGCGGGACATTCCGCGGGCGACACCGCCACCTCATGCGCGATTACGGGAGAGCAGGTCATGGCATTACCGTTGGAAGGCATTCGCATCATCGACATGTCCGGTGTCTGGGCCACGCCCGGGGCCGCGCGCAATCTCGCGGATCAGGGCGCGGACGTGATCAAGGTGGAAACGCAACATGGCGACGAGGGCCGGCGGCTGCTCACCCAGCCGGCGATCAACGGGGAAAGCCGCGCCTTCTGGATGCACAACCGCAACAAGCGCTCCATCGTGCTGGACCTCAAGCATCGCGAGGGGCTGGCCGTGCTGCACCGGCTGGTGGCCCAGGCCGACGTGCTGCTGCACAATTTCCGCCCCGGCGTGGACAAGCGACTGGGGTTCGACTACGACGCCTGCCGCGCGGAAAACCCCCGGCTCATCTACGGCGCCTTCAGCGCCTGGGGCGAGCGCGGGCCGCTGGCCCAGGAGCGCGGCTACGATATGCTGATCCAGGCTCAGGCGGGCACGCTGGGCCTGCGCCGCGAGCCGGACGGCACACCCATCGCCTCCGGGGTGTGGTTCACGGACCTCAGCGCCAGCATGAACGTGGCCTATGCGATCACGCTGGCCCTGTTTCAGCGGGAACGCACGGGCGTGGGCCAGCGCATCTCCGGCTCCCTGATGCAGACCGCGTTGGCCTTGCAGACCACCGATCTGGTGCGCGTGCTGGGCATGCAGGAGGAACCACCGGCCCAGGACATGGCGCTGCAGTCCCTGTTTCGCCCCTACCGCTGCCAGGACGGGGTGTTCGTGCAGGTGGTGGTGGTGAGTCAGGGGGAATGGGAACTGCTCGCCGGGGCGCTGGGCCACGAGGAGTGGACCACCGACGCGCGCTTCCGCACCATCGACGACCGGCTGCGCCACAGCGACGCGCTCAAGGCGCTGATCGCCGAGGCCATGGCCACGCGCAGCGCGGCGGAATGGAACGCCGTGTTCCGCGAGCGCGACGTGCCGGCGATGCCCGTGATCAGTCAACGCGAGGTCTTTGACAGCGAGCAGGCCCACGCCAACGAGATGTTCGTCGAGATCGACCAGCCGGATGTGGGGCGGGTGCAGATGGTGGGACTGCCCTTCATCCTCTCCGGCGCGGAGGGCTACCGCTTCCGACCGTCACCGGCCCTGGGCCAGCACACGGACGAAATTCTCGCCGAAGCCGGTTACGATGCCGCCGCGATCGCGGCCCTGCGCGGCGCCGGGGCAGTCTCTTGAACAGACCCACAAGCGCAACGGCCGAGCGTCCCGACATCCGGTCGTGCGGCGGGGCGGCGGTATTTGCGTGCGGCTGTGCGTGAATCCCGCTGTCCTTGGGCGCGGCGGCGCTTGGGCAAACCTGTGCGTACTCTGCTGCGGGATCCCCCGATCCCGGCAGCGGCGTGACTCCCCCATCTGAGCCGCTGCGGGCACGCCGCCACGGGGGCGGGCGCGCCGTTCTGCCCTACAGTACGCGGACGCCGCGGGCTGCCAGGCCCTTCTGGCCCTGCTCCACGGAAAACTCCACGCGTTGGCCCTCGCTCAGTGTGCGAAAGCCTTCCATCTGAATTTCGGTCTGATGGCAGAATACGTCCTCACCGCCCTCCTCCGGCGTGATGAACCCGAATCCCTTGGCGTCGTTGAACCACTTGACCTTGCCGATCATGGCGAACCCTCCTGTGCTGTGAACCGGCAACCTGTTGCCGTTGCCTTAACGCGAATACCGCCGGCCCGGGCATGCCAATTGCCCCCGCCGGCACCACGCCGTTCATCCGGCGTGGCTACCCAAAACAAGGAGACAGCGTCTCCCGTTCTGGTACCTCGACCGGGTTGCACCAAGCAGCTACGACGTAAGGCAAAGCCCTGGGCGGACCTGCGATGGACAACAATACCGGTGAGAACCTGCGTACGACGTGTGGTGTGCTGACTGTCACCATCCCCTTTTTTACGTCACGATCCGATTGGATTGCGTCTGTCGCACATCTTATTCATGTGCGTAGGAAATCGCAAAACTTTGCGGACAGAGGGGGGGTGCCGCAGCCTGGACAGCGTCGGTGGAGAGCGAGCGCTGCTCGCGAATGTGATCCTGCACACGGATCAGTGCCGCTTCCAGGGCGGCACTGTCGGTCACCGGGGCGGCACAGGACCAGCCCCACAGGTATTCGGTGCCCTCCACCGCATCAAGCGCATAGAACGCGGTGGCCGAGGGCAGGCTCAGCCGGACACCCGGTGGCACGGGGGTTGTGGAGCCATGCAGCACGGCCGAGGAGGGAGCGCCGTTGCGCGGCACGGTGTGCAGGTAGAGCAGCGGAAAGGACTCGGTTTCCGACTGATATTCCACCCGCACCCGATCCTGGGTGAACAGGGGGCTGCCCGCTGCCAGGGGCACCAGCGCACCGGACTCCAGGCGCGAGAGCGAGAGCTGCGCCGGGGTGCCATAGGCATCCTGCGCCTGGCCGGCCAGGGCCTGCAACGCGGCGTGATCGGGAATGTCGTTGGCCACCCGCGTGAGCAGGGCCAGGGCGCGGTTCTGGTAATTGCGTGACTGGTAATCCGCCGCCGTGGTCATGATGCGTTCCAGTTCCCCCTGCTCCAGCCGGGGCCGGGCCAGCCACGCCTGCCACTCCTCGGTCTGCTCGGCTG
>Ga0326597_10009342_pt1 | contig 13156 bp, 8 predicted proteins | sample RVTome_12_FD_203789 | JGI IMG/M metagenome (GOLD analysis project Ga0326597, IMG submission 203789) | Soil microbial communities from uranium-contaminated site in the Upper Colorado River Basin, Wyoming, United States - RVT100D185 | ecosystem: Environmental > Terrestrial > Soil > Contaminated >... | reverse complement strand
GTGCTCGAGGAGTGCCGGGAAGTGGGACCTCGGGACCGGGCTGTCGAGTTGACAATCCGCATGCATCCAGACCTCGTTTTGAAGGACTCAATGTTTAATGCGAGTGTGCGGCTACTGATCTTTAGGCTTGACGAGCAGCGCTATGCACTGCCGCTTGATGCCGTCGAGCGCGTCGTGCGCGCCGTCGAAGTAACACTCCTGCCGGGCGCACCCGCCATTGTGCTCGGCGCGATCGACGTGCAGGGCTCGGTGGTTCCAGTGCTCAGCCTCCGGCGGCGCTTCGGCTTGGCGCAGTCGGAAATCGGTCCTGACGATCAGTTTGTGCTCGCACGTACTGCGAGCCGCGCGGTGGCGTTGGTGATCGACGAGGCCCAGGGGGTGATCGAGCACCCGGCCGGCGCGATCATCGATTCGACTGAAATTCTGCCCGGCGTCGGGCATTTCCGGGGTGTGGTCAAGCTCGAGGACGGCCTGGTGCTAATCCACGATTTGGATAAATTTCTGTCCCTGGACGAGGCGTCGGCGCTGGACGACGCGATGGGTCAGGAGGCGGCAGATGAAGCGTGACGCCGCGCTGGATACCCACTGGTCGCAGTTCAGCGATTTCATCGCCGGGGCGATGGGACTGCACTTCCCGCGCGAGCGCTGGCCCGACTTGCAGCGCGGCCTGGCAGGCGCGGCGCGGGAATTCGGCTTCGAGGATGTCAGCGCGTGCGTCGACTGGCTGCTTGCGTCGTCGTTGACCAATGTACAACTGGAGGTGCTCGCGAGCCATCTCACCATCGGCGAAACCTACTTCTTCCGCGACACACAGACGCTCGCCGCGCTGTCCGAACGCATCCTGCCTGAACTGATCCGGGCCCGGCGCGGCCGCGAGCAGCGGCTGCGCATCTGGAGCGCGGCGTGCTGCTCGGGCGAGGAACCGTACACGCTGGCCATCCTCCTGCACCAACTCCTTCCCGACCTGGCGGACTGGCACGTGACCATTCGCGCCACCGACATCAACCCACGCTTTCTGCACAAGGCCGCTGCGAGCGTCTATGGCGAGTGGTCGTTCCGCGATGCGCCGGCGGGGCTCAAGGAGCGCTATTTCACGCGCACGGCGGTTGGGAAATACGTTGTGATTCCGGAGATCAGGCGATTGGTCAGCTTTACGCACCTGAACCTAGTGGAGGACGTCTACCCGTCGCCCGTGACCGATACCAATGCGATGGATCTCATCTGCTGTCGGAACGTGCTGATGTACTTCACCCCGGTCCAGATCGAGAAGGTGATCGGCAAGCTCCGCCACGCGCTGGTGGACGAGGGTTGGCTGGCGGTGAGTCCCAGTGAAGCTGCCCACGAGTTGTTCTCGCGCTTCGCCACGGTGACTTTCCCCGGCGCCATCCTCTATCAAAAGATCGATGCGACGCTATGGACGGAACAACGATACACACCAGTACCGCTCGATGAAATAACGGACTTTGCCGCACCCGCCACCGAGGCGCCCGGGCCGTGGGCGCCGCCTGCTCTGCCGATGCAACCGTTGCCCGGGCCAGCACGGGAAGATCCGGTACCGCCAGAACCCTCGCCAGCGCCTTATGCGGTAGGGGAATCGTTGTACCAGCAAGGTCACTATGCCGAAGCGGCAGATACCCTTACCGCGTCCTTTGTCCGGAGCGCACCTGACTCGCGGACGTTTTCCCTGTTGGCGCGGGCGCTGGCAAACCAGGGGAAACTGGCCGACGCACTTGCGTGCTGCGAGCGCTGGATCGCGGCCGATAAGCTGGACCCGGCCAGCCACTACTTGCGTGCAGTCGTTCTGCTGGAGTGGGGGGATTCGGAGCAGGCGCACCTGTCACTGCAGCGGGTGCTCTATCTTCGACCCGAATTCGTGCTCGCTCATTTCGCGCTGGGCAATCTCGCGCGCGGCCGCGGCAAGAACGCCGAGGCGGCCCGTCATTTCGCCAACGCGTTGAATGCGTTGCGCCGTCATCAGTCGAGCGATCTGCTGGCCGAATCCGATGGCCTCAGCGCGGGCCGCCTGACCGAAATCATCACATCGATGACCGCAATTGAGAAGATCCCTTGGGAAACCTGACGTGCGTTGCTTCCACACCCTTCGTCAGCGTGGCGCCTGACGCAGGTCAAGTCTTGCGCGCGCGCGCGCGCACACTGGCGCGAGCCCCCGAGCGCGACGCAACTCAGGTCGACTCGCTCGAACTGCTGGAATTTCGCCTCGCGCGGGAAAGTTATGCGCTGGAGATTCGGCATGTGGCCGAGGTGGTTGCGTTAAACGATCTGACACCGCTGCCCTGCACGCCGCCATTCGTGCGTGGAATCGTCAATGTGCGCGGCCGCGTTCTGCCGGTGCTCGATATCAAGCAGTTCTTCGATTTTCCAGACCAAGAATTGACCGACCTGCACCGCATCATTCTGGTTCACGGCAATAATCTCGAACTCGGGGTGCTCGCAGATTTGATCGTTGGCGTGCGATCCATTCGTGTGGAGAGTTTGCAGCCCTCCTTGCCGACTCTCACCGGCATCCGCGCCGAATACCTGAAAGGCGTGACCGCGGAACGCTTGGTGGTGCTTGACCTGGAGCGCCTCTTGGCGGATCCGAAGATCATCGTGAATGAAGAAGTGGAAGCATGAACGCAACCGACTTAAGGGAACGTTTCCGATGAAATGTTTTTCCGGACTTAAGACACGCAGCAAGCTTTTCCTCGCATTTGGCGCCATGACCGCGCTGCTTGGAATCGTGATTGCGACGGCCTACCTGGGAATCTCCGCACTTCAGGGGTCACAAAAAAGCATTTACGAGGAAGACTTCGCCAACGTCCAGGATCTGCTGATGCTTCGCACGGAGCAGAATGGCGTGCGCGCCGCGCTGAGGACCATGATGACAGTCGCGCGGCAGGCCGACCGGGACACTGCGCATCAGGATATCCAGGACGGCTCCAAACTGATCGCAGAAATCATTCCGCGGCTTCGGGAGCGCTATCGCAATGAGCCGCGTGGGTTGGCCCGGATCGAAGAATACCAGTCCACGATGGCTGAATTCTCGCAGACGCGCGAGACCGTCCTCATTCCCCTAATTTTCGAGGGCAAGACGGAGCAGGCCGAAGCGCTGGCCCGCGGCGTGCAGAATGAGCGATATAACAAAATGCTCGCCATTGCACTGGAGTTGAGCAAGGGGGCCGTCGAGAAGGCGGGCATTTCCGTGGCCGCCTCCGAGTCGCGGGCACAACAGATGATGCACGTCACGATTATCGTCGGTGTCGCGGCAGTACTGTTGGCAGTGACGATGGCATTGCTGCTCACCCGCGACATTGCAGTTCCACTACAAATCCTAACGACCGCCGCCGAACGAATTGCGGTCGGCGATCTCAACGTCAACGTGCCTTCCGACGCGCGCAGCGACGAAGTGGGGACACTGGCTAGGGCATTCGGTCGCATGACACAGTCCTTGCGCGCCATGGCCGGCGCTGCCGAGCAGATGGCCAGCGGAGACTTGCGCTTGACGATCAATCCGCAATCCTCTGGAGACGTCTTGGGCAACGCCTTCGCCCGCATGTCCGAGGATTTGCGCAGCCAGATTCGGGAGTTGATCGATGGCGCAAATGTTCTGGGTTCGGCGGCGAGCGAGATTGTCGCTTCGACCGCCCAGCTTGCCGCGAGCGCGAGCGAGTCGGCCGCGGCGGTGAGCGAGACCACCACCACGGTGGAGGAAGTACGACAGACAGCGCAGGTCGCGAGCCAGAAAGCGACGCAGGTCTCCGACAGTGCCCAAAGGTCGGTCCAGATTTCTCAGACCGGGCGCAAGTCCGCTAAGGACGTGGGCGCGGGCATGAGCCGCATCCAAGCGCAGATGGAGGCGATCGCCGCGAGCATGGTACGGCTCTCGGAGCAGAGCCAGGCCATCGGCCAGATCATCGCCACGGTGGAGGACCTCGCCGCGCAATCGAACCTGCTCGCTGTCAACGCCGCGATCGAGGCGGCCAAGGCTGGCGAGCAAGGCAAGGGCTTCGGCGTGGTGGCGCAGGAGGTGAAGAGCCTCGCCGAGCAATCGCGGGCCGCGACCAACCAGGTGCGCATGATTCTCACCGACATCCAAAAAGCGACCACGACGGCGGTGATGGCAACGGAGCAAGGTAGCAAAGCGGTCGAAGCCGGAGCGAAGCAAACGGAAGTGGCGAGCGATGCGATTCAGTCGCTCGCCGCCAGCGTGAACGAGGCGGCGGGCGCGGCGTCGCAGATCGCGGTCTCCAGCCAGCAGCAGTTGGCGGGGGTGGACCAGGTGGCCGGCGCGATGGAGAGCATCAAGCAGGCGAGCGCGCAGAACGTCGCGGGCGCGCAACAACTGGAGACCGCGGCGCGGGACCTGAACAAACTCGGCCAGCGGCTCAAGACAATGGTCGAGCGCTACCAGGTCTAGATGGCAACATCACCATGAGCACGGGGCACGATCAATTCCTCAAACAGCTCCGAGAGACCTTCAAGGTCGAAGCCGCCGAGCACGTGCAGGCGATGATCACGGGTTTGCTGGCGCTGGAGAAAGCGCCCGCGTCCGCGGCACAGCGCGAAATCGTCGAGACGGTGTTCCGCGCCGCGCACAGCCTAAAGGGTGCGGCGCGCGCGGTGAATTCTGTTGCGATCGAGTCACTGTGCCGGTCGCTGGAGGACGTGTTCGCTTCCTGGAAGCAGCAGGAGATTGCGCCCGAGCCCGAGGCGTTGGACGCGCTGCACCGTACGCTCGATGCCATCACCTCGGCGCTTGATGTCGTAGCGGAAGCGCCGGCCACGGGCGCCGGGCCAGATCACTTGCTGCCCCCCCCGATTTTGCGCCAGGCGGAAAGCATCACGCCATCCCCGCTCGCCGGCAAGTCTGATGACACCGCGCCGGCTGCGGAAAAAGCCAGCGCGCAGGAAACGGTGCGCGTCGGTGTGGCGAAGCTGGAAACTCGGCTGCTGGAGTCGGAAGAAATGCTGATCGCGAAAATCACCGCCGGCCAGCGGGCAGCCGATTTGCGCGAACTGGCCGGACGTTTCGAAATGTGGCGGCACGAGTGGGCGGCGGTGGAACCCGCAGCGCACGCGCTGCGGCTAAATCTTCGCTCGTCCAACCGCGGCGACCGCCCATCTTCCGAACTGTCACGGGTGCTGGACTTTTTCGACTGGAGCCTGGACACGTTCAAATCGATCGAGAACCAGGCCGTGGCTCTGGGCAAAGCGGCCGAGCGGGACCGCCATGCCATCGGCAAGGTCGTAGACGAACTACTCGAGAATTCCAAGCAACTGCTCCTGCTGCCGTTTGCCACCCTCGCCGCGCCGTTGCCAAAGCTGGTGCGCGATCTGTGCCGCGACCAAGGCAAGGACGCCGACCTCACGATCCAGGGCGAGGACATCGAGATCGACAAGCGCATCCTCGAGGAGATGAAAGATCCGCTGGTTCACCTGTTGCGCAACAGCGTCGATCACGGCATCGAATCCCCCGCCGAGCGTACGCGGCGCGGTAAATCGATTCGCGGCGCGATCTCGATCAGGGTAACGCAAGTCAACGGCAGCAAGGTGCAACTGCTGTTGTCCGACGATGGTGCGGGACTCGACACCGGCAAGTTGAAGGATTGGGCGATCAGGCACCAGCAGATCTCGACGCAGGACGCGGGCCAGCTCGGCGAGGCCGAGGCGCAAGCGCTGATCTTCCAATCGGGGGTGTCCACCAGCCCGATGATTACGCAACTCTCGGGCCGCGGGCTGGGACTAGCGATCGTGCGCGAGAAAGCCGAAAAGCTGGGCGGCACGGTCGCCGTCGAGAGCCGCCCGGGGATCGGGACCACTATCCGCATTCTCGTGCCGGCGACGCGGGCGACATTTCGTGGCATCCTGGTCGAGGCGGCTGGGCGGGTGCTGGTGGTGCCGACTGTCCAGGTCGAGCGCATTGCACGCGCGAGGCCCGATAACGTGCAGACCGTCGAAGGCCGCGAAACGCTCGCGCTCGAGGGGCGCGCGGTATCCCTGGTGCAACTGGCCGAGGTACTGGAGTTGCCCTCGGTGGAACATCGCGATGCGCCAGCGGCTGGCGTGCCAGTGATCATTCTGGGCCGCGGCGAGCAGCGTGTGGCGTTCGCTGTGGACGCCGTCCTGGACGAACAGGAGGTGCTGGTCAAGCCGCTGCGCAAGCCGCTTGTGCGGGTACGCAACGTGGCCGCGGCCACGGTGCTGGGCTCGGGCCAGGTCGCACCGATTCTGAACGTCGCCGACCTGCTGAAATCCGCCACCAGGTCCGGCGCCGTGCGTCCACGCACCGCGCCGGGAGCGAAGCCCGTCGAGGCGAGCACAGTTCTAGTCGCGGAGGATTCGATTACTTCGCGCATGATGATCAAGAACATTCTGGAAGCGGCCGGTTATGCGGTGAAAACGGCGGTGGACGGGATGGAAGCGTACACGCTGCTGCGCGCCGAAAAATTCGACCTGGTCGTATCGGACGTGGAAATGCCGCGATTGAACGGCTTTGACCTGACGGCGCGGATACGCGCTGACCGGAAGCTCGCAGAGTTGCCGGTGGTGCTGGTGACGGCGCTCGAGACCCGTGAGGACCGCGAGCGAGGCATCGACGCCGGTGCCAGCGCTTACCTCGCCAAGAGCGACTTCGACCAGAGTGCTCTGCTCGAAGCGGTACGGCGTTTGATCTGGACCGGGGTGGATCCTTCATGAGCGAACGCAGGATCACGGTACTGGTGGCGGAGGATTCGCCAGTCATACGGCGGTTCCTCGTGCACGTGCTCGAGTCCGACCCCGAGATTCGCGTCATCGGCGCCGTTGCGGATGGCCAGGCTGCGCTCGATTTCGTGGAGCGAAACAGACCCGACGTGATTCTGATGGACATCCATATGCCGCGCCTTGACGGTTTCGAGGCGACACGCCGCATCCTGCAGTCGCAGGCGGTGCCGATCGTAATCTGCAGCGCCACCACCAACGTCAAGGACGCCGCCATCGCCTTCCGGGCGATGGAGGCCGGGGCTGTTGCCTGCATCGAGAAGCCCGGCGGCCGCGAGTTCGGCGATTTCGAAGCGATGGCCGCGAATCTGCTCAGCACGGTGAAGCTGATGGCCTTCGTAAGGGTCGTGCGCCGCCGCGCATTATCGCGACCTGCTGTTGCGCCGGTAACGCACCCCTTACCGAAATTGCCATCGCGGCATACGCCGGCGCCGATCAAGGTGATCGGCATCGGCGCATCCACCGGCGGCCCGCTGGTTCTGCAAACCATCTTCGCGGGCTTGCCGAAGGAATTTCCGATTCCGATCCTGGTGGTGCAGCACATCGCAAGCAACTTTGTGCACGGCATGAGCGAATGGCTGTCGCAAACGACTGGGTTCCGCGTCCAGATTGGCACTTACGGTGTCTGTCCGCGACCGGGTCACGTGTACCTGGCGCCCGATGATTTCCACATGGGCGTGGGCAGCGATGGGCGGATCGTGCTGACGCGGGAGGCGCCGGAGAATCATCTTCGGCCCGCGGTGTCGTACCTGTTCCGCTCGCTGGCGAAAACCTACGGTCCGAACGCGCTGGGCGTCCTGCTCACCGGCATGGGTCGCGACGGCGCAGAGGAATTGAAAGCGATGAAAGATGAAGGAGCGATCACCATTGCACAGGATTTCGCGAGTTCCGTCGTGCACGGCATGCCCGGTGAAGCGATCGCGCTGGGCGGGACTACGCACGTCCTGCCGGCAGATAAAATCGCCGGTGCACTCATTATGTTCGCCACCCACCGAAACGGCCGGAGTAACCACGCATGAGCGCAATCGACTCAACACGCGCCAAACCCCCGATCGAGATCCTGATCGCCGAAGACAGTGCGACCCAGCGGGCGCAGTTGCAGCACCTGCTGGAAGAACATGGCTTCGCGGTCGTGGCTGCAATGAACGGCAAAGAGGCCCTCGCCGCAGCCCGGCGTCGCAAGCCCGCATTGATCCTCAGCGATATCACGATGCCTGAACTCGACGGCTACGGCCTGTGCAAGGCAGTGAAGTCCGACGACAAGTTGAAGGATATAGCGGTCATTCTGCTGACCACGCTTGCCGACCCGCGCGACATCCTGAAGGCGCTCGATTGCGGCGCGGACAATTTCGTGCGCAAGCCCTACGACGAGAAATACCTGCTGTCGCGCATCGACTACATACTGATGAGCCGGGAGATGCGCAAGAGCCAGAAGATGCAGATGGGATTGGAAATTACGTTGGATAACCAGCGGCACTTCATCACGGCCGAACGCCAGCAGGTGCTCGACATGCTGATCGCGACCTACGAGCAGGCGGTTGCGATCAACGCGGATCTCAAAACGAGAGAAGAGGAGTTGACGCGTTCCAACCAGTCGCTCGTCGCCATGCAGGCGAACCTCGAACGTCTGGTGGAGGAGCGCACGGCCACACTTAGCGCGGAGATCGCGCAGCGTGCGCGCGCCGAGGAGACAATCCGCGAGCTCAACGCAGACCTCGAGCGGCGCGTGGTCGAGCGCACGCAACAATTCGAGGAAGCGAACCGGGCGAAGTCGGACTTCCTCGCCAACATGTCGCACGAGTTGAGGACGCCGTTGAACTCGATCATCGGCTTCTCCGAGATTCTCAAGGATGGCATGCTCGGCAAGCTGGAGCCGAAGCCGCAGAGGTTCGCTGCCGACATCTTCGATGCGGGCACACACCTGCTCTCGCTGATCAACGATATCCTCGATCTGTCCAAGGTCGAAGCGGGCGCGCAGGAGCTCAATGCGGCGGCGGTGGATGTTCGGGCGCTGCTCATGGCGAGCACGACGGTGGTGCGGGAAAAGGCGCTCACGCACCGCATCCGGCTCGATACCGAGCTTGATCCGGCGCTGGGCGCGATGTTGGCCGACGAGAGGAAGTTGAAGCAGATCGTCTACAACCTGCTCTCGAACGCGGTCAAGTTCACCGCCGTTGGCGGTACGGTGACGCTCTCCGCCCGGCGCTGCGCGCGTGCCGAGGTGGCGCTCGATGAGGCGCTGCCGGGGCGCCTGCTTGCGCTGCCCGCGGGCGAGGACGGCGAGTTCCTCGCGATCACGGTCGAGGATAGCGGCGTGGGCATCGCCGAGGAGGACCTGCCGAAGCTGTTCGAGCCGTTCTCGCAGGTGGACAGCTCGGTCACCCGGCGCAAGGGCGGCACGGGGCTGGGACTTTCGCTGGTGCGCCGTCTTACCGAGTTGCACGGTGGCACGGTGGGGGTGGCGAGCCGCCCGGGGCAAGGCAGCCGCTTCTCGGTCTGGCTGCCCTATCGTGCGGCCGCATGTGCCGCGCCAGAGGACCAATCAGCGCCCGAGACCACGGTCCTCCGCCCCGCACCTGCGCAGCCGGTCGCACTGGTGATCGAGGACGATGACCGGACGGCGGATCTGATCGCGACGCAGTTGCGTACCGAGGGCTTCGCGGTGATGCGCGCGGCCACCGCCGAGGAGGGGCTGGTGCGCGCCGCCAAGCACCAGCCGCAACTCATCACGGTGGACATCTTCCTGCCGGCGATGGACGGTTGGGAGTTCATGCGCCGCCTGAAAGCCAATCCGAAGCTTGCCGATACGCCGGTGGTGATCATCAGCCTATCACAGGACATGGAACGCGGTCTTGCGTTCGGCGCCCGGCGCGTGCTGAACAAGCCCTTCGTGCACGAAGAGCTGGCGGCGGCGCTCACCGGACTGATCGAGATGCGGCCCGACGCGACACCGCGCGTGCTGGTGGTGGAGGACAACCTGAAGGCGTCCGAGCTGCTGACGACGATTCTCGAGGCCGAGGGCTACAGTGTGCTGCGCGCCTATGACGGCGCGGAGGCGATCGAGGCGGCGCGCCGCGCGCATCCTGATCTGGTGATCCTGGACCTGATGCTGCCGCAGGTGAGCGGCTTCGAGGTGGCGCGGGCGCTGCGCGAGACGCAGCACACGGCGGATATCCCGATCGTGGTGTTAAGCGCGAAAGATCTGAACGCCGAGGAGCATGAAATTCTGAACGGCGTGGAGTGCATCATCATCAACAAATCGAGCTTCAAGCCCAACGCGCTGCTCGATGAGGTGCGCCGCGCGCTGCGCAAGCGCAGCGAGGACTGAGAGGACGGGCAATGGCGAAAATTCTGGTGGTGGATGACGATGCGAGGAACTTGAGACTCGCCGCCGCCGTGCTCGAGCAGGCGGGCCATGAGGTGCTGAGCGCCGAGGGTGGCGCCGAGGGCGTCGAGGCCGCGCTCGCGAGCGCGCCGGATCTGGTTTTCATGGACGTGCAGATGCCCGGCATGGATGGGATTGCGGCGCTCAAGCGTCTGCGTTCCGAGCCGCGGACCGCGGCGCTCAAGGTGATCGCGCTCACGGCGCTCGCGATGAAGGGTGATCGCGAGCGCTTGCTCGATGAGGGCTTCGACGGCTACCTGAAAAAGCCGATTCGATATAAGGAGTTTCTGGAGAGTGTCGCGGCGCTGCTGGCCAAGTGAACGCGGCTCTTTACTACCGCTTCGGTACGAATCGATTGGACTAGAGGCAATGAACACTCGTTCGTGGGACACTGAAGCCCAACCGCACCGTCGAAGGGGCGTGAGTCCTGCGCCATGTTGATGCACTTCCTCGATTCCGGGCGCGATCTGAAATTTGCGCTCACCGCGTCCTACGATCCGGTGCTGGTCGGCTGTTCGATCGGCGCGGCAGTGCTGGCCGCGTACGCGGCGCTCGGAATCGCCGAGCAAATCCGCGTCGCGCGTGGACTCGTGGCTCGGCTGCTGTGGCTGGTGAGTGGGGCCGTCTCGATGGGACTGGGAATATGGACGATGCATTTCACGGCAATGCTCGCTTACCGGCTACCCATCGCTGTGCGATACGACGAGCTAATCACCGCGCTCTCGGTCCTGCCTGCAATTGGCGCGGCGGCGATAATGTTGCACCTGATCACCCAGCCGAAAGTCCGATCAGGAAGAATCGTCTTTGGCGGCGTGCTGATCGGTGGGGGGATCGGCGCGATGCATTTTACCGGCATGGCGGCAATGCGCCTCGACGCCGAGATGCTCTACTACGAGCTGAGGACACCGTTGAACAGCGTCATCGGTTTCGCCGATCTGCTGAAGGACGAGGTGCCGGGCAAGCTCAACCAGAAACAGGCGCGCTTCGCCACCGACATTCTCGCCAGCGGCCAGTGCCTGCTCGCGCTGGTGGAGGGGATCCTGGAGATGTCGCGGCTCGACGCGGGCGCTGCCGCGCTCGGGCGCGAGCAGGTGCCGATCGGCGCGGTGGTGGCCGAGCGTGTGGCGGCGCACCGGGAGGCGGCTGCGGCGCTCGGGCTGACAATGCGGGTCGACGTGGCCGCGGATTTCGGCGGCGCGGAGCTTAGCCCGGGTGCGCTGACGCGCATGCTCGATGCGCTCATCGACAACGCGATCAAGTTCAACCGCGCAGGCGGCGAGGTCGCGGTGAGCGTGCGGCGCACGGGCGACGCGCTCGAGATCGCCGTGGGGGACAAGGGTATCGGCATCGCGCGCACGGATCTGCCCAAGCTCTTTACCCCGCTCGTCCAACTCGATGCCGGCCTGGCGCGCAAGCACGGCGGCGTGGGACTGGGGTTGGCGCTGGCGCGGCGCCTGGCCGAGCTGCACGGCGGCACCATCGAAGTGGAAAGCGAACCCGGCAAAGGCAGCACCTTCAAGCTGCGCTTGCCCATCCAGGAGAGGTCATGAACGCAGTGCATAAGCCTGCGCGGATCCTGGTCGTCGATGACGAGGACAGAAACCGCAGGCTGCTCGGGGCGATACTCGATGCCGAGGGCTACGCCGTGCTGGAGGCCGCGGACGGCGCGCAGGCGCTCGATCTGGCGCTGCAGGATCCGCCGGACATCGTTCTGCTCGACGTCATGATGCCGGACATGGATGGCTACGAGGTGGCGCGTGCGCTCAAAGCACATGACCTTACCAAGGCGATCCCGATCGTGATGATCACCGCACTCGACGACCGGGAATCACGCCTGCGCGGTCTGGAAGCCGGGGCGGAGGAGTTCGTGAGCAAGCCCGTGGACCGCAGCGAGCTGCGCATCCGCGTGCGCAACCTCGTGCGGATCAAGCACATCATGACCGAGCTGGTGCAAGCGCGCGACGCGGCCGAAGTCGCCAACCGCGCCAAGTCCGCTTTTCTGGCCACGATGAGCCATGAAATCCGCACACCGATGAACGGTGTTCTGGGCATGGTCGAGGTGCTTGGGCGCGAGGCCTTGGAAGAGCACCAGATCGACATGGTGAAGACCATCCGGGATTCCGCCCTGTCGCTGTTGGGGATCATCGACGACATCCTCGATTTCTCCAAGATCGAGTCCGGTCAGCTCGAACTCGAGCTGACGCCGCTCTCGGTGGCTGACCTGACCGAAGGCATCTGCAGTTCATTGCTGCCCAACGCCTTGAGCCGTGGTGTGGACCTGGCTATATTCGTCTCGCCCGAGATCCCCGGACACGTGCTCGCAGACGAAGTGCGCCTGCGCCAAGTGCTCTACAACCTGCTGGGGAATGCCCTGAAGTTCTCCGGCGGACAACAGGAGCGACGTGGCCGGGTGTCGATTCGCGTCGAGGTGGTGCAAGCCGCACCGCTCAAGCTCGGCTTTCGGATTATCGACAACGGCATCGGCATGGCGCCCGAGGCAGTGGCGAAGCTCTTTGCGCCGTTCACCCAGGCCGAGGTCTCGACCACACGGCGCTTTGGCGGCACGGGTCTCGGACTGACGATCTGCAAGCGCTTGGTCACGCTCATGCACGGGGAGATCTCAGTCGCAAGCGTGTCTGGCTCGGGTTCCACCTTTAGCGTCACTCTGCCCCTCGAGGTTCCCGACGACCAGCCCGCCAGTTCCCTGGCGGATCTTTCCGGCCTGGATTGCGTCTTGGTGGAAAGCCTCGACGTGGACGCGGACGACCTGAGAAGTTATCTCGAGCATGCGGGGGCGCGGGTGACCATGGCGGGCGATGCGCGAGCCGCGTTCGAAGCGGCGTCGCACTTGGCTGACCCAGTGGTCATCATCTCGGACGCGGGACGCGCATCCCAGGCAGTGACGATGCAACACGTGAGCCTCGAAGTCCTACCGCACGCGAGTCACCTGGTGATGACCCGGGGCAAGCGCCGGCAATGCCGGGTGGAGGGTCGTCAATTGATTACCCTGGA
>Ga0326597_10009341_pt1 | contig 13156 bp, 8 predicted proteins | sample RVTome_12_FD_203789 | JGI IMG/M metagenome (GOLD analysis project Ga0326597, IMG submission 203789) | Soil microbial communities from uranium-contaminated site in the Upper Colorado River Basin, Wyoming, United States - RVT100D185 | ecosystem: Environmental > Terrestrial > Soil > Contaminated >... | reverse complement strand
CGTCAAGGACGGCGCTGAAGTTCCTCGCGACGTCGGTAACGGACCGCGTCTTCATAGGCCCAGATTATCTGATTGAATCTGATTCCGCAATGATACTGTCCCCGCGATTGTCCCTGCGGCGCGCCAACAGTGGGCTTCCAGGGACAACGCTGGCCAATGCGGTCGATCGTGGAAGTGCTGAAAAGAGAGGAATTTAGGCCGAAAAAACGAAGGCGGCCGAGGGGCTGAAGGACGTTTAGCAAACCGCCGCCTTCGGCCGCTCGGCCACCTCACTGCGCGGGCAGGAACCTCAAGGATATCATCAACGAGACGCCCGACCCGGCCTACGCCCGGCACCCGACGGCGGTGCCCAGAGCCTGGAGCCCCCAGCCTGGAGCCCAGAACTTGGGCCCGGAGTCCAGCGCCCAACGTCCACACTCCACCGGTTCGGGTTTCGCCCGCGCCCTCCGCTACCTGCAAGAGGGTTCTAGCCCAGGGCTCGGCATCAAATTATTGATTAAACACAACGGTTCCGTCATGTCCGCCGTCGCCACCGGTTCGCTCGTCGCCCCTTCGACTCACGCCGCTCGCTCAGGGCAGGCCGAGTCCCGAGTCCCGAGTCCCGTCGTCCGTCCATCGAGTCCGCTACCGTGACCGCGGTCTACCTGTTCGACGTCGCCGACGCCATCGACCTCGAGACGCTCGACGACATCTACCGGTTCGCCGTCGACCAGACCGGCATGTCGCGCGGGCACCTGCTCGAGCTGACGATCATCATCATCCTGCTCGTCGAGCTGGTGCTCTTCTTCATGGGGACCATGAGGTAGGCGCCCTCCACGCCGTGTAGTGGGCGGTCCTGAAACCGACCGTGTAGCCGAACCGTGTCAGGGCATCGGCCGGCACGTCGATGAGCAGGATCGGAAACAGATCGTCGTCCGAGAAGTTGACGACGATGCGGGCGCGGCGGTCGCCGAGAGCCTGTGCCAGCACGGGCAGCCAGCGGTCGCGCGACGCCTCGATGGTGTCCCACATCGTCCGCTCGCGCATGGACGAGTCGGCCAGCGCGCCGCCGAGGCCGCGCTCGGCGACGAGCGCCTCCACCTCCAGCATCTGTCCCGCCACCTCGGGGTAGGGAACGACCTCGCGGCGGTTGGCCGCGAAGGCGATGATGGGCGGCGTCGCCACGAGATCGTCGGGTCCGGTCTCCCGTCGGACGTACGACGCGAGCGCTTCGACCTCGGCGCGATCGCGGTAGCCGAAGCCTGCCACGCTGCCGTCGCCCGCCTGCCAGTTCAGGTTACGAATCGGCACGGCCGTTGTCGCCAGGATCAGCGCGACCGCGACCCCTGCGACTGCGGGCGGCCGCACGGCGCGATCCCCGCGAGCCGCCCGCACCACGTCGGCCACGAGCGCCCCGGCGGCGAGCGACAGCCAGGGCAACAGCTCGATGCCGTCGTGCGCCCACGACGTCGGGTTGACGAACACCACGAACGCGAAGGTACTGCCGGCGAGCGCGAGCGGAAGGGCCCAGGGGCGCCACCGCCGGCCCCACGCGATCGCGACGAAGCCCCCGGCACCGAGCGCCAGGCTGACGTCCAGCGTGTAGCGCAGCTCGTCGAGCTTGACCGCGAGCGACGGAAATCCAGCATGCAGCCAGCGAAACAGGACGACCTGAAACAGGAACGCCCGTCCGAAGGCCGCCGCCAGGCCGGCGACAACCAGGCCGGCGAGCGCAACGGTCCACAGCAGCACCGTGCGCGCCGAGCGCCGATCGCGCTCGATCCACCAGAGGTGCGCCACGATGCCCGCGACAGCGGCGACGGCGGTGAGCTTGATCGCGAGCGCCACGACCAGGAGCGCGGCCACCCCGCGCGCCTCGCGCGGCGCCAGCCCGTCCCCGGCGCGCCCGACGATCAGCAGCGTCGCGGCAAGCACAGGGACGATGAGGAAGACCTCGCGCTCGAAGACGTGATAACGGAAGAGGAGGCCGCTCGTCGCGAAGACGAGCGCGGCGGCCACGCCGCCAGTCGTTCCCGACAGCCGACGGCCGATCACGTACACCAGCACCGAGGCCGCGTACGCCGCCGCCTGCGTGAACGCCTCGGCCGTTCGAATCGACGCCGGCAGCACCTGGAAGAGCAGCGCCAGCAGTCCTTCGAGCAACGGCAGATGGGGAAGCGGGAAATCCACGTACGGCCGCGCGCCTCGAGACATCATGAACGCGAGGTTGAGGTACGACTCGTCCTCGATCCAGATTTGCGGCCAGGCCATCCGCGCGAGGCGGGCGAGCGCGAGGACGCCGAGCACGGCGACGAGCGCGCCGCGCCCGAGTGGCGCGCGCGGCCGCGCCCTCGCGCCGGCTGGCGCCGAGCCGCGAGTCCGGGACGCACCGCGCCGAGAGAACGAGGTCATGGGACGGAGGGACATTATATTTCCCGGGACTGGGGACTCGGGACCCGGGACTCCCGCCTCCGCCCAGAGCCTCGGCGCCCAACGCCCAGCCCCGAGTCCCGAGGCCCGAGTCCCGTCTAGAATGTAGCGATGCCCCCGCGCGTCCGCTTCGCTCCATCGCCCACCGGCTTCCTCCACGTCGGCGGCGCCCGGACGGCCCTGTTCAACTGGCTGTTCGCCCGCCGTCACGGCGGCACGTTCGTGCTCCGCATCGAGGACACCGACGTCGAGCGCTCGTCCGACGAGATGGTCACCGGCATCCTCGACGGCATGCGCTGGCTCGGCCTCGACTGGGACGAGGGGCCGGACACGGGGGGTCCGCACGGCCCGTACTTCCAGTCCCAACGGCTCGACCGGTACCGGGCGATGGCCGAGCGGCTGGTCGCGGACGAGCACGCCTACTACTGCTACTGCACGCCCGAGCGCATCAAGGCCGAGCGCGACGCCGCCGAGGCGCGCGGCGAAGCCTGGACCTACGATCGCGCCTGCCGGAATCTGTCCGGTGAAGAGATCGCGAGACGCGAAGGCGAGCGGCAGCCCCGCGCGATCCGCTTCAAGGTGCCGGACGGCCAGACCGGCTTCGACGACCTCGTGCGCGGCCGGATCGTCGTCGACCACGCGAACATCGAGGACTTCGTCGTGCTCCGGTCCGACGGCCACCCGACCTACCACCTGTCGGTGGTCGTGGACGACGTGGACATGGCGATCACGCACGTGGTGCGGGGCGACGACCACATCTCGAACACGCCGAAGCAGGTGCTCCTCTACGACGCCTTCGGACAGCCCACGCCGAAGTTCGCGCACGTGCCGCTCATCCTCGGGCCCGACAAGAAGCGCCTGAGCAAGCGCCACGGCGCGACGTCGGTCACCGAGTACGCGCGGATGGGATACCTGCCCGAGGCGATGGTGAACTTCCTCGCGCTCCTCGGCTGGTCGCCCGGCGACGACCGCGAGGTGATGTCGCACGACGAGCTGGTGGCCGCCTTCTCGCTCGAGGCCATCAGCGGCGGCAACGCCGTGTTCAATCCCGAAAAGCTGGACTGGTTCAACCACCAGCACCTGCTGCGTCTGTCGGACGACGAGCTGCTGGACCGGCTGGCGCCGCTCCTCGCGGCGGCGGGGATCTGGCGCGACGACTGGCGCGGCGCCGAGCGCGCCTGGTTCTTCAAGGTCATCGAGCCGCTCCGCCCGCGCTGCAAGAAGCTGCACGAGTTCGTCGAACAGGGCCGGCCGTTCTTCGGCGACGTCCCCGAGTACGAGCCGGACGCCGTCGCGAAGCGTCTGAAGGAACCGGGACTGGCCGGACACGTCGCCGCACTGCGATCCGCGTACGCCGACTCGGCGTTCGACGAAGCGTCGCTCGAGCAGGCGTTGCGGCAGGTGGCGGAATCGCGCGGCGTCAAAGCCGGCGCGCTGATCCACGCGGCGCGCATCGCGATGACGGGACGCATGGTCAGCCCCGGGCTGTTCGAGATGCTCGCGCTCCTCGGCCGCAATACGGTCCTGGCCCGTCTCGAGCGCCTGGCGCGGTTCCTGGGAGACACGACGTAAACCACGAAGCTCACGAGGCTCACGAAGCAAGGGCTTACGTGGACATGCAGGCGCCCTCGGCCTGACCGGCCGGCCGACAAACATTGCAGCGGCTTGCCGGTTGAGGGCATGCGAGGAGGCGGGAGACGAACGGCCAGGAAACACGATCCGCCGCTATAAAGCCGCTCGTCTCCCGCCTCCTCGCATGCCCTCGCGACCCGCGCAGCGGGTCAGGCCGAGCGCGCCCTTCGTGAGCTTCGTGCCCTTCGTGGTTCGAAACGGAGACCTGCATGACGTCCACGCCGGACCAGGACGAGTACGACTTCATCGTCGTCGGCGCGGGGTCGGCAGGGTGCGTGCTCGTGAACCGCCTGTCGGCCGATCCGGCCGTCCGCGTCCTCGTGCTCGAGGCGGGTGGCCCGGACACCGATCCCGCGATTCGCGAGCCGGGCCGGTGGACGTCGCTCATCGGCGGCCCCCTCGACTGGCGGTACGAGACCGAGCCGGAGCCGGCGCTGAACGGCCGCCGCATCCCCTGGCCGCGCGGCAAGACGTACGGCGGATCGAGCGCCATCAGCGCCATGGCGTACGTGCGCGGCCACCGGCTCGACTTCGACGGCTGGGCCGAGGCCGCCGGCCCGGCATGGGGCTACCGCGCGCTGCTGCCGTACTTCCTGCGGTCGGAGCGAAACTCGCGCGGCGCGTCGGAGTTCCACGGCGCGGACGGTCCGTGGGTGGTCGCCGACACGACCGATCCGCACGCGGGTCACCTGGCGTTTCTGGAGGCGGCGCGGGCGCTGGGCTTCCAGGCGGCGCCCGACTGGGACTTCGATGGCCCCCAGCAGGAGAACGGCGCCGGGTTCTACCAGAAGCACATCTCCGACGGCCGGCGCCATTCGGCCGCCGACGCCTTCCTGCGGCCGGCGCTGGCGCGGCCGAACGTGGTGGCGTCGCCGCGATCGCAGGCAACCCGGCTGCTCGTCGAGGGCGCGCGAGTCGCCGGCGTGGAGTTCGTCCGCGACGGCCGGATCGAGCGGGCGCGGGCACGCCGCGAGGTGGTCGTCGCCGCCGGCGCGATCGAGTCGCCGAAGCTCCTGCTGCTGTCCGGGGTCGGACCGGCCGATCACCTCCGCGCGCACGGCATCCCGGTCGTCGCCGACTTGCCCGGCGTCGGCGCGAACCTGCAGGATCACCCCCGCGTGTCGCTGCAGTGGGAGGGCCGGCGGGTCCTGCCGGGATCGTCGGTGTCCGCCGGGCTCCTCACGTTTTCGCGGTCGCCGGCGCCCTCGGCGCCCCCCGACATCCAGTTTTACGTGGGCCGCGGGCTGGACGAGGAGGACCCGTTCATCACCCTGACGGTGGCCTTCACGCGTCCGGCCAGCCGCGGATCCGTGTCGCTGCGCTCGGCGGATCCGCTGGCGCCGCCGATCATCCGCGCCAATTACTTCACCGAGCCGCGAGACCTCGACGCGATGGTCGAAGGCCTGCGCCTGGCGCAGGCGCTGGCCGCCACCCGTCCCTACGCGGCGCTGCGCGGTCGTCCCGTCGCGCCGGGATCGGAGGCCGGCTCGCCGGCCGCTTTCCGCGCGTTCGCCCGCGAGACGACGGCCACGATGTTCCACCCGGCGGGCACGTGTCGTATGGGGGAGGACCAGGACGCGGTCGTGGACCCGCAGCTGCGAGTGCGCGGGTTGCAGAGCCTGAGGGTGGCCGACGCCTCCGTGATGCCGCGCGGCGTCAACTGCCAGTCGAACGCGGCGTGCGTGATGATCGGCGAGCGCGCCGCGGATTTACTGCGGGAATCGTGACCGGCCTGAAGCCTGTCGCCTGATCGCTACCACCGCAGCACCCGGTGACCGCGCCACTCGGGGCCTTCCTCCACGTACTTCCACTCCGGGTTCTGCTGCTGATCCCGCAGGTTGCGGCAGATCTCGTCGAAGGTCGCGAGGTGTTCGTCCGCGCACTCGAAGTAGGAGATGAAGTCGAACTGGCCTTCGAGCCCGTGGCCGTCGGGGTGGTAGTAGATCTTCCGGTAGATCGTCGGGATGCCCGCCTCGCCGGCGCGGGCGTGGCCGCGCGCCTCGCCGTGGCCCGGTCGCGAGGGGTAGAAGTACGCGTGGCGATCGAGTGGGTCCATCGCCCACCACTCCGGCGTCTTGCGGATCGGAATGATGATGGCGTTGCGCACGGTGCGCCCGGTCGTGCGCGCCGGGGCCCGCTTGTACGCGTACGCGTACATCTCGGCGCTGGTGTACTGTGGCGCGCGGATGGCGCCGTCGAGCGAGAGGACCTCGGCCGCGTCGCCGACCCGGCGGCGCAGCTCGGCGTCGATCTCGTCGAGCCGGGGCCGGTACTTCGAACATACCTGTGCGACGTACCGGGCGGCGCCGATGCCCTCCGACGACCGGAAGCCGCTCGAGACCAGGAACTGGATCGTCTCGTGGGGCGGCGCGTCGTGGGCGCTCTCGGCGTCGAAGTCGTTGAAGAACCCGCGCGCGATGCACGAGCCGGCCTGCCGCATCCGGGCGTGCGCGCTATCGTCGTCCAGGCGCGGCAGGACGAAGAGGAACTTCGTGTACGCGAGGTTCACGCCCAGCTGGATGGTGCCGTTGTAGCCGTTGGCGCCCGCCATGGTTCAACAGGGCGTATCGGCCGGTTGAGCCGGGACCTGTAAAGTCGGTGGTGCCGGCGCGTGCCGGCGTGTGCAGGATCGTGCAGCCGCCCCCGCGTGCGCTCGAACGGCGCTTTTCGGGTAAAGTGGGCCCAGCTCGGGACAGCAGACCGATGACGCCCGCCAACTACGCCCGCGCCCGGCGCCTGCTGATGCGGCGGGACCCCGTGCTGGCCACGTTGATCCGCGGCCGGGGCCCGTGCGGGCTCGCCGACGCCCAGCGGGCGGATCCATTCGAGGCGCTGATCCGGGCGATCGTCAACCAGCAGCTCTCGACGAAGGCGGCCGCCACGATCTACCGGCGGATTCTCGCGCTGTTCGGCGACGGCACGGTGCCGGCGCCCGGGCAGGTGCTGGCCGCGTCGGACGCGGCGCTGCGGGGGGCCGGCCTGAGCCGGCAGAAGACCGGGTACCTCCGCGACCTGTGCGCCAGGGTCCTCGACGGCCGCCTCGACTTCCGGTCGCTCGACCGGCTGGACGACGAGGCGGTGATCGAGGCGCTGACCGCGGTGAAGGGCATCGGCCGCTGGTCGGCCGAGATGTTCCTCATGTTCAGGTTGCAGCGGCCCGACGTGCTGCCGGTCGGCGACGCCGGCATCGTCCGCGCGATCCAGCGCGCGTACCGGCTGCGCAAGCCGCCCTCGCCCGCGCGCATGGGGAAGATCGCGGAGCCGTGGCGGCCGTACCGGTCCGTCGCCTGCTGGTATCTGTGGTTGAGCCTGGACAACGTGCCGTAGCGGCGGCGCGTCGCTCCGCCTGTAGCCTGAAGCCCGTAGCCCGAGGCCTGACACGATGTTCCGCCGTCCCGCCTTCTGGATCGTCCTGGCGATCGCGTCGGTCGCATCGACCGGGTTCGCGTATCGCTACTTCGCACGCGCCTTTCCCATCGTCTCGCTCGAGATCTCGATGGACCGCGAGGCGGCGCTCGCCGCGGCGCGGCGGATCGCCGCCGGGCACAGGCTCGGTCCCGAGGACTTCCGCGAGGCGGCGTCGTTCGCGCTCGACGCCGAGGCGCAGACGTTCGTGGAGCTCGAGGGCGGCGGCAAGGAGGCCTTCGCCAGCCTGATGGCCGACGGGTTCTACGCGCCCTACACCTGGCGGGTGCGGCATTTCAAGGAGAGCGAGAAGCGCGAGACGCTCTTCCGCTTCACGCCCGACGGCCGGCCGTACGGGTTCGTCGAGCGGCTGCGCGAGGACGCGCCGGGCGCGGCGCTGACCCCGGACGCGGCGCGCGCGATCGGCGAGGCGCTCGCCGCGTCGGCGTGGGCCGTCGATCTGGGCGCGTTCGTGTCCGTCGAGCAGTCCGAGGAGCGGCGTCCCGGCGGCCGCGTCGATCACGCGTTCGTGTACGAACGTCCCGACCAGCGGCTGAACGAAGGACGGTACCGGCTCAGCCTGACCGTGTCGGGTGACCGGCTCACCGAGGTCCGTTACTTCATCCAGATCCCGGAAGCGTTCGAGCGGCGCTACGAGGAGATGCGCTCGGCCAACATGGCGATCGGCATCGCGTCGAGCGTCGGCATGCTGGTCCTGTACCTGGCCGGCGGGATCGGCGTCGGACTGTTCTTCCTGCTGCGCCTGCGCTGGGTGCTCTGGCGGCGCGCCGCGCTGTGGGGCGGGATCGTCGGGCTGTTCCAGCTGGCGGCCGGCCTCAACGAGTGGCCGCTGGCCTGGATGGGGTACGACACCGCGCTGTCGATCCAGACGTTCACGTTGCAGACGATCGCGCTGATCGTGGCCGCGGCGCTCGGCATGGCGCTGTTCCTGGCGCTGTCGTTCATGGCGGCCGAGAGCCTGACGCGCCGCGCGTTTCCATCGCACCCGCAGCTCTGGCGGATCTGGTCGCGCGAGGCCGCGGCGTCGCCGGAGATCCTCGGGCGGACGATGTCGGGCTACCTCCTCGTCGGCGTGTTCTTCGCCTACGAGGTCGCGCTCTACTTCCTGTCGACGCGCGTGCTCGGCTGGTGGACACCGTCCGAGGCGCTGGTGCACCCCGACGTGCTCGCGACCTACCAGCCCTGGCTTGCGGCGATCGCGCCGTCGCTCCAGGCCGGCTTCTGGGAGGAGGCGCTGTTCCGCGCCGTGCCGCTCGCCGGCGCCGCGCTCATCGGCGACCGGTTCGGCGGCCGGCGCGCCTGGATCGTCTTCGCGATGATCGCGCAGGCGGCGATCTTCGGCGCGGGCCACGCGCCGTACCCGACACAGCCCGCCTACGCGCGCGCGGTCGAGCTGGTGCTCCCGTCGATCGGCTTCGGCCTCCTGTACCTCCGCTTCGGGCTGCTGCCGGCGGTCGTCCTCCACTACACCTTCGATGTGATCTGGTTCGCGCTGCCCGTGTTCGTGTCGGCCGGGACTGCCGCTCACGTGAACCAGGCGCTCATCGTCTTGTTCACGTTCGTGCCGTTGTGGGTTCTGTTCGGCGCACGGCTGCGCGCCGGGCGCTGGGCGCCGCTGCCCGAGGCCCAACGCAACGCCGCGTGGACGCCGCTTGAGGGGCCCGCGGTCGCGGCGGCGCCGGCCCCCGATCGCCCCAGGCCCGTGATGGCCCCCGCGTTCGTGCGCGGCGCGATCGTGGCGGGCGTCGCCGGGCTGGCGCTGTGGGCGATCGCGCGTCCCCTCGAGGACGAGCTGCCTCCGCTCCGAATCGACCGCACCGCAGCCGCGACCACCGCGCGTGACGCGCTGGCCGCGCGCGGCGTCGCGTTCGACGACCAGTGGTGGGTCCTGCCCTTGGCGTCCAGCGAGCGCCCGGGCGGACGCTTCGTCTGGGACACCGCCGGCCGAGAGCGGCACGACGCGCTCCTGGGTGCCTACCTCGATCTGCCGCACTGGCGCGTGCGCGTCGCCCGCTTCGAAGGGGACGTCGCGGAGCGCGCGGAGGAGTGGGCGGTCCGAGTCTCGGCCGACGGCGCCGTTGAGCGCGTCTCGCACAGCCTCCCCGAGGCCCGCGAGGGTGCCAGCCTCTCCGAGGACGAGGCGCGGACGCGGGCGCGCGACGTCGTCCGCGAGCGCTTCGGCCTCGAGGGCCCCGACGTCGAGCACGTGTCCGCCGAATCCTCGAAGCGGCCGGAGAGGGTGGATTGGGAGATCACGTTCGCTGATCGGAGCCTCCCTGCGCTGCCGGAAGGCGAGCCGCGGATCACCGTCAGGTTCGCCGGCGACGAGATTGTGGACGTGAGCCGCTTCGTCCACGTGCCCGAGGAGTGGCAGCGCCGGCAGCGCGCCCGGGAGACCGTCGCGCTGATCGTGCAGGGGTTCGCCGGCGTCACGCTGGCCGGGATGGTGCTCGCCGGCGCGATCGGCGCGATCGTCTCGTGGAGCCGCCGCCGCTTCGCCGTCCGGTTCTTCCTGATCGCGGGCGGCCTGTTCCTGGTCCTGTCGGCCGCGGACCTCGTCAACGGGTTTCCGACGCTGCTGGCGTCGCTGTCGACCGCGCAGCCGTTCAGGCTGCAGGTCGTGACTCTGGGCGCCGTCTCCGTGGTCGGGCTGGCGCTCGGGGCCGCCGTGTTCGCGCTGGTGTCCGGCGCGACGCCGCGGTGGGCCGCGCACCCGCCGGCGCTGAGCCGCGCGCAGGCGTTGATGCTGGGACCCGCCGTCGGCGCGCTCGCGTCGGGCCTGCTTTCAGCCGCGGCGGCGATGCGGCCGGCCGAGGGCCCGGTGACCGCCTCCTATGCCGCCGCGTCCGCGATCGTGCCGGTCCTCGCCGCGGGGCTGGGGCCCGTGTCGAGCCTCGTGTCCCGCGCGGCGGTGTTCCTGCTGATCGTCGGCGGGATGGATTTGTTCACCCGCGGCTGGACGCGCCGGCGGGTGCTGGCCGGGTCGGGCCTGGCACTGTTCGGGCTGGTCTCCGGCGGCGGCTCGCCGCGCGACCCGTGGACGTTCGTCGCGATCGGTCTCGTGTCCGGCGCCGTCCTGCTGGCCGCGTACGTCTACATCCTGCGCGTCGACGTCTCGCTGGTTCCACTCGCGGTCGGCACGATGCTCGCGCTCGTCGCCCTGCGCGAAGGGCTGTATCAGGCCTACCCCGGCGCCGCGGCCGGCGCGGCGCTCGCCGTCGTCCTCACGGTGGCGGTGTCGTGGTGGTGGTTCGGCGAGGTCCGCCGCGCCGCTGAGAGCACGTAGGCTGCTCGAGGCCCGTGGCCTGGCTAGACGCCCTTGATGTACCCGCCGTCCACCCGAATCACCGATCCGGTCACGTAGCTGGCCGGCTCGCTGACCAGGAACGCCGCCACGTTCGCGAACTCGTCCGGCCGCCCGTAGCGGCCCGCGGGGATCGACGCGACGGATTGACGGACGATCTCCTCGACCGGCTTGCCCTGCCGCTCGGCCGCCGCCTGGTCCAGCTCGTCGGTGCGCCTCGTGTGGATGCGTCCCGGCACGATCACGTTGACCGTGACGCCGTCGGCGGCGACCTCGCCGGCCAGCGTCTTCGACCAGGTGACGAGCGACGCGCGCAGCGCGTTCGAGATGCCGAGGTTGGGGATCGGCTGCTGCACGCCCGACGAGGTGCTGGTGAGGATACGACCCCATTTGCCCTTCCGCATGCCGGGCAGCGCCTTGTTCGTGATCCGGAAGATGCTGAGCACCATGCCCTCGAACGACTTCTTCCACGTGTCGTCGTCCACGGCGAGGAGCGAGCCGGAGGGCGGGCCGCCGGTGATGTTGACGAGGATGTCGACGCCGCCGAAGTCGTCGAGCGCGAACGCGACGAGCTCGTCGATGTCGTCGATCGCCGCGAGGTTGCAGAGTTTCGCCTCGACGCGGCCCTCGGACAGCGCCGCCAGATCTCCCGTGACCTGATCGAGCGTGGTCTTGTACCAGTCGGTCAGCAGCAGATCCACGCCCTCGGTCGCGAGCACCGTGGCGACGGCTGAGCCGAGCCCGCCGCCCGCGCCCAGGACGAGCGCCCGCCTGCCCTTGATGCCCAGATCCATGGCCGGCCCTCCCGCCGCGGTAGTCTACTCCAGATTACTCCAGATCTTCTTGGGTCAGATGGCCTTGGTATAACCTCCGTCCACGCACACGATCGAGCCGGTGACGTGACCCAGAATGCGCAATCACCAGGCAACTCGGTGTTCCCTAGAGGTGATCGTTGGAAAACCGTACCGCTGAGGTGCACAGCTTACCTCGTCTTCGGCGTTGATGGGGGCTCGCGACGATTTCGCACCAGGCACGAGCAGGGCGCGATCGCATCGGGTTGATGCGATCCGTTCGTCAGTGGGAAGTCCGAAGACGAAGGGCCGTCGGCCAGCATGGGTCAGGATCCGACCGGGTCGGGCGCCTGACGTTAATAGACGGCGTGATGGCGGTGTGCGGGCGAGCGCCCAGCGACTTGGTGCAACACGCCGCCGGAACGACCCCCACACCGGCCCTCAGGGCCCAACTCTCGGCAGCCAAGTCCGCCCCGCCCTCACGGCGCGACGGACGGCCAACGCGGCCACGTCCCGGAAGATGCAGAAAATTGGATCTGCGGGATCAGGCATTCTGTCAAAAACAGTTGCGTATGCCCTCTAAGCCAGGAGATTATGCGGGTACAGACTTGCCCACCAGTATCGCGAGTCACGCCACGCGCTCACACGCGCCAGTGGCGATTCATAAGCACTGGAGGAGAGCATGGACCTGCTCCAACTCGAACACTTCCTGGCGGTCGCCGAAGAAGGCAACTTCACCCGGGCAGCGGAGCGGGTCGGCCGAACCCAGCCGGCTGTGAGCCAGAGCGTCAAGAAGCTCGAAGACGAGATCGGCATGCCGCTCTTCGCCCGCGACAGTCCAGGGCTGTCGCTCACCGATGCCGGCAAGATGCTCCTGGAGCACACCCGCCGGATGGTGCGGCTGCGTGACGCCGCAGTGCGGCAGCTCGCGGCGCTCCACAACTTGAGCTCAGGTCACCTGTCAATCGCTGCCCACGAGTCCGCTGCGGTGTACCTGCTGCCGGCTCCGCTGCGCGAGTACCTCCATCGCTTTCCGCACGTCAAGGTTGGCATTTATCAGAGTCGTCTCGAGGACATCCCGCGGCAGGTGATGGATCGAGAAGTGGACGTGGGTTTCGTGAAGGAGGCGCCCGCGTTTCGAGAGATCCGCAGCGTGCCGGTCTACTCGGATCAGATGACTTTGATTGCGTCGCCTCGCCATCCGCTGGCCTCTCGCGCCGGAGTGGCGATCGAGGAACTGGACAACGAGCCGTTCATCGTCCACCATATGTGCTCGGATACAGAGCAGCAGATCCGCCGGTGTTTCGAGGCCCACAGCACCCGCTGGCGTATTGCAGCAGAACTGTGGAGCTTCGAGAACGTCAAAGATTTCGTCCAGCGCGAGGTCGGGCTCGCGATCGTTCCGCGGATAACCGTCGCGCCAGAGTTGAAGGCGCGAACCCTCATCGACGTATCGGTCAAGGGGCTCAGTATGCCGCGCGAGACCCTGATGGTGGTCCGCGATCAGGGCTATCTGTCGGACTCCGCGCGCCAGTTCGTTGAGCTGGTAAAGATGTTCTCGATGCCCCGACATCGTCGGCGTGTGCCGGCGGCG
>Ga0326597_10009340_pt1 | contig 13156 bp, 9 predicted proteins | sample RVTome_12_FD_203789 | JGI IMG/M metagenome (GOLD analysis project Ga0326597, IMG submission 203789) | Soil microbial communities from uranium-contaminated site in the Upper Colorado River Basin, Wyoming, United States - RVT100D185 | ecosystem: Environmental > Terrestrial > Soil > Contaminated >... | reverse complement strand
CAGGTCGACGAGACGATCGACGCGACCGGCCGGTACGTGATCCCCGGCGGCATCGACGTCCACACGCACATGGAGCTGCCCTTCGGCGGGACGTTCGCCAAGGACACCTTCGAGACTGGGACCCGGGCCGCCGCCTTCGGCGGCACGACCTCGATCGTCGACTTCGCGGTCCAGTCCCGCGGCGCGTCCCTGCGCGCCGGCCTCGATGCCTGGCACGCCAAGGCCGAGGGCAACGCGGTCGTCGACTACGGCTTCCACATGATCATGAGCGACGTCAACGACGACACCCTCGCCGAGATGGACCAGCTCGTCGCCGAGGGCGTGCCGGACTTCAAGCTCTTCACGGCCTACCCGGGCGTCTTCTTCAGCGACGACGGGGCGATCTTCCGGGCGATGCAACGGACGGGGAAGAACGGCGGGCTGATCATGATGCACGCCGAGAACGGCCTGGCGATCGACGTCATCGCCGCCGATACCGTGGCCGCCGGCACGACCGACCCGATCGGTCACGGCCTGGCCCGCTACTCCGTCCTCGAAGGCGAGGCGACCAACCGGGTGATCCGCCTCGCCCAGGCCGCCAGGGTGCCCGTCTACATCGTCCACCTCTCGGCCCGCGAGGCGCTGGCCGCCGTGCGGATGGCCCGCGACGAGGGCCTGCCGGCCTTCGCCGAGACCTGCCCCCAGTACCTGTTCCTCGGCCTCGACGACCTCGGCCACGGGTTCGAGGGCGCGAAGTTCGTCTGCTCGCCGCCGCTGCGCTCGGCCGAGCATCCGCCGGAGCTCTGGAAGGGCCTCGTGAAGGATGACCTGCAGGTCGTCTCGACCGACCACTGCCCGTTCGACTTCCACGGCCAGAAGGACCTCGGCGTCGGCGACTTCCGGAAGGTCCCCAACGGCCTGCCGGGCGTCGAGGACCGGATAGACCTGCTCCACGACGGCGGCGTTGTCGGCGGCCACATCACCAGGGAGCGCTGGGTGGCGGTCACCTCCACGGCCCCGGCGAAGCTCTTCGGGATGTACCCGCGCAAGGGTGCCGTGGCGGTCGGCTCGGACGCGGATCTCGTCGTCTACGACCCGAATCGCACGCGGACGATCTCGGCGAAGTCGCACCACATGGCTGTCGACTACTCGTGCTACGAGGGTCGGACGGTCCAGGGCGCGAGCGACGTCGTCATGAGCCGCGGAAGCGTCGTGGTCCGAAACGGCGAGTTCACCGGTCGGAAGGGCCACGGGACGTTCATCAGGAGGGCGACGGCCGACTACTCGCGGATGGCCTAGGCCGGCCGCGCGTGACGGATCCGGCGACGTTCCGCATCGACGCCTCGGTCGACCGGCTCAAGGACGTCCGGCGGTTCGTCCGCGAGACGGCACCCGGGCTCGGCGCCGACGAGCCCGCGGTCCGGGATCTCGTCCAGGCCGTCGACGAGTGGGTGACAAACGTCATCGTCCACGGCTATCGTGGCGAGGGCGGGCCGATCGAGGTCGAGTTGCTGCGGTCCGGGGACGAGATCGTCGCCCGGGTCAGGGACGCCGCTCCGGCCTTCGATCCCGCCACCGCGCCGGCCTTCGATCCCGACCTGCCGCTCGAGCGCCGGCCGGTCGGCAAGATGGGAATCCATCTCATTCGCGAGCTGTGCGATCGGTTCGAGCATCGCGTGCCGGTCGGCGGCGGCAACGAGATCGCGATCGCCAGGTCGGCGAAGGCGGCGGCCAACAGGACAGGAGGGAACGCGTGAAGACGACGATCGACCGGGTCTCGTCGGAGGTCGCGGTCCTCGCCCTCGACGGCGAGCTCGATGCGTCGAACTACCGCGAGCTCATCGAGGCCGGCAACGGGCTCTATGCAGACGGAGCGCGGTGCCTGGTCCTCGACCTCGGGCAGCTCAGCTACATGTCGAGCTCCGGGATCGTCGCCCTCCACTCGCTCGCCCTCATCTTCCGCGGCCAGCAGCCACCCGACCCGGAGGCCGGCTGGTCCGCCTTCCATGCCGTCGGTTCCGATACCGACGAGGGCACGGCAGCGGATCAGGTCCGCCTCGTGGCGCCGACGCCGGCGATCGACTCCATCCTCGAGCGGACGGGCCTGAAGCGGATCCTGCCGGTCTACGCGGACCGCGACGCCGCGGTCGCCGGCTGAGCCGGCTCGGCCGGCTGAGCGGCACTTCGGTGCAGACGAGTCGGCCGTGAGCGTCCTCGACGAGCTCCTCGACGGTCACGCACTCGACGGTGACGCCCTCGCCGGGCTCCTCGCCCTGGCATCCGCGGCGGCCGGCGGCGCCGCCGTCGGCCTGGCCGACACGGACGGCAGCATCGTCGCCGGCCGCTCCGCCGGGACCATCCCCCTGCGTGCCCATCCGATCGCCCTCGGCGGCCGGGTCGTCGGCCGCGTCGTCGGGGATGGCGAGGTCGCGCCCGAGATGCTCGCCCTCGTCGCGAGATCGCTCGAGCTGCTCCTGCTCGGGGCCCGCGATGGGGCGGACCGGGCCAGGGTGGGCGGCGAGCTCGCGATCGGGCGGCGCATCCAGCTGGCACTCCTGCCCCGACGCTTCCCCGATGTCGAGGGATGGACCTTCGCCGCCCGCTACGAGCCCGCTCGCGAGGTCGGCGGTGACCTGTTCGACGCCTTCCCGGTGCGCGGCCAGGCCGACAAGGTCGCCCTCGTCATCGCCGACGTCACCGGCAAGGGCATCCCGGCCGCGCTCCTCATGGCCGACGTCAAGGCGCTCCTCCACGCGGCCACAGACAACGCGGACGGTCCGGCCGATGCCCTCCGCCGGGTCAATACGGTCCTCGTCCGGGAGCGGGCGACGTCGCTGTTCGTGACGGCCGCGCTCCTCGTCGTCGAGGTGGCGACCGGCGTCGTCCGCTATGCCTCGGCCGGCCACGAGCCACCGTTCCTCGTGCGCCGCGCCGGCTGGGTCGAGCGCCTCGAGGCGACGGGCCCGATCCTGGGGGCCTTCGGCGACGCGACCTTCGAGGAGGGCGCGACGTCGCTGGAGCCGGGCGACGCCCTGACCCTCTATACCGACGGGGTGACCGAGACGCGCGACGCGCGGCGCCGCTTCTACGGCGAGGACCGGCTGCTGGCCAACCTCGGCCTCGCCTGCGGGCGCTCGGCCGAGGAGATCGCGCGGGCGCTCATTGACGAGGTCACTGCCTTCCGCGGCGAGGCCGAGCCATTCGATGACCTCACGCTCCTCGTCCTGGAGCGCCGCCCGGCATGACCGGGGAGCCCGGACCGAGCGTGCCTCCCGCCTCGACCGGTCCGTTCCGCCGCCGGCGGGTCGCCGCGGCATTCCCTGCGAGTCGCGCGGCCGTCACCGTGACGGCCCTCGTGGCCTTCTCGATCGGCCATGTCCTGCTTCCCCCCGACGCCGGCGCCCGGCCGCCCTCGCCTGCGGCAACGTCAACTTCCGAAGCAGCGTTCAGGCGGCTGGACATCGCCGGCCTCCGGCCCGACGGCGCAACGGATGTCCGCCGCGACGACGAGCGAGTCGGAGCCGCGTCGGAGCCGGCCGTCGACGCCGAGCTCGATGCGTGGGGCATCCCCCTGGCAGCCGGCCCGGGTGTTGCGACCGAAACGGCTGCGGCGCCCGTCCCGGCACTGCCCGAGATCGTCCGCTTCCGGCCCCGCGACGGCTGGACGGAGGTCGATCGGAACACGCAGCTGTCCGTCCGCTTCACGACGCCGATGGACCACGCAACCACCGAAGCCGCGTTCCACGCCACCCTCGACGGGGCGGACGTGGCCGGATCGATCCGCTGGGCCGAAGGCGACACCGTGCTCGTCCTTCGGCCGTCGACGGCCCTGCCGTACGGCGCACGCGTGGAGCTGCGGGTCGACGCGGAAGCCCTGTCAGCGGCGGGGTCGGCGGTCCTGGCGGCGGTCGCCGCGAGCTTCACGGTCGAGGCCAGACCGGCCGCCGGGACGAACGGCGGCGGCGGCACGGCGAGCGGCTGGACGTGGCCCCTCGCCGGACCGATCACCCAGTACTTCGGCCAGACGCTGACGCAGTACGGCACCCACCAGGGCATCGACATCGACGGCGACGTCGGCGACCCGGTGACGGCGGTGCGCTCGGGGGTCGTGATCGTCGCGGGCTACGCCGACGAGTGCGGCGGGCTCCAGGTCCGGATCGACCACGGCGGGGGCCTCCTGACCTGGTACCGCCACCTCTCGGCGATCGATGTCGGCGTCGGGGACGCGGTGGCGGCTGGCAGCCTGCTCGGGAAGGTCGGCGCGACGGGCTGCGCGATCGGCTCGCACCTCCATTTCGGGGTCAGCCTCGATGGCGCATTCGTCGATCCGCTCCGGTACCTGCCGCCTCGGTAGCCGGCGCCGGGTGGTGGCGGATTGCTTGTTGCGGTCCTCCGAACCCGTTAGGGTCCGCCGAACCGGTGGTCGAAGGTGGGACGGATTGTCACTCCCCCCATGCCGGGGTAGGCCTCAGCGCGTGCGCGGGAAGCCGAGGTCGACCTTCGAGGTGCCGGGGTCGGGCCAGCGCGAGGTGACGACCTTCGCCCGCGTGTAGAACTGGATCCCTTCGGGGCCGTACATGTGGAGATCGCCGAACAGCGACGATTTCCAGCCCCCGAAGCTGTAGTACGAGACCGGGACCGGGATCGGGACGTTGATCCCGACCATCCCGACGTTGACGTCGAACTGGTACTGCCGGGCGGCCCCACCGTCGCGGGTGAAGATCGCCGTCCCGTTGCCGTAGGGGTTGTCGTTGACGAGGCGGAGGGCCTCCTCGTAGGTCTCGACCCGGGCCACGGTGAGGACCGGCCCGAAGATCTCGTCCCGGTAGCAGTCCATGGCCGGCGTGACGTTGTCGATGAGCGAGGCTCCCAGGAAGAAGCCGTCCGACTCCCGGTACAGGGGGTGCTCGCGACCATCGGCGACGACCGTCGCGCCCTGGGCCGGTGCGCCCTCGAGGTACGAGGCGACCTTGTCGCGATGCTGCTTCGTGACGAGGGGGCCCATCTCGGCCTCGGGGTCGGAGCCGGGGCCCACCTTGACCTTCGGCAGGCGCTTCGAGATCGCCGCGACGAGCGGGTCGCCGACCGAACCGACGGCGACGATCGTGGCGATCGCCATGCAGCGCTCGCCGGAGGAGCCATAGCCCGCCGAGACGGCGGCGTCGGCGGCCATCTCGATGTCCGCGTCGGGCAGGACGACCATGTGGTTCTTGGCCCCGCCAAGGGCCTGGACCCGCTTCCCGTTCCTTGTCCCGGTCTCGTAGATGTAGCGGGCGATCGGCGTCGAGCCGACGAAGCTGACGGCGGCGATGTCGGGATGGGCGAGGATCCGGTCCACGGCGACCTTGTCGCCCTGGACGACGTTGAAGACGCCGTCGGGGACCCCCGCCTCGTGGAGGAGCTCGGCCAGGAAGATCGAGGCCGAGGGGTCCTTCTCCGACGGCTTCAGGACGAACGTGTTGCCGCAGGCGATCGCGTTGCCGAACATCCACATCGGGACCATGGCCGGGAAGTTGAAGGGCGTGATCCCGGCCGTGACCCCGAGCGGCTGGCGGATCTGGTAGACGTCGATGCCGGTCGAGACCTGCTCGGAGAAGCCGCCCTTGAGCAGGTTCGGGATGCCGGTCGCGAACTCGAGGTTCTCCAGGCCGCGGGCGACCTCGCCGAGGGCGTCGGAGGGGACCTTGCCGTGCTCGGAGGTCAGGAACGCGGCGATGTCCCTGCGGTGGGCGTCGACGAGGTTCCGGACCCGGAACATGATGTCCGTGCGCTTCGAGAGCGAGGTCGCGCGCCAGGCCGGGAAGGCGGCCTTCGCGGCGGCGACCGCTGCGTCGACCTCCTCGACCGAGGCGAAGTCGACCTCGCGGGCGAGTTCGCCGGTGGCCGGCTCGTAGACGGGCCCGCGCCGGCCCGACATGCCGGCGACGCGGCGGCCGCCGATCCAGTGGCTGACGGTCTCGCCGCTCGGCGACGATCGATCGATCTCGGGCTCTGCGACCTGGGTCATGGACAACCTCGGGTGGAACGCGGCAGACGGCGCGGCTGCGGATGCGCTGGGCTCAACGATACCGCGCCTCGTCGAGTCCATCGCCGGTCGGCACCGTCGGATCCGGGCCTGGCGACGCGAGCTCGACGTCGGGCGCGATCGGACGCGGGTCGCTCTGCTCGGGCACGGGGATCACCGTCGGATCTGGACCGATCGACGGGTCTTCTGCGTGCGGCGCCACCGGGACCGCGGACCCGACGGGAAGTGACGACGACGGGATGGCGGGAGCCGGCGGTGGGGCGCCAGGAGACGATGACGGGACGACGAAGGGCGCCGTGCAGGCGCCGAGATAGAGGAGCGCGAGCGGGAGCGCGGTCAGGCGAATCTGCATGAGGACAGTGTGCCCCTGCATGAGAGAACGAGCCCCCGGCGGTGCCGGGGGCTCGTGGATCGTCGCGGAGTCGCCGGGAAGGTCAGTTCGCCGGGTCGACCCAGATCGTGGCGTACTTGTTGCCCTGGCCGACGCCCTTGATCGTGAACGAGACGCCCCAGGAGAGGTCGTCGGGCTCGCTCACGACGAACAGGCCGTCGCCGGGGTTGCCGGTACCGAGGACGATGCCGGCCCCGAGGTTGAACTCGTAGAAGTCGGGCACGGGATTCCCCTCCGAGTCGACGAACCGGGTGGAGTACGGCGCGTTGCCGCGCGACGGCAGCACCACGGAGGCGTCGATGTCGCGGAAGAAGAGTGAGCCATTCGGTCGGATCTCGAGGCCCGGGTAGTACCCGAGAGCATCATCGAAGCGGCTCACACCCTGCTGCGGATCGAAGTCCGTGCAGTACAGGTCGTAGGAGCCTGCGGGCGACTCGAGGCATTCGGTGAATGCATAGGTCGGATGGTTCGTGAAGGCCAAGTTCGACGCCTGTGGTCGCGACTGGATGTTGTTCAAGGTGCTCGGATCCTGGACCGCTGCCTCTCCGCTCCGTCGGAGCGGATCGTAGTTCGCGTCGACCAGGAGCAGGCCGCCCTTCGAACCGGTGCTCGGCAGGGCGAAGGTGTTGCTGGTGACGTGGTTCACGCCGCCGTACTGGATGTCGCGATACCAGACCAGCATGCCCGGCGCGTTGTACGGGACCCGCTGGACCGACCACTCACCGGTGTCGAACCGAAGGTAGTCGGAGTCGTAGGTGTACTTCAGGCCGAGGTCGAAGCCGTCGAAGTTCCGCCACTCGGCCAGGTAGTACTGGGTGAACGTGAACGAACCGGTGCTGACCACCCAGCCGGCGCCAGCGGTTCCGGCGAACGTCCCGGTCTGGGCCGTCCAGCCAGCCGCTCCACCTTCGACGTCGTCCGACCAGACGGTCGCCCCGTCTGCAGTTACCGAGAAGTCGTCGCCGAACCAGCCGCGCTCGAGGAACCCGGCGTCGGTTGCGGCGCGGAGCCGGAGGTCGATCGTGGTCCCGGCGTACGGTGTCAGGTCGACGTAGTCGTGACGCCAGCCGCCGCTGTCGCCGGTCAGGCCATTCTGGAGGCCGCCGTAGTCGACGAGCCTGCCGTTCGGGTCGTCGTCGGTCGAGACCAATGTGTCGGTCTCGTCGAAGACCTCGAGCTGGACCCACGTCGATCCGCCGTCGGTGGACACCTCGATGAAGCCGTAGTCCCACAGTTCCTCGAGGATGTAGTTGTTCCAGGTCCAGAACCGGACGTCAGACCCGGCCGGGACGTCGATCGTCCTGGCAAGCTTCACGTCGGCCCAGTCCTGGTCGTTATTCGACCACCACATGTTGGAGCCGGAATGCGCCTCCGCGAGGTTGACCTGCTTCGGTGGCAGGTTCACCCGGATGCCGTCCTTCGTGCCTCTCGGCGTGTTCGACGACTGTCCGAGCTGGACCGCCCGGGGGGCGGCACCGACGGCGAAGATCTGCGGGTCTGCCCAGCCGAGGACGAACTTGTCCCAAAGCCCCATGTGGGCCGGGATGGACTGGAAGATCGGGCCGGAGTGCGAGCCGGTGGACATCAGGTCCCAGAACTCAACGTCCGAGTCCCCGCCGCCGCTCGTATCGTAAAGGTCGGGAAGCCCCAGGTCGTGGCCGTACTCATGGGCGAAGACGCCCACGCCAGCGTCCTCGGGCTGCGCGATGTAGTTGAAGACCTTGGTGTCCGTGCCGGGGATCGTGTAGCCGCCGAGCGCGGGATCGACGATCGACGAGTGCGACCAGACGGCGTACACGCCCTGGGCTCCCCCGCCACCCTCCTCGCCCGCGCCCGCGTGGACGATCACGAAGTGGTCGATCACGCCGTCCGGCTCGAAGAAGTTGCCGTCGCCGTCCAGGTCGCCCTGGTCCTCGATGTCGTAGTCCTGCCACGGGAAGTCGGGATCGGCGGCGGCGATGGCGTCGACCGCGTCAACGATCATCTGGCTGACGTCGCGCGGGTTGTCGGGGTGGCCCTGCATGCTGGCGCGGCCGCCTGCGCAGGTGTCCGCCGCGTACCAGCCCTCTGAGTGCGGGAGCTGGACCCAGCCGACGACGTCGCCGTCGATGGTGTAGGCGCCCTTCGACATCTCCTCGTACATGTTCTTCAGCGTGTACCCGGAGATGTCGAAGCCCGGCTGCCCGTCAGGGCCCGTCAGATCTGTGCGGACACGCTCGGTGATGCCGTCATGCGTGTACAGCATCGTCCGGAAGTGGTCGGTGTTGAAGTCCGGCACCCAGAAGGTGTTGTTGTCGAAGGTGTCGGGCGTGCCATCGGTTCCGAAGTCCGCGGGGTCATCCAGCTGGTTGTGGAGCGGGCCGTTGAGCAGGGTCCCGGCGGGCTCGATGACGCAGTCGACCCCGGCCGCGCTGTTGATGTCGATGATGCGATTGAAGCCTGAGAAGTCGTCGTTGGCGGCCGGGTTGAACTCGACCAGGACCGTCAGGAGCTGTGCTTCCTGCGTTCCCTTCGCCTGCTTGATCTGGCGCGGGTTCTTGCCGGTCTTCACCGCCTGTGCCTCGAGGCTGGCGAGCTGGCGGGCGCTGCGGGGGAAGCCATTTGCTCCCTTGCGGCTCTGTTGGTCCCACCACTGGCTGAGGTCGCTCAGCGGCCCGAACTCGTCAGAGCCGACGTCACTCCCCTGCTTGACCTTCGTGTCGCGCGACACGTCGTTCAGCGAGCGCGGGGGGGCGAGGTTGAAGTAGTAATCCCTGGCCGATGCCGGGAGCACCTCGGGGCCGAGTGACGGCGACACAGCCTGCCGCATGACGACGAGCGCCGACGCGAGCAGCGTCAGGATCACGAATGGGATGAGCAGCCGCATGGTGACGGTCTGCGTCAAGGATTTCACGTGTCTCCTCCACGGTTGGCTGGCGATGGACATTGGACAACCACCAGAGCGCGGGCGTGACCGCGATGTGCCGCTGGGCACCTCCTGTGTGGCGTTGCGCCGACGTTCGCCGATCGACCCCGGTGGCGGCACCGGGTCCTCTCTCGTCGCCTTCGCAGCGCTGTTGGTGACGGCCGCGCGACCTCGTGCCTCCGTCGCGAGGACCGCCGGCTCCGCAGGCGTTCCTACGGCTGGGCGTATCAGCGCGACCGTACAGCCGGTCGTGGAGGCGGTCAAATCGCAGATCTGGACCCCTCGAATGGGGACCGAGCGTGAGCGAGCTCATCGATCAAGGAACAGCCGGGCTTGGCATCGGATTTGCGGTGCGCCGACGCACCGAAATCAGGACGCGGTGCGACCGCGCAGGAGAGCGACACTCATCGCTCGCGGCGGAGTCCTAGGAGGCCGACGATGCAGCCCCCGGCGACCAGCGCGAGCACGAGGTGCTCGGCACGGAACGGGCCGGCGACCGCGGCGTCCCGCCAGGTGAACACCACGACCCCGCGGGCGATTCCCCACAGGGCCAGCCCTGCCAGAAGGGCGGCCCCGTCGCGGCGGCCGAAGGCGTCGCGCCGGAGGCCGAGGGCCACCAGGACGAGGACGACCGTCGTCGCGATCGCCTCGTAGACCTGCGACGGATGCGACGCGACCTCGGGGGCGAGGCTGCCCCAGGGACCCGGTCCGGCGTAGGTCGTGGCCCAGGCCAGGTCGCTCGGCAGGCCCTGGCCTTCCCCGGCCAGAACGCTCGCGAGCTTGCCCGCCGCCAGGACGAACAGGACCGGCAGGACCCCAGCGTGCATCCAGCGCCCGGCCGGCGCACCGATCAGCCTGGCGATGACGATCCCGCCGAGCGCGCCGCCGACGACGGCCAGCGCGAGGCCGAGGGACCCTTGCCCGGGATCGACGATCGCGGCCGGGTTGGCGAGGTAATAGTCGAGGTGCACGAGGACGTACTCAAGCCGGCCCCCGATGACCGCTCCGGGAACGATTCCGAGGACGAGGAACGGGATGTCGTCGAGGCGGAGCGGCGGCGGCGGAACGTACGGCCCGGGCTGCGGCGTGAGGTGGCCGATCCGGGCCGCGAGGAGGAGTCCGGCCAGCAGGATCAGCGCCAGGAGGAGCGTCTGGGCTCGGACCTCCACGTCGCCGATTACGACGACGGGCTCGAAGGCAAGGTTGATCACCGCGGGGCCGATCACCGGCGACACCTCGGATCCTGGGAGCGGGTCACGGCTGGGAGTGTAAGGGCGCGCCAGCCCGGGGATCGTGAGGCCCCCGGCCAGCCGGGGGCCTCGGCTCGGGTACCACCGAGCGCCGGGTCAGAGCTTCTCGACGAGCTCCTGCACGGCGGCGGCGGAGCGCTGGAAGGCGGCCGCCTCGTCGTCGGTGAGGCGGATCTCGATGACCCGTTCCATGCCGCCGGCCCCGAGGACGACGGGCACCCCGACGAACAGGCCGTCGACCCCGTACTCGCCATTGAGGAGCACGGCGCAGGGCAGGACCCGCTTCCGGTCGTGGAGGATCGCCTCGACCATCTCGAACGTCGCAGCGGCCGGGGCGTAGTAGGCCGAGCCGGCCTTGAGGAGGGCCACAATCTCCGCCCCGCCACCGGCGGTCCGCTTGACGAGCGCCTCGACGCGGTCGGGCGGCAGCAGCTCCGTGATCGGGATGCCGGCGACCGTCGAGTAGCGCGGCAGCGGCACCATCGTGTCGCCGTGGCCGCCGAGGACGAAGGCATGGGTGTCCTCGACCGAGACCCCGAGCTCCATGGCGATGAACGTCCGGAAGCGGGCCGAGTCGAGGACGCCGGCCATGCCCAGGACCCGCTCGCGCGGGAAGCCCGAGGCCGTCATCGCGACGTGGCACATCGCGTCGAGGGGGTTGGTCACGATGACCAGGATCGCGTCCGGCGAATAGCGGACCGCCTCCTCGACGACCGACCGGACGATCCCGGCGTTCGTCGACAGGAGCTCGTCCCGGCTCATCCCGGGCTTGCGGGCGATGCCGGAGGTCACGACCACGATGTCCGAGCCGGTCGTGTCGGCGTAGTCGTTGGTGCCCATGACCCGGGCGTCGTGACCGACGACCGGCGCCGCCTCCGCGAGGTCGAGGCCCTTGCCCTGCGGCAGGCCCTCGACGATGTCGACGAGGACGACGTCGGCGAGGCCGGCCTCGGCGATCCGCTGGGCGACGGTGGCGCCGACGTTGCCCGCGCCGATGACGGTGACCTTGCTGCGAGCCATGGATCTCCCCTCGAATGGTCGGACGCGGAGACCCAATTCTAGCCCCAGCCGCGAAGGCGACCCGCGCATCGACGGTCGAACGTGCCGGGCCGGGCCGGGCCGTCAATCATCTTCGCCGAACACCAGGCGGCCCTCCGGTGCCCGACGTCCCCGGACGCGGGCAACGATCCGGGGAAGGTACGGGACGAGGACGACCAGAAGGGCGAACGACAGGATGACCGCCGACAACGGACGTGTCGCGAACACGGACAGGTCGCCCTGGCTGATCGACATGGCGCGGCGGAACTGCGCCTCGAGCAGCGGGCCAAGGATCACCCCGAGCACCACCGGGCCCACCGGGAAGTCAAGACGGCGCATGAAGAAGCCCAGCAAGCCGATCCCGTACATGAACAGGACGTCGATCAGGCTGTTGGCGGCGCTGTAGACGCCGAGCGTCGCGAAGACGAGGATTCCCGAGTAGAGCAGTGGCCGCGGGATCTCGAGGATCTTGATCCACACCCGGATCAGGGGCAGGTTGAGGGCCAGGAGCATCACGTTGCCGATGTACAGGCTGGCGATCAATGCCCACACCAGCTCCGGCGAGTTCTGGAACAGGAGGGGACCCGGCTGCAGGTTGTAGACCTGGAATGCCGCGAGCATGATCGCCGCCGTCGCCGAGGTCGGCAGGCCAAGGGTGAGGAGCGGGACCAGCACGCCGGAAAACGCCGCATTGTTCGCAGCCTCCGGCCCGGCCACCCCCTCGATCGCCCCGGTCCCGAACTCCTCGGGGTGCTTCGACAGGCGCTTCTCGAGGTTGTAGGACAGGAACGTCGGGATCTCGGCCCCGCCGGCCGGCAGGCTGCCCAACGGAAAGCCGATCAGGGCCCCGCGGATCCACGCCGGCCAGGATCGTCGGAAGTCGTCCCGGCTCATCCATGCCCGACCCTTCACGGCGATCACCTCGGCCTGCTCGCGGCGAAGTCGCGCGGCGACCGAGAGCGCCTCGCCGACGGCAAACAGCCCGACGGCCACGACGACGATGTCGAGCCCGTCGAGGAGCTCGGTCACGCCGAAGGTCAGGCGCGCCTGACCCGTCAGGACGTCGATCCCGATGACGCCGATGAGCAGGCCCACGAACAGGCTCGTGGCGCCGCGCAGGAGCGAGCGGCCGACGAGGGCGGAGACGCTCACGAAGGCGACGACCATGAGCGCGAAGTAGTCGGCCGGCTGGAAGGCGAGAGCGGCCTGGGCGACGACCGGGGCGAAGAACGTGATCGCCACGGTCGAGATCGTCGCCGCCACGAACGACCCGATCGCCGCAGTGGCCAGGGCCGGGCCGCCCCGTCCCGCCTTCGCCATCTGGAACCCCTCGATCGTCGTGACGATCGAGGCTGACTCACCGGGGGTGTTGAGGAGGATCGACGTGGTCGATCCGCCGTACATCCCACCGTAGTAGATGCCCGCGAACATGATGAACGCGCCGGTCGCGTCGAAGCTGTAGGTCAGCGGCAGGAGCAGGGCGACGGTCAGGGCCGGACCGATGCCCGGCAGCACGCCGATGAGCGTCCCGAGCGTGACTCCGACCGCGGCGAACAGGAGGTATTCCG
>Ga0326597_10009339_pt1 | contig 13156 bp, 10 predicted proteins | sample RVTome_12_FD_203789 | JGI IMG/M metagenome (GOLD analysis project Ga0326597, IMG submission 203789) | Soil microbial communities from uranium-contaminated site in the Upper Colorado River Basin, Wyoming, United States - RVT100D185 | ecosystem: Environmental > Terrestrial > Soil > Contaminated >... | reverse complement strand
CATCGCCGCAGAAGAGCAGCGGAACGCGGCCGCGCTGCCACGGCGGAACACGCGCCTCCTGCAGAAGGTTCTTGAGACTGCGCCGTGGGCGCCGGCAGTCCGGCTGCAAGCTTTCGCCCCCGCGCCGTACCCGGATCGTCACCGGGCGCTTGCTCAGCCGGGCAAGGCTAACCCCGCCGCCCCGCGCCCGCGGCATGGCCAGCACGCCGCCCAGTTCCGGCAGCGCGATCTCATTTTCACCGCGCCAGCGCCGCGCATAACCTGCAGCAGGCTCCTTCGGGCCCGCTACCACGTGCAGCCGGTTCTCGAATCGCCTCAATTCGAAACCGCCCAGCTCGATCCGTACGCGGGCGTCCTGCTTCGCGGTAAGCGCTTGCCGCAACGCCTCGTCAAGCCGCTCGGCGTTGGGCATGGTCACGCCATGCGAGGCGAGAAAATAGCGCAGCAGGTTCCGTCCACGAGCGCGCGGCAGGCGCCGCAGTGCCGCGATCGAGAGCGTCCCATCCGCGAGATGGCCCGCTGCGTCGGCCGCAGCCAGCTCATCGAGCAGCCGGGCAGCCTCTGCGAGGTGGCCCGCCGCGCGCGCAAGGGTCGCCCGGTAGGCGGGAAAGCGCCGCTCGATCACCGGCAGAACTTCGTGCCGGAGGAAGTTGCGCTGAAAGGTGATGTCCTGGTTGCTCTCGTCCTCGATCCACTTCAATCCATGCTTCTTCGCGTACTCGAGAATTTCATCCCGCGTCACGCCCAAGAGCGGCCGCAGGATTGAAGGATGAGGGATGAAGGATGAGGGATGACCTGTGTTCTTGATTTTTCCTTCCGCCTTCATCCTTCCGCCTTCATCCTTCCGGACGAGCGGCATGGCCGCGAGTCCCTTCACTCCCGCGCCGCGCAGGAGCTGGAGCAGAAGCGTCTCGACCTGGTCATCGCGGTGGTGAGCGAGCACGACGTATTCGCAATCCTGGCGCGCGAAGGCCCCATAGCGCGCGGCGCGCGCCGCCGCCTCGACGCTGTCGCCCCGCCGCACGCTGACCTTCACGCTCTGGAACGGGATGCCGCGCGCGCGGCAGAGCCGGCGGCAGAACGACTCCCACCGCCGCGCGTTGGGACTCAGCTGGTGATTGACGTGCAGCGCCGAGAGCCGCAATCGCAGCGTGGGCGCGATGCGCGCGAGGACATCCAGCAGAACGACCGAATCGACGCCGCCCGAAAGTCCCGCCAGCAGGCGGTCGGAGGGCTGGATGATGTCCTCGAGCTGCGCAGCGATGCGGGCAACCAATCCCCCCGCTTCGCTTCCCCCCTTTGTAAAAGGGGGGCCAGGGGGGATTTCGCGTCCCCCCTTTGTCAAAGGGGGGCAAGGGGGGATTTTGCCTCCCCCCTTTGTAAAAGGGGGGTTGAGGGGGGATTTACTTCTGCTCGACTTCCTTGAACTTGCCATAGCCGATGAGCTTCGCGAAGCGGCTCTCGAGCAGCTTGTCGAGCGGAATCTCGCGGAGCTGCCGCCAGGCGTCCTGCAAGGCCTTCTTGACCGCCTGCAGCGTCGCGTCGTGATCGCGATGCGCTCCGCCCAGCGGCTCGCTGATGATCCGGTCGATCAGGCCGAGCGCCTTCAGGCGCGTCGCCGTGATGCCGAGCGTTTCAGCGGCTTCCTCGGCGTAATCGGCGCTCTTCCACAGGATGGAGGCGCAACCTTCGGGCGAGATCACCGAGTAGGTCGAGTACTGCAGCATGAGAACGGCGTCACCGACCGCGATGGCGAGCGCGCCGCCGGAGCCGCCCTCTCCGATGATGGTGCAGATGATGGGCGCCCTCAATTCGGTCATCGCATAGAGATTGCGGCCGATCGCCTCCGACTGGCCGCGCTCCTCGGCGCCGACCCCGGGATAGGCGCCCGGCGTGTCGACGAAGCTGAAGACCGGCACGCCGAATTTCTCGGCGAGCCTCATCAAGCGCAGCGCCTTGCGGTAGCCCTCGGGCTTGGGCATGCCGAAATTGCGGAAAATCTTCTCCTTGGTGTCGCGGCCCTTCTGGTGGCCGATCACGACGCAGGCCTCGCCGTTGAAGCGCGCGAGCCCGCCCACGATCGCCGAGTCGTCCGCGAAAACGCGGTCGCCGTGCAGCTCCTCGAAGCCGGTGAAGAGGCTGTTGACGTAGTCGAGCGTGTAGGGACGCTGCGGATGGCGCGCCACCTGCGCGATCTGCCAGGCGGTCAGCTTGCCGTAGATGTCCTTGGTCAGCGCCTGGCTTTTCTTCTGCAGCTTCGAAATCTCTTCCGAAATGTCGACCGCGGTGTCGTCCTGCACGAAGCGCAGCTCCTCGATCTTCGCCTCGAGCTCGGCGACCGGCTGCTCGAAATCCAGGAAGGTGGTTTTCATCCGGCGCTAATGATACCGGATGAATACCGGTGGTGGGCGATCAGTGAGGTCACCGGTCCGCGCCGCGCGGATCGCTCGCCGCTTGCGCGATGCCGCCTCGTTTCGGCTTGAATACAGCCTGCATATTGCCCCATTTGCGCCGTGCCGTTTCCAAACGATGGCCTTTCGCTTCCAGCGCCGCACGCCATTGCGCGGGGAACCCTTCCGGCTCGATCCCCACGCGGTCCGGCCACCACTGATGGTGATAGCGCGGTGCGCGCACGATCACTGCGAGATCGACCGCCGGCGCATGCACATAGTCGAGCACCGCGAGCAGCACCTGGCTCACGATGCGCGAGCCGCCCGGGGTTCCCACCACGAGCACGCCTTTCGCGTCCTCGACGAAGGTGGGTGTCATGCTGGAGAGCGGCCGCTTGCCGGGCGCGATGGCATTGGCCTTCCCGCCGCGCAGCCCGAACGCATTCGGCACGTCGGTCTGGACCGTGAAGTCGTCCATCTCGTTGTTGAGGAGGACGCCGGTCCCGCGTGCGACGACACCCGATCCGAACAGCAGGTTGATGGTCAGCGTCGCGGCGACGCGGTTGCCCGCGGCGTCCACCACTGAGAGGTGCGTGGTATGGGTGCTCCCGGCGGCGCCCGGCGCGCGCTCCGGCATGTCGCTGCGCGTCGCCGCGCCCGGGTCGATGGTGGCGGCCCGCTCTCGCGCGTAGCTCCCGCTCGTGAGCCGCTCCACCGGCGCCGCGACGAAATCGGGATCTCCGAGGTATGCCGCGCGATCGCGGAACGCGCGCCGCAGCGCTTCGATGACCAGATGCGCGTCGCGCGGAGATCGCGCATCGCCCGTCTCGAAGCGCTCGAGCATCTGGAGGCTTTGCGCGAGCGCAATGCCGCCCGCTGAAGGCAGCGCCGCCGTCGTGATCGACGCACCGCGGTACTGGAAGCGCAGCGGCGCGCGCTCGATGACGCGGTAGCCGGCGAGATCAGAGAGCTGCCACGCGCCGCCCGCCCGGTTGACCGAATCGACGAGAGCGCGGGCGACCGCCCCTCCATAGAATCCGCCGTTTCCATCCCGCACGAGGAGTTCCAGGGTCTCCGCCAGCTCCGGCTGGCGCAGCAGCCATCCCGCCCGCGGCGCGCGGTCGCCGTCGAGGAAGACGCGGGACGCATCCGGGTCCTGGCGCAGGAGACGCTCGCGCAAGCCGGCGAGCCGCGCGTAACGCTCGCCCACGGGAAAACCGTCGCGGGCGTGCCGGACCGCCGGGGCGAGCGACGCGGTCAGCGGCAGAGCTCCGTAGCTTCCGGCGACGTGGACGAGCGCCGCCGGCGCGCCCGGAATGGCCGCCGCGGCTCCGCCCTGCGTCGTCGCGCCGCGGATCGGTTTGCCGGAGGCATCGATATACAGCTCCGGCTTGACGCCCGCCGGCGCAGTCTCGCGCGCATCCACCATGACCTGGTAGCCGTCCGACGCGCGGTGCAGCAGCCACAAGCCGCCGCCGCCGAGCCCGGAAGCATAAGGCTCGACGACCGCCAGCACCGCGGCGACGGCGACCGCCGCATCGAACGCGTTGCCGCCGCGCTTGAGGATTTCATGGCCGGCGGCTGTAGCGAGTGGATGCGCCGCAGCGATCGCCGCCTGTGGTGGATGCGCGTCTGTCTGCGCCGCCGCGGCCGGCAAGAGTGCGAACCACAGCGCCGCGCCGATGCAAAGCGCTCTCAGCCGTCGTTCCTTCACCGCAATCCGCCTCGAAGCCAGGATCCGCGAGTCGCTCATCGCCGCACGTGCTCCGGCCTCACGCCGTTCCCGATCAGCCATCCGGGAATGCGCTGCAGCAGCGGGAAGCGCGCCATGAGGCGCACAGGAAGCGGCGGCGTGACATCGCCGCCAAGGAAACGGCTGATGATCCGCCTCTGAACCGCGACCTGGATCCGCTGGGTAACGCGTGTCGGGAATTCGCGGCGCTCCTGGACCCGCCTCAGGTCATCGACGCTCAGCCGCCGCTCGTTCAGCGACCCCGTCAGCAGGTTGGCTGTCGCCACCGCGTCCTGGATTGCGAGATTGATGCCGACGCCGCCGACGGGCGACATGGCATGCGCGGCGTCGCCGATGCAAAGCAGGCCTTCGCGGTACCAGCGCTCGAGCCGGTCCACGCGCACGGTGAGCAGCTTCAACTGCTCCCAGTCGCGCAGCTCGTCCACCCGGTCCGCGACGAACGGCGCAAGCTCCGACACGCTGTTCCTGAATGCAGGCAGTCCTTTCGCCCGCAACGGTTCCAGCGCACCCTTGGCGATCACGTAACCGCACTGCCAGTGCACGCCCTGGTTCAGCATGATGAATATGGCTCCGCTCGCGAATCGTCCCATCGGCGATTCGGAATCGCCCTCCCGGCGCGGGAGCCTGAACCAGAGCACGTCCATTGGCGCGCCGATCTCGATGGCCTTGAGCCCCGCTCTCTCGCGAACATCGGAATTCCGGCCGTCGCAGCCGATGATGAGGTCGGCGCGGACCGTCAACGGACCGTCCGGCGCCAGCGCGCGGACGCCGGTCACGCGCCCGCCCTCCTCCACCAGATCGGTCACCGCGGTGCGCATCCGCAGCCGGAACGCCGGGTACTCCGACGCGCGCGCGGCGATGAAGTTGAGAAACTCCCACTGCGGCATGAACGCAATGAACTTGCAGTGGGTGGAGAGGCCGCTGAAATCAACGGAAAGCGCCGCATCGCCCATCCGGACCTGCAGGTTGTGGGCTTTCTGGTGCGGAAGCTTGAGCAAGGCCTCGAGCAGCCCCAGCTCGTGCATCACTTCGAGCGTCGAGGGATGGATCGTGTCGCCGCGAAAGTCGCGCAGGAAATCGGCGTGCTGCTCCAGCACGACAACATCGACCCCGGCACGGGCAAGAAGCAGTCCCAGTACCAGCCCCGCAGGCCCGCCGCCCGCGATGCAGGCCACCGCGGACAGATTTTCTTCAGTCATTTCAGAGCGCGAGGCGGCGGATCTCCTTCGCCACCGCCGCGGTCACCTGCCTCGTGCTGGCCCGGCCGCCGAGATCGGCGGTCTTGACCCCCGACGCAAGCACCGAGCTCATTGCTTTCACGACCAGGTTGGCCGCCGCCGCGATCCCGAGGTGCTCCAGCATCATCGCCCCGCTCCAGATCTGGCCCAGCGGATTGGCGATGCCCTTGCCCACGATGTCGGGCGCGGAGCCGTGCACCGGCTCGAACATCGAAGGGAATTTCTTCTCCGGATTCAGATTGGCCGAAGCGCCGATGCCGATCGAGCCGGCAATTGCGGCGCCGAGATCGGTCAGGATGTCGCCGAAGAGATTGCTCCCGACGACGACGCCGAAGTTCTGCGGGTGGGTGACGAAGCGCGCCGACAGCGCATCGATGTGCATCTGCTCCGCGGCGATGCCCGGGTATTCCCTGGCGACCTGCCAGAACACCTCGTCCCAGAACGGCATGCTGAAGATGATGCCGTTCGACTTGGTGGCGGAGGTTACTTTTTTCTTCTTCTTCCTGCGCGCGAGGTCGAACGCGTAGCGGATAATGCGCTCGGTGCCGCGCCGGGTGAAGAGGTTCAGCTGCGTGACGACTTCGTGCGGGCTGTCGCTGTAAATGCGTCCGCCCATGCTCGAGTACTCGCCCTCGTTGTTCTCCCGCACCACGATGAAGTCGATGTCCTGCGGCCCGCGGCCCGCAAGCGGCGAGCGCACGCCCGGCAGCAGCTTCACCGGCCGCACGCACGCGTACTGCTGGAAGCCGCGCCGGATCGGGATCAGCAGGCCCCACAGCGAAATGTGATCGGCCACGCCGGGAAATCCCACCGCACCGAGGTAGATCGCATCCGCATCGCCGATGCGCTTCAACCCGTCGTCGGGCATCATCTTGCCGTGCTTGAGGTACCAGGCGCAGCTCCACGGGTACGATTTGTAGCGCAGCCGGAAGCCGCCGTGAGCTTGCGCAACCGTATCGAGGATCGTGCAGCCCGCCGGCACCACCTCGCGGCCGATGCCATCCCCCGGAATCACCGCGATGTCGAAGCGCTTCATCGCCGCTCTCTTGCAGTGGAAAGGTCGTTATCATAGCATCCGCATCTTTGCCCGATTCCCGCCAGGAGCAGCGATGAATTTGAAGAGCAATCCTTCCGCCGCCATCGTCCACGACACGCCGGTGCGCTCGCGCGAGAGCGCCGAATACTGGGGCAGCGACGCCTTCGCCGCGATCCTGCACGAGCTCGACATTCCCTACATTTCCCTCAACCCGGGCGCGAGTTACCGGGGACTGCACGACAGCATCGTCAACTACCTCGGCAATCGCACGCCGCAGATGCTGCTCTCGATCCACGACGAGAACGCGGTCACCATCGCCCACGGCTACGCCAAGGCGACGGACCGCATGATGGCGGCGGCGCTGCACTCCAACGTCGGGCTGATGCACGCGACGATGTCGATCTTCGACGCCTGGTGCGACCGCGCGCCGGTGCTGATCCTGGGCGCAACCGGCCCGTGGGACGCCGCCAAGCGCCGCCCCTGGATCGACTGGGTGCATACCGCCTCGGACCAGGGTGCACTGATCCGCGACTTCACCAAGTGGGACAACCAGCCCGGCTCGGTCGAGGCGGCGATGGAAGCGATGCTGCGCGGCGCGCAGATCGCGCAGACCGCGCCGCGTGGCCCGGTATACATCAACCTCGATATTTCACTGCAGATGGGCAAGATCGGAGCGATGCCGGCGCTCCCCGATGTCAAGCGCTATGCAGCGCCGGCGATGGTGCTGCCGGGGCGCGAGCAGGTCGCCGCGGCGGCGAAGCTGCTGTCCGAGGCGAAGAATCCGCTTCTCCTCGCGGGGCGCTGCTCGCGGGATCTCGACGCGTGGAAGGCGCGGGTCGCACTTGCGGAGAAGCTCAACCTGCGCGTGCTGACCAACCTGAAGGTTGCCGCGGCGTTCCCGACCGATCACCGCCTGCACGCCGCGCCGCCCGCAAATCGCTTCGGGCCGGAAACGCTGAGGATGATCTCGGAGGCGGACGTGATCCTGTCGCTCGACTGGCTCGATCTCGCCGGCCTGCTGAAAAACGCCTGGGGATCGAAGCCGGTCACGGCGAAGATCATCCAGGTCTCGTGCGACCAGCACAGCCACCGCGGCTGGAGCATGGACCACCAGGGATTGCCGCCGATCGACGTCTATCTCATGTGCGAGCCCGAGGCCGCGGTGCCGATGCTGCTGGTCGCGGCAAAGGCGCGCGCGGCCGGCGTCGTTCAGGCGCCGGCGCACAAAAGGCCCAGCGCTTCGGCCGACGCAGTTTCGCTGACCGGCGTCGCGGACGCTCTCAACAAGGCGACGCGCGGGATCGACGTCTGCTATGCCCACCTGCCGATCGGCTGGAGCGGCGCGAACAGCACCTTCCGCCATCCCCTCGACTACCTGGGCGCGGAAGGCGGCGCCGGCGTGGGTTCGGGGCCCGGAATTTGCGTGGGCGCCGCGCTGGGATTGAAGGACAGCGGGCGGCTCCCGATCGGCGTGCTCGGCGACGGCGACTTCCTCATGGCCAATACCGCGATCTGGACCGCGGCGCACTACCAGATCCCGTGCCTGTTCGTGATCTGCAACAACCGCTCGTTCTTCAACGACGAGCTGCACCAGGAGCGTGTGGCGAAGGAGCGCAGCCGGCCGGTAGAGAACCGCTGGATCGGCATGCGCATCGGCGATCCCGACATCGATCTCGCCGCCATGGCGAAAGCGATGGGTGCCGCCGGCATCGGCCCCGTCACGAAGCCCGGCGACCTTCAGCCCGCCGTCGAAAAAGGCCTCGAGACGGTGCAGAAGGGCGGGCTGTGCGTGATCGACGCGCGCGTGCTGCCGGGCTACGACGCCGAGGGGTGATTCGCGACGAGGCGCAGCGTCTTAATTCCGCAGATGCTGCCGGACAAAATCGGCGGCGCGTGACAGCGCGTCCTTGGAGGCCAGATCGTCGGCAAAGGTGCGCACGTCCGCCGGGCGGAAGTCGAAACCGCGCCCGACGCCGGGATAAACCACGAGACGCACCGGCCGGCCGATCCGCTCCATGTTCTTGACCGCCTCTTCGATGACGCGCCGCCGCTGGTACTGTTCCTGCTCGCCGACGAACACCAGCGTCGGGATCTTCAGTTCGTCAGCCTCTTTCGCGTAGCCGTACACCTGCATCGGCTCCGGCGCGTTCGGGTCCTGCCAGTGCGGATACCAGGAGACGTAGCAGGCGACCTCCCCGTCCTGGCGCTTGAGCGTGACCGCCATCTTGAGCGTGAAGTAGCCGCCGCGGGTGTGTGAGGCGAGGCAGATCCGGCGGCTGGCGAGGTCCGGCAGGCCGAGCAGGGCATCGACGCCGCGATTAGCATCCGCTTCCAGCTTGTAGTCGTGCTCGATCGGCATGGCCGGGATGAAATGCGCCTGGTATACGTCAGGCGCCAGCACCACGAAGCCGCGCGCGGCGAGCCGTATGACCTGCAGCTGGACGAGGTCGTCGAGCCCGCGCCGCCCGTGCATGAACAGGATCCCCGGGTATTTCGCGCCGTCCCTGGGACGGGCGACCAGGGCCGGGATATCGGTATTGGCGCTCTTGTAGCTCATCCAGCGGGTCTCGACCGGATGGCTGCCGGTGGCGGCGATCTCACCCCTTTGCCAGAAGGCATCGTCCCACCACCACGGACGGCCGGATGACGCCGGCTCCTGCGCGATCGCGGTGGTCAGCGAGGCGGCGAGCAGCGTGAAAACAACAAGAGCTCGCATAGGCTTTTGACCCCCCACCTCAATCCTCCCCCGCAAGGGGGGAGGAGGGATCTTATTAGGCGTGCGCCTTGCGGTCGGGGTCGATCATCTTCTCGAGCTTCCCGAGCGTGCGCATACACGGCAGGAGCTGCGCGAGGCTGCCGTTCGGCTCCCGCTTCTCCTTGATGGCCGCGATGAACTCGCGGTCCTCGAGCTCGATGCCGTCCATCGATACGTCCACCTTCGACACGTCGATCTTCACGTCCTTCCCGTCGCTCAAATCGTCGTAGAACGCCTTGTAGGTGCCGCTGTCGCAGATGTAGCGGAAAAACGATCCGAGCGGCCCGTCGTTGTTGAAGGACAGCGACAGCGTCAGGATCGCACCCGAGGGCACCCGGGCGATGATGGCCATGTCCAGGGCGATGTTGAGCTGCGGATGGATCGGCCCCTGCACCGCGAAGCAGTCGGAAATCGCCTCGCCGCACTGATAGGCGAAGAGATCGACGGTGTGGGCAGCGTGGTGCCACAGCAGGTGGTCGGTCCAGCTCCGGGGATTGCCGGCAGCGTTGATGTTCCTGCGCCGGAAGAAGTAGGTCTGCACGTCCATCTGCTCGATCTTGAGCTCCCCCTTCTGGATCCGCTTGTGCACCCATTGATGGCTCGGGTTGAAGCGCCGCACGTGGCCGCCCATGGCGGTAACGCCGGTCTGCCTGGCGATCTTCACCAGGTTCTCCGCGTCCTCGACGCTGTCGGTGACGGGGATCTCGACCAATACATGCTTGCCGGCGCGCATCACCTGCTCGCCCTGCTTGAAGTGCATCTTGGTCGGCGTCGCGAGGATCACCGCGTCGGCGCGCTTGATGCCTTCGGCGAGATCGTTCCCCCAATGGGGGATGCCGTATTTCTTCGCCACCTGCTCGGTGCCGGCGGGATTGCCGCCGATGAGCGAGGCGACTTCGACGCCGGAGATGCGCTTCAACGCGTCCAGATGCTTCTGTCCGAAGGCGCCCTGCCCGGCCACGCAGATCTTCATCGTTCTTTCCTCTTAACGTCGGGTGTTTTCCAGAATGATATGACCGAGCGCCGTGTTCGACGCCGGCACGTGGTAGAAGCGGCGGACCTCCCTCACCTCGTCGTCGAGCGCTCCGCGCATGATGAGCCACATGACCATTTCGATGCCTTCGGAGCCGGTCTCGCGCAAGTATTCGAAGTGCGAGATCTTCACCAACGACTGGGGATCCCGGGTCAGGTTGTCGAGGAAACGGGTGTCGAACTCGCGGTTGATGAGGCCCGCGCGCGGACCCTGCAGCTGATGCGACATGCCGCCGGTGCCGAAGATCACCACCCTCAAGTTCTTGTCGAACGACTCGACCGCCTTGCGTATGGCTCTTCCCAGCATGTAGCAGCGGTGTCCGGTCGGCACCGGATACACCACCACGTTGACGGAGATCGGAATGACCGGGCATGGCCATTCTTTCGGCTGGCCGAACATCAGGGTGAGCGGCACGGTCAGCCCGTGATCCACTTCCATCTTGTTGACGACGGTGAGGTCGAACTCGTCCAGCACCACCGACTGCACGATATGCGTGGCGAGCTCGGGGTGGCCCTTGACCGGTGGCACCGGGCGCGGCCCCCAGCCTTCGTCGGCGATCGGGAATTCCGCGGCGCAACCGATCGCGAAGGTCGGGATGATCTCGAGCGAGAACGCCGAGGCGTGGTCGTTGTAGACGACGATGCAGACGTCCGGCTTCAGCTTCGCGATCCACTCCTTCGAGCGCTCGAAGCCCTCGAACACCGGCCGCCAGTAGGGCTCGCCGGCCTTGCCGTTGTCCCACGCCGCGCCGACCGCGGGAATATGCGATGCCGCCACGCCCGCCACGATTCTAGCCACGGTTCTTCCACTCCGACTTGCTGCGGTTCCCCGCCACCGGGCGGCCGCCCTTCAGCATCATCTGGGCGTACTGCTCCTGCGTCGAGCCGGTCATGATGGCGGCGATCTGCTGGAAGGACAGGCCGTCGGTCGCCGCGATCTTGGAGGTGAAGTAGATATTGCCGCCGAGCGCGAGCATTCCGTTCCAGTCACGCTTCAGGACGGACTGCTTCTGCTCCTCCGTCATCGGCCACTTGTCGAGATAAGCGCGCTCGTTCGCCTTGAACGCCGCGCGGTTTTCCGGCTTCATCAGCGACATGCAGAACATGTTGAGATGGTAGCCCTGGCGCGCCCGGTCGAAATCGAACACCACCGTGCCGGGCAGATCGTCGTATTCCTTCGGTAGCGACATGTTGCAATTTTAGCAAACTATCTTCTTCGCACCGCGGCGGGCGCGAACGCAACGCCGTCGTCGACGATGCGCCGGTTGAGCAGTCCGGCGCACGCCGAAGCGACCTCGAGGTAGGGCGTCGCAACACCTGTCAGGCGTCCGATGTCGATCACGGAGTTGATGAGCGCGTCGAGCTCGAGCTCGCGGCCGAAGCGCACGTCCTGCAGCGTCGAGGACAGTATCCCCACCCGCTTCCGCACGTCGTCGATCATCTGGTCTGCGTTCATGTCGGGCTTCACCCCGATCGCAGCCGCCACCGCGAGCACCTCGTCGACCATCCACCGGGAGATGCGCCGGGTCGGCTCGAAATCCCCGATCTGACGGTGCGTCGACTGGGTGATCGCCGCCAGCGGATTGAACACGCCGTTCGACATGAGTTTCCGCCACTTCACCGCGCGGATGTTGTCGCTCACCACCACCGGCCAGCCCGCGGGCTCGACGACGGCTTTGATCGCTTCGAGCCGCGGCGTAATCCGGTTGTCGAGCTCGCCGATCACGAGGCGGTCGGTCGCCTGGTCGGCAAGGCGGATGCGCCCCGGCTCGACGAGATCGGCCGGCTTGTTCATCACGCCCCCGATCACCGCGTCGATCGGGATGGTGCGGGCGAGCACGCCCCCGGGATCGACCGATTCGAGCCGCGAGCCGCGCAGCGGCGAGTCGAGCTTCTCGAAGTACCAGTACGGCAGCCCGTTCTGCCCGAGGAGCATCATGCCATCCGGTGCGAGCAGGCTCACCATGTGCGCTGCGGCGCCGGCGATCTGGTGCGACTTCAGGCCGACGATGATGAGATCGTAGGGCGGCTTTTCCTCTCCCGGCCGGCACACCCGCACGCGGATGGGATCCGGGCGCCCGCTCTTCGGACCATCGAGGATGAGGCCGCGCTGCTTCAGGGCGTCGTGCTGCGCGCCGCGCGCGACCAGCGTGACGTCCGCTCCCGCCGCCGTAAGGATGCCGCCGACGTAGCCGCCGACCGCGCCGGCGCCGTACACGAGTATCCGCATCCCGATTTCTTTCGACCGTCCGGATGAATCGAGCGTTACTGCCAGGGCATCAGTGACGCGTGGATGACGTCCGGCACGCCCTTGCCGCCCACGGAGCGGATGGCGAGGTCCACGTCCTTGAGCCCGAAGCGGTGGGTGGTGACTTTCTCAAGAGGAAAGCGCTTCGAGGCGAGCTGGGCGAGGGCAAGCTCGCACGCTTTGTAGCTGTGGCCGCGCGCACTCTTGATGGTGATGAACTTCACCGTGACCTTCTCGAGCGGGAAATTCGGGAACTCCTTCATCTCGCCCTGGACCACGATCGTGCCCGCCTTGCGCTTCAGCGCGTCCACGCCGAGGAGGATCGGCGTCGTCCCGGCGCCCGCCGTGCAGTCGAGCGCAACGTCCACGCCCTTGCCGCCGGTGATCTCCAGGATGCGCTGGAGTGCGTCTTCCTTCTGCACGTCGATCACGTGGTCGGCGCCAAGCTCCTTGGCAACCTTCATCCGCGCGGCGTCCTTCGACGTGCCCGTGACGATGATGAGCGACGCTCCCGCCTGCTTGCAGATCACGGTCTGCGAGAGCCCCTGCTGGCCGGGGCCCTGGATCAGCACCGTGGAGTTGTAGCCCACGCCGCCGTCGAAGAGCGACCACTCGACGCCGTTCGCCATCGGGGTCACCAGCCCGGCGAGCTCCGGCGTCACGCCTTTCGGCACGCGATGCACGACGGCGTTCCACGGCAGGTA
>Ga0326597_10009338_pt1 | contig 13157 bp, 14 predicted proteins | sample RVTome_12_FD_203789 | JGI IMG/M metagenome (GOLD analysis project Ga0326597, IMG submission 203789) | Soil microbial communities from uranium-contaminated site in the Upper Colorado River Basin, Wyoming, United States - RVT100D185 | ecosystem: Environmental > Terrestrial > Soil > Contaminated >... | reverse complement strand
TAGATATTGATGGCACTATAACTGAAAACGGTGTTGGTCGAATTAATTTAGATGCTCTTTCTGCTTTAAGACATATGACAAATATCGGTCATAATGTGATCTTTGTGACAGGAAGATCTTCTGTAGAAGCATATTTGCTGTCAGTCTTTGGTGGTACCACCAAAATCGCTGTAGGTGAAAATGGCGGTTGTATCACTGTTGATACAAATGAGCATATTTTACTTGGCAATATGCAACAATGTCAACATGCCCTTCAAATTATTAAAAAAGAAATTGATAATGTTTCAGAAAAACCTGTTTTTCCACGAATGACTGAGGTTGTATTGGAGCGAACATTTGATTTGGAACTCGCAAAAAGACTGGTTTTGGAAAAAAAATTAGACGTTTTGCTTTCAGATAGCCAATATGCATTTCATATCAATTCAGCAGGGATTGACAAGGGTACTGGATTCCAAAATGTTATGAAACGACTGTCTATACCCAGCGATGACGTGATAGCTATTGGAGATAGTGCAACTGACATTCCTTTATTCAGAGTTGCAAAAACAAGCATTGCCTTGGGAAATTCATCAGAATATGTACAGTCTCAAGCAACAATGACTACGACTGCCAAATCTGGAGACGGAGTTATAGAAGCATTAGATAAATTAGCACCCACATTATCTGAGGTATAGTATTGTCATTCAAATCATTAATCGATGAAATTGAAAATAATCTCCACAAAATACTGGATGGTATGTCAATATCCGATATTTCATTTACTGTCGAGCCTGCAAAACCTGGATTTGGTGATGTGAGCTCAAACATTGCATTTCTACTTGCTAAACATCTAAAGAAAAGTCCAAAAGAGATTGCCGATATGATGTCTGAAAAATATAAAAATTCTCAAAATATTCTTGTATCGACGATGGAGCCGCATCCATCTGGATATCTTAACTTTTTTGCTAATTGGGAAAAACTAAGTCAATTAATTTTATCCGAATCTAATTTGGATGAATTTGGCTCTGTAGATTTGGGTAAAAATTCTCCGATTGTGGTGGAACACACCAGTGTAAATCCAAACAAAGCTCTTCACATAGGTCACATACGTAATATTGTTCTTGGGGACACTGTTGCTAGAATTTTAAAAAAATCAAATTACAAAGTTCACGTGCTTAATTATGTTGATGATTCTGGTTTACAAGTTGCAGATATCATTGTAGGTTTTAGACATCTTGGATTTGATCAACAGTCCCCATCTGGAAAAAAGTTTGATCACTATTGTGGTGATGATGTTTATGTCAAAACAACTGAAAAATATGAGCAAGATCCTAGCTTTGAAGAGATTCGAAAAAACATTCTCAAGGAACTAGAAGATGGTACGTCTGAAACTGCCAAATTTGCTGACTCAATCACGCGTCGTGTTTTAGAGAATCAGCTTGAAACTTGCTGGAATTTAGGAGTGTATTATGACTGTCTGAATTTTGAATCTCAGATAATTCGCTCAGGACTCTGGGGTAAAATCTTTGAAAAACTCAAAGAAATGAATCTGGTGGAATTTGTAAATGATGGTAAGAATGCTGGATGCTGGATCATTCGAGGTGAAAACAACGAAGAGGACAAAGTTATCGTTAGAAGTAATGGCACTGCAACTTACATTGCAAAGGACATTCCATATGCCGCATGGAAATTGGGGTTAGTAGACGATCCTTTTTCATATGAAAAATATGAACACAATCAGCCTGACAATCGAATTCTCTGTCAAACAACCTTGACAAACAACAATGAATCAAAACAAAACTTTACCGGTGATACGGTAATCACCGTAATCGACTCAAGACAAGCTCGACTTCAAAAAATTATTGCTGGATTAATGTCTAAATTCAAATCTGCTAAAGATGCATACATCCATCTTGGTTATGAATCTGTGACCCTTAGTTCTGATACTGCCCGAACTTTGGGATTGGATACCAATGGCAAGCAAGCTCAAATGTCTGGAAGAAAAGGTCTCTATGTTAATGCTGATTCTGTTTATAATTTATTGAAAACAAAGACAATTGAGGAAACCACGAAAAGACATCCAGAAATGTCCGCTTCTGAAATTGAGCAAATTGCTCATCATGTTTCTGTTGGAACTTTACGTTATGAGATGATAAAACAAGATTTAGACAAGATGATTACATTTGACTTGACAAAATCATTAAGCTTGGAAGGTGACACTGCTCCATACATCCAATACACTCATGCAAGAGCATCAAGAATAATTGAAAAATCTGCACGAACTCCATCAATCGATGTTGACTTTTCTTTGTTAACTGATACATCTGAATTAGACCTGATCAAAATAATTGGCTTGTTTGAAATCTATGTGTTAGATGCTGCAAAAAATCTGGCCCCTAAAGTCATTGCAAGATACTGCCATGAACTGGCAGTGGCGTTTAATTCCTTTTATGAGCATGTTAAAGTTCTTGAATTAGGTGATGAGAAATTGGAAAATTCTCGTCTATGCTTGGTGAATTCTTTCAAGTTAACTTTGGAAAAAGCACTTGAATTACTAGGCATTACCGCACCTGATAAAATGTGATTTGTCATTGAGGCAATTTGAGCCTAGTTTTGTCTATATGCTTGATGAATGTTTTTTGAATTAATAATAAAAAAATGATTTAGTGACTATGTCCACAGCCACATGAATCATGACCGCCATGTCCTTCTGATGCTTGTCCTGCACATCTAGAACATTTGTCTGATCCTGTTGGGGAAAAGAAACCAATTCCACATGATACGCATTTCATATTTGCCATGCTGATTTTACAAGATTGCTGTATTTATTGAATACGAATGCGTTTTTTTAACAAATATTTTGGACTGTGTTGTTCAATTTACACACACTATCATTGATATTTTTAAAAGAGAATTTCAATTATGGTAACTACCATCTTAATGGTAAATAAGATTAGAGAACAAAATAAAGAACAAACTAATCTTAAACCAAACAAAATTTATGATTCTGGAGAATAATCAGTAGGTTCTTATCTAAAATTTTTAGAAAAACCATGTGGCTAAAATTAAACAAAACTCTTACGTGTTGTTTTACTTTAACCACTCAAAAAAATGGCTTGTTAAAATTTCAAAAAAAGATTCTCTTCATACTCACATAGGTGTCATAAAACATGCTGATGCTATAGGTAAAGAATACGGCTCTAGACTAGTTACCAACAAAGACAAGTATGTCTATCTTATCGAACCTACCATGTATGACTATGTTATGAAAATCCAGCATGGTACACAAATAGTATATCCTAAAGACATTGGTTACATTATTGCAAGAGCTGGAATTGGAAGTGGCCAAAAGATTTTGGAGATTGGTACTGGTAGCGGTTCTCTAACTTCATTTGTTGCAAGTGTGGTAAAACCAAGAGGACATGTCTATACTTTTGATGTTGATGATAATTTTATGAAAATAGCTGAAAAAAATATCAAAAAAGCAGGAATGTCCAAGTATGTTACTCAACAAAAATTAGATTTAAAAACTGCAAAGAAATTGCCTCTCGAAGAAGCTGATGTAGCTTTAATTGATCTCGGTGATCCCTGGACTGTACTGCCACAAGTTCGTAAAATGCTTAAAGGAAGTGGCGCTGTCTTTGCAATCTGTCCTACTATGAATCAACTTGAAAAATTAACTATTGCCCTAGTTGAAAATGAATTTACTGATATTGAATCAACTGAGCATATCATTAGAACAATTGAAGCGCGTGAAGGAAAAACTAGACACTCATTCCAAGGTATAGGTCATACCACTTATCTTTGCTATGCTCGCAAGGCATTTTTTGGCAGAGTCTCAAAGAAAAAATCTGATTCATCTAATTTTGAATCTGAGACTTCGAATGTTGAATCTGATGCTGAATCAACCTAATTTGCATATTTTTAGATTAAAACAAGATTTATTCCTCTATCATTGGACTATATTGTATTGGTTAGAAAGTTACTTACTGCCACTCAAATTAAAAAATTCATACCTGCCAGAAAGGCAAAATCTCGTAAAGGTGACAATGGAACTGTTCTAGTTATTGGTGGTAGCTACATCTATCATGGTGCTCCAATCTTATCGTCCATTGCAGCATTGCGATGCGGTGTTGATCTTGTATACACTTCAGTTCCAAAAGTAAATGTTAGTCCTACACGCGCAATCTCTCCCAATCTAATAGTAATTCCTCTAGTTGATCAAAAATTAACCCGTGGGGCAGTAAACAAACTTCTTGGTGCATTACCGCATAAATTAGATTCTGCAACAATTGGAATGGGACTTGCAGTACAAGAGCGCGGTTCTTTGTTGCTTTTGATAAAATCTCTCTTGGATGGGGATGTGCGACTTTCATTGGATGCAAGTGCGCTTGTTCCTGAAGTCTTGCCTCTTTTAGCTGACAAAAATGTTGTAGTTACTCCGCATGCCGGAGAGTTTAAGCGATTATTTGGAATTGCACCACCTGATTCTAAAAAAGACAGGATAACTCTAGTTGAAAAAAATGCTAAAGATAATGGAATTGTTGTGCTGCTTAAAGGTGCAACAGATATTATTTCTGATGGCACTACAACATATCTTAATGAGAAAAGAACTCCTGGAATGACTGTGGGCGGAACTGGTGATGTTTTGTCTGGTTTGGTTGCTGGAATGTTGTCAAAGAATCGTAACGCCTTGGAATCTGCAGCAGCGGCAACTTTTATCAATGGATTGGCTGGAAAAGCAACTCAAAAGAAATTTGGATTACATATGACTTCTATGGATCTGTTAGGTGAGCTTGCAAATGTTATGAAGCCGTTTGATAGAATTGTGTGAGTAAAATGAATGCCTTAAAGCATATTGACACGCATATGGCTGATCTGGTTTCTGAATTGCAGACCCTAATCCGACAACCAAGCGTTTCTGCAAAAAATGAGGGAATTGAAGAATGTGCACAATTAGTCAAAAAAATGCTAAAAAAATCTGGAATCAAATCAGAAATTTTGAGAATAAAAAATGTTGCACCGATTGTTTATGGCGAAATAAAATCAAAGAAAAATCCAAACAAGACTCTTATGTTTTATAATCATTATGACGTTCAACCTGCAGAGCCGTTTGACTTGTGGGATGATCCTCCGTTTAGTGGGAAAATAAAAGGAAATAAAATTTTTGGAAGAGGTTCATCTGATGATAAAGGCGAATTAATCACCAGAATAAAGGCAGTTGAAGCATGTCTAAAAACCACTGGTGACGTTCCATGCAATATTAAATTTGTAATAGAAGGCGAGGAAGAAACCGGCAGTGCACATATTGATCAGTATCTAAAAAAATATCAAAAGAAATTTTCATGTGATGGTGTAATCTGGGAATTTGGATATGTTGATTCAAAAAATAGGCCAATCATCGGTCTTGGAATGAAAGGATTACTGTATGTTGAATTGTCTGTAAAGGAGTCTGTTCGTGATGCTCATTCTAGTTTGGCTGTTTTGATAAAAAATCCTGCGTGGCGATTAATTGAAGCTATTCAAACATTAAGGGACTCTGATGGGAAAATTCTCATTAAAGACTGGCACAAAGAAACAACTCCTCTCTCCAAAAAGGATTTGGAAACAATCTCAAAAGAACCATTTGATGAGCAATCTTTCAAAAAAGAATTTGGTGTAAAGTCTTTTGTAGGAAATCTACGTGGATTGAATGCCAAAAAGGCTCTGGTTGGTGGCGCAACTTGTAATATTGCTGGATTTGTTTCAGGTTATATTGGAGATGGTGCAAAAACAGTACTTCCAGGAAATGCCCTGGTTAAAATTGATTTTAGGCTAGTTCCAAAAATGGATCCAAAAAAGCAAGCTCTCAGATTAAAAAGACATTTGAAATCAAAAGGATTTGGAGATATATCCGTCAAAATTTATCATGGGGAAGCAGCCGCTCGAACAAACCCATCTGATCCGTTTGTATCTCAAGTAAAAGAAGCAGCTGATCAATCATTTGGACAGTCAATCCTTAATGTTTCAAATGCTGGTACTGGTCCGATGCATTCTTTTGTAAATGTACTGCATGCCCCATGCATTTCAATTGGTAGCACCTACATGTTTTCTCGTATACATTCACCAAATGAATTTGCTAGAATTGATTTATTGAAAAAAACCACAAAATGTATTTGTCTTATAATGGAAAAATTTGGGAAAGACTAGTGTAAACATCTGGGTATTTTTTTGATAATATGTGCAAGTGATATTCTTCCTGGACCTGCAGTAATTATTAGTAATGCACCTGCAAGCAATATCAGATCTATTGCATATCCTCCATTTCCTGTGAGGTTAGATGCTTGTTTAACAACGAAAATAGCTCCAAGCATAATAATTGCAATCATCGAAGCTGAAATTCTGGTTAGAATTCCTACGATTAGTAATATTCCTGAAATTAATTCTGCAAGAGCAATTGGGATCTGCATCTCTACTGGTATCCCGAGATTACCAAGCATGCTTGCAAATCCTGGTCCAAACTTTCCAGATCCTTGTACGATAAAAATTACTCCTATCGCTGCCCTGATGCCGAAATGTGTAATGTCGTTTAATTTTGTATTGTGGATGCTGGATTCAGTCAACACAAAATTCTGTTTTTTACCCTATAAAATATTTTTTCTGTATTTTATATCAAAAAGGAGAAAGCCCTTTATTATGCTGTGAAATCATTTGAGTTATGTCTATGTATATGCCCGGAGCAACGGCTGTGGGAATTACTTTTAACGGTGGCATAGTTCTTGCAAGCGAAAAAAGGATCGCATTTGGAAACTTTCTTGTAAGTAAATCCTCAAAAAAGACATTTTCGATAACATCCAAAGTAGGGGCAGCGTGTGCAGGCCTTGTTGCTGATATGCAGATTTTAACATTACAAATTGCAGCATTGGCAAAAATTAGAAAAATGGAACTCAAAAGAGATGTTCCCCCAAACACTGTTGCTAAAATGATGTCAAATATGATGTATGAAAGACGATATTTCCCATTACTAACTCAGGTTATTGTTGGTGGTGTAGTTGACAAACCTATTTTGTACACATTAGACCCATTAGGTTCTGTTCTTCCAGATGAATATGCCGCAGTTGGAACTGGTGCTGAAATGGCATTAGGTGTTTTAGATCCACAATTCAAACCAAATATGACTCAAGAAGAAGCTATTGACTTGGCAAAGAGAGCTGTTAGATCTGCGGCACTTCGAGATTCTGCAAGCGGTGATGGACTTGACATCCTCGTCGTTACAAAAGATGGCACCAAAGAATTTACAGAAAAAATCTAGTTCAAAATAGCAAATTTGGTATTTAATTTTGTTTTCTGATGATTACTACAAATTTACTTTAAAGTAAAATTATCTAGATTCTATTTGCCATATTGAAGTAGTTCCAATCGCTAACTTGTGGGCAGTATACCTCATTGCAGCTGTACTTCAAATTCTATCTGCCTATTTCATTATGCCCTGATTCATCCCACTTCTGTCAGGACTCCTGCAATTTTCAATATGAAAAGATCAAAATAGTTTATTCGTAAATTGTTTTTCCAATTTCCCAAAACTTGTCTGATATGTAATGCATGTTTTTTATGACTTCTCCTTTTTCCATCTTTTCTAATTCTGTGCTTGCAACTAGAGATTTTCCAACTGCAAGAAACTTGTGCTGTGATTCCTCGACAATGCATACAATTTTTTCTTTTTCAAATTCATTATGGGTTTTGATTCCAGGCCTCATTACATTTGCACCTTTGCACATGAATTTCACTGCACCCATGTCTACTGTCACATGAGGAAACTTTTCAAGCATTTGAGTTTCTGATAGAAATGGAAGATATTCATCATTAATTTTCAAAATCTTTATCCCTTGACCCATAATTATTTGTGCACCATCTGCAATTTCATGCACTTTGAGATTTTTTATTTTTGGAAACTCAATTCCCCACTTTTCTGAAACTGTTTTTAGAAGCGTTGCAGTTTCACTTTTTGAGATTAAATTGGATTTCAAATTTTTACTATCTCTTGCCTGATGTCCAACAAGTCTCTGAGGATAGAACTTGCTGTTTCCATTCCTCCTGCGCCTTTTCCAATAATTGTCTGAGTACCCGAATGTTCTGATGTGAATGCAATCGCATTTAGTGTTCCATTAACACATAATGGATCATCCAATGACACTTCTCTTGGTTCCACTATGAGCTCTTTGTTGCATGAAGCTATTAGTTTTATTGCACAATTGTTTTTTCTAGCTTTTTTGATATCTTCTTCTGTTACATTGCGAATTCCCTTACAATTGATATCTGGCATTGTCACTTTCATGTCCATTACCCAGTTTGCAAGAATTACCAATTTTGCAGCCGCATCAAGTCCATCCAAATCTAGAGACTCGTCTGCTTCTACATACCCTTTATCCTTGGCATCTTTTAAGGCAGTATCAAACGATAGCCCGTTTGCCATGTTTGTTAAGATGTAATTTGTCGTTCCGTTTAATATTCCTGAAAAAGAGCTTATCCTTTCTCCTCTGAGGCTATTTTTTGCATAATCTAAAATTGGCGTTCCTCCGCCCACGGTCCCACTGAATTTGAATATGACTTGATTGTAAATGGCTAGCTCCATTAATGACGGAAATGCTAATGCCAATGGACCTTTGTTTACTGATATGACATGCATTCCTCTCTTCATCGCAGTTACTATGTGAGTCATTCCAGGTTCTGCATCTTTGTAATTACTGGCAGTAGTTTCAATTACTACATCTGCATCTATGTTTTTGATCATGTCTATTCCTGACATGTTGTTTTTTGTATTTGCATAATTTTTTACGGTTCCTGTTTTTTTCTTTACTTCTACCAATCTTTCTAATTCTAATCCTGATTTGTCCACTGCACTGCCTTTGCTATCAAATACACCAACTACTCTTGGTTTTAATCCGTACTCTGCATAAAGATCCTCTGATCTTGAATCAAATAATTTTACCAAGCTTTGGCCTACAACACCAAATCCACAAAGTATTATTCTCAAACCCTTTCTTTCCTTTTTAATTTATTATTGCGATTCATTTCTTTGATTTTCTTATCATTGATTGTGTTTTATTAATAATTTTTGTATGCTTTTCAATCTGCGCTCAAGAGTGCCTGATATTGACACTATTATTCATCTTTTTTCTCAAGATCAAGTGAAATCGAGTTAATGCAGTATCTGAGGTTAGTCGGTTTTGGTCCATCATCAAAAACATGACCTAAATGTGCACCGCATTTTTTACAGTTTACTTCAGTGCGTATCATTCCGTAAGCAGTGTCAGATATGTACTCTATTTTTTCATCTGAAAGAGGTTGCCAAAAACTTGGCCATCCTGACCCTGAATCGTACTTTGTATCAGATGTGAATAGTGTCTCGCCACAACAAACACACTTGTAAATGCCCTTTTCTCTGTTTTTGTAATATTTCCCTGAAAATGGTGGTTCTGTTCCTTTGTTAATACACACTTCAAATTGGTCTGGTGTCAGCACTTCTTTCCATTCTTGGGGTGATTTTACAATCTTGTCTGCCATGTCTTTCTGATTATATTAGAATATTTTCTATTTTTTAAGTTTCTTTCTTTTTTCCTCGGTTCTTTTTTCTGACTCGAATCTCTCTAGTTCGTATTCTTTTAAATCTACAAATCTCATTATTTTGCTCAAATTTGGATGGATTTTATTGATCTCTCTGAACATTTGTTGTGCAACTCGTCTGTAGTCTATATGCCCTTGTGGGACTGTTCTCAATTCAATCAAGTGACATGCTTCTCGTAGATTAAATTTCATAAAATATGGATAGTTATATGCAAAGTTGACAACATACTGCCCTTGCTCTGGATATCTTTTTCTGATTTTATCAAACGTATGTTTTGTTTTATTCATGCATTCGTGATAATCTCTTTCAATTCCTAAAACTTTGATTTCATTTGGGATGTTGTACCCATGGTCTGTTGTGAGCAACTGCCTCTCTAATGTCAGTGCTCTATGTCTATGAAAGTCTCTGAACATTCCAAAATTATTTAGTAAATCAAATGTATAGTATGTGCTCTCAAACGCTCTGGATGGTCTGTGGCGTCTGTTTTTGCGCAGTTTTACAAATGTGTTTATTATTTCTGTTTTCTTTGCCTCTGGTAATTTTTTTACTTGCTGCATTATGTTGTCATATGACGTGCTTGGAGATTGCTCATAGATTATACTTGTAATGATTTTATCTGTGGCTGTTTTTTCTGATTCATGATCTACCAGTTGTGTTTTTACTCCTGAAATTATTTTTGGTTTAATCTCAGTTGCTATGTTTCTTGATGCTTTTTTAAGATCTCGAAGATAACTTTGAAATGCCTTGCCATATTTGTCGTCTGCTCTTTTGACAAACGCTTTGATTGTTACATCTAGCTCTTTTTTGATTTTTGAGGCTAAATCTTGCTCTTCTTTGAGTTCTGATGATCCAAGTATTGTGAGGAGATACTCAAAAGCACGACCATTTCCTGTAATCCCGACATTAGTTAACGTCGATGCAGGTAAAAGCCCACGTAAAATGTCTAATGCCTTTGCTTTTGTTGAACCGTTGTAAATTATGTTTGCTGATTTGACGTCTTTTTCTTCTTTTAGTTTGGAAAATGCTTTTTCTTTTCCGTCCTTTGAATCTTTAAAGGTGTATTTTTCAATTGGATATTTTTCTCGTATGTATTTTATCATTGGTTCAATGTTTTTTGAATAAACATCGAATGAAAAATTGCATGTGTCTACATACAAATCTGCAAATCTTGATTTCATTAATTCTGGATCTTTATAGAATCTGTATTCTCCGTTAACTTTTTTATTCCATGCTACATATCTTGATGATTTTTCTAAATACGATAATCCTATTCTTCTATCTTCAATTTTTTTAACTGCAATATTTGAAAGTCCTTCAATTGCAATTTGTGCCTCTCCTAATTCTGCAACTGAATCATCCCCGTATTCCAATAGTACGCGATTGTAAAACTCCTCTCCTCTGTTTTTATTTTGTAAAAATTCATCTAGGAATATTCTACGCATACTTTTGTCTGTTCGGCTATATCTTGACATTAATGCGCCACGATCCACTTGTCTAGGTGTGATTATTGCAAAAACATTTTCATCCGTATTTGAAAAATGGTCTGATAAAATCTTTTTTTCATTAATTGAAAATTCTGACAATGATGTTATCTTGATTTCCAATTATTAATAGTCTATTTCTTTTTTCCAATTTGAATTAGATCGGGCGCTTTATTTTTCTCTGTCCCCTTTGACTGCCATCTGAGCAATACTTCTTTGAATGCATTTGCATCTCCTTCGTTTTCTGTATACATTAATGCAGTGACCCATCTGCCTTTTCCTGCTTTTCCGCCCACAGAATTCATCCAAAAATTACTTGGCAGTGTGTCCATTAGTTTGTTATTTGGATCCTTTGTTACTTCTAACCATCTATGTCCTACAAAATTCAAAATCTGCTCTAATTCCTCTTTTTGGATCATATTGTTAATTACACAATGCTAAATTCTAAAATATGTCTTACTGTCCGATATGGACCTCTCTGTCCATACCTCTCTTTCCATTGCGGATATAATTAGACGATCAGATTTTGCACTATTTGAAGGAATTTTTATTCTAATAATACGGCGAGGTTTTTTATAAATAAAAAAAGAGATTATGGTGTTACCACCAAATCATCTAAGGCATCCAATGGATCTGTTCCATCAATATTTACTTCTTGACCGTCTGATACTCCTCCAGCGTCAGTGTCTGGATTTAATGGATCAGTTCCGTAAATGTTGACTTCGTCGCCATCAGACAATCCGTCCGAATCTGTATCTGCAACTAATGGGTCAGTTCCTAAAACTGCCTCTTCGTCATCAGTTAGTCCATCATTATCAGTATCTACTGGCTCTGATTCAACAACTGGACAACCGTCTTCCGGTGCTGGAATGATGTCCATGGTGTGGTTTTTCTCATGAGCACTTACTGCATTTTCTGGAATGCTAATTAGGACGTATTGCATTTCCTCATCATCAAAATGACAAATGTCAATTCTGTTGTGCCCTGGTGCTGTGGCTTTATCTGCCATTGCGGGAGCAATTGAGGAAATTCCCATTACAATTGCAAACATTGCGATTGCGGTGATTGCTAGTCTTTTTGTCATTAATCATCAAATTATAATATTTTTCATAAAATCATCGCTGTATTTTTGAACAAAAAAAAATTCTGAAAATGAATTAAAATGAATTGGATTGATTAAAAATGAAATACGATAATTTTTCAGATTAGGAATTCTTCAGAATGTATCTTGGTCATTTTTGAGCCAAGAGAAATTCTTTTGTTGATTCTTGCCAATGATCGATTTGCTATTTCTTTTCCATATTCTTCTCTTAATTGACACATCATCTTTGAACGAACTCTGCCAAATCGATGTTTTTCTGAAATTATTCTTTCCTCGCATTCTAGTTCAATACTAAGTTTATCCTTACTATTTTTGATCACAAATTTCAGTCATAGAAATGTCTCAAAAAGAAAATGGTGTTCAAATAACACAACATAGAAATCAGTAGCAATGTTTAAAATTGACTAACAGAACGTCTTACAATAATTCTTCCCCAAAAAGACAATTTCAACTCAAAATAAGAAGATAATCATTGTAAATTCGTGTTTATGGGATTGACTAAATTACAGATTGATCAGTGACTAATTGGTTTTAAGCTTGTGTTTTATTTATTAAGATTTTGTCTGTCACAGATGACACTGTCATATTTAATTACAAATACATTAAAGTAGTTTGATGTGAATTTCACATATTATGATTACCTGTATAGTGATAGATGACAATCAAGACATTGTTAACGTCTTTTGTGATCTGCTAAAAATATCTGGCATAGAAGTCATTGCCACAGGTACGGACGGCATGGAGGCAATAGAATTGTATGAAAAACATCATCCGGATATCATTTTTGTAGATTTGATAATGCCAAGATATAACGGGTTTTATGCCATAGAAAATATCAAAAAGACCGACCCAAATGCCAAAATCATTGTTGTTACGGGAGATCTTACACTGGATGAGGGTGATCTTTTGGATTTGCACAATGCAACAGCGGTAATTTACAAGCCATTTGATATGAGTAAGGTAAAACAGGTCATGGCAGATATCTTTTTGG
>Ga0326597_10009337_pt1 | contig 13158 bp, 10 predicted proteins | sample RVTome_12_FD_203789 | JGI IMG/M metagenome (GOLD analysis project Ga0326597, IMG submission 203789) | Soil microbial communities from uranium-contaminated site in the Upper Colorado River Basin, Wyoming, United States - RVT100D185 | ecosystem: Environmental > Terrestrial > Soil > Contaminated >... | reverse complement strand
ATCCTTTGCCATGCGCGAACTCGGCTTCGAGTCGGTGATGATCAACTCGAATCCCGAGACGGTCTCGACGGACTACGACACTTCGGATCTTCTCTTCTTCGAGCCGCTCACACTCGAGGACACGCTCAACGTGATCGAGCGCCTCAACGGCCGGCCCCTCGGCGGACCCGGAACCGACGCGCATGGCCGCAACGGACTCATCCACGGCGTGATCGTGCAATACGGCGGGCAGACGCCTCTCAACCTTGCGCACGGCCTGCTCGCCGGAGGGGCGCCGATCATCGGCACGAGCGTCGATTCCATCGACCTCGCCGAAGACCGCGACCGCTTCCGCGATCTGCTCAACCGCCTCAACATCATGCAGCCGCGCAGCGGCATCGCGCGCAGCATTGACCAAGCGGTCGAGATCGCCGCCCGCATCGGCTATCCGGTGCTGGTGCGGCCGAGTTACGTCCTCGGCGGGCGCGGCATGGAAATCTGCGACGACCAGAAAGCCCTTCTGGGCTACATGGCCAAGGCCGTCAGCGCCAGCGACCTCGCCAACGCGCCGATCCTCGTCGACGAGTTTCTTGACGACGCATTTGAAGTCGACGTCGATGTGATCGCCGACTATCCCCCGGAGGGCGGGGGCGGACGGGCGCTGATCTGCGGCGTGATGGAGCACATCGAGCAGGCGGGCGTGCACAGCGGCGACTCCGCCTGCACTATCCCCCCATTCAGCCTGCATGCGCCCGTCGTCCGGCGCATCAAGACCATCTCGCACCAACTCGCCGAAGGACTGCGCGTTCAGGGCCTGATGAACGTCCAACTCGCCGTCAAGGAGAACAGCGAGCTCGGCGACGAGATCTTCATCCTCGAAGTCAATCCCCGCGCTTCGCGCACCGTCCCCTTCGTGAGCAAGGCGACGGGCGTCTCCTGGGCCAAGGCGGCGGCGAAGGTGATGGCCGGCGAGACGATCGACTCGCTCAACCTCGTCGAGAACACCCATCCGCGATTCATCTCCGTCAAGGAAGCCGTCTTCCCCTTCAAGAAGTTCCCCGGCGTCGATGTCATCCTCGGCCCCGAGATGCGCTCGACGGGCGAAGTCATGGGACTCGACCGCGACTTTGAACTCGCCTACGCCAAGGCTCTCATGGGCGCGGGCGTCTTCCTCCCCACTTCCGGCAACGTCTTCATCTCCGTGCGCGAGAGCGACAAGGAAGCCATCGTCGATCTCGTGCGCAAACTCGTCGCGCTCGGGTTCGGCGTCTACACGACCAGCGGCACGCACCACGTCCTCGCCGAGCACGGAATCGAGACGAAGATTCTGCGCAAGATCAGCGAAGGCGTGCGCCCCAACGTCCTGGACATGATCCGCAACCGCGAACTTCAGATGATCATCAACACGCCGACGCGCAAGGGGGCGACGACGGACGAGGGCAAGATCCGCGCCGCGGTGGTGCGGCAGGGCATCCCGATGGCGACGACGCGCACCTGCGCCGCGGCCGTGGTCCGCGCCATCGAAGCCCTGCGAGCCTCGCAGTGGCGCGTCACCGCCCTTCAGGACCACTACCCCAACGGCGCGCCCTCGCCCGCAACTGTCAAGCGCTCCCCCGAGCGCCTCGCCTCGCGCTGAGTCAGCGGCCTGCGGTCGCCGCCCGCGCCGCGAGCCAGCGCCATACCTCCGCCGCGTCAAAGACGCCCATGATGATGAGCAGCCAGCCGAAGAGGTCTCGGCCTCCGTTCACGGCGAGCATCCATGCGCCCGAACTGCACAGCAGGACTGCCGCGAGTCCGACGACGATCAATCGCACGTATGCGCCGAGGCGCGGGGCGATCAGCGCGACAGCGATCGCGACTGCGAAAGCAATCGACAATCCCCGCAGCGACCACATCGCCATCTGCGCCGCCGGGTGCGCCGGCCATGCGAACATGAACCCCGCGTAGCCGAAGATCACCGCGCCGAAGAGCAGCGACCAGGGCGATTCGCCGGCGGGAACGTACCGCACCCTCTCATATCCACTCTGGTCAGGCGCATCGTGCATGGTCAACGATACCCCCTTCTGCGGACGCTCGTCCGCGTGGTGGTTCCGTCGTGGTTCACTTGAATTCGCTCAGCGCCACCGGCCGGCGCTCGCGGGACGAGACGATCGCCGCCTCCAGCACGCACTGCGTCCGATACGCATCCTCGAAGTCGGGCATGGGCACTTCGGGTTTGCCTCCGGCGATCATGCGGATGATGTCCGCCGCCATGTTGACGAAGCCATGCTCGTAGCCAAGGACGTGAGCGTCGGGCCACCATGCGGCTGCGTAAGGGTGGTTCGCGGCGTCGGTACACATGATCGTCGTCCAGCCGCGCGTCGCCGCCTCGCCCGCCTCGTCGTAGAACATCAGTTCATTCATGCGCTCGAAGTCGAAGCGGATGGCGCCTCGCTCGCCGTTGATCTCGATGGTGTTGCGGTTCTTGTTGCCGGTGGCGAGGCGGGTTGCCTCGAAACTCGCCACCGCGCCCCCCTTGAAGCGCGCGAGAAACAACACCGCATCATCGACGGTCGATCGTCCCTTGCGGACCTTGGTCGCTTGCGGCTTCGCGCTGCCCTTTCCGGCATCTCCCTTGATCGCGGCGCCGGCGTCCTCGGGAACCACGCGCTGTTTGATGAACGTCTCCTCGATGGCGCCGGCGACTTCCGTGATCTCCTCACCGGTGATGAATCGGGCCATGTCGATGATGTGCGCGTTGAGGTCGCCGTGCGCGCCCGAGCCGGCCACGTCGCCTTTGAAGCGCCAGACGAGCGGCGTGTCCGGCCCGCCCCACTCCTGGAGGTAGGCCGCGCGGACATGATAAATGCGCCCGAGGCGGCCCGAGGCGACGAGGCGATGCGCCAGCGCCACCGCCGGGCAGCGGCGGTAGTTGAACCACACGAAGGTCTTGCACCGGCGCGCCTTGCGGGCCGCATCGCGCATCGCCCGCGCATCCGCCAGCGTGCCGGCGAGAGGCTTTTCGCACGCGACGTGCCTGCCCGCTTCGAGCGCGGCGATTGACTGCTCGGCGTGCAGATCGTTGGGCGTGCCGACATCGACAAGATCGATCTCCCCGTCGGCGATCATGGCGCGCCAGTCGATCAGCGCGTGCTTCCAGCCCCAGCGCTGCGCGAAGGCGGGAGTATCGACTCTGTCGCGGCCGCAGACGGCATGCATCTCGACGGCCCGCGGCAGATCGAAGAACCGCCCGACCTTGAGCCAGGCGTTGCTGTGCGCCCGGCCCATGAACTTGGTCCCGATCAGCCCGACCCGCACCGCGCCGCTGCCTCCACCCATGTTCGACCGCTCCTTCCGCAAGCGTTGCGGGGAGTGTATCCGTTGGGTGGCCCGACGTCGGCGCTGCACCGCTCTGTCGAGCCGCCACATCGAGCGTGCGTCTCTGGACGTTCGACGTAGCGACGCGAAGCGCGACGCCATGCCACGCGATCTCACTCCGCCGGCCCATCCCAATCGCGCGGGTCGTCGGCTGGGCGGCTGACGCGATAGGCCCCGCCTATCCAGCGGTGCAGGTCCGCGAGGCGGCAGCGCTGCGAGCAGAAAGGAAAAGTCTCGCTGTCAGCGGCCACTTCGAGACGGCAGACGGGGCACGGCCGACGCGCCGCGCGGCGAGCGGGTGGCGGAGCGTCAGCGAGCGCGGCGGCGCCGACCGCCTCGACCCGGATGAACCGCGAATCGCCTCCGCGATGCTCAATTGTGACGTTGATGCGATCGGCCGGCAGCACTTCGCTCACTCGCTCGGGCCATTCGAGGGCAATGACCGCGTCGCGCCGTTCAAGGAGTTCCTCCCAGCCGATCGCGTCGAGGTCGCCGCCGCCGCGCAGTCGATAGGCGTCGAGGTGAATCAGAGTGAGCGGCTGGTCGGGGGATGCGGACTCATACTCGTGCATGATGACGAAGGTCGGGCTGCTCACTGCCCGCGCATCGACGCCCAGACCGCGCGCCAGGCCGCGCACAAAGCACGTCTTGCCGGCGCCGAGATCGCCGTGCAGCGCGATGAACTGCCCGCCGCTCAGGCGCTTCGCCAGGTCCGCGGCGAGGCACATTGTGTCCTCCGCGCTGTGGGAGTGATGCTCCATCATGGTGATTGAGTCTCCGGCCCGTCATGTTCCCAGCCGAGATGCGACGCATCGGTCTCGCGCCCCCCATCGCGCACTACGACACACGGCCCATCGCCCGACCGCGCAGCGACGATTCCGACGCGCGTCAGGGGCACGCCGAGCAATTCCGCCGGCATCGCTGCATCCGCTGCGGCGGTGAAGCAGAGTTCGTAATCCTCCCCATCGCTCATCGCGCGGCGCCAGTCGCAGCCGGGCGAGCACGGGACCATCGCCGCGTCGATGACGATCTGCACATCCGACATCTCCGCGATGTGCCCGGCGTCGCGCCCGAGTCCGTCGCTGATGTCGATCATGGCGTGCAGGTCGAAACGCTCGGCGAGGGCCAGCGCGAGATCGATTCGCGGCTCGAAGGTGAGGTGCTTCCCGCCGCCGTCTGGCTCGACGCTGCCGCCGAGCATGCTCGAAACATAGACGACATCCCCCGCTCTCGCGCCGCTGCGGAGGATTGCCCCGCGCGGCCCGGGCCGGGCAAGGACCGTCACGCTGCACACGAGCGGAGCATCGGCCATCGAGATGTCCCCACCGATGAGCGGGCAGTCATACTGCTGAGCAGTGTCACGCATGGCCTCGAAGAGTTCCAGCGCCTGCGACTCCCGCCAAGAGCGCGGCAGGACGACGGCCGCGAGCGCCGCGACCGGCCGGGCCGCCATCGCGGCGATGTCGCTGAGGTTGCGCGTGATCGCTTTGCGGCCGACGAGTCGAAGCGGAGTTGTTTCGAGATCAAAGTGCCGCCCCTGCACGATCTGATCGACGGCCGCAAGAACATCGACCCCGCCCAGGCGCACCATGCCCATGTCATCGCCCGGCGGGATGATGACGCGCGCGCCGAGCGCGGCGTTGTGCTCGTAGACCTTTGACAGGAGGTGGAACTCTCTCACGATGGTCGATTGTAGGAACGGGGCGCGGTGATCTGGTGGAGGCGAAGCGGCGGGCGAAGCGCGGCAGTGCGAATGTCCCGCTCTCGGGGCGGTTTCCGGCTCGTGCGCGTCGCCGACGCGAAGCGCGGCGCGACGACGCGAAGCGCGGTGCGACGACGCGAAGCGCGGCGCGACGACGCGTAAAGGGAAGCGCGCGGCGAAGGCTGGTGATCAGCGAGCGCCGCTTCCTCACGGGCGCGGCTCGTGCGCTTCGCTGGCGCGATGCGCGAGGCCATGCCAATCGACGCTTCTCGCCTCCCCGCGCGATCACTTCACAATGATCGCCCGCGGGGCGATGAGCAGGACGCGCCGATCGCGCAGGAGCATGAGGGCGTTGAGCGCATCGCGCATCGACTCCCATGCCGCCTCGCCGACGAGCGCCCGGACCGCCTCGACCGCCGCGATCGGACCTGCGATGCGCATCGAAGGCGCGGCCAGCATTGGCATCATTGACTCGAGCATCTCGGTCAGGCTGCGCGGACCGGGCCAGGTCATCACGTCGTACTCCCCCTCATCAAGGCCGACTTCCGAGGCAAGGAGACCGATGGTCTCATCGAAGTTACGAATGCCGTCGGCCATGCCGTTGGCGATCGACTGGCGGCCGGTGAAGAGGCGGCCCTCGGCGATCTTGGCGAGATCGATGCGCGAGCCGCGGCCTTGCGCCACGCGCTTCGTGAAGAGGTCGTAGATGTTCTGCATCTCCGCGCGGATCAGGGCGCGATCGGCCTCGCTCCACGGCTCCGTCGAACTCATGAGCGCCGCACGGGGTCCGCGGGCGCGCGGCGTGATGCCGACGTCGATCTTGTCCAGCAGCCCGCCCATGACGATCTTGCCCCCGACCACGCCGATCGAGCCGACGATCGAAGCGGGATCGACGAAGATGCGGTCGGCGCCGACGGCGATGTAATACCCGCCGGAAGCGGCCATCGAACCCACGGAGACGAAGACCGGCTTCTTCTCCGCAACACGCCGCAGCCCCTGCCAGATGATCTCCGAAGCGATGGCTGAGCCGCCCGGCGAATCGATGCGCACCACGACGCCCTTGACGAGATCCTCCTTCTCGATTTCGTAGAGCGCTTCGCGGATGGTCCGGCTGCCGACCGTCGAGCCGCCGAAGAAGCCGGCATCCGCCGACTCGCCATCGACGATCGGGCCGTCAATGTGGACGACGGCGATGGTCGATCGCCTGGGCGTGTGATCCGGCTCGCGCATCAGCATCGCAAAGACTGCGAGGGGATTGGCCATGTCGATTCCGGGCTCCCCGGCATCGGGGCCGAGATCCTGTGTGAAGCGACTCGTGCCCGCGGCGGCGGCGACGTGGTCTTTCAGTTCCACGACATCGATCGCCGCATCGACGAGGCCGAGTTCGATCGCGAGTTGCGAATCGGCAGACCAGCCCCGGTCAAGCACCTGCTTCCACTGCGCTTCGTTGAGGCGGCGGCCCTGGCGCAGGCGCTCGCACATCTGTGCCCAGAGATCGTCGAGGAGGGCGTCGATGTTGGCCGACCACTCGGGGCCGGCGGTGCTCCGCGCCATCTGGTCGGCGGCGCCCTTGTAGTCGCCGATCTGCACCATGTCGGCCTCGAGGCCGACAAGTTTGAGCGTGTCGGCGAGGTACATCTCTTCGCTGTAGAGGCCGGGGAAACTGACCATGCCTCCCGCCTGCATGATGACTTCGTCGGCGCTGGCGCCCAGGAGCAGTTCCATCGGGCCGTAGTTCTCGCTGAAGAGATGAACCCTCTTGCCCGCATCGCGAACCTTGTCCATCGCCGTGCCGAGCGCGAGCACCTGGGAGAGGTCGCCCTGGAAGTCCTTGAGATGGAGAACCAGCGCGGGAACATCCGCCCGCCGCGCCGCGTCTTCGATGGTCGCGGTCATCTGGCGGAGCGTCGGCGCGGCGGCGGGCCCCATCAGCCACGCGAGCGGCTCGGGCCGCTCGGCGATCGGGCCGTCGATCACGATCCAGCCGATGCGCTGGTCCTGCGCCAACGAAAGGGCAGGGAGAAGCGCCAGCGCCAGCAGCGAGGCGGGAAGCGTGAAGAACGAGCGGGGGCGGGTCGGCATTGCAACTCCTTGAATGGCGGATCAGCGGCGGACCGCGTCGAGCGACGAGTCACGGGCCATTGTAGTGGCGCACCGCGACGAGGCTGCGGGGGACGGCCCCGGCGCGCCGCTCAGAACACCTTGCGCAGTTTCGCCGACGGGATGCCCAACTGGTCGCGGTACTTGGCGACGGTGCGGCGGGCAATGTTGATGCCGCGCTCCTTGAGGGCGGCCGCCAGTTTGTCATCGCCGAGCGGCTCGCTGCGGTCTTCCGCCTCGATGATCTCCTTGAGCGTCTGCCTGACGGCGTCCCAACTCATGTCCTCGCCGCCCTCGGTCTCCGTGCCCGCAGAAAAGAAACGCCGCAGCGGCAGCACGCCGCGCGGGGTCTGAATCCACTTCCCGCTCACGGCGCGCGAGATGGTCGCCACGTGTACGCCCAGTTGCTCGGCCACCTGGGACATGGGCAGGGGCTTGAGCGACGCCGGCCCCTGATCGAAAAAGTCCCGCTGATGCGCCACGACGACCCGCACGACGCGCAGCAGCGTGTTGCAGCGCAGGTCGATGGCCTCGATGAGCCAGCGGGCGTTGCGCACGTTGGAATCCACGAACTCCTTCGTCGCCTTGTCCACTTTTTCGTCTTTGAGCATGGAGGCGTAGCGCGGGTTGATGCGCAGGCGCGGCAGGCGGCCGTCGAAGAGCATGACGACGTAGGCGTCCGCCTCTTCGTCGTACTCCACGATCGCATCGGGAATCACCACAGAAGGCGTCTCGCTGACGAGTTGCCGGCCCGGCCTCGGGTCGAGATGCCGCAGCCCCTCCAGCCCCGCCTTGACCTGCTCGATCGACAGACCCGTCGCCTCGGCAATCCTGGGGAGACGGTTCTGCTCGATGTCGGTGAGGTGGTCCATCAGAAGCGTTCGTTCGACGACCAGGTCCACCCCGGGATTCTCCCGCTCGAGGACGTCGATCTGAATGAGCAGGCACTCGCGGAGGTTTCGCGCGCCGATGCCGACGGGCTCGAGCACACCTTGCACCAGGGGCAGCGCCTCGTTGAGCAATTCTTCGGTCACGCCCGGAGGCGCCTGCGCGAGGATTGTCTCCATCTCGGCGCGGATGTAGCCGTCGTCATCGATGAACCCGATGAGGTGCTCGCCCGCGGGCCCGAGGCGCTCATCGACGCCGGCCAGCGACCACTGGCTGAGGAGTTGGGTGTGCAGGCTCTCGCCGCGCGCGGCGGTGTTCGCCATCGCCTGCATCTTGCCGTCGATCTCGCCGTCGGGCCGCCGCACCCGTTGATAGGAGTCGCCGAACTGATCGTCGAGTACGTCGCGGTACTCGCTGGTGAGGCGCGTGAGGCGGTCAAAGCCCTCGCCGGCGTTGGCGCTGTCCGTGTTCAATGCCCGCTCGCCCTCCGTGGCGTCGCGATCATCCTGTCGCTGCGATTCGGCCGTCACGGATTCGTCGAGGGCAGGCTCGACGAGGTCGAGTGCGATGTTGCTCTCGAGTTCCTGCTCGATGCGCTCCTCCAGCGCGGGGCCGGCGAGTTGAAGAATCTCCATGGACTGGATCATCCGTGGAGACATCTTCATCTGCTGGCTGAGGCGAAGATGCTGTGAGGTTTCGAATCGCATGGCGGCTCAGTTCGCGGCGGCACGATCCGCGCGGATCAGGCCCCACCAGCATCGTAGGGCCGGGGCGATGGGCTTGAATCTGCCCGGTACCGCGTCGAGGCTCGATCTTCGAACAGGAAAGGTCAGGAAAAGGTCCCTGGGACCTTTTCCTACTCTACTCCAGCCCCTGACGCCCCAGAATCGCATCCGCAAGCACCGCCTTGCTTGCGTACTCGATCTGCGACCCGCTCGGCAGGCCGCGGGCCAGTCGACTCATCTTCACCCCGCGCGACTTCAACTGGTCCGCAAGATAGAGCACCGTCCCATCTCCTTCGAGATTCGGACTCAGGCCGAAAATCACCTCAGTCACCGCCACGCCGCACGCATTCGCCTTCGCATCGTCGATCCGAGCCAGCATGGCGTGGACGGTGAGATCCTCCGGCTCAATTCCGTCGAGGGGCGCCAGATGCCCCATCAGCACGTGGTAGCCCCCGCGATACATCCCCGTCTGCTCCAGACTGATGAGATCCTTGGGCTGCTCGACGACAAGGATGGTCGAGTGCTCTCGCCCCACATCGGTGCAGATCGGGCAGGGATCGCGGTCGGCGAGGTTGTAGCAGATCGAACAATGCTTGACGTGAGTCTTGACATCCCCGATCGCCTTCGCCAGCCCCATCGCGGTCTCGCGGTCGGACTTGAGGATGTGAAAGGCAAGCCGCTCAGCGCTGCGCCGGCCGATGCCGGGCAGGCGGGCGAACTCCTCGATCAGCCGCACCATCGAGTCAGGGTAGGGGCCGGGGCGGTCCATAGGGCATTCTATTCGCGGTGACTCGGCCTTGGGATTGCTCGACTCAGGAAACGGCCAGGACCGGATTTTCCCCCTCGGAAAAACCGCACCCTTTTTGCGGATTCTCTCGCCTGTGACCCCCGTTCCGCCCGCCTGTCTGTTATAATGTTTCTCGCAATCACCTCGCAGCCCCAAACTGGAGAGAGAACGATGAACAACAACCAACTGCTCCTGACCGCTCGCCCCCTCGCCACCGCGACATTCGCCGCTGCCCTCGCACTGACTGGCGCAGCGACTTGCATGGCTCAGACCAGTGAGTACTTCCTTCACTCCGGCGACCAGGACCGCTTCACCGTCGTGCAGAACGGCGCCATCCTCCGGACCTGGGGACTCGCGTCCGGAACCGATCGCTACCAGTACCCCATGGTCGTGCGCGACACCGTCCGCACCATGGGCGCGGATGTCGGCGACGTCGGTGCCGATTACGACTTCGACGGCAACGACCTCGGCCCGCGCTACACCCATCCCGCCGGCACCTCGCGCTGCTGGGACGGCACCGCCGATGAAGAGCACAACTACTCCATCGACACCGCCGGCGTCGTCTGGCAGTTTGATCTCGACTGGAGCAATCCCGTGCGGATGTTCACCGCCGGCGGCATCGGCGCCCTCGCTTACGATTCCGACAACGACTCCATCTGGGTCGGCACCTTCTCCGGCTCCGACCTCACGCAGTACGACAAGCAGGGCAACATCCTCAGTTCCTTCACCACCGGCCATACGAAGAACATGGCTCTCGCCATCGACCCTGCCGACGGCACGCTCTGGCTCCACGACCGCAATCGCCAGGGCACGCTCGAGCAGTGGTCCCGCAGCGGCCAGTTGCTCGCCACCGTTGTCGTCCCCGACCTCGAAACGCAGAACGCCCTTTCCGGCGAGTTTCGATTCGCTGGCGGTGCCGAGTACACCTGCTCCTTGGACGGCCAGTGCCCGGGCACCGTGCGGGTGGCCTGGAGCAACGCACCCGCCAACACCCAGCAGGGCATCGTCTTCGCGCGCAACACCGGCAACTTCACCATCCCCGGCGGTCCCTGCCAGGGCACGCAACTCGGTCTCGGAACTAATCAACTCCAACTCGTCAACACGATCGGCACCGGCAACGGCTCGGGCGCGGTGAACGGCCAGGCCGGGGCCGGCGCGTGCGGCGGCTATGTTCAACTTGTCGCGATCGGCACTCCGTGTCAGACCAGCAACGTCGTACAGTTGCCGTAGGGGATGAAGCGATCGGACCGCGCGGCACGACGAGACTACTCCCCAAGCAGCCCGCTCAGATCGCCGCCCGGATCGATCGGCAGGCCCATCTCCCGCGCGCGGCGCGACATCTCCTCCGCCGCGATTCGTTGCGCCTTCTCCATCGCGGCGTTCACGGCGCCGACGATCAGGTCTTCGGCCATCTGCCGATCCGCCTCGCTCGCTGAGTCAACCAGCGCCGCAAACATCGCCGGATCGATTTCGAGCGAATGCAGCCGCATGGCCCCCGTCACCGTGGCCTTGACGGCGCCGCCACCCGTCTCGGCGGATGCCCGCACCGTCTTAAGATGCTCTTGCGCCTGCTGAAACTGCTCGCGGATCTGGCCCGCATTGCGAAGCATGCCGGCCAGTTGACCGAGGTTCTTGAATTGATCGAACACGCATTCTCCCATTGCGGCGAGAGTCGGCGCACGCTCAAGTTCGCTTTGGCCGGGGCGCCTTCTCGACACCGACGATACGCGCCTCGAGCAGGTCCATCGCCTTGCGCACGATGGGAATCTGCGCCGCCGCCTCCAACTCCGCCGCCGACGCAGCGGCCTGACTTCGCGGCGACTGCTCCACACGCGCTCCGGCGGCCGTCACGAGTTCAACCTTCGTCGGCCGACCGATGGCGCCGGCAAAGAGCCGCTCCAGCGCGCCGAGACTCGTGCGGGCGAAGGCAAGCATCGAGGCATCGTCAAGCGAGAGCGTGATCGACGGACCGTCGAGGCGCTGATCCCACGACAGATGGTCGATCACTGTTGACAAGCGCGGGTTCTGGTGGGCCTGGTTCTGCACCTGCTCCCAGATGGCCGGAGGATCAGTCTGAACTGATTCGGCGGCGGCCTGGCCCGCCGCATCGGGCAGCGCCGGCGCCGCGCCCGGGAGGCGCGCAGCCGACGCCGCCGCGAGGTCGCTCAATCGCGCGGGCCGCTCACCGCCCGCTGGACTTTTTTTTTGAGGCGCGGCGCCTCCGGCGCCCCCCGCCCTGAGCAGCGCCGCGGCGTCGGCGAACTTCTCGCTCAGCGCCAGCCGCACCACCGCCGCATCGAGCAGCGCCGGCCCCGTGACGCTCTGCTTGATCGATCGCTGCACGTTCTCGAGCAGGGCGATCATGTACACCAGCGCCGGCGCCTCGAATCGCTCTGCCTGCGCTGCCGTCTCCGCCCGCTCATCCTCCGCCAGTTCCAGCAGGTCGCTCTCCACGCCGCAGGCGCACGCAAGCATCAGCAGCCGCAGTCGATCGATCACGACCTCGATGAACTGGTCGGGCGAAACGCCGCGATTGAGCATCTCGTTCATCTGCGCCAGCGCCGCCGCCGGATCCCCGTCCCCCACCGCCGTGATGAACTGATCCACGAGCGCGTGGTCCGGCAGGCCGAGCGTCTGCCCGAGCATCTCTTCCGTAATCGACTTCTCCCCCTCCGAAAGCAGCCGATCGAGCAGACTCAGCGCATCGCGCATCGAACCCCGCCCCAGCCGCGCCACCGCCAGCACCACCCGCTCATCCGCCTTGATCTTCTCGCGCTTAAGCACCTCGCGCAGGTGCTCGGCGATCCGCTTCGTCGGGATCATCCGGAAGTCGAAGCGCTGGCAGCGCGACTGGATCGTCGCCGGAACCTTGTGCGGCTCGGTCGTGCAGAGAATGAACTTGACGTGCGCCGGCGGCTCCTCCATCGTCTTGAGCAGCGCGTTAAACGCCTCGCGCGTCAGCATGTGGACTTCGTCGATGATGTAGATCTTGTAGGGGCAGCGCGTCGGCCGGTAGATGCAGTTGGCGATCAGTTCCCGCGCCTCATCCACGCCCCGGTTCGACGCCCCGTCGATCTCGATCACGTCGATGTCGTTGCCGAGCATGATCGCAGCCGCGATCGCGTCGGCATCACGCAGTTCGGGCGTGACGTTGAGGGCCTTGGCGAAGATGCGCGCCATCGAGGTCTTCCCGACCCCGCGCGTGCCGGTGAAGAGAAAGGCGTGGGCGACGCGGTTGGTCTCGATCGCCCGCCGCAGCGTGCGCGCGATCGTCTCCTGGCCGATGACTTCATCAAAGTCCTGCGAACGGTAACGACGAGCGAGAACGGTGTAGGCCATGGCCCTATTGAAGGGGCGAAAGGTCGAAAGGGCAAAGCGGCCGCGCCGACCGCCTGTCGCCGATGCCCCAGTGGACCTGATTCCGCGCCTCACGCCTCAGGCCTCATGCCCCACGCGCCACGCGTCAATCCCCACGCGCCAAGCCTCTTCACCCCCCAAGCCCCGTTCCGTTTTGACTATTTTCACAATCGGGGTGGGTTTCGGGTTGCAATTGTAGCCGACTTCGGTTATCTTCTCAAGAGCACTCGTGGGATTCAGCGGAGGGCATCGGGACGCGCTCG
>Ga0326597_10009335_pt1 | contig 13159 bp, 13 predicted proteins | sample RVTome_12_FD_203789 | JGI IMG/M metagenome (GOLD analysis project Ga0326597, IMG submission 203789) | Soil microbial communities from uranium-contaminated site in the Upper Colorado River Basin, Wyoming, United States - RVT100D185 | ecosystem: Environmental > Terrestrial > Soil > Contaminated >... | reverse complement strand
CCGCGAGGTCCGGGTCGTATTTGTCCGCGTAGCGGACCATCAGCCGCGCCGACAGGACGACGGCCATCGCCTCCCCCCGGGTCAGCTTGAGCGGCGGCAGGAACGCCTTGTCGGAATCGATCCCCCAAAGGCCGTCCTCGCCCCAGACCGGGAGCCGAAGCTCGTCCTGCAGCGCGGTCAGGTCGCGATAGACCGTCCGCACGGACATCCCGACACGCGTCGCGATGTCGCCGGTGCGGATGCCCTCGGGATGGGCCTGCAGGATCGAGACGAGACGGGTGAGGCGAGCGAGCCGGTCGCGCTTGGCCGCATACCGCCCCCGCTCGTCGTCGATGGTCATGGACCCGGAGCATAGATGACCGAGTCGCGCCCGCGCTCCGTCGCCGTCAGGCGCAGGTCGATCGTGCCGAGGAGCGCATCCGGGACGATGTCGTGCGCCTCGCCGTTGACGCTGCCCGCGACCTGGCCGAGCTGGCCGTCGAGGAAGATCCAGTAATCGAGCTGGCCGCGCCAGCGGCGCAGGTCGGCGGACCCGACCAGCCAGACGGCTTGCGGGAACGCAGCGGCGAAGACGCGGCCATCGACGGCGATCCGGCAGCGACGCGCCCGGGCGCCCTCGATGACCTCCAGGCCGCGATCCTCGGCCGTCGCCCGATAAGCCTGCGTCAGGGCGATCTCGAGAACCTGCAGGTCCACGGTGTCGGCGGCCACCGACGTCGGCGGTGTCGACCGCCAGGCTGTCCCCGGCGCCGTCGTCCAGGCGGCGTCGGCGACCCTGGCCGATCCGTACTGGCCGAGCTGTCGGTTGCTGGCGACGTAGGCGAGCCAGCGGAAGTCGTTTTCCACCCGCCTCCCGGCGAGATCGACCGAGCCGAGCGGACGCAGGTCCACCGCGGCGTTCATGTGCAGGTCGAGGCGCGCGGTCGGACCGGCGGTGAGCGGGCCGTCACACAGCGGCGGCTGGTCGTCACCGCTCGTCGGCCCGAAGCGCGACGCAGCCGCCGGCCTGTCGCGAAGGGCAACGTCGTTGGTCACCGCGATGGCCGCCACCGCCGTCGCGGACAGCGCGGTCAGGAGCAGCGCGATCGAAACGCCGCCGAGCAGGCGGTGGCGACGGAGGGCGCTGCCGCCCTGGACACGGCGGGCGATCCCGAACGCGCTGAACAGGCTGGTGGCCAGCAGGGCGAGCATCCACGGGTAGGCGGCCTCCGCCGACGGGAGGAGGGTCCGTGACCCGTAGGCCAGGAGCTGGGTCACGACCCCCGCGATCGACGGCACGAGGCAGAGCAGGGCGATGACACCCAGCCACACCATGACCGGGAAGGCGGTGTCGCCGCGGGCGACCGGCGGCCAGATGGCGCCCGCGAGCGCGATGGCGATCGGCGTCATCGCCGTCAGGCCGACGATCAGGTCGAACGGACCGCCCGGCCGGTAGGCGAGCAGGACGAGGGCCGCGGCGACCGACCAGCACGCGACGAGCGCGACGGCGATGAGTCTGAGTTCGAACCTGCGGACCCGCACGTTCGTGAGTCTATCGGCAGCCTGTCGAACCGGCCCGCGGGGCGCGTCCGCAAGTACCGGGTGGGGTGGGACCGCCGGGTCATCGCCGCGAGGTGCGGCGGCCCGGAACATGCCAGTACCGCACCGAACCCGAGTGTCCGGGCGGCGACCGAGGGACAGAGGGACACGTGGGACATGGCCGGACAGGCACCGCGCGGGTCACGGGGTCACGGGCGATCATCTCGCCCCGGCTCGTCGTCGCCCCGGGGCGTGGCGGCCTCCGGGCCCGGACGTGGTCTCGCACCCACCATGCCGACGCCGACGGGCAGGTCCGACGGCCCGGCGACGCCGACCCCGGCGACCCGGACGGTCCATCGGCACCTGCTCATGAAGGGCCTGACTCCGGCTGAGGCGTCCAGCCTCACCGCATTCATGTGTGGCCTGCCGACGAGCGACCTGCACTGGACGCTCGCCCAGGTCAACCAGCTTCTCTTCCTCCGCCGGATGCGCCAGCTGGGCCGCTTCGGCGACAACGACGGTCGGTCCAAGCGGCCGCATTGACCGGAATCCTCCCGACCGCGACGGTGCGACCCTCCTCCCGCCGTCACGATCGACCGAAGCGGCGCCGTGCCTCCTCCCGGCGCCGCTTCGGCACGTACGGCGACAGTCACGGGTGTCGCGGGTAGGGCAGCGCAGGGTCTGCCGACCCCGTGGGATCAGCGCCGGTCGGCCGGCCCGCGCGCCGCGTCGACGAAGACGCTGAACAGCCGCTCGAAGGCGACGGGCGTCGAATCCGTCCGTTCCGGGTGGCATTGGACGCCGAGGACGAACCGCCCGTCGGCCGCTTCGAGACCCTCGACGAGGTCCCCGGCCGGGCTGCTCGCCCAGGCGCTGGCGACGAGCCCCGACGCGAGATCGGACGCGCGGATCGCCTGGTGGTGGTAGGAGTTGACCCGCAGCACGCCACCCCCGGCGTTCGTCGGGAAGAGGATGCGGGCAAGGCGCGTGCCGGGCGCGACCCGGACGGGGTGGGTCTTCGCCGGTCCCTTGCCGAAGGCCGGTCCGGCATGGCCGTCGACGTGCTGGAGCAGCGTGCCGCCGGAGAACGCGTTGATCGCCTGGAAGCCGCGGCACAGCCCCAGGACCGGCAGCCCGCGGGCCTGCGCGACCGCCCACGCCTCGGCTTCGAGGATGTCGCGCTCCGGTTCGATCGAGACGGACCCTCGGTCGGCATGGCCGTAGCGGGCCGGGTCGAGGTCGCCGCCGCCGCTGAGCAGGAGGCCATCCATCACCGCGAACGCCTCCGCGCGGGAGCCCGCGTCGGTCGCAGCATCGACGATGATCGCCTCTCCTCCGTGGCGCGTGACGCCCGCCGCGTAGAGCGCGGTCTTGTGGGCCGCGATCAGCGGCTCGGACTGGCGGATGGCGACCGCGACCGTGACGACGATGCGCGGGGGGTTCGGAGCGGGACGGCGCATCGGCACACGATAGCGCCCCGGGTCAGCCGCCCGCCGGCTCCGAGGAGGGCGCGCCGCTGAGCGCCGGCTCGGGGGTCGGCGGACCCGGCGGCAGGTTCTCGGGATCGACCGCGGCGTGCGGGATGAGCCGGAGCGTCCAGCCGACCACGAGGTAGTCCGGCTCGTAGCCCTCCGAATCCGGGTCGAGCGTCGGGTAGGTCACACGGTTCCAGTAGGCGATGCTGCGCGCCGTCGTCCCGTACCGCTTCGCGATCTTTCCCAGACTGTCGCCGGCGACGACCGTATAGATGAAGAAGGTAGGTTGCGGTGTCGGGGTCGGCCGGACGAACGAGGGCGTCGGCGTCGGGCCGGCCGGGGTCGCGATCGGCGTCGGTGTCGCCCGAACCACGCCCCCCGATGGAGTCGCGCGGCCGGCTGGTTCGGGAACGCACGCCGCCACGAACAGCGCGGCGGCGAGGACCCCGAGGCAGGGACGGTGCGTGCGCATCTGGACCATGGTGACGACTCGGTGGCGTGGCGGGTGACGCCCGTCAATCCTCGGTCGAGCTCGCGGAATCGACCGGGGTCGGCGCCTGGAGCGACAGTTCGGCTGCGAGCGCCAGACCCTCCGCCGCCGTCACGATCCGGTCGCGGCCGCCGCGCTTGGCCACGTAGCAGGCGCGGTCGGCGGCCAGCAGGACGTCCGTCGCGGTCGTCCCGTCGAGCGGGAACGTCGCCACCCCGATCGAGGCGCTGACCGTCCCGTCGGTGGCGGCCACGGCCTGCCGCGCCCGCTCGGCGACCTGCAGGGCGCCGGCCGGGTCGGTGTGCGGCAGGAGGAACGTGAACTCGTCGCCGCCATAGCGGAAGACCAGATCGGTTTCTCGGCCGGCGCGGACGAGACCGCCGGCGATCTGTCGCAGCAGGGTGTCCCCGGCCTGGTGACCGAGGTCGTTGTTGACGTTCCGGAAGTCGTCGAGGTCGAGCATGATGAGGCTGAAGGGCGCTCCCTCGCGAACGCTCCGGTCGAGCCACTCCCCGAACGTGCCGTGGTTGAGCAGGCCCGTGAGATCGTCGGTCCGGGCCCGGATCTCCACCGCCTGGAACACCTCGGCGTTCTGGAGTGCGATGGACACCTGGGCGGCGAACAACTGGACGAGCTCGAACTCTTCTGCCGAGAACCTGTTGCCGAGGCCCAGTCGCTCGATCGTCAGGACGCCGATGGCGCCACCCCGGCCGCGCAGCGGGACGACGATGAGGCTCCCGTCGACGGTGCCGATGTCCTCGCGGAAATGGTTGACCCGTGGGTCGACCCGCTCGTCGTCGATGAGGATCGGCTCGTTGTGCTCGACGACCCACGTCGCCACGCCGGTCTCGCCCGGCTCCCAGGGCTCGAGGTAGCGAGCCGCATGGATGCCCCGCGCGGTCAACGGGATGAGCAGTCCCGTGGCCACATCGAACACCTCGATCGCAACGTTGTCCGAGGCGATGAGACGACCGAGGCGCTCCGTGATGCTCTCGAGGACACCACGGGCATCGAGCGTCGTGAGGATCGATTCGGTGACCTGCAGGAGTTCGCGCTGGCCGCGCAGCTGCTGTTCGAGCGCAAGCGTCTGCTCGCGCAGCCGCTCGGTCGTGTCCGCGTTGGCCATCGCCTGCGCCGCGAAGCTGGCGTAGATGACGAGCAGCCGCAGGTCGTCGTCGCCGAACTTGTGGAGACCGAGCTTCGAGAGCACGAGGACCCCGAGCACCTGGTCGTCGAACAGCATCGGCGCGAGCAGCATCGATTCGTCGAGGTCGTCCTCCGTCCCCGGGATCGTGTTCGCCCGAGGGTCGGCCGCCGCGTCACCGAGGTTCTGGGCGATCCGGTTGGCGGCCACCCAGCCGGTGATGCCCTGGCCGAGGGTGACCCGCAACTGGTCCGGGGTCTCGTCGATGTACACGCCGACCTGGCCGACCATCGCGACCGGGATGAGGTCCTGGCCGACGAGCCGGTAGACCCGGGCGTTGTGGTAGTCGATGAGCTGGCGCAGTTCGGTGGCGATCGAGTTGCCGATCTCCGCGACGCTCGACAGCCGGCTCAGGCGGGCGCCCAGCTGCTGGATGGATTGGAGCTGGGCGGCCCACGTCGCCATCCGGTCGTAGTCCTGAGCGGCCCGGATCGCGACGCTTGCCTGGGTCGCCAGCTCGGCCACCGTCTCCAACTCGTCGGCGGTCCACTGGTGCGGGTGATCGTGGTAGACGTTGAGCAAGCCGAGGAACTCGGTCCCGTCGAGGAGTGGCGCCGTGCAGATCGTGTCGAAGCCCTCCTGGACGACGGCGGCACGGGCATCTTCGGCCCGTGGGTCATGGCGGTAGTCCACGGCGAAGAGCGGCCGGCGGGCGGCCACCGCCGCGGCGGACAGCGAGCGCGGTTGGATGCCGCGGATGCTGGCGAGGTATGCCGGCGATAGTCCGCGACTGACCTCGGTGACCGCGTTGCCGCTTTCGTGCTCGAGGGAGACGGCGGCCCGGTCTCCCTCGAAGAGGACCATCGCGTGATCGACCAGGCCGGACAGGATCCGATCGAGGTCGAGCCGGCTGCCGATGTCGCTGGCGACCCGGCGCAGGGCCTCGGCGCGATGGAGCAGGTGGGACGCCTCCTCCGCGCGCTGGGTGCCGCTGACGATGGCAGCGATCCCGTCGGCCGCCACCCGGGCGATCTCGAGGTCACGACCGCCCAGTGACCCTGGGGCCTCGCCGACGACGAGCAGGACCCCCCATGGGTCCCGTGCCCCGGGGATCGCCACGGCGAGTTCCGGGCGGCCGTCGTGCAGCACCGCAAGGGCGGCGTCGGAGTGGTCGTCGCCGAGGAGGACGCCGGGTATCGGCGCCCGCCCGGATCGGCCTCGTCCGGCCGCCAGCTCGAGCGTCCTGCCCATGATCCCGAGCGATCTCGGCAGGTCGACGAAGCGGACCGGCCGGGCCGCGTCGGCAAGCGCCTGAGCCCGAGGCGTCAGGCGATCGCGTCGGGCCTCCCAGACGACGACGAGGTGATGGCCGTAGGCGTCCCGGATCGCCTGCGCGGCGGCCAGCAGCGCGTCGTCCCGGTCGTCGGTCGCATTGACCAGCCGCGAGATCGTCGACGCGACGGCGAGGTCGAGATGATGACGCTCCGCATCGAGAGGATCCGCGGGCGAGAGCGCAAGCTCGCCGCGTCGAGCGGGCGCGAACCGTGCGACGGCGCTCGGGTCGATGCTGCGACGGCCGCCCCACGATCCGGTCGGCACGGTCGGGACGCCGTCGGGAGCGCCGGTCTCGGCCGCTGCCAGGAAGCGCTGCAGGTCACCCAGCCGGTAGCGTCGATCGCCACGGGTGTTGATCCGGTAGTAGCGCAGGCGGCCCGCGTCGCTCCAGGCCCTGATCGTGTTGGGGTGCACCCCGAGCAGCCTGGCGGCCTTGGTGACCGACAGGGTCGCATCGGTAGGTCGGGAAGGAAGGGTGATCGTCACGGCTCAATGAGGAAATGTGAACTCGACATCCGGAGACTACCAAGTTCACAGTTCCTGCCAATAGGTGAATGGTCCCACCCGTCAGGGGCCGCGTCGGCCGGTCAACCGCACGTAGGCGAGTGTCGCCACGACCGAGCCGACGCCGATGAGGACGACCGCCACCAGGGCGAGCGCGGGATCGCCCACGAGACCGGGCCCCTGCCCGGAGCTGCGCGGGTCCCCGCCGGGGGCGCCTGGGCTGGGCGAGGCGGCCAGCGTCGCCATCGCCGTGACCAGCCAGACGACGATCGTCGCGGCCGCGACGGTCGCGCGCGGTCGGCTCACGAGAGCGCCCCGATGACAGCGAGGACGAGCCCGACCAGGATCAGCACGAACCCGCCCACGAGGCAGGCGGCGGCCACCAGCGGACGACGCCTTGCACCCTCGGTCAGGATCCGCATCGCCTCCGCAGGCTCGAGCGTCGTCAGCACGAGCGGGCGGCCGAGCCCCGCCGACAGTCGCGGCGTCCCCGTCTCGTCAAGGCCTGGAACGCCGACCACGATGGCATGTTCGACCGAGGAGATCTGCTCGATGCGCAGGCGGACGGGGGTCTCCGGCGGCGTGCCCGGTGGCACCCGGTCGGCCACGTCGGCCGCCGTCCCGACCGATTCGCGTGGCACCACGACGAGCCCCACGTCGAGCGCCGCATCGTCGATGTCGATCCCGTCGAGGCCGTCGCGGACCACGAACGGGACGCGCTCCCGGCCATCCTCGAACGAGGTCCAGTCCTCATCGCGTCGCAGTTGCAGGCGGGTCCGCCGGAAGACGAGCGGGCGATGGGCGTCGTCCTCGAACTCGTCCTCAGCGTCGATCCGCCCACGCACGCGGACGTAGCGAGACGAGCCATGGGCCAGCCTTCGGGCTTCCGCGACCGTGACCTCGGGGGTCGCTGCCAGGAGTCGTCCGACCCGGTATCTCGGGCCGTAGGTCCGGAGGACCAGGACACCCGCTGCGAGGGCGACGAAACCGGCGATGAGCGGGATGAGGGGCGGCACGGCGGCGATGATACGCGCCGGACACGAAAGGGCCCGAAGGAACCTCCACGACACATGGGCCTTGAGGCGATCTCAGCCGTTAGTGACGCTCGGCCTCTCCGGGCTGAGCAGAACGGTACGGCTCGCGCTCCAGCAGGTCAATGCGTGTCTTCCACCAGTTCACGACGGATCGGCGCGGTTATCCACCGTCCGTCCACATCGCACGTCCTCAGGTGGTCGAGCGCCCCGTGGACGGGTCGAGCGCACTGACCTGGCCATCGAACCCGGTCAGGACCAGCCGCCCGCCGAGCAGGTCCGCCGCGGTCACCACGTCCGAGTGCGCGACGCGCCAGCCGACCGTCCCGTCGGGCTCGAGGGCGAACGTCTCGATCTCGGACTGGACGATGACGTGGGCGAGGCGCGGCGAGCCGAGCAGCGCGATGAGCGGCGTCGCCGAGCGATGATCCCAGCGCGGATGGCCCGTGTCGGTCTCGAGTCCGTACGTGTGGAACCCGTAGGCGACCACCAGCAGCCCGGCCGTGTCCCAATGGAGCGCCCGTGGCTCATCGTGGATGAGCGACGCGAAGCGCGTGGTCCAGGCCCCGCGGGGACCCTCGAGACGCAGCTCGGCGCGACACAGGGCGTCGGGGTCCGATGCCACGCGCGGGCCCAGGTCGATCAACTCACCGCCGGTCTCCGACAGGGCGAAGACGGCGGCTGCCGAGCCACTCCCTCCCCACCGCCAGCGGGCGCGCAGCCCACCGGGATAGGCGATCGTCGCATTGAGTGGCTCGAGGCTCACGCGCGGCGAGACGGCCGGGTCAGGCGCCGGCATTCTGGGGTGTGGTCGGTCCCCCGACCGTATACCCGCCAGCGCCGCCCGGGGTACCGGCCGCGCCGCCCGCTTCCGCCTCGAGGTCCGCCGCGGTGCGCTCTTCGGCGATGGGGGAGACCGTCGCGTTGGACAGGATGCGCAGGGTCCCGGGCGGGACCGGGAACACGGTGGTCGACAGGCCGGCCGCCGCCCAGACGACCGGGTAGCGGCCGAGATCGGGGTCCATGATCACCCGGATCGGCCGGGTGTGACCGATCGGCGGGATCCCGCCGATCGAGAAGCCGGTCAGGTCGCGCGCCTCTCGGGCGGATGCCCGCCGGATATCTGCCGCCCCGCTGACGGCGGCAAGGCGCGCGACGTCGACCCGGTTGTGGCCGGCCACCAGGCAAAGCAGCGGCTCGGGGTCGTCCGGGTCCGGGATCACGAAGACCAGCGATTTGACGATCTGTCCGAGATCCGCGCCGAGCGCAGCCGCCGCCTCGGCCGCGGTGTGGGTCGACTCGTCGAAGACGGTCACCTCGAGGGTGACGCCCTTGCGCGCCGCGGCATCGAGCACGCGCTGGATCGCGGGATGGATCGGGGCGTCGGGCACGGGCCGGAGTCTAGCATCGGGCCGCCAAGGTCGGATCGGGCGCGGTAGCATCGGCGGGTGGACGCCCTCATCCTTGCCGACGGTGACGGCCCGACGCGGGGAGAGCTCGACGCGGCCTGGCCAGGCTGGGACGCCGCGATCGGCCTGGTCGTCGCGGCGGACGGCGGAGCGCGGCTGGCCGAGCGTCTCGGCGTCACCATCGACCTGTGGGTCGGCGACGGCGATTCGCTCGGCGAAGACGGACTCGCCGCGCTCATCGCGGCCGGCGTCCCGATCGAACGGACGCGGCAGGACAAGGACGAATCGGACACCGAGCTCGCGATCGACGCCGCACTCAGGCTCGGTGCGGACGATGTCGTCATCGTCGGCGCGCTCGGCGGTCCGCGGATCGACCATGCCCTCGCGAACGTCGGCCTCCTGGCGATGCCGGCGCTGGATGCCCGAACGGCGGTCATCCTCGACGGACGGTCTCGGGTCTCGCTGGTCCGTGCCCCGGGACCCGACGGCGCCGCCGTCACGCGGGCGCTCCCCGGGCGCACGGGCGACCTCGTCTCGCTCCTGCCGCTGGGCCCGGGCGTCGAAGGTGTCACGACAGGCGGCCTGGCGTACCCGCTGGCCGATGAGCCGCTGCCTCCCGGGCGCGCTCGTGGTCTTTCGAACGTCCGCACCTCGCACGACGCGGCGGTCGTCGTGCGCCGCGGCCTCCTGCTCATCGTGGAGTCGCCTGCTACGCTCTGACGCGATGGACATGCCTGCAGTCGGCGACCTCGCGCCCGAGGTCGCCCTGCCCGACGACTCGGGGACCATCCACCGCCTCGCCGACCAGACCGGCCGCTGGACGATCCTCTACTTCTACCCCAAGGACGACACCCCCGGCTGCACCGTCGAGGCGTGTGAGTTCCGCGATGAGATCGAGACGATCCGCGAACGAACCGCCGACGTGTGGGGGATCAGCCCCCAGGGGGCAGCCTCCAAACGAGCGTTCCGCGAGAAGTTCGAGCTGCCGTTCACGCTCCTCGCCGACGAGGGCCACGCCGTCGCCGAGGCGTACGGCTCGTGGGTCGAGAAACAGAACTACGGCCGGACGTACTGGGGCACGGCTCGGACGACGTTCCTCGTCGGGCCCGACGGACGCATCGCGCGGGTCTGGCCGAAGGTCAAGCCGGAGGGTCACGCCGCGGATGTCCTGGCAGCCCTCGACGAGTTGCAGGCAGCGCGCGACTCGTGACCCGGTGGCCGCGCCAGGAGGCTTCGCTCGTGGGGGGAGACGAGCGAAGCCTCGGGCCGAAATGTACTGCCGGGCCTGACCCATGGCAAGGCTCCATCTGGGTCCGGAACGGTCTGGCGGGATCCCCGTGACCGAGCCCGTGATGGACGCCGACCACGCCTGGCGAGCGGCCCGCTTCATGGTCATCGCGGCGCATCCCGATGACGCGGAATTCGGGCCGGCCGGGACCGCCGCGCGCTGGATCGACGAAGGGTCGGCCGGCTGGCTCGTGTGCTGCACGAGCGGCGACCAGGGTGGCGAGGATCCCGACGCCGACGCTCTCATCCTCGCCACCCTGCGCGAGTCCGAGCAGCGCACGGCGGCGGCGATCATCGGCTATGCCGGCGTGACGTTCCTCCACGGGCCGGACGGCGGGCTCGCCAACGACCTCGCCCTCCGCGAGCAGCTCGTCCGCGAGATACGGACATTCCAGCCCGATGCGGTCTTCGCGACCGATCCCGACACGATCTTCTACAAGGGCGGGGGCATCAACCACACCGACCATCGAGCGGCGGGGATCGCGGCGGTCGACGCCGTCTACCCGGCCGCGCGCAACCCGATGGCGTTCCCGTGGCTTGCTCGATCCGGGCTGGCACCCCACCGGGTCCGGCGCATCTACTTGTTCTGGTCGGAGAAGAGCGATACCTGGATCGACGTCTCCGCCACGATCGAGCGAAAGATCGAGGCCCTGCTGGCGCACGCGAGCCAGATCCGCGACGCCGATGCCCTGGCCGGGCGGATCCGCTCCTGGGCGGCCGAGGAGGGCGCGCCGATCGGCATGGCCGCGGCTGAAGGGCTTCGGCTCGTGGTCATCGATGACGACGAGGACGAGGGCCCCGGCTGAGCGCCTGTCAGGCCTCCTCGAGGAGGAGCTGGCGGATCCGGCCCCAGTGGTTCCAGACCTCTGCGAGGCCGTCGGCGCGCCGACCGAGCATCGTCACCATCTCCGCCAGGGTGAGATCCCCGGCGACCCCGGCGAGGTACTCGTCGGCGGCCACCGTCACGTCGCGGAACAGGATCGAGGTGGCCGCCTCGTTGGGCCAGTGGCGGACGCGCATCGGGTCGAGGCCCGCGTAGCCGAGGGCGAGCGACAGGTCGCGCTGCGACGGATAGCGTCCATCGGTCCATCCACCGAGGCCATCGAAGCGGAAGCCGAGCGAGGACAGGGCCTGCGTGATGTCCCGGTTCTGCGCCCGGGTGAACGATCCCCAGAACGTGTGATCGTCGGGAAACTCCAGGTACGCCGCCTCGATCGCGTCCGCGACGATCGCCTCGACAAGCCCGGTCAGCTGGAGTTGCCAGCGCCGCCGTCCGTCGGGATCATCGCCCGCCAGGCTGGCCACGACGGTCGTCATCGCCACGCGATCGCCATGCAGCATCCGGAAGATCCGCGGGGTGCCACCGGCTTCCAGGGCGAGCCCCAGCGTCTCGTCCTCCTCGAGCCCGGGCATGGAGGAAGCCGTCGACTCCGGCGGGACGAGGAAGGCGGGCGAGGAGATGGCCCGCTCGTCGCACTCGGCGACGGCCACGCGTGCCGCCAGGCAGGCCGCGTCCGCGTTGTCCGCACCGATGCGCGCGGCGTCGGCCTCGAGACTCAGTCGTTCGAGGGTCGCTCCGACCTCGATGGCCGTCGCGTGCTCGCGCGTGGCCGCCGAGGCCGCGTCACGGGCCTCGGTGTTGATCCGGTTGATCTCGGTCAGCCAGTCGCGCGCAGCCGCCTCGAGCGCATCGGGGGTCGCAGCCGCGCTGACCGCCGCCCGGAAGCCGCCCTGGGCCGCCTCCTTCGCCGCGTGGATGGCGCGCGGGTCGGCCCGCGCCGCCGCATCGAGCGCCGCGGCATCGTGCGCGTCGTAGGAACGCTGCGCCACGCGCAGGGCATCGGCCGCGGCTTCGGCCTGGGCCCTGGCCCGAGTGGCCAGCTCGCAGCGCTCCTCGGCCAGCCGACGTTCCTCGGCGCAGCGCTCCGTGGCCGCCGGGGCAGGGGCTTCGCTCGCGGCTCCGGGCGGGTCGAGCAGCGCGACGGCGGTCGATGCCCCGACCGCCGACGGGGCCGTATCGGGCGCCGTCGCCATCGGCCTCGCGCTCAGACTCCCGACGCCCGTGACGGCGTCATGGGCGCTGGCCAGCGCAGCGAGCCGGAGCGCCGCGAACACCGGATCGTCACCGGACGAGATCGGGATGCCGACCAGCACGCCTTGCGGCCCGCTGCCGCGCGCGGGCGGAAGGCCGGTGAGCGGGAGTGCCGGCTCCATGATCCGGCCGGGCATGAGGACGTCCCGTGCGGGGGTGATCGGGATCGCGCCGGCCATCGACATACCTCCAGGGGCCGCCGTTGCCGCGGCCGCAGCGAACCGAACGGTCGTTCGACGATCCGACACACCAGCCGGCATCGCACCACTCGCCCAACGGCGATCCGCCGGGCCGCCGCGCGCGGGTTCCGGTCGGGCCGAGGTGAACGCGTCCTCGGCCAGGGTGGTGGATCGCCGGGGGATCGCATCGAGCGCCAGGGTCACTCGCACCTCGCGTGGGGCGGGCGGTCGAGCACGAGCGATCTCGATGAGCGCGGCGCCGCTGACGACGCCGAGGATGAGTCCCAGGGCCAGGAAGCTGAACTCGCTCGCCGTCACCCTGCCTGCATCCCGAGGCTTGTGCTCCTTCGCGTTCGCGACATCATCGCCGGGCCAGCGTAGCTGCGAGTCCGGACCGCGTCAACCCGGCGGGACCGTGCGGCGGGGTCGCATGCCTCCCCCAAGTGTTGTCCCACAGTCAACGATTCCGCCGGCAGCCTGGACCGGTGCCGCCTGCCTCCCCCGGTGTTGTCCCCCGGACCGGTCAACGATTCCGCCGGCAAGCCCGGGTCGGGTGTCCGGAAGCGGCGCGATTGGTGACCCGGGGTCACCACCGGGACGCCCGGACGACGGACCCAGGCCGTTCCGGTCCGAATCGTTGTCGCGGGGTCACCGCCCCGCCACGCGACAAGCGGGCGCAGGCCTTTCCGGTCAGT
>Ga0326597_10009334_pt1 | contig 13160 bp, 11 predicted proteins | sample RVTome_12_FD_203789 | JGI IMG/M metagenome (GOLD analysis project Ga0326597, IMG submission 203789) | Soil microbial communities from uranium-contaminated site in the Upper Colorado River Basin, Wyoming, United States - RVT100D185 | ecosystem: Environmental > Terrestrial > Soil > Contaminated >... | reverse complement strand
GGTTCATAAATTCACGGTCGACGGCAAGCTGCTGGCCTCGTGGGGCGAGCCCGGCACCGACCCCGGCCAGTTCAACATCGCGCACAACATCTGCTGCGACCCCGACGGCTGGGTCTATGTCGCCGACCGCGAGAACCATCGCGTGCAGATCTTCGACGGCAACGGCAGGTGGGAGACGCAGTGGAACTACCTGCACCGGCCGAACGGCATGTGCCTGGCTCGTGGCCCCAACCCGCTCTGCTATATCGGCGAAGGCGGACCGCAAGGCGAGATCAACCGCGAGTGGCCGAATATCGGCCCGCGCGTCAGCATCCATACGACGAAGGGGCACGAGGTCTTGGCCCGGCTCGGCAAGCCGCTCGCCGGCATCGCGCCGGGGCAATTCACCTCGCCGCACGGCATCGCGGTCGATTCGCGCGGCAACATCTATGTCGGCGAGCTGTCCGGCCGCTCGTGGGAGCGCTTTGCAACGGGCCCGGTCCCGAAGAAGCGCCGCGTCATCCACCGGCTCGAGAAGGTCGCGGCGTAGCCACGAAGCCCCCACCCAACCCTCCCCCGCAAGCGGGGGAGGGAACGCATCGCAAAGCCGCTGTCGGGTTGGCGGCTCATCGAAGCTGGGGAGCGGCTGGAAGAGGCATTTGAATCGTCTGAATCAGAACGCCAAAGGCATTGCCGGGCGCAATGCCCAAGGCTACATCCACAACCAGCCGGACCAGGCCGAAGTTCTCGGCTTGCGGAGATTGCGCCGATTCGCTTCGCAATGACGGATACTGGTTGTCATTGCGGGGAGCGGAGCCGCGGCAATCTCGCGCGGCCGGAAATCGACCGGGAGAGCCGCCGAATGGATGCCGCGATCGCGATACCGCAGACCGGCGAATTTCGCGGCCGGGTTTACGACAGCATCCTCGGCACGATCGGCGCCACGCCGCTCGTACGGCTGCGCCGGTTGGCGGCCGAGGCCGGCGTCACGGCCGACCTCCTCGGCAAATGCGAGTTCTTCAACCCGCTTTCTTCGGTCAAGGACCGCATCGGGCTGGCGATGGTCGAGGCCGCCGAAGAGGCCGGCCGCATCAAGCCGGGCACGGTGCTGGTCGAGCCGACCTCGGGCAATACCGGCATCGCGCTGGCCTTCGTCTGCGCCGCCAAGGGCTATCGCCTGATCCTGACGATGCCCGACAGCATGTCGATGGAACGGCGCAAGATGCTGCTGCTGCTCGGCGCCGAGCTCGAGCTGACCCCGGCGGCCCGGGGCATGCGCGGCGCCATCGCGCGCGCCGAGGAGATCGTCCGCAGCCTGCCCGACGCCTTCATGCCGCAGCAGTTCCAGAACCCCGCCAACCCCGAGATCCACCGCCGCACGACCGCCGAGGAGATCTGGAAGGACACGGCGGGTGCGGTTGACGTTGTCGTCAGCGCCGTCGGCACCGGCGGCACACTGACCGGGGCCGGCGTCCTGAAGCCGCGCAAACCCGGCTTGCGGATCGTCGCGGTCGAGCCGGAGGACAGCGCCGTTCTGTCGGGCGGGCCGCCCGGCCCGAACAAGATCCAGGGCATCGGCGCCGGCTTCATTCCCGAGATCCTCGACACCTCGCTGATCGACGAGATCCTGTGCGTCAGCCACGAGACGGCGTTGCGCGTCGCGCGGCAGGCCGCCCGGCTAGACGGGCTGGCCATCGGCACCTCCGCCGGAGCCGCGCTGGCGGCGGCGCTCGAAATCGGCGCGCGGCCCGACATGGCCGGCAAGACGATCGTCGCGGTTCTGCCGGACCACGCCGAGCGCTATCTGTCGACGGCGCTGTTCGACGGACTGTGATTTTTTCTAGCCGACTGGCGGTACTCGGATGGAACTGAGCGAACAGCAATTCCGGCGTTATGCCCGCCACCTGATCCTCGACGAAGTCGGCGAGGAGGGGCAGGAGAGGCTGCTCGCCTCGCGCGTGCTGGTGGTCGGCGCCGGCGGGCTCGGCTCGCCGATGCTGCTGTACCTGGCCGCCGCCGGGGTCGGCACGATCGGCGTCATCGACAACGACCGGGTCGACCTGACCAATCTGCAGCGCCAGATCGTGCATGCGACCGATCGAATCGGCGAACTCAAGGTCGACAGCGCCCGCGCGACGCTGGCCGCGATGAATGACGATGTGCGCGTCGAGACCCACGCCGTGCGGCTCGGCCCCGACAACGCGGCCGGCGTGATCGCCGGGTATGATGTGGTCGCCGACGGCAGCGACAATTTCGCGACCCGCTATCTGTTGACCGACCAGTGCTTCCGGCTGCGGAAGCCGCTCGTCGCCGCCGCGCTGTCGCCGTTCGAGGGCCAGCTGTCGACGTTCCGGCCCTATCTCGGGGCGGGCCATCCCTGCTACCGCTGCGTGTTTCGCGAGCCGCCGCCGCCCGACATGGTGCCGCGCTGCGAGGAGGCGGGCATTCTCGGCGCCGTGGCCGGCGTCATGGGCACATTGCAGGCGGTCGAAGTGCTCAAGGAGCTGCTCGGCCTCGGCGACAGTCTCGACGGCACCCTCCTGATCTACGAGGCGTTGCGCGCCCGATTCCATCGCATCCGAATTGGCAAGGATCCGGAATGCCCGACCTGCGGGGCGGCGGCCGGCGTCGCGGCCGGCTAGCTATAGGGGAGCCGCAAATTTTCCAGAAGGCCCGTCTCGCGACCGCAGCCGCTTTGTCGATCGGGGCGTCGATCGGGGCCATGGCGCCGCGGTTCGCGGCCTGGCGCCGCCTGATGCGGAGGCTCACCCCCCTGCCTTCGCCCGTTCGCGCAGCACGAATTTCTGGATCTTGCCGGTCGAGGTTTTCGGCAGCGGGCCGAAGATGACATGCCGCGGCGCCTTGAAATGCGCCAGGCGCTCGCGACAGAACGCGATGATGTCGGCGGCTTCGGCGCTGGCGCCGTCCTTCAAGGTCACGAAGGCGCACGGCGTCTCGCCCCAGTCCGGGTCGGGGCGCGCCACGACGGCGGCTTCGAGCACCGCGGGGTGGCGGTAGAGCACGTCCTCGACCTCGATCGTCGAGATGTTCTCGCCGCCCGAGATGATGATGTCCTTCGAGCGGTCCTTGATCTGGACATAGGAGTCGGGATGGGCGACCGCGAGATCGCCGGTGTGGAACCAGCCGCCGGCGAAGGCCTCCTCGGTCGCCTTCGGGTTCTTGAGGTATCCCTTCATGACGATGTTGCCGCGCATGAAGATCTCGCCCATCGTCTCGCCGTCCCGCGGCGCCGGGGCCAGCGTCTCGGGGTCGGCGACCATCAGCCCTTCCAAAACCGGATAGCGCACCCCCTGTCGCGCCTTGCGCCGGGACCGCTCGTCGGCCGGGAGCGCGTCCCATTCGTCGTGCCAGGCGCATACCACGGCCGGGCCGTAGACCTCGGTCAGGCCGTAGACATGCGTGATGCGGAACCCGAGGCTCTCCATGCCGCCGATCACCGCCGCCGGCGGCGCCGCGCCCGCCGTCATCATCTCAACCCGCCGCGGCAGCCTCTCGTCGCGTGCGTTGAGCAGCATGTTCATGACGACCGGCGCGCCGCACAGATGCGTGACGCCGTGCCGCTCGATCGCGTCGAAGACCGCGCCGGCCTCGACCCGTCTCAGGCACACATGCGTGCCGGCGAGCGCGGTCACGGTCCACGGGAAGCACCAGCCGTTGCAGTGGAACATCGGCAGGGTCCACAGATAGACCGGGTGCTGGCGCATGCCCCACGCGAGGATGTTGCCGAGCGCGTTCAGATAGGCGCCGCGATGATGGTAGACGACCCCCTTCGGGTTGCCGGTCGTGCCCGAGGTGTAGTTGAGCGCGATCGCGTCCCATTCATCGCCGGGGGTCAGCTCTGCGAAATCCGGGTCGCCGGCGGCGAGGAAGGCTTCGTAATCGAGCGCGCCGAGCCGCTCGCCACCGGGGCCCATCGGATCGGTTATGTCGATCACGAGCGGCTTGTCGTCGAGCAGGGCCAGGGCGCGGCCGATGACCGGGGAAAATTCGGTGTCGGTGAGCAGCACCCGGGCGCCGCCGTGCTGCAGGATGAAGGCGATCGTCTCGGCATCGAGGCGGATGTTCAGCGCGTTCAGCACCGCGCCGGCCATCGGCACGCCGAAATGCGCATCGAGGGCTTCCGGCACATTGGGGGCCATCAGCGCCACGGTGTCGCCGCGCCCGACCCCGTGCGCCATCAGCGCGCTCGCAAGGCGCCGGCAGCGCTCCAGGCTCTGACGCCACGTGTAGCGGTGCTCGCCGTGGACCACCGAAATTCGCTGCGGATAGACCGAAGCCGAGCGCCGCAGAAACCCGATCGGCGACAGCGGCACGTAATTGGCCGGGTTCTTGTCGAGGCCGGTCTCGAAGGGATTGCCGCCCGCTTCGCTCATCTGGCCCACGCCCTCAGGAGCGCGATTGCGGGAAGCGGGCGGTGCCGGCGGGCAATCCCAGCCAGCGATGCATCGACTCTTCCCAACCGGACGAGGCCGGCGCCGGGAAATCGGGGTCGGCGAAGCACCCGACCGCGATCCCGCAGGTCGCCGGGTTGCGGTCCCCTTCCCAGAAGACGCTGGTGCCGCAGTTCGGACAGAAGTGAAAGCGGATCTCGAACCCGCTATCGGCCATACGGCCATAGATTTTGTGGTCGCCCGCGATGCGCACTTGGTCCTTCTGCCAGCTGCTGCCGTTATGGATCACCGCGCCGGTGCGGCGCTGGCAGGCCTTGCAGTGGCAGACATAGACGCGCTCCGGCTCGCCCGAGGCGATCGCGCGCAATTGGCCGCAATGGCATTCCGCCACTCTCTCCATCAAACCCTCCCAGTGAGACACCCCTTTGCTCCGCGCCACTTTCTGCCAAGGACACCGGGGCTGTCGAGCGGCGCGGCGCACAGCTCGACCGGGCCGGGAAAGAGGTTCAACGCTCCGCGGTGCGCAGACCGTTCGGCCCGCCCGTTACCTTGATCTCGCCGGTTACGGTCAGGTTCTTGCCGTCGAAGCTCAGGACCGAAAGCGAGTTCTCGACCATGTTCTGGGCGAGCAGGGTCTTGCCGTCGCGGCTCCAGGCGACCCCCTGGTTCCACTTGCCGATTTTCGCCTCGGCCACCTTCGTGAGGTTGGTGCCGTCGGCGCGGAACACCACCACGATGCCGTTGGCATTATGGAACGGATGGGTCGGCGCCCGGTTCGAGCCGTGCTGCGCGGTCACCGCGACGTGGTTGCCGTCGTCCGAGAACGCCAGACCTTCGACGATCTGGCCGACATCGATCGTGTGGACGATGCGCGGCGCTTTGCCTTTGAGGTCGATGACGTTGATCGTGTCGATGTCGCCGGTGTTGCCGCCCTGGTTGCCGACGACCGCGATGTCGCCCTTCGGGCTGACCTGGACGGGATAGGGGCGAAACCCGCCGGTCAGGAGGCGCTTGGTGTCCTCGACCTTGGCGCCGTCGATCGTGAGAACCGAGATCTTGTGATCGCCGTCGCGCGTCACCAGCGCCATCTTGCCGTCGGGTGAAAACGCAACGCCGCTTGGCCCGGCTTTCGGATTGCCGAAATCGATCTTCCCGGCCGGGGTAAGCTGCCGCCCGGCGATCGTGAAGATCGAGACCGTCCCCTCGCCGCGATTGGCCACCAGGGCCAGCGTGCCGGCGCGATTGATCGAAACGCCGGCCGGCGCGAGGCCGGTCTCGAGCGTGGCGATCACGGCCGGCGGCTTTGCCTTGAGGTCGATCACCGAGAGCCGGTTGTCGGGCACGAGCTTTTTCGCATCCGCCGGGTTGGGTTTCAAATTGGAGCTGACCAGCGCGATCGACTCATCGGGCGACACGGCGACGTTTTGCGGCGGACCGGCGACGCTGGAAGACGCCTTGACCTCGCCGACCACCTTCGGCGGCGAAACCCCGAGATCGATCAAGGTTACCGTGTCGTCGGCGGGCGTCTCGGGCACCCGGTTGACGCCGTCGACGAGCACGGCATGCCCGTCATTGGCGGAAACCGCGAGCTGCGCCGTCGCGGAGAACGGAACCAAGGCCACGACAGCGAGCGCGACGGCCAGTGTGACCGCCAGGGTTCTCATAGAGGAATTGCGGACGCCCATAGGATCCTCCCATGCCCGAATTTTTGCGTCGGCGACGCCGCTGAGCCCGCGATTGCGCGGATTTGGCGCTATCTCTACCACATGACCTGACGCAGCGTCGATGGCGTGGGACCCGCCCGCGGCTGTCGTCGGCCCGCCGTGCATCGCGTCGCGCTAGCCGCGCTCCGGGCAGTCGAGAGTTGCTTGGGGGACTGTCTCTGCCTAACTTGGCACATCGTGCGGCCGTCTCGGGCGAGGCGCGGCGCTTCGGCAACAGCGGTACGGGCACGACGTCGCCATTGCCCGAACAGACGAGGGAACATGCAATGAGCAGCACCGGTTTCGCCTACCCCGGTCTCTTCGGCAAACAGGTGCCGCCGCCGGCGCCGCGCTGGGCCGGCAACGCCAAGTACAATTTCATCGGCGGCCACAACGACCGCAGCCTGGTGCCAATCGAAGGACTGATCGCGGCGACAGAAGCGGTGCTGCGCCGCGAGGGCGCCGACCTCGCGCTCTACAGCATGGCGCAAGGGCCGCAGGGCTTTCGCGGGCTGCGCCAGTTCGTCGCCGACAAGCTCACCGGCTGGCGCGGCATCCGGGCCACGGCCGACGACGTGCTGATCACGTCGGGCTCGGGCCAGGCGATCGATCTGATCAACCAGGTGTTGCTCGAACCGGGCGACACGGTGATCCTCGAAGAGTTCACCTATGGCGGGTACCTGACGAAATTGCGCCGGATCGGCGTAAACATCGTCGGCGCGCCGCTCGACGAGGACGGCATCCGGGTCGATGCGCTGGCCGAGATCCTCGCCGATTTGAAGCGCAAGGGAACCACCCCGAAATACATCTGCACGGTGCCGACGATCCAGAACCCGACCGGCAGCATCATGCCGCTCGCGCAGCGGCACGAGTTCCTGGCGCTGGCCGCCGAGTACGGCGTGCCGATTTTCGAGGACGAGTGCTACGCCGACCTGACCTGGGGCGGCATGGAGGCGCCGCCGGCGCTCTATTCGCTCGACCCGAGCCGGGTCATCCATATCGGCTCGTTCTCGAAGACGCTGGCGCCGGCCCTGCGGCTCGGCTACGTCGTCGCCGATTGGGAGTTCATGAGCCGCATGGTCGCGATCAAGACCGCGACGGACAGCGGCACCGGCGCGCTCGAACAGATGGTCGTCGCCGAATATTTCTCGAAGCATTTCGAGGAGCATGTCGGCGAGCTGAGCGCGGCCTTGAAGGACAAGCTCGATACGATGGTCGAGGCGGTCGAGCGCGAGTTCGGCACCGCGGTTGAGCCGTGGGTTCCGAAAGGCGGCATCTTTCTGTGGATGAAGCTGCCCGATCAGGTCGATGTCCGGAAGCTTGTGCAGCCGGCGCTCGATGCCGGGATCGCGTTCAACCCGGGCCCGGAATGGGCGGTCGACGGCGAGGCGGCGAAGTCGCGGCTGCGGCTGTGCTTCGGGCTGACGACCAAACAGGAGATCCGCGATGGGGTCGCCGGCTTCGCGCGGGTCTGCTACGAGCAGACCGGTATCCCCGAGCAGAGCGGTAATATCCGGCACCGGTCGGGTCGCTGAGGGAGGCAGGTCGCCAATAAAATCGCATTCCCGGCGCAAGCCGGGATCCATTTCTCAGCCGTCCCCCAAGCCGACAAGTGGGTCCCGGCTTGCGCCGGGAATGCGGTTTAAATGAACGAGCATCGGAGGTAGGGATGACTTACCGGGCGGAGGCGCAGACGCGGATCGACGCGGTGCTGCGCCGCGCGGTCGAAGCGCGCGAGGTGCCGGGGGTCGTCGCCATGGCGTCCGACGACGCGGGGCCGACCTACGAGGGCGCGTTCGGCCTTCGCGATAGCGAAAGCGGCCCGGCGATGACGGCGGACACCGTGTTCCGCATCGCCTCGATGACGAAGGCGATTACCTGCGTCGCGGCGATGCGGCTGGTCGAGGAGGGCCGGCTCAGCCTCGATGCGCCGGTGCCCGATATCGGCGAGCCGGCCCTCAACGCGCCGCAGGTGCTCGAGGGCTTCGATGCGGCCGGCGCGCCGCGGCTGCGCCCGGCTCGGCGGCCGATCACGCTCAAGCACCTGCTGACCCACACCGCCGGGTTCACCTACGAAGCCTGGAACGCCAACACGCTGCGCTATGTGAAGACAACCGGCACGCCGTCGACGCAGACCGGCAAAGTCGCCGCGCTGCGCCTGCCGCTCGGCTTCGATCCCGGCGACAGGTGGGAATACGGCATCAACATCGACTGGGTCGGGCGGATCGTCGAGGCGGTCGCCGGGCAGCCGATCGACGTCGTGCTGCGCGAGCGCATCTTCGCGCCGCTCGGGATGAGCGATACCGGGTTCACGACGACGCCGGCGCAGCGCGCCCGGCAGGCGCATGTGCACCAGCGCCGGCCCGACGGTTCGCTCGAACCGCAGCCATTGCCGGAGCCGTTCACGCCGGAATTCTACGCCGGCGGCGGCGGCCTGCATTCGACCGCGCGCGACTATCTGACGTTTCTTCAAATGCTGCTGCACGGCGGCAGCCTGAACGGCGCGCGCATCCTGCGGCCGGAAACCGTCGCGCTGATGAACGCGAACCAGATCGGCGACCTGCCGGCCGGAACCTTGACGAGCTACGTCCCGGAGCGCTCGAACCACGTCGATTTCTTCCCCGGCGCGCCGATCCGCTGGGGGCTCGGCTACATGATCAACATGCAGCCTGGGCCGAACGGCCGCGGCGCCGGGACGGTCAGCTGGGCCGGGATCTTCAACAGCTATTACTGGCTTGACCCGGCGCGGCATATCGCCGGCGTGATCCTGACCCAGATCCTGCCGTTCGCCGACCCAACCGTGGTGCGGCTCTACGGCGAGTTCGAGCGCGGCGTCTACGCGCTCGCCTCCACCCCCACCCTTCCCTCCCCCGCAAGCGGGGGAGGGTTAGGGAGGGGGCAGGCGCGCTGAGCGGCATGACTGTCCTGCATCTGCTGCGCCACGGCGAACACGGGCTGCTCGGCCGGGTGCTCGCCGGCCGCATGCCTGGGGTCGGGCTGACCGAGCACGGCCGGGCCGAAATTGCCGCGGTCGCCGATCGCCTCGCAGCCGAAAGGATCGCGGCCCTCTACGCGAGCCCGCTGCAGCGCACCCGTGAGACGGCCGATATACTTGCGGCGCGGCTCTCGCTGCCGATCGAGTTCCGCGACGACGTCATGGAGCTCGATTTCGGCGAGTGGACCGGCGCCACCTTCGACTCGATCCGCGCCGACCCGCGCTGGCAATCGTGGAGCCAGCAGCGCAGCCTGGCAACGATCCCCGGCGGCGAAAGCATGCGCGAGGTGCAGCGCCGCGTCGTCGAGGCGCTGCTCGACATCAGCGAGCGGCACCGGGAGGGAACGGTCGTGATTGTCAGTCACGGCGACGTAATCCGCGCCGCGCTCGTGTTCGCGCTCGGCATGCCGCTCGATTTCTACGGCCGCATCGAGGTCGCGCAGGGCTCGCTGAGCACGATCCGCCTCGATCAGGGCGGCATCCGCGTCGTCGCCATCAACGAACGCCCCCGTCTCTGATGACTCCCGGCAGCCGTAGGAATGCCGGTGGCGGGTCCCTTCATCCCGGCAGGCTGACGAGGGCGGCGTCGGCCGCGGCGAGGCCGGTCTCGTAGGCGCCGTGCGCCGTCGAGAAAAAGTTGAGCGAGCAGGCCTCGCCGGCGAAGAAGAGGCGGTTGTCGACCGGCGCGGCGAGCCGCGCGCGGTCGTCGGCATGGCCGGGCAGCGCATAGGAATAGGAGCCGAGCGCGAACCGGTCGGAGCGCCAGGCCGAGGCCGCGATCGGGCGCAATTGCCGGCGGATATCCTCGCCGAACAGCCCGGCCAACTCGTCGGCGGCGAACGCGGCCGTGGCGGCGACACCGTCGCGCTCCAGCTGCGCCGCGAAACGGCCGCCGAAAAAGCAGGCGATGACCGGCCGGCCAAACGGCCGCACCTGGTAGCTCATCGTCTCGCGCCTGCGGGTCGAGCCGACCAGGTGGCCGTCGCTGTCGATCCCCGGCGCCCTGCCGTCGAAGCGCAGGAACAGCTTGTTGGCGAGCCCGAGCGGCAGCCCGGCCGCCGCCGCGATCTTGTCCGGCAATGGCGGGTCGAACACCAGATGCTCGCGGGCGATCGCCGCGGTCGGCACGGTCACGATGACCCGCGCCGCGCTGACCGTGCCGCAACTCGTCTCCAGCCGGATTCGGCGGCCGTCATGGGCGACGCGCGCAACCGGCGTGCCGTACGCGACCGGCAATCCCTCGGCCAGCGCCAGAAAGAGGCGGCCGTAGCCCTCGCGCAGGCGCCAGTTGAGGCCGCTGTCCTCGTAGCGGTCGTTGTCCTTGGCCGACAGGCATTCGAGCTCGACCGCGTTGGCCCAGGTGCTGACCGCGTCGAGCAGCGCGTTCCACCGCCCGCCTGGCATCAGCACCGAGGACGCGGGCGGGTCGTCCGGTCCCTGCGCCGCGCGGTGCACCGCCCAGTAGAAGGCCTCGCGCTCGGCGATCCAGTCGGCCTCGGCTTGCTCGGTTTCGCCGCTGCGGCGCAACCGGGTCGTCCAGTCCGGCTGCCTGCTGTAGATCGAAAACCCGAGGCGTTCGGCGAGCGGCGCCAGCGCGTTGCGGTCGGCCGAGTGCAGCCATTCGCAGCCGAGATCGAGCGGAAAACCCTCCGCTTGCAAGGTCGAGGCGCGGCCGCCGGCGCGCTCGCGCGCTTCCAGCACGACGAACGCGGCGCGGCCCGCCTCGGCGAGAAGCCGCGCCGCCCCGATCCCGGCCGCTCCGGCCCCGATCACCGCGATATCGACCTCCGACGGCAGTCCCGTCATGCAGCAGCCCTCATAGCCCCTTCTGCTCCGACATTACCAAAGAAGCTCGTCATTGCGAGCAACGCACGCGTGTACGGTCATGTGTGGACGGCCCCCGCTGCGCGCGGCGGTCGCACGCCGATCAATTATGCGGGGGCGGTTTCCAAATTCGCATTTGCCAAGCCGCCGAGCGGCACCTAGCGTCCCGGCAACATCAGGAGGACGCCCATGGAATTCGGCATGTTCCACGAGTTTCCGTCGCTGCCCGGGCGCAGCGAAATGGAGGCGTTCGACGAGGCGATGGAGCAGGTCGACGCGGCCGAACGCTATGGTCTCGATGCGATGTGGCTGGCCGAGATCCATTTCGCCCCCGAGCGCACCTATCTGTCGGCGCCGCTCGCGATCGCCGCCGCGATCGCCGCGCGGACCCGCCGCATCAAGATCGGCATCGCGGTGCAGGTCCTGCCGCTGTGCCATCCGCTGCGGCTCGCCGAGGAGGCGGCGACGGTCGACCAGCTCAGCCACGGCCGGCTCATCTTCGGGGTCGGCCGCAGCGGCGTCGTCAGCACCTATGACGCCTACCAGGTGCCGTATGACGAAAGCCGCGAGCGCTTTGTCGAGATCTTGGACATCGTCAAGAAGGCCTGGACCGAACCGCGTTTCTCGTACTCCGGCAAATTCCACAGGTTCGAGAACGTTTGTTGCGTGCCGAAGCCGTACCAGAAGCCGCTGCCCGAGATCCGCATCGCGGCCAGCACCCCCGACACGTTCCCGGCGATCGGCGCGCTCGGCTACCCGGTATTCGCCAGCACCCGTCACCCGACCTGGACCGATCTCGCGCCGCACATCAGGTCCTATTACGACGCCTACAAGGCCGCCGGCCACCCCGGCAAGGGGAAGGTCTTCGTGTCGGCGCCGATCTATATCGCCGAGACCGAGGAGCGGGCGCGCGCCGAGGCGGAAGAGAGCGTCACCTATTTCTACAAGCTGCAATACGAGCTGATCGCCGAGTCGGCGCGCCGCTCCGGACGGCAGTCGTTTATCGACCGCGCCGAACGCCTGCGGACCCTGACCTACGCCGACGCGCTGCGCGGCAACGTGCTGGTCGGGACCCCGGACAGCGTCAGCGACAAACTCAAGCAGCTGCGCGATGAGATCGGCTTCGACGGCATCCTCGCCGAGTTGAATTGCGGCGGGCTCATCCCGCACGAGCGGGTGCTGAACGCGATCCGGCTGCTGTGCCAGGAGGTCATGCCGCGGTTCCGGTAGCTGCGCTTCGCATCGGGGCCTCCCGGAGTGGGCGAGGCGCCGATCGCCGCGCGCGACCCGGATTACATGATCGGCGACCCGGCGCTGCCGCAATATCTTGGCGACGGTCTCCAAGCCTTCGGCAGGGGCCTGCGGCTAGGCCGCCGACAGGCCGGGGACGCCGCGGTACACGACGGCGAGCGGGACATCGAGCCCGATGGTTTCGAGCCGCAGCCGCGCGTCGGCGCCGCCGATCTCGACCGCGTCCCAACCGTCGCCCCGGCGCCGGTAGATCGTCGCGGCGACGCGCTCGCTTTCGATGTAGAGGATCTCCATGACGCTCGGGATGGCCTGGTAATCTGGTAACTTGATGAAAACGTCATCACGATCGGTTGAGGGCGACAGGACCTCCACGATCAATAGCGGCTCGGCGGCAATCCCCTTGTAGCCGCCCCGTTCGCAGGTCACAGTAATATCGGTCTCGAAATGGTTGCGGCCGGCAACGCCTTGCGGCGCGATCCCGGCTTGGCTCCGCGTTGTGCAGCCAGGACGGTTCTGCCGAACCGCCAGTCCGATTTCGACAGTCAGATTGGCGGCGATGATCTGGTGCGGGACGGCCGGCGGCGCCATCGCCACGATGATGCCGTCGATCAGCTGGTAGTGGCGCTGATCGTTCGGGCAGCAGTCGAGGAATTCCTCGACGGTCAAGAGCTTGTACGCGGGTTCCATGGCCAGATGATAGGTCCTTCGTGACCGCTATTCCAGATCGGGGCCGCTCTCCGACAGCACCTCGGCGAACAGCGCGCGGTCGATATTGCCGCCTGATTGCACGACCGCGACCCGCTTGCCGGCGAGCCGTCCGCGTTCCTTGAGCGCGGCGGCGAGCGCGGCGGCGCCGGCGCCCTCGGCTGTGTTGTGCGTGTCGGTGAAAAGAATGCGCATCGCCCGCCGGATCTCGGCCTCCGACACCGTCACGATGCGCGCCGCGCCGCTGCGGATCGTCGCGAGCGCCGCCTCGTCGGGCACCCGCACCGCCAG
>Ga0326597_10009332_pt1 | contig 13162 bp, 12 predicted proteins | sample RVTome_12_FD_203789 | JGI IMG/M metagenome (GOLD analysis project Ga0326597, IMG submission 203789) | Soil microbial communities from uranium-contaminated site in the Upper Colorado River Basin, Wyoming, United States - RVT100D185 | ecosystem: Environmental > Terrestrial > Soil > Contaminated >... | reverse complement strand
GTCGAGGTTGCCGAGCGCGGCCACCGCTTCCTCGTCCGTGACCCGATGATTGTGCCGGTAGGCCACGCTCTCCCGCAGACGCCGCGAGCTATCGGCTCCCAGTATCACGAGCGGTCCGTTCTCGGTCGTCACCTCCGTGCACAGTACGAAGATCTTGACTTGCGTGGCTTCGTCGCTATCGCAGTGCAGGAACTGGCTCTTGCTGAGCGGTGCTGGTGCGTGGTTCGAGCACAGCACGTTGATGTACTCGAGGATCGGCAGCACGCCGAGGTATCCGGCGACGGCAGAGACGATGTCTGGCCGGAGTGCGAGCCGCATGAACGGGGAGTCGAGCGTCAGGTCGGCCTGGTTCAGCAGCGATACCAGGAATGTCTTGTTCCCCGCCTTGATCGTGGCGTCCATGTCCGTTGCGGCAACCGTCGCATGCGCCGCCGCGGTGATCTCATCGACTTCCGAGAAGCGGCCCGGCGGTATGACCAGAAACCCTTGCGATCTTGGGATGGTAAACGCGCGTGGTGGTAGCGCCCTGGCCGCGCGCCGGCGCTTCACCAGCGTGGGGAACGACACCGCCTTACGGAGAGCGACGTAGACGCTGCGGTGGAGGGCCGTGCTCTTTCGGACGCGCTGGCGGGTGCGCTCTTCGAGGTGTCTGTCGGACTTCGCGCCCATGAGCCGGTGCAAGCATATCCGATCGGATACGATTCAGATGTGGCCGAGAAGACCGCGCGTGAGGCCGCCAGGCGCGTCATCGCCGAGAATCGCAAGGCCCGTCACGACTATCACGTGATCGAGACATTCGAGAGCGGCGTGGCGCTGCTCGGTACCGAGGTGAAAGCGATCCGCGAGGGGCGAGTCAATCTTCGCGACAGCTACGCGCGCGTCGAGGGCGGACAAGTCTGGATGCTCAACGTCCATATCAGCCCGTACAGTCACCGGGGATACGCGCAGAGTTGCGCCAGCGGAAGCTCTTGCTCCATCGACATGAAATTCGAAAGCTCGTGGGGCAGACGGCGGAGAAAGGGCTGACCTTGGTTCCGCTCGAGATGTACTTCAAAAAGGGGCGCGTGAAGGTGCTGCTGGCCCTGGCACAAGGCAAGCAGCTGCACGACAAACGGGAGACCATCCGGCGGCGCGAGGTTGACCGGGAGACGCGCGCGGCGATCAAAGCCAACCAGCGCTGACACGCGCTCGCTCGATCAGTAATCGGCCGATTTACCAGCCCAGAACGGTCGCCGCTCCTCCGGCAACGTCGCCTTGAGCATGGCCATCGACTCGACGGTCGGCGCGATCCGAAACTGATAGATGTAGCGCTCGAGTGTCTCCGGCTGCGCGTCGGCCGGAATGTGCGCGCCATGGGCGCCCACCGAGTTCAGCAGCACGAGCATCCGGTTGGCGCGGAAGGTGACGTCGGCCACACACTGGCAGCGCGCCGGGTCGACCCAGTGCGGGGCCGCGCCGCGTGCCTCCTCGTCCGCGTTGATCGTATACAGTTGCGTGCCCCATGACTCGCTGTCATCGCGACGGGCCAGATACAGAATGCACGTAATGAAACCCCACTTCGGGTCGCGATGCGGGGGAATACGATAGCCACGCCGCCGAAGCAGCAGGCGCCCATCCGAGCTGTGGAACTGCACGGACCCTGGCGTCACGTCCGGCCAGTTGAGCGCGATCCAATCGTCGATTGGCGCCCGGAACTGTTCGATGATGCGCGGCACGATGAATTCAGGGACGATCGCGGAGGTGACGAATCGCCAGACGCGGTTCGCGTACGCGGGCGCCAGCGAAAACGGCACCGCGAGCTGCTGCTTGTTGACCGGCCGGTCGCCAAAGAGCTCGAGAGGAGGAATGCCTCGCAGGAGGCACCCGTACAGATCTGCCGGCAGCACGTCGTCGATGACCGCGTATGGAAACGGATCCAGATGAAGGTCTGCGCGGCGAACCGCGCGCTCGATGTGGCTGCCGATGCCGGTCTTGCCGACAACCTCCATGAGCCGCGCGTGATGGCCTTCGAGTTCGATGTCGCGCTGCAGGACCGCGCGAAGCTGCGACTCTCGTAAGGTCAGCTGCGAGACCTGATCGGATGATCTGTTCGAGGATGGCCTCGGACTGCTGCCGAAGCAGGGCCAACGGCTCAGCGGCGCCTCCGGAGTCGGGGACGCGCTTTGCGAGCTGGTTGAACAAACCCATCAGTAGTCGATGAGCGCCTTGCCTGCCCAGAGCGGCTGTTGTTCCTCGGGCAGCCTCGCCTTCAGCATCGTAATCGTCTCGGTTGGCGGGCCGACTCGAAACTGGTAGATGCACCGCTCGAGCGTGGGCGGTTGCGCGTCCTCAGGGATGTGGGCACCGTGGGCTCCCGTGGAGTTGAGGAAGATGAGCAGCCGGTTCGGCCGGAATGCCACGTCCTCGACGAGTCGGCACTGCTGCGGGTCGATCCAGTAAGGGGCGGCGCTTTTGGCCGCCTCGTCCCGGTCCACCGCATAGAGCTGCGTCCCCCAGCTTTCGCTCTCCCGCGGGCGCGCCAGGTACAAGATGCAGGTAATGAAGCCCCATTTCGGATCGCGGTGCGGCAGGATGCGGTAGCCTGGCCGCCGCAGCATGATCCGTCCGCCGCTCCCGTGCAGCGGCACCGAGTCAGGCGCCAAACCAGGCCAATTACCGGCGATCCACTCGTCAATAGGCCCTCGAAACTTTTCCAGAATGCGCGGGGTGATGATCTGAGGCACCACTACGTCCCCTATGAAACGCCAGACGCGGCGGCAATAGGCGGGCGCCAGCGTGAACGGAACGCTGAGATGCTCCTTGCCGGGCGCCTTACTCGTGAACAGATCGCGCGGCGGGATCCCTCGCAACAAGCATCGGTACAAACTGATCGGCAGCAGATCGTCGACGATGGCGTACGGAAAGGGTTCGAGTTTCAGCGGAGCACGTTCGAAGGCGGCCGTCACTTCTCCAGCCGTGTCACGCTTGCTCAAAACCTTGAGCAGCGTGTCCATGTGGGGTTCGAGAGCCGCCTCTCGCTCGAGCACCGTGCGGAGTTCCGACTCGCGTGCCGACAACTGCGACAGGCGGCCATTGACCGTCTTGAGCTGGTCGAGAATCTCGCTGCACTGCTGCTGGACCAGCGCCACGGACTCGCTCAGTCCGGCCACACTGTCGTCGGCGGTCTGAACGCCGCCCGGGTCGGTTTCAGAAATTCTCATGGGACCCGTCGATTATACCTTTGCCAAGGAGGCAACTCTACGGACCACGGCCGACGCGACGTCGAACCGCCCATAGCGAAGCGGCCCGGGCCCTGATATCGTTTCGAGACGATGATTCCTGAAGTCGGCTCACCGATGACCTCGCGCCGGCGGGGCCGAAGCCGGGTGTTGCTAAGCGCCGCAGCGGTGCTCGGAACTATCGGCGCCATCCTGTACGCGTTTTCGACGCCGCTCCTCACACTCGTGGGCGAACAGCTCGTTCACACGGATCCATTGGAGCACGTCGATGCGATGGTGGTTCTTGCTTCCGGCGTGGACCGCATCATCGAGGCCGCCGACCTCTACCGTGAAGGGTACGCCCCACTCATTGTCCTGACGACAGATCCGCCGGATCCGACCAACCAGTTCCTCCGGAGCCACGGTATCGACGCCCCGAGCAGTGAGGAGCGGCGGCAACAGATCTTGCACGCGCTTGGCGTTCCACCCGCTGCAATTGTCGTCCTGGACGAAGTCATCAGATCCACGGCTGACGAGGCCCGTGTGTTCGCGGCGTGGAGCAGGGGGCGGCCTATTCGCTCCGTGATCATCGTGACGTCGCCGGCACATACGGCACGGTCGCGATTGACCTTCGCCCGCGCACTGCAGGATCAGGAGATCCGCGTGCTCGCCCATCCATCCAAGCTGGCGCTGTACCGGAGCGATACCTGGTGGCATTCCCGCGATACGCTGAGAGAAGCCTTCATCGAGTGGCAGAAGCTCATCTACTACCGTCTGTTTGAGTTGTGATGCGTCTGGGGTGAGCGCCGCGCCTCGGGTTTTGCGGGGAATTTGCCGCCGACCATTCGATGCGCGTAATATAAGTTCCCTGTTCACAACCAATTAGAAGCACCGGTGACCATCGCGCTTCCGTTCCTCCTCGCGCTGCTGGTATCGGCCACTCTTGTGCCGATCTGCCGGGCCATGGCGCTGCGTCTGGGCTACGTCGTCGCATCGAACGGCGGCCGCCCGATGCCAAAGGCGAAGGCCCTTGGCGGGGGCGTTCCCATCGCGGTGACGCTGTTTGGGTGTGCGATCGTCACCGGTTCGTTCCAGGGCGTTCCCGTGCTGTTGCTGTGCAGTGCCGCACTGTTCCTCGTCGGCCTCAGTACCGATTTGTTCGAGCTCAAGCCGGCGACCAAGCTTGTGGCGGTTATTGCGGTTGCGTCGGTGTTCCTCGTCTTCGACTATCGGCTCCAGTGGACTGAGTCGCTCACCATCGACATCTTGGTGACGCTGTTCTGGATCGTCGGTGTCACCAGCGCATTCAGCCTCCTCGACAATATGGACGGGCTGTGCGGGGGCATCGCGCTCATTGCCGGCTCGGCGTTCCTCTTCACGGTGCTACCGGCACAGCCTGACAGTGAACTGTTTCTGAAGACGCAGTATCTGGCCATCCTGATTGGCACGATTGCCGGATTCTTAATCTACAACGTGTACCCGGCGTCGGTCGCCCTTGGAGACAGCGGCAGTCTGGTCATCGGTCTCAACATGGCAGCGATGACGCTCCAGATCGCGCCCGGAAGGGGCAGCGATCTTCTGTCAATCCTTGCCATTCCCGCGCCGTTGTTACTCATTCCCATCGTCGATGCCGCGCTTGTGTCGATGTCTCGGCTCGGATCCGGCTCTCCGGCCGGTCACGTTGGTACTTCACAGCGTCTGGTCGCGATGGGATTGTCCGAACGGGCGGCAGTCGGTCTGCTGTGGCTGCTCGCCGCCGTGAGCGGCGCGATTGCCGTGATCGCCGATCGGAGCGAGTCGGGGTTCACGGGTGTCATAGCCGCGATGTTCACGATCGGCATCATGCTCTTCGCCGTGTACCTCTCACGGGTCCAGGTCCACGAGGATCTAGACCCGAACAGGCTGTCCGGCACAATCACTCCGCTCGGCGTCGATCTCGGCTACCGGCGCAGGATCGCCGAGGTACTGCTCGATCTCCTGCTCGTCTCGGTGGCGTACTACGGTGCGTTTCGGCTGCAATTCGACAACGTGGAATGGGCGGAGAATTTCAACTATTTTCGGCAGTCGTTCCCGATCGTGCTCGGCACGCAGATGATCGCACTGTTCGCCGTCGGTGCCTATCGCGGCATGTGGCGGTATTTCAGCCTGAGCGACGGCGTCACGTTCGCGAAAGGGGTGTTTGTCGGCGTCGTCACGTCTCAGGTTGCCATCCTGTACCTGTATCGGTTCGAGGGCTACTCTCCAGCCATATTCTTCATCTACGGATTGCTGCTCCTGTTCTTGTTGGTCGCATCGCGCGGTTCGTTCCGCATGATCAGCGAATTCGCGCAGCGGCAGCGCCAGGTTGGGCAGCGCCTGGTGATCTATGGTGCGGGCGATTCGGGATCTATCGCCGTGCGGTACTTGCTCAACGATTCACGGAGCGCGTATCGCATCTTGGGTTTTGCGGACGATGACGTCAGCAAGCGGAACATGCGCGTACTCGGCTACCGTGTCATCGGCGGCTACGACCATCTCGCGGGCATGATCATGGCGGGTGATGTCGACGCGGTAGCGGTGACACACGAGGGGCCCGGAGTCCCAGGTCTCGCATGGCTGTGCGCGAAGCATCAGGTGACGCTGCACCGGCTCGCGGTCAACTGGCACGAGATGTCCACCGCGGAAGCGAGGGTGGGGGCGGCGGCTATTGGCAATGCGCCCACTGAAGGGCGTGTCGTACGGTTTACCGAAGCCCGTCGCGATCAGGCCGATACGGTGGCAGCGTCGGCGCGCCGCGCGGCCACTGCTGGTGTTGACGATCTTCGGAGTGTCGGCGTTTTATCGGGTGCAAATCCGGGGGAGCGGCCGGCTCCGATCCGCGTCGTGCACATCATCACACGTCTGATTCTGGGCGGCGCGCAGGAGAACACGCTTTACACAGCCATCGGCCAGCATCGCGATTCCCGATTTGATGTCACCCTTCTATGCGGTGTGGACGAAGCAGGTGAAGGGAACATGTTCGAGGAGGTCAATCGTGCCGGGGTCAAGACCGTTGTTCTGTCTTCCTTGCTCCGGGAGATTCGTCCGTTCACTGACCTCAAGGCCGTGTTCGATGTGTATCGCTTCCTCAGAAGGGGAGCGTTCACGGTTGTGCACACGCATTCTTCCAAAGCCGGCATTATCGGCCGGATCGCCGCGCGTGCAGCCGGTGTCCCGGTGATCGTGCACACGCTGCACGGTCTTGTGTTTCACGAGTTTCAGTCGGCATGGCGGAACCGCGTGTATATCCTGCTGAAACGAATATGCGCGCCGATGACGGACAAGATCATCAGCGTGAGCAACGTCGTACGGGAGACGGCGATATCTCGGGGGATCGGACGTCGCGATCAACACGTCACCATTTTCAGCGGCATTGAGCTGGATCTGTTTCTGTCGGTGCGGGAGCGCCTGAGTCTCGAGGAAGCCAAGCGGCGCGTCGGCATTCCCTCCGACGCCCCTGTCGTTGGCAAGATCGCGCGGCTCTTCCCGCTCAAAGGACACGAACAATTCATGGCCGTCGCGGTCGACATTGCCCGGCAGATGCCTCACGTCTATTTTCTGCTTGTCGGCGACGGCCCCCTGCGCGACCAGCTTCGCGCTGATGCCGAGCGGCTTGGCATTGGTGACCGCGTGGTGATGGTGGGGCGCGTTCCGCCAGAAACCGTGCCTGAATACATCCAGGCGATGGACGTCGTCGTTCATACCTCGCTGCGCGAAGGTATTGCCCGTGTCCTGCCACAGGCCGGCGCCGTCGGAAAACCAGTCGTGACCTTCGATCTCGATGGTGCGCCCGAAGTGATTCGCGACGGTGTGTCGGGATATCTGGTGGCGGCGGTTGACACGGATCGCGTCGCGGAGCGAACCGTGGAACTTCTTCGAGATCCGGAACGTCGCCGGGCGTACGGCGAAGCGGGCCGAGCCTTTGCGGCTGAACATTTCAGCGTCGAACGAATGGTGGAGCGGATTAACGGCCTCTATCTGGAGTTGCTTGGGGGCGATCAGCGGGCAGCCAGAGCTGAGGAAGCGGCGCGCGTGTCGTCTTGACACGCTTTCCTCGCAGCAAGGACAATGACCCGCGTTCACTTTGTGAACGCACAGGTTTCCATACCATTCAGGCACATCGTCGCTCGTGCGTCATGGTTCGGGGTGGCTCCTGTGGAATCCTTGCGTTGGGGTACGCGAGGCAGTGACCCGCGTTCGACGCGCGCGTCATATTCCGTCAGGGGTTCGCCGACGTGATGCGCGTGTGAGAGCGAATTCGCCGCAGAGGTGTGGCATTGAGGAGCATTCAAGAGTGAGCGCGGAGTATCCCCGTGTGGTCAGCAAGAAGGCCACCCCGATATCTCCATGGGTGACGCTGGTGGAGAAGCTCGTCCGGCTGAAGGCGGGTGAGCCGCCGCAGGTATACCACTTCCTCGCGCAAGCTCCCTATGTCGGAGTCTTCGCCGTGACGGCGGACGGACTAATACCCCTCGTTCGTCAGTTTCGTCCTTCGGTGGAGGAGTTTACGTGGGAATTCCCGGCTGGGACGCTGGAGGACGGCGAAACCCCGGAGGCGGCGGCGCGCCGCGAGTTGCGCGAAGAGACCGGTTTTGGTGCAGAGGAGCTCGTGAACCTTGGCTCTTTCATTCCCGACAGCGGCCGGTTGCAGGTGGATTCACATGCGTTCTTTGCACGAACCGCTCGTAGAGCGGAGGGTCCGGTCCGGGAGGCCGGGATCGAGGTCCGACTTGTTACGTTCCCAGAACTGCACGACATGATGCGCGCGATGGAGTTCCGTCACCAGTTGCATTGGGCGATTTATGGCGCGGCGATGTTCCGGGGTCTCTGCTCGGAGTACGGACTGTGAAGGACTGAGATGTCGATCCCACCCTATGACGTCTGCGTGGTCGGGGGCGCCGGGCATGTCGGCGCGCCTCTTGCGGCGGTGCTTGCTGCCAAAGGCTTTCGGACGCTCATCTACGATACCAACGACGAAGCTGTTCGCTCCATCTTGAAGGGTGCGTGGCCGTTCATCGAGGATGGCGGTGACACTCTGTTGCGTGAGGCGCTTGCGACAGCACACCTGGATGCCTCGTCGAAAAGGGACGACGTCGCGCGCGCGGCGACCGCCATCGTGACCATTGGCACGCCGGTCGACGAGTTTCAGAATCCTGTGTGGGAGGCCGTCACCCGCTGCGTCGCTGATCTCCTCCCCCATCTTCACAACGCGCAGTTGCTGGTTCTTCGCTCGACCGTCTCTCCGGGCACCACAGATCGCCTCCAGCAGTTTCTCGTGAGTCAGGGACTCGACCTGCCGGTCGCGTTCTGTCCAGAACGTGTCGTGCAGGGGCGGGCAATCGAGGAAATGCAGCAGATGCCGCAGATCATCAGCGGCACGTCTCCGCTCGCTGAACAGCGTGCCGCTGCAATCTTCGGGCGGGTTGCAACCAGTCTCGTCCTAATGAAACCGATGGAGGCGGAGTTCGCCAAGCTGTTCTGCAACGCGTACCGGTACGTCCAGTTTGCCGCGAGCAATCAGTTCTTCATGATGGCCCATCGCGCCGGGTGCGACTATCGTCGGATCGTCGCTGGCATCAAGGAGGACTACCCGCGGATGGCCGGGTTTCCTGGCGCCGGATTCACCGCCGGCCCCTGTCTTTTGAAGGACACGCTGCAGCTGGCCGCCGGTTCGAATCATCAGTTCGCGCTCGGGCATGCGGCGATTCAGGTCAACGAGGGTCTCCCCGCGTTCGTCGTCGAAGACATCCAACGCAGATTTCCGCTGAGCGAGATGACCGTCGGCATTCTCGGCATGGCCTTCAAGGCCGGGAGCGACGACGTGCGATCGTCGCTCAGTTACAAATTGAAGAAGCTACTCCGCCTTCACGCCAGGGCGGTACTGACGACGGATCCGTTCGTCGCCGACGATCCCGAGTTGCGCCCGGTTGAGCAGGTGATCGCCGAGAGTGACCTTCTCGTGATCGCCACACCGCATCCAATCTACGCGTCGCTCGAGACAGGCGTCACGCCCGTCGTGGACATCTGGAACTTGCGGCCGGCGTCTGCACCCGCACTGGAGACACAGTGAGCGATGTCCTCAACGTGGGCATCATCGGTCTTCGCTTCGGGGTTCAGATGCATCTGCCCGCGTTTCGAAGCGACGAGCGATGCCGGGTGGTCGGGGTTGCGGGACGGGACCGCGAGTCAGCCGAGCGCGTGGCCCGCGACCTTGGGGTGCCAAAGTCATTCACCGATTGGCAGGATCTCGTTTCGGATCGAGAGGTCGATGCGATCGGTATCGCCGTTCCACCGTTGGTGCAGCCGGTGGTGATTGCTGAAGCGGCCCGGCACGGAAAGCACGTCTTTTGCGAGAAGCCGCTCGCGGCCTCCCTGCCGGAGGCTCGTCGGGCCGTCGAATGCGCACAGGCAGCGCAGATCGCGCACGGCGTCGACTTCATCTTTCCGGAGCTTGCGGCGTGGAAGAAGGCGCGACATCTGCTGATGGACGGTGCGATCGGCCGGACAGTGCACTTTTCCTACTCGTGGCGCGTAGAGACCTACGCGAGTCGTACCAATGCCCTGACGTGGAAGTCGCGCCCGGAGGCAGGTGGCGGCGTCCTCGGCAACATCCTCTCGCATGTGCTGTACAACGTTGAATGGCTCTTCGGACCGATCAACGCAATCGAAGGCTTCGTGTGTTCGCGCGACTCGAGGCATGGTCGAGCGATGGATGGGGTGGTGGAGATCGAGAGCGGCATCAGAGGCGCGATATCGGTCTGCACCGATGCGTTTCTTGGAAGCGGTCACGTCGTCGAGATTTTTGGCGAGAACGGAACGGTTGTGCTCCGGAACGCGGGTGTCGATTATGTCGCCGGCTTCGACGTGAGCGTTGGAACGAGGGCTTCCGGAACGCTGAGCGTGGTGCCCACGGGGCCTGAGGTGACTTCTGCTGGTGACGGGCGCGTAGTGCCCGTGTCTCGGCTGGTGAGAAGGTTTATCGACGCTATTCTCGGGGGCGAACCGATGACGCCGAATCTTTCGCACGGCGTGAGAGTACAGGAGCTGCTCGCGCTCATTGCCGAGAGTGCAGACTCGGTCCGTCAGTCAGCCGATGGGCGAGTGAGCGTCGGGTCGTGAGCTGCGAGTTCGCCGCCGATGTTGTAATTCCGGTGTACAACGAGGGCGAGAATATCCGGAACGTCCTCGATTCCTTCAAGCAGATCTCGTTGCCGCTTCATATCCTGATTTGCTACGACTTCGATGGAGACGATACGCTTGTCGCCTTGAGGGGATACGATGCGCGTCCAATGCAGGTCTCATTGGTGCGCAACCAGAATCGCGGAGTACTGGAGGCGGTTCTCGCGGGATTTGCCGCGTCCACGGCGCCGTACGTCATCACATACCCCGCGGATGACGACTACAACGGTTCTCGACTGGAAACATTGATTTGCATGGGGCGAGAAGGATTCGACATCGTATCCGCGTCGCGTTTCATGCCTGGCGGCTCGATGGTGGGATGCCCGTGGCTCAAGGCGGTGCTGGTGCGCGCCGGAGCGTTCTTTCTCTGCCACTGTGCGCGTGTGCCGACCCGCGATGCCACAAACGGACTGCGCCTGTTCAGCCGCCGTGTGCTGCATCAGATCCCCATCGAATCCAGAATGGGCTTTACGTACAGTCTTGAGCTCCTGGTGAAGGTTCACCGGCTCGGCTGGCGGACCGCGGAAACCCCGTTTCTGTGGCGCGAGCGCGGGAGAGGCCAGAGCCGGTTCCGGGTGATCGCCTGGCTAGCTGAATACCTTCGGTGGGTCTTCTATGCGCTTGCCACTACATTTCTGAGGCGCGGACCGGAGACGGTCGTGCTGCGGCAACAGCCGCTGGGCCCGTTCCAAAGCACATGATCGAACTTCGCGGCCGAAACATTCTTGTCACCGGCGGCACCGGCTTTATCGGCAGTTCGCTTATTCGCGATCTGATCGCTCGCGGGGCCCGCGTGCGTTGTTTTGACGACAATTCGCGGGGAGCCCAGGCCAAGCTCAGCAATGCTGTCGCCCAGGTGGAGATAGTCACCGGAGACATTCGTGATGCCGCTGCGGTCCGCCTCGCCGCACGCGGCATGGACTCCGTCTGCCATCTCGCATATATAAACGGGACGGAGTTCTTCTATGAGAAACCCGATGTCGTCCTGGAAGTCGCGGTCAAAGGGATGATGAACGTGCTTGACGCGTGTCTCAGCGAGAGAATACGAGACCTCATTGTCGCGTCGAGTTCCGAGGTGTATCAGAACGCGGCGCGTATTCCGACGCCTGAGGACGTGCCGCTCGTGGTGCCCGATGTCACCAATCCCCGCTATTCGTATGGGGGAGGCAAGATCATCAGCGAACTGCTTACGTTCAACTATGGACGTAAACACTTCGATCGGGCTGTGATTTTCCGGCCCCACAACGTGTACGGCCCGGCCATGGGTTCCGAGCATGTCATACCGCAGTTCACGCTGCGAATGATCCAGGCCGGTCGGGACGGGCGGCAAGCGGTGCCGTTTCCGATCCAGGGAACGGGTCAGGAGACGCGTGCTTTCATCTATATCGACGACTTTACGGACGGTCTCATTCGGGTCCTGGAGTGCGGCGAACATCTGAACGTGTACAATATCGGCACAAGCGACGAAGTGACCGTCGCGCATGTGGCCCGTCTCGTTGCGAGATGTCTTGACCGTGAAATTGACGTCATCCCCGGAGCTATCCTCCAGGGGAGTTCCGCCCGGCGCTGCCCCGACATCACCAAACTCCAAGCTCTTGGATTCGCGCCGAAGACGGCGCTCGAAGACGGCATCGCAGCAACCGTCGCCTGGTATCGCAGCTACTGCAGCGTCTAGGTTTCTTCCGTTATGGCCACAATGTCCAACGCCAATAGAACCGCCGCGGGTACGGGCGGAAGCGTGCTCGTGGAGCGCTGTCAGATATCCGGTTCACCAGACCTGCGGTCACAGCGCATCGACTGGGTTGGCCTGTCGCGGAGGTGCCGGGCAACTGGTATGAAATAGTGTATGAATCTCGACGAAGAGCGACACTTTTTCGACGCGTTCGAGGCCGAACATGGTGAGTATGACGTCCTCGCCGAAGAGGCTTATCGCCGAATCCTGTCAGTCCTCGAAAAACAGATGCAGCCGCGGCCAGGGACAACGGTCCTTGATCTCGGATGTGGAACGGGAGCGTTCACCAGAAGGTTGAACGCCCTGGGTTTCATCACTACCGGAGTCGATATCTCGCCCAGGAGTGTCGAGCGTGCGAACGCGCTCGGCGGAGGCAGATTTGTCGTCGGCGACATTTCTCATTGCCCGCTCCTGTCAGCGTGTTACGACCAGGCGGTCATGTCAGGTGTGCTTCATCACGTGCCCGCCAGAGAAGCCCGAATCCGCTGTTTGCGAGAGGCCCATCGCTTACTGAAGTCTGGTGGGCGTTTCTTCTCGTACGATCCGAACGGGCACAGTCCAAGCATGTGGCTGTACAGAGATCCGAATTCCCTCTTCTACTCGGCCGCTGGAAAAACAAAGAACGAAGTTCTTCTCACGCGCCGACAGGTCACAGAAGAGCTACTGGAAGCCGGTTTCAGCGACGTCTCAGTCAGTGGTCTTAGCGGAATGGCGTACAGATACGTCGAAGGGCGCTTCGCCCGACTGATGCTGCCCTGGTATAACCGCCTGTATGAACCCGCGATTCGCTGGTCGGGGTTCGAACGTAATATCGGAACATTCCTGATCGCCACCGCGATCAAGCGATGACTGCTGGCGCGGCCCAGGCGTATTCATGAGCAGTCACATCGCCAGGAGGATTACGGACGCCACGTCCGGGTCAACGGCGGGTGATCGGAGTACAATGCCTTGGAAACGGTGAGTGCTTGGCTTCGTGCTGAAGACGGCGTCGCAGCGACCGTCGCCTGGATCGCGACTGTCACAGCGTCTAAGTCTC
>Ga0326597_10009331_pt1 | contig 13162 bp, 12 predicted proteins | sample RVTome_12_FD_203789 | JGI IMG/M metagenome (GOLD analysis project Ga0326597, IMG submission 203789) | Soil microbial communities from uranium-contaminated site in the Upper Colorado River Basin, Wyoming, United States - RVT100D185 | ecosystem: Environmental > Terrestrial > Soil > Contaminated >... | reverse complement strand
GTCAATCAGCCGTAGGATGGGTTGAGCGGAGCGAAACCCATCAAAATGCACAATGAGACAGTCATCAGTAGGGCGGGTGAGCGAAGCGTAACCCGCCATGCCGGCCAACGAATGAGAGGCGGGTTGCGCTGCGCTCCCCGCCCTACGGCGCCGGATCGCCCGCCGGGCTATCCCCATAATCGTTTTGTGGCGAGGGCGGCGCCTTGCGCCAGGGCTTCCAATTTGGCCCAGGCGATCTGCGGGTGGATGCGGCCGCCGAGGCCGCAATCGGTCGAGGCGATGACCCGTTCGCGGCCGACGATGTTGGCGAAGCGCAGGATGCGGTCGCAGACCAGTTCGGGGTGTTCGACGACGTTGGTGGCGTGGCTGACGACCCCAGGCAGAATGATTTTGTCGTCGGGCAGTTTGACCTCCTGCCACAGCCGCCATTCGTGCTCGTGGCGCACATTGCCGGCCTCGAACGAGATCGCCCCGACATTGGCGGCGAGCACGGGTTCGATGATGTCGCGCAGCGCGATGTCGGTCACATGCGGGCCGTGCCAGCTGCCCCAGCACAGATGCAGCCGGATCCGCTCTGGCGGCAGGCCGCGGATCGCGTGGTTCAATGCCGCGATCCAGGTTGCGGCAAGCCGTCGATATTCCTCGACTGCCGGTTCCGGGTTCACCTGGTCCCAGCCCTCGGCGAGGCACGGGTCGTCGAGCTGCAGGACGATGCCGGCCTCGACGATCGCCTTGTATTCCTCGCGCATCGCCTCGGCGCAAGCGTAGAGAAACTCCTCGTCGGTCTTGTAGTACTTGTTGTCGATGCGGGCGCAACTGGCCGGCGCGACCGCGGTCATGAACCCTTCCTCGACGCCGGCCGCCGCCAGCGCCGCCTTGAAATTGGCGATGTCCGCCTTGATCAGGTCGCCACCGGCATAGGTCAGCGGAGCGGTGCAGACCGGGCTGGGCGGCCGCGGACCGGTGGTGATCCCGCTGTCGGGGTCGTTATAGGCGGCGGCGAATTGCGTGCGGTCGCGGCGGTCGCCAAAGCTGGTCAGCACGATCTTGCCAGGGCGCGAGCGCCTGGGCGCCATCTCGTAAAGCGTCTGGCCGCCGGGCTCGATGCCGCTGAGGCGCTGCCACGAATAGCGCCACCACGAGCCGTAATTGACCCGCTGGCCCATCGATTTGCCGAACTCGCCGTCGCCCGGCACATCGATGCCGAGCTCATGCTGACGGCGCACCGCCTCGGCGACCGCGGCGCCCAGAATCTGCTGAAACGCGCGCTCGTCGACCGCGTCGCCGGTCTCGCGCGCCCGGTTTGCCGCGATCAGCTGGTCCGGCCGCGGCAGGCTTCCGACATGGCTGGTCAGAATGTGGTCGGTGCTGATGCGCATGGCTGCTGCCTCCTGTCCGAATTGTTGGGTTGATGATAGGTTGGCTTGGGCCGGCGCGTCTATTTCGGCAACGAAGGCGGAGGGTGTAACGTGCGCGGTGCGTCCTTCGAGACGGCGCTCCGCGCCTCCTCAGGATGAGGGTAAGTTTATGATAGATTTAAAATAAAACCTCATCCTGAGGAGCCCGCCCTTCGAGACGCCCGCTGCGGCGGCTCCTCAGGACAGGCGCGGGCGTCTCGAAGGACGCCGGATCGTGATGCAGCCGGTCTGCTGCGCGTTACGATATGGATTCACCAGCTCTACGCAGGAGAACGGATCATGTCGGATGCCGCGATCATCGCGGAGACCTCCGCTACCGCCGACGAGCTGGCGGGCCGGCCGCAAATCGCGTTGCTGCCGAGCGGGCATCGCCGGGCCGAGGGTGGCCATCCGTGGATCTATTCGAACGAGATCGTCATGGACGCGGCGGCGAAGGCGCTGGCGCCGGGAACCCTCGTCACCTTGCGCCGAGCTGACGGACGCCCGTTCGGCGTCGCGATGTTCAACCCCCACACGCTGATTGCCGCGCGCCTTCTCGACCGTGACGCCCAGCGTGAGATCGGCAAGCGGTTTTTTGCGCGCCGGATCGAACGAGCGCTGAAGCTGCGCGAGCGGCTTTACGACAAGCCATACTACCGGCTCGTCCATGCCGAGGCGGATGGCCTCCCCGGGCTCGTCGTCGACCGGTTTGGCGCGGTCCTGGTCATCGAGGCCAACGCCGCCGGGATGGACCGCCTGCTGCCGGTCATCATCGACGCGCTGCAGGGCCTGCTCCATCCCGAGGCGATCGTGCTGCGCAACGACAGCCCGGCGCGAAGCCAGGAAGGCCTGGCCCTGGAAACCCGGGTCGCGGCCGGTGCCATCGCGGGGGCGGTGCCGGTCGAGGAGAACGGCGTCATGTTCGCGGCCGATGTGCTGGCCGGGCAGAAGACCGGGTGGTTTTTCGACCAGCGCGACAACCGGGCTTTTATCGCCGGGCTGGCGGCGGGTGCGCGGGTGCTCGACCTGTATTGCTATTCCGGCGGGTTTTCGGTGGCCGCGGCGTGCCACGGGGCCACCGCGGTGCTCGGGATCGACCGCTCCGAGCCCGCGCTCGCGCTTGCGGTGGAGGCGGCCCGGTGCAACGGCGTCGGCGAATGCTGCGTCTTCCGCCGCGGCGAGGTTTTCGCCGAAGCGGCCGCGCTCGCCACCGCCGGAGAGCGGTTCGACATCGTGATCGCCGACCCGCCGCCGTTTGCCCGCTCGAAGCGCGAGGTCCCGGCGGCGCTGCGCGGCTATAGGAAGCTCGCCAAGCTCGCCGCCCAGGCGACCGCGCCCTCTGGCTTTCTGTTCCTCGCGTCATGCTCGCACAATGTCGCGGCGGCGGATTTCGCCGAGGCGGTGCGGCACGGCCTCGCCGATGCCGGCCGCGTCGCGCGCATCCTGCGCAGCACCGGGGCAAGCCCCGACCACCCGGTCCACCCGGCGCTGCCGGAGAGCGCCTATCTGAACGCGCTCACCCTGGCGCTCGATTGAGCGCGCGCGGTTTATCGGAATCGGCTGGCGCCGGCAGGGTCAGCCGGAAGATCGTGCCGCTGGCGGTCGACTCGACGAGGACGAGGTCGCCGCCCTGCGCCCGCATCAGCTCGCGCGCGATCGCCAGGCCGAGACCGCTGCCCCCCGGGCGGGCCGAGCCGAAAAACGGCCGGAACAGGTTTTCCCGCGCCCGCGGCGGGAGGCCATGGCCGTCATCGGCGATTTCGATCGCGACTTCCCCCTCCAGAACCGCGGCGGTGAAGCGCAAATGCCGCGCGCCGGCCTCGACCGCGTTCTGTGCGAGGTTCAACAGCACCCGGTAGAGCTGGTCGCGGTCGGCCCGCACGATCAGCCCGGGCGGCACCTCCGGTTCGACCGCGGGGTGGTCGCTTGCTGTGGCCCCGCTCGCGATGTTGAGGGCGGGCTCGAGCTCCTCGATCAGCGGCAGCAACGGAAACCGGGCCGGTGCGAACGGCGGCGCCCCCTCGCGCGAGAAATCGAGGGTGCGGGTGCACAGCGCGACGGCGCGGTCGATCGCGTCGAAGAGGCGCGGCGCGACCCGGCGCACCTCGGGCGCCGGGCTGTCGGCGAGCCCGTCGCTGACCAGCCGCGCGGTCGACAGAATGGCGCGCAAATCGTGGTTGATCTTGGTGACCGCGGTGCCGAGCGCCGCGAGCCGGGCGTGTTGCCCGAGCGCCTGCCGCACGGTTTCCTGCAGCATCGCGAGCTCGTTTTCCGCGCTGCCGATCGCGTCGCGCCGGCCAGAGGGGACGATGCGGCGCGAGGCGTCCTCCGGGTCCTCGCGGAACGAGGTCATGCTCGCGGTGATCCGGCGCATCGGCCGGACCAGGAGCCATTGCAGGCTGAGATAGACAAGGGCGGCGGTGGTCAGCGAGATGACGATCGACAATTGCAGGATGCGAAACCCGAAGGCCCACATTTCGCGGCGCAGCGGCGCCTCGTCGAGCAGCAATTCGACAGTCGCGCCCGGTTCGGTCGGCGCGGGGCCCAGCACCCGCATCACCCGGTTGTCGTTGCGTGCCAGGGTTTCGATCGAGCGCTGGATCCAAATGGGGATGTTGCCCTTGGTCAGATCGAAGGTGATTTCGGGCTTCGGCGCCACCGGGCTGTCGAGCATGACGACCATGCCGTCGGGGCGATGCATGATGACCGCGTGCGCGCCGACATCGGCGAGCAACAGCTTGGTCAGCTTCTCGTCGATCTTCCCGTCCGGGCTGGCCGCCAGCGCCAGGGTGGCGAGATGCCCGGCGGCAAGGTGGTTGTCGAAATAGGTCATCCGGAAGCGCGCGACCGAGGGGACGAAAATCAACACCTCGCTCAGCATCACGAAAAAGATCGTGAGCACCAGGAGCCGAGCCGAGAGGCTTCTGATCAGCATCGCCGGGCCTCAGGAGGCCCCCACCCCAACCCTCCCCCGCAAGCGGGGGAGGGAGGGACCCACGCCGCAGGCGTGGGAGGGTGATTGGGCGCCGCCGGCGAACCCCCTCCCCCGCAAGCGGGGGAGGGTTGGGGTGGGGGCTCTCTCGAGATGTTTCGCATTGCCAATACGCTTTAACCAAACCTAGCCAGGAGACGCACCAGGCGGCGGGTGCGCGGCGCGAACAGGGACGGCGTGTAGAAGCTGCCGGCGGCGCGCTTGCCGGCCTCGCCCCTGGTCGGGTAGGGCACGATCAGGTTGGCCATCGCGCCGATCTTGAGCCGCTGCGCGATCGCCAGCGCCCACGGCAGGATCAGATCGCCGGCCGCGGCGCCGAGGATCGTCGCGCCGAGAATCCGCCCCCGCCGGCCGGTGATGATCTTCATTTCGCCCGATGTGTCGCGCTCGGTGTGGGCTCGGTCGTTGTCGGCAAAGGACCAGCGCAGCACCTGCACCGGCCCCGCCTCCCGGGCGCTCGCCTCGCTCTGCCCCGCCTGGGCCAGTTCGGGATCGGTGTAGGTGACCCACGGCAGAGCGCGGTAATCGACCCGCGCCGGCAGCCGGAACAGCGCGTTCCGGATCACGATCCCGGCGTGGTAGAGCGCGACATGGGTGAATTGCGGGCCGCCTGCCGCGTCGCCGATGGCAAAGGCGCGGCGGTTCGTCGTGCGCAGCCGCGCGTCGACGACGATCCCCTTGGCATTGGCCTCGATCCCGGCGGCGGAGAGGTCGAGCGCGGCGAGGTTGGGCCGCCGGCCGGCGGCGACCAGCAGGTGCGATCCGATGACTCGCTCGTTCTCCTTGCCGCCGTTCTCCTTGCCGCCGGTCGCCAGCGTGACGGCGAGGTTCGTTCCCTCGCGCTCGACGCCGGCGACCGCGACCGAGGGTTTCAGCGCGATGCCGTCCTCCGCGAGGCGCCGGGCGAGGAGCGCCACCAGCTCCGGGTCGTCGTGCGGCAACAAGGGGCCGGCGTCGATCACCGTCACCGCCGCGCCCAGAGCACGATGCGCCTGGGCCAGCTCGATGCCGACCGGGCCGCCGCCGATCACGATCAGGTGCGAGGGGGCCGTGCGGTTGGCGAACACCGTCTCGTTGGTGAAAAACGGCACGCTGTCAAGACCGGGGATCGGCGGTACGACCGGCGCCGAGCCGGTGGCGATGACGAACCGCCGCGGCCGGATCATCGTGTCGCCGGCGCGCACCGTCCGGGGATCGACAAAGCGCGCCTCGGCTCTGATGACATGCACCCCGAGCCGCTCGAAGCGTTCGACCGAGTCGTTCGGGGCGAGGCGCTGGATGACCCGCTCGACGCTGTCGGCCACCGCGGCGAAATCGATCCGCGGCGGGTCGCAGCCGATGCCGAGTTCGGCGCCGCGGCGCCAGGCGCTCGCCAGCCTTGCCGCCGCCAGCAGCGACTTCGACGGCACGCACCCGTAATTGAGGCAGTCGCCGCCCATCCGGCCGCGCTCGACGAGGACGATCGTAGCGCCCATCTGCACCGCGCCCGCCGCCACCGCGAGCCCGCCCGACCCGGCGCCGATTATACAAAGGTCGGGGACGCAAAGGTCGGGGGCAAGCGCTTTCATGCCGCCTCGCGCCCGTTGCGGGTGCGCCAGCGCTGGTAAATCACCGGCAGCAGGACAAGCACGGCAAGCCCGAGGATCGGGAACAGCACGCCCGGGCGATAGAGGATCGTGAGATCGGGGGTTTTTCCTTCCTCGACCAGGGCTCCGAGGCCGTCGCCGAGGCTGGCAAAGATGAAGGTGACCGGGATGATGCCGATAAACGTGCCGAGCACGTAGACCCAGAGACGCAGCCCGACCGCCCCGGCCACCAGGTTGACCAGCCAGAACGGGAAGATCGGTATGAGCCGCAGCACCAGGAGGTAGTTGAGCCCGTTCCGGCGGAACCCCTCCTCGATCCGCTGCGCCCACGGGCCGGCGCGCACCGCGAGCCCGGCGAGACCGGCGCGGGCGGCGAGAAACACCACGGTCGCGCCGAGCGTCGCGCCAACGACCGCGTAGGCGCCGCCGAGCCAGGGGCCGAACAGAAATCCGCCGGTGACCGTCAGGAGCGCGGCTCCCGGAACCGACAGCGCAACCAGGCCCGCATAGGCGACGATAAAGGTAAGCGCCGCCATCAACCGCGCCGCGCCGGCCAGATCACACACCCACTCGCGGTTCTCCGCGATGGCGCCGATCGTCAGATAGCGGTGCCCGCCGAGCGCCATGAACAGCACCCCGGCGAGAACCAGGATCGCAAGCGGGACGAAACGGCGAGGGGCAAAGGGACGCGGCGCTTCGTCAGCCATTGCGGCATTGTGGGACGGAACGGGGCGGCAATGCTAGCGCCTCGCCGCCACCGCCGCGCTCACCTTTGTGTGAAAGCCGTCCTGCGCATCACTCGCTCTCGTGCGCGTCGGCGTGGCGGAACGGCGAGTATTCGGCGAGGTGCTCGATCTTTTGTTCGACCATCTCGCGCTCGCGGGCAAGGAAGGCGGCGACGGCGCGGCGGAACCCGGGGTCCGGGATCCAGTGCGCGCTGTAGATCGGCACCGGCAGATAGCCGCGCTGCAATTTGTGCGGCCCCTGCGCGCCGGCCTCGACCCGCTTCAGGCCGCGGCGAATCGCGAATTCGATCGCCTGGTAATAGCAGCATTCGAAATGGAGAAACGGGTATTCGCGGTAGGCGCCCCAGTTGCGGCCGTAGATCGTGTCGCGGCCGAGGATGTTGAAGGCGCCGGCGATGTAGTCGCCGCGGCGTCGCGCCATGAACAAGACGACATTGTCCGGCATCCGCTCGCCGATCATCGAAAAGAACCGGCGGGTCAGGTAGGCCGAGCCCCATTTCCTATCGGTAGTCCCGAGATAGAGCTGATAGAAGGCGTCCCACGCGCGCTCCGTCAGGTCCGACCCGGTCAGCATGTCGATCTCGATGCCGCCGGCCAAGGCCTCGCGCCGCTCCTTCTTGACCGCCTTGCGCTTCCTTGAATTGAGCGCCGCGAGATAGTCGTCGAAATCGCGGTAGCCGTCGTTGGTCCAATGGAATTGCTGGCCGATCCGCTGCAGGAAGCCGGCTTCGGCGAAGACGTCGAAATCGCCGGCATCGGGGAAATTGATGTGCAGCGAGGAGAGCTTGCGCTGGCGCACCAGTTCGACCATCCCGGCGATCAGGTGGCTCCTGGTCTCCGCGGCGGCGTCGGGCGCGACCAGGAGGCGCGGCCCGGGCACCGGGGTGAACGGCACGGCGCACAAGAGCTTTGGATAATAGCGGTTGCCGGAGCGCTCGTAGGCGTCGGCCCAGCCCCAATCGAACACGTATTCGCCATAGGAATGGCTCTTCAGGTACATCGGCACGGCGCCGATCAGCCGCCCGCTGCTATCCTCGAACGTCAGATGCTGCGGCGCCCACCCGGCCCGCGCGGTGGCCGAGCCGCTCTCCTCGAGCGCGTTCAGAAAGACATGGCTGACCGTCGGGTTGACGTCGCCGGCACACTCGTCCCAAGCCGCCGGTGCGACCTCGCTCATCGCGTGGTGGATGCGCAGGGTGATCGTCTCGCCGCCTGATTTCGCTGCGGCTTTCTTTGCGTCGTTCATCACCGGCGCCCCTCAGCCGATCGCGAAAGTGGCTTCGACCTCGACGGTGACGCCGCCCGGCAGCGAGCTGACCCCGACCGCGGCGCGCGCATGACGGCCGATTTCGCCGAACAATTCGACCATCAAATCGGAGGCGCCGTTGACCACCTGGGGCATCTCGGTGAACTCCGGGGTGCAGTTGACGAACCCGCCGAGCCGCAAGCAGTGCCGCACCCGGTCGAGGTCGCCGCCGCAGGCGACGCGCAGATGGGCGAGGATGTTGAGCGCACACAGCCGAGCCGCCTGCTGACCGTCGGCGATCGAGATCCCGGCGCCCAGCTTCCCGACAAAGCGGCGCTCGCCGTTCCAGACGCAGAGCTGGCCCGACACGAAGACGAGATTGCCGGAGACCGTGTACGGGACGTAGTTCGCCACCGGCGCGCTCGGCTGCGGCAATTCGATGCCGAGCTCGTTCAGCCGTGCCTCGATCCTTCCGCTCATCGCCCGATCTCCGTCAACTTGCTCGGCAACCCACCCTGCGAGATTGCGTCGTCGCCGCGCTCCTCGCAACGACAAACCCATTTTGCCGTCGATGCGAGCCGAGCGACGCGATCTCGACGCCGCGGAACAACCCGGCGTAACGGGTCCTTGGTTGAACCTGTATTGTCCAGCATGCCGCGAAACCGCCGCATTCGCTCCTTAGCACCTGGGTCCATGCGCAATCTCCGGTCGCTGATCCTCTCATTGATGCTCGTGCCGGGCGCGGCCGGGGCGGCGACCCTGGGCGAGGCGCAGATCGGCTTCACCGCCGACCGCACCCTCGTCATCGACGGGCGCACCTACCAGGGCAAGATCTGGACCATGCCGGGTAGGGAGCGCCACGAGCAGGCGATCCAGGCGTTCCGGCCGGTTGTTCTCCTGCGCGCCGACAGCCCGTTGGGCGAAGTCGTGCTGGCCCAGATGAAGACCATCGTGCAGTTCGCGATGCCGTCGGAATTGCGCCTCCTCGGCAATCCCCGGCTCAAAAAGCACCCGGTCGGCAAGGAGACCGTCAACGGCATCGCCACGACCAAATACGCGATCGACGAGACCGTGCCGGAAGGCCGTGCGGCCGGTGCGCTGTGGCTCAGCCGCGACGGCATCCCGATGAAGCTCGCCGGCAGCTTTACCCGGCAGAGCGGCAAGGTCTCGACGCTCCGCTGGGAGCTGAGCCGCGTCAAGATCGGGCCGCAGCCCGCCGCGCTGTTCGAGGCGCCCAAGGGATTCTCCAAGCTGCCGCCCGAAGCGGTCGCGCCGCTGCTCGGCCTCAAGCTCAAATCGACGCCGCGCTGACCCGGGCGTGTCGGCGGCTCAGCGCCGCCGGCGGAAGTGGTCGATGAGGCTCAAGAGCGCCAGCGGGATGACGATGATCCCGCCGAGCAGCGCATAGGGCAGGGACCACGTGACGAGGTCGCGCGACTTGCGCCACAGCAGGTCCAGCGTGTGCCACGTATCGGTCATGAGACCGCGCGCGGTAATGCCGATGCTTTCGAGAAACATGCCGACAAGGACACACAGCGCGAAGAGCCCGATCAGGCGGCCGAGGATGATCATCGCGCGGCTCCCGCCGGCATAAGGGCAATCGGCACCGGGGCAAGATGCCGCCATTCCGCGCTGACCGCCGCATCGGTTTCGGTGTCGCGGCGGGCGGCGGCTTCGGCGGCGACGTCACCGGCGGCGGCGATGCGGCCGAAGGCCCAGGCCGCGGCGCCGCGCACCAAGGGCGACGGGTCGTCGAGGCAGCGCCGCGCGGCGGCCACGAGATCACCGGTCGGTTCCGGCGCATTGCCGACCGCGATCAGGACGTTGCGCAAAAACCGGTGGCGCCCGATGCGCTTCACCGCGGTGCCGGCAAACCGGGCGCGGAAGGCGGCATCGTCGAGCGCCGCGAGCTCGGCCAGCCGCGGCGCGGTCAGCGCCTCGCGCGGCAGGAACCCGGGCTCGCCGGTCCGGCGGGCGAACTTGTTCCACGGGCACACCGCGAGACAATCGTCGCAGCCGAAGATGCGGTTGCCGATCAGGGGGCGCAGCTCAGGCGCGATCGGGCCCTTGTGCTCGATCGTCAGGTACGAGATGCAGCGCCTGGCATCGAGCCGGTAGGGTGCCGGGAAGGCGTTGGTCGGGCAGGCATCGAGACAGGCGCGGCAGGTGCCGCAATGGTCGCTCTCGGGGGCATCGGGCGCGAGCGCCAGGCTCAGATAGATTTCGCCGAGAAACAGCCACGAGCCAAAGTCGCGCGAGACGAGGTTGGTGTGCTTGCCCTGCCAGCCGAGCCCGGCCTCTTTGGCCAGCGGCTTTTCCATCACCGGAGCGGTGTCGACGAATACCTTGAGCCCGCCCGGGAGGTCAGCGGGCCAGCGTGCCGCGATCCAGCGCGCCAGCCGCTTCAGCCGCTTCTTCAGGGTATCGTGATAATCGCGGCCACGGGCGTAAACCGAGATCGCGCCGCGCTCGGGGTCGGAGAGGGCGGCCAGCGGGTCGTCGTCGCCGCGGTAATTGAGGCCGAGCACGACGACGGTGCGCGCCTCGGGCCACAGAGTCTGCGGGTCGCCGCGTCGCGCGCTGGTATCGGCAAGCCAGCCCATGTCGCCGTGATAGCCGCGCTCGAGGTAGTCGCGCAGATCGGCCCGAGCCGCGTCGGCGAGATGCGCCGCGGCGAAACCGACCGCATCGAAGCCCATCGCCAGCGCCTCGGCCCGGATCGCCGCGCGGATCTCGGCTGTGGTGTGTGTCTTTTTCCGCTCGTCATTCCCGCGAAAGCGGGAATCCAGGGGCCGCACGGCATCGTCGCCGGCCCTGGACCCCCGCTTTCGCGGGGGTGACGGAGAAATGACGGTGCTGGAATCTGGCATTCGGCTCAGCCCCGCCCGCGATAGGGGGCGACCCCGGGGTCGGGCAGCCACAGCCCGGCGGGCGGCTCGCCGGTCTGGTAGAAGACGTCGATCGGGATGCCGCCGCGCGGATACCAGTAGCCGCCGATGCGCAGCCAGCGCGGGCTGAGCGCCGCGATGAGGCGGCGGGCGATCGCCAGCGTGCAGTCCTCGTGGAAGGCGCCGTGGTTGCGGAACGACCCGAGAAAGAGCTTCAACGACTTGCTCTCGAGGATCGTCGCGTCCGGCAGGTAGTCGATGACCAGGTGGGCGAAATCGGGCTGCCCGGTCAACGGGCACAGCGCGGTGAACTCGGGGCAGGTAAAGCGCACGACATAGGCAAGTCCCCGATGCGGGTTGGCCACGGTGTCGAGCACCGCCTCGTCGGGCGAGGCTGGCAGCGGCGCCCTGCGCCCGAGCACCGGTTCGGTCATCGCATTACCCCGACACCAAATGTCATCCCGGCGAAAGCCGGGACCCATCCATAAGCAATCGAGTTGTCGCGGAAATGGATCCCGGCTTCCGCCGGGATGACAATTCTTTTGATGGAAACAAATAGGCTCACAAATCGGCTCCGAGCACGAAGTCTGCGAGCCGCCCTGCGCTGATCGCCGCCCGCAGATCGGCCATCAGGTCGGCGTAGTAGGTCAGGTTGTGCGTGGTCAGCAGCATGCTCCCCAGAATCTCTCGCGCCTTCGTCAGATGATGTAGATACGCGCGGCTGAAGCCGGTGCAAGCCGGGCAGCGGCATCGGGGGTCGAGCGGGGCTGGGTCGTCGGCGTGACGGGCGTTGCGCAGGTTGAGCGTCCCCCAATGGGTGAAGGCCTGGCCGGTGCGCCCGGAGCGGGTCGGCAGCACGCAATCGAACATGTCGACCCCGCGCCGGACCGCGCCGACGAGATCGCTCGGCTTGCCGACCCCCATCAGATAGCGCGGCCGGTTTTCGGGCAGGGCCGGCATGCTCGCCTCGACCATCGCGAACGTCGTCGCCTGGCCTTCGCCGATCGCCAGCCCGCCGATCGCATAGCCGTCGAACCCGATGTCGACGAGGCGCGCCGCCGAGCGCCGGCGCAGATCGGCATGCACGCCGCCCTGCACGATGCCGAAAATCCCGTGCCCCTCACGCGCCGAGAAGGCCGCGCGCGAGCGCTCGGCCCAGCGCATCGACAATTCCATCGACCCCTCGACCGCCGCGCGTGTCGCCGGGAACGGGGTGCACTCGTCGAGCGCCATCGTGATGTCGGCGCCGAGCAGATGCTGGATCGCGATCGAACGCTCCGGGGTCAACAAGTGCGCGCTGCCGTCGAGATGCGAGCGGAACGCCACCCCCTCTTCGCTGATCCGGCGGAGCCCGGCCAGCGACATGACCTGGAACCCGCCCGAATCGGTGAGGATCGCGTGCCGCCAGTTCATGAAACGATGGAGGCCGCCGAGCGCCGCGATGCGCTCCGCCCCCGGCCGCCGCATCAGGTGGTAGGTGTTGCCGAGGACGATGCGCGCGCCGGTCGCCGCCACCCCCTCCGGGGTCATCGCCTTGACCGTCGCGGCGGTGCCGACCGGCATAAAGGCCGGCGTCTCGATCGCGCCGTGCGCGGTCAGGAGGCGCCCGGTCCGCGCCGCCCCGTCGCGCGCCACGATCTCGAAGCCGATGCTGGTCATGTAAAGTTGCCGCCGCTTTTTTCCCCTCTCCGCCCTTCAGGGGGGAGAGGGAGGGGCCCGGCGCGGAGCGCTGGGAGGGTGAGGTGGGTATCGGCAAGCGTTGTGGAATCCCCCACCTCACCCCAACCCTCTCCGCCCCCGAGGGCGGTGAGGGAGTGGCTAACGGCGGGTGCCTCGATCAGGCAGGCGTCGCCGTAGGAGAAGAAGCGGTAGCCCGAGGCGGCGGCGTGGGCGTAGGCGGCCTTGATCCGGTCGAGCCCGGCCAGGGAAGCGACCAGCATCAGGAGGGTCGAGCGCGGCAGGTGGAAATTGGTCAGCAATACGTCGATCGCGCGGAACCGGTAGCCGGGCAGGATGAAGAGCCTGGTCTCGCCGCCGAATTCGCCGACCCTGCCGGTTTCGCCGGCGGCGCTTTCGAGAAGGCGCAGGCTCGTCGTACCGACCGCGATGATGCGCCCGCCCTGGGCCCGCGCCCGGTTGATCCGCTCCGCCGCCTCGGCGCCGATCCACCCCCATTCGGCATGCATCGCATGCTCGCGCGGGTCCTCGGCCTTGACCGGCAGAAACGTGCCGGGCCCGACGTGCAGCGTCACAATCGCCCACTCGGCGCCGCGCGCGGTGATTGCATCGACCAGCGGCGGGGTGAAA
>Ga0326597_10009330_pt1 | contig 13162 bp, 14 predicted proteins | sample RVTome_12_FD_203789 | JGI IMG/M metagenome (GOLD analysis project Ga0326597, IMG submission 203789) | Soil microbial communities from uranium-contaminated site in the Upper Colorado River Basin, Wyoming, United States - RVT100D185 | ecosystem: Environmental > Terrestrial > Soil > Contaminated >... | reverse complement strand
GAGGTGCCGCGCCTGCGGGTCCAGGCCGGTCGTGGGTTCGTCCATGAAAAGGATGTCCGGGTCGTTGATGAGCGCCCGTGCAAGTGTGAGGCGGCGCTTCATGCCGCCCGAGAGCGCCTGGATGCGCTCGTCGCCGCGCCCGTTGAGCTCGGCGAATTCGAGCAGCCGCGGAATACGCGCGCGGATTTCCTTGTCCTTTAATCCGAAGTACCTTCCGTAGACGAGCAGATTCTCGCTTGCGGTGAAGTCCGGATCGAGATTGTCCATCTGGGGCACCACGCCGACACGAATGCGGGCCTCGCGCGCGCGCTGCGGCACAGGCTCGCCGGCCAGTTCGATGCTGCCGCTGTCCGGATCGGTCAAGCCGAGGCACAGCCGCAGCGTGGTGGTTTTTCCCGCCCCGTTCGGGCCTAGCAGTCCGAAACATTGCCCGCGCTCCACCGCGAGCGATACACCGCACACAATCTCGCGAGCGGCGTAGGACTTGCGCAGATCCCTCACCGACAGAACGCTGGTCACGCGGGGCCCCGGGGATGCGCGGCGTCACCGGGACGCGTGCTCGCCCGTAAAGGCCGCCCCGCGCGCTCGGCCGCTAGTCGCGCCATGCGCCCTTGACGATGTTGCGGATCAGGTGCAGGCGACGGTGAAAAAAGTGATCGGCACCGGGCACGACGACGATGGGCAGATCCTGCGGACGCGCCCAGTCGAACACGTTTGCCAGCGGCACCGTGTCGTCGCGCTCGCCATGAATGACGATGGTGTCTGCGGGCACGTCCTCGGTGACATAGCTGCGCCCGCCGCCCACCAGACCGGAGGGCGGCGCCACCAGAACGAGACGCTGCGCTTTCAATCGTTTCGCGACGCGCGTCTGGACGAACGCGCCGAAGGAGAAACCGGCCAGCACCACACCGGCTTCGCGCAGTCCCGGAAAACGCTCGGCGCTCTGGTGCGCCAGCGCAATCATGTCCTCGGTTTCGCCTTCCCCGTGATCGTGGATACCCTCGGAGGCCCCAGCGCCGCGGAAATTGGGACGCACCGCCATCCAGCCCAGTTCGACCAGCACCCTGGCGAGCGCCTGCGCGACTTTGTTGTCGAACGTTCCGCCGTACAGGGGATGCGGAGGAGCGACCAGCGCGATGCCGCGGGGCGTGGCCTGCGGCGCGTCAATCAAGGTCTCGATTCGGCCGGCGCCCCCTGTCATGAAGACCCGCACTCCGGGGCGGGCCGGGGAGCGGGTCATAGGCGCAGCCGTGCGACGATGCGCCCGTGTTTCAGGTGCTCGTCGATGATCTCGTCGATATCCGTTTTGTCCACATAGGTGTACCAGACAGCGTCCGGATAGACCACGATGCACGGGCCTTCTTCACAGCGGTCCAGGCAGCCGGCGACATTGATGCGCACCCGGCCTTCGCCTGCCATGCCCAGCTGTTTCACCCGGCGCTTGGCGTAGTCGCGCATGCCGACTGAGCCCAGATTGGCACAGCACGCCGCGCCGCCCTCGCGTTGGTTGCAGCAGAAGAATACGTGCCGCTCGAAATAGCTCACATGCACCTCTTGGGGAGGCGAAATTATACGCTTCGCCGACGCCAGCTCGCGTCAGCGGCCCCGGCGTCCATGGTCCGCCGCAAGCAGTATCAGGCACACCAGCGCGCAGAACGGCCATACCGCGGATACGATCCGAGTCAGGCCGTTGAAATTCAGGAAATGCCCCTGCTTCCACAGCGCGAGCGACGCGCTGAGGTAAGGGTTGCCGGGTGCAATGTTGACCAGCGCAGTGGCTGCCATGAGCGCCAACGCGGACAGCGCGAGCCGGCCGGCCTGAGGCAACGCGGAGGCGATGATGCTAACCAGGGTGCCGGCCGCTACCCCGAACACGGCCCCCGGAGTGATCCATGCCAGCATGTCCTGCGCGCTGAACAGCGCGCCGAAGGCGAAAGTGCGAAACAGGAACGCGCCGGCAAGCACAAGGATAACGGCCAGGCGCGCGGGCTGGTTACGTTCCACAAGTGCCGCGGCAAGCAGTCCGACCGCAATAGTGTTCGCGCCTGCGACGCCCGCTTCCACGCGGATGAACACATCGGGGGTATGCAGTTCGCCGCTCGGACCCTGCAGTAGCGCGCGCAGGTCGCCGGTGCCGAAGAGCAGGGTCCCGGGATTGAGTTGCGTCACCAGCCACAGTCCTAGGATCACCAGTCCGAGATCGATGTGCCTGCCGGGTCGGAACAACCGGTAGCGCAGTGACTGCAGGCCGGCATCGCGCAGTAGCCTGGCATAAAACGCAGCGCCCAGGCCCGCGCCGATCAGGCCGCCCGCGGCATTGGCGGCCACATCCAGATTGGACGCGATCCGCGCGGGTAGATAATTCTGCAGCACCTCGAGCGACAGGCTCAGCGCCGCTGCCAGCGCGAGCGCCGCCATCACCGCTCGCGCGCCGCGAAGAGCCGGGTATAACGCGAGTACCGTGAGATATCCCAGTGGGGCGTAGGCCAGCACATTCGCCAGCACGTCAAAGCTCGTGACATACCGGGGCAGAGGCGCCGTGACAAACTCCAGCGGCAGCACGCCGTAATCCCTCCAGCCGGCGAACGGATGCAGCGACGCATAAATGATCAGCAGCGCATACGCGACCAGGAGATAGCGGGCGAGCGGCGAGGGCTGCATGGCGGATCGATTCTCTCACACGTGCGCGTGCCTGCAATCCGCCGCCGCGGCGGGTTCGACAGGCGTTCATGCTACGATCGTCAGCACGAAGTGCCCCATGACAACTCGCCCTCTTACATCGCTTGAGCAGGTAAAGAGCAGTTATGGCGGCGAGTGCGCAGGCGTCAAGCTCGCGCTGCTCAAAAGGCTCGATCACGCGCAACTGCGCACGCCGCGCGCAATCGTTCGACTGCATGAAATTCTATGTTTTCTGCGCGCCTATCCCGATGACGCGCCGGTTCTGGCCCAGGTCGAGCGCATGCTTGCGGGCTTTCACCTCCGCGTTGACCTCGCGCGTCATCGCGCGGCGCTTGCCGACTCGGGCATCGCCGGGACGGCCGTCCACTACCGGTTCTTCTGGTCCACGGCGCGCTGGCTCGCGCGGCGCTGGCCGCAGAGGTTCGTGCTCGATCGCGGCGAGGCCGAACCGACGCAGAGACTGTGCACGGCCCTGCCGCTGCTGGTCACGCCGGCAGAGTCGGCGTGGATCAAGGAGAGCCGGGTCGCGGCGTATTCGTTGCTCGATGGCCTGCGAGCGGCCGGGGAAACCGACGCGGTGTTCCTGGTTCGCCGCGTTGCGGCGATGCCCGGGAATGAGGCCACCCGCGAGGCCTACTACGACGCGATCGACGCGGCCTGCGTGCTCAAGCCGGCGCCGGGGGCACCCTCGCGCAGCGATGCGAAGTACCCCGCCGCGGCGATTTCATTCCGCAGCGAACCGATGCGCCGCTCCCGGCCCGACTTGCGGCGGGAGATCGCGCGCGCGCCGCGCATGGTGCGCGAACTGTCGTCGCGCCATGGAGTCGAACTTCTGGACCTGGCGCGAGGCGTAATGGTGACTCGATCGCGTGACCTGGATGCGTTCGCGTACGGCGATCCGCGCGACGTGCGCCTGGTCGAGGATGAAGGGGGCCTCGCCTTCATGCTGAACGGCGTTGAGCCCGAGCGCCGGGCGCTGATACCTGCTACCTGCGGCTACCTGACGCTGCACAACGGTGTTCCGATCGGCTACGGGGACATCTTCCTCTTCGGCAACTCGGCCGCCGTCGCGTTCAACACCTTCGAGACCTTTCGCGGCGGCGAGGCCGCTTGGACCTTCGCGCGGCTGCTGGGGACGATCCGGCGCCTGTTCGCAACCACGTCCTACAGCCTCGCTCCCTACCAGCTTGGCCATCACAACGCCGAAGCGATCGCCTCGGGCGCCTGGTGGTTCTACTGCAAGCTGGGATTCCGGCCGCAGGCGCCCGAGGCGCGCCGCATCCTGCGCCAGGAACTCGCGCGCATGAAGGCGAGTCCCGGCCACCGGTCTACTCGCTCGACGCTGCGCAAGCTCGCAGCATGGCCCCTGTTCTTTGATCTGGATCCGTTGCACCCGAGGCCCCTGCCGCCGCTGGCCGCGATCGGCGCACGGGTTGCGCGGGATCTCGCCCGGCGCTGCGGCGCGGACCGGGAGCGCGCGCTGAATGCGTGCGGCAGCGAGGCCATGCAACGGCTCGGCCTGCGGTCGCTGCAGGGATTCACGCCCGACGAGCGCTTGGCCTGGACGCGCTGGAGCCCGCTGGTGGTCACGCTACAGGGGTTGCAAGGCTGGAGCGCAGCCGAAAAACGCGCCCTGGTTCGCGTCATCCGTGCCAAGGGCGCACGCCGGGAAGGCGATTTCGTGGCGCTTTTCGCCGCGCACCCGAAACTGGAACGCTCGCTGTGGGGCGCTTTCGAATGAGCGTCGCGGGGCGCGGGCTGCAAACCCGCAGCTCTCCGGATCTGGATCGGCCTGCTGGACGACACGAACGCGTTGCTCGCGGCGCTGATCCTCAACGCCGGGGGTTTGGGCCGAGCTTGGATTCGCGCCCCGAGTTGCCCACCGCGTCGGTCGGTTCGTCGCAAGCGCCGACCGCCACCGTGGGCAACTCTGCACCTTCCGCAATTCGCACGGAGTCCACTTATAATTCGGGGAAAGTTGTTCAAACAAACGGATAAGACCCCGATTGGTCTGTCGTTCATATTTCGATTTCACTTCGCTACGCTCAATACGAACGGTATGTGGGGTTTTGCTGGTTGGCTGCACGATTTTAAAGAGGGCACCGGATGGCTACGAGCAATGCGCGGGTATTCGAAGGTAATACATACCGCGCTCCGAACGAATGAATTTTTCAACCACCCGTTATCGGCCAAGCCCTGAAAATGCGCCACTTGCCGGATGACGACGGCGAAAGCCCGGCCGCCGGGGAAATGGCCTTCCTGCAACCGCTGTTCGAACGGCTGGCGGCGCGGGAGAACGCTATCGACGGACTGCCTTTCGTCACCCTGAGCTATGCCCAGAGCGTGGACGGCAGTATCGCCGCGCGCCCTTCGCGGCCTTTCGCTCTCAGTTCCGGAAAATCCTTCGAAATGACGCATTTGCTGCGCTCCCGCCACGACGCCCTGCTGGTGGGCATCAACACCGTACTGATGGACGACCCGCGCCTGACGGTGCGCCTTTGCGAAGGCGACAATCCCCAGCCGGTGGTGCTGGACAGCCGCCTGCGCTTTCCCGACGATGCCAAGTTATTGGCCCATCCCGACAAGCATCCGCTGCTGTTCACCACCGCCGCCGCGCCGGCGGCCGAATTCGCCCGCATAGAAGACAAGGGCGCGTCCGTCCACGTTCTGCCCAAGGACAGGCTGGGGCGGGTGGATTTGAACGCCGCCTTGCAATGTCTCGCCGATAGGGGCGTGAAAGGGCTGATGGTGGAGGGCGGCGCGACCGTCATCAACAGCTTCTTGCGGAGCTGCCTGGTGGATTACTGCGTCATCACCGTGGTGCCCAAGTTCATCGGCGGCCTCAAGGCCGTGGACAAACTTTGCCCGTCGGAGAATCTGCCGCCGTTATCCATCGTTGATTGCCGCTACCAGCCCCTGGGCGGCGACCTCATCATCCACGGCGCCATAGGGAAAGGTTAGCGAAGTAATCGGGCCGCGGCCGCAAATCGCCCCGAAGTCGCTGAAACAATGGCATATCAGATCAATTGGTTAGCGGGAGCGACTTAAGAGCCGGCCATGCGCGCCAACGCTCTGTTCCATGTAGCGCAACGCCGGGTTGAATGCAGGGGAGTGGCCCTGGCCGCGCCCGGCAAGGGCGAAGCGCTGATTAAGAGTCGCTGCTCCGCCATTAGCGCTGGCACTGAGGCGATGATTTTCAGCGGCGCGTTTCCGGAAAATACGGCGTTGGACGCCAGTATCGAAAGCCTGAAGGGCGGCTTTGCCTATCCCTTTTCCTACGGTTACGCCCTGGTGGGGGAGGTATCGGCAACCGGCCCCGGCGTGGACAAGGGCTTGATCGGCAAAACCCTGTTCGCTTTTCATCCCCATCAGGACATGGCGGTTGTGCCGCTGGCCGGTTGCCACAGGGTTCCAGACGGTGTGTCACCCGAGGCGGCGCTGTTTTTGCCGCAGGTGGAGACAGCACTGAGTCTCGTCATGGACGGCGCGCCGTTGATCGGCGAACGTGTGCTGGTGTTCGGCCAAGGCGTGGTGGGGCTGTTGACCGCCCGCTTGCTGGCGGAATTTCCCTTGGCGCGCTTGGTCGCCGCCGAACCGTTGGCGTGGCGGCGCGATTTGGCAAAACACTGGGGCATTGCGGAAACAGTCGATCCAGCCAATGCCGGAGTGTGGCAAGCTTTGCTGGCCGCACTGAATGGCGCGGACCTGGTTTTCGAGTTATCCGGCGACATGGCGGCGCTCAACCATGCCATCGAAGCTACCGGTTTCGATGGCCGCATCGTGGTGGGTTCGTGGTACGGGGCCAAATCGCAGCCGTTGGATTTGGGCGGCCGTTTCCACCGCAATCGCCTGCGCCTCATTTCCAGCCAGGTGAGCACACTGAACCCCGCCTTGACCGGGCGCTGGGACAAACCGCGCCGCATCGCCATGGCCTGGCGCATGCTGGAGAAGCTTCAGCCCCAGCGCCTGATTACCCAATCCTTTCCCTTGACCCAGTGCCGCCAGGCGTTCGAGACGGTTTGCGCGCGGCGGGACGGCGTGATGCAGGTGATTTTTCAGTACTAAGGTGTTGGATTCTTAGCCCCAGGAGCAACCCATGTACCGACTGGCCATTACGCGCGATTTCATCGCCCAGCATTACCTCATCGGCGGCGATTGGGGAGCGGAGAACTTCAAACACAGCCATCGTTACAAGGTGGAAGTGCTGCTGCGCGGCGCGGCGCTCAACCAGCACGGCTACCTGGTGGACATCGTCGAACTGGAAAGCGCGCTGACGGAAATCATCGCCCGGTTCAGCGACCATACCCTCAACGACCTTACGCCATTCGCCGGCATCAACCCCAGCCTGGAGCGCTTCGCCCGGGTGTTCTACGAAGACCTGCACGCCAAGTTGGCCTTGAAGGAATTATCCTTGGCGGTGAAGTTGTGGGAAAACGACCGCGATTGGGCCGCCTACGGTCCCGAATGAACCGTCATGCCCGTATCCTTTGCCAATTATCTCAATGCCAAGTTCGCCCTGGACGAGCGTAGCCTTAACCGCGAGGTGCGCGGGGCTTTCCTCGACGCATTGCACAGCCTGCCGCAAATCCAATGCCTGGACGTGGGGGCGGGAACCTGCGCCACCTTGCGACGCTTGTTGAACAGCGAGTTGACTACACCATTGTTCTTGACGGCATTGGACCGCGATCCCGGTCTGCTGGACGTCGCCCGCCAAGAAGCCGAAGGCTGGTTGCGCGCCTTGGGTCTCGAGCCGCGCATGGAAGAAGGCGCAATCCAGACTCAAGGCGAACGGCTCACGGCTATCCGCTTTACCGCCGGCGAACTGAAGGACTACCGGACGGACCGGCTTTACAACGTCATCACCGCCCACGCCTTTCTGGACACCGTGCCGCTGCCGGACGCCTTGCGGCTGTTCACCGCTTGGCTGCAACCCGGCGGCTATCTCTACGCCAGCATCAACTACGACGGCGACACGGCGCTGCTGCCGCTGTATGACGACGCAGCCTTCGAGGCCAGGCTGCTAAGCCATTACAACTACACGATGGAGCGGCGCCGTGTGGACGGCCAGGCCACTGGCGGGGCTTTTTGCGGCAGGCGCTTGCATGGGCTGCTGCCGGAATATGGTTTTGACACGCTCGCCTATGGCAGTTCGGATTGGAATATCACGCCTTTCCTGGGCGAGTACCGCGACGGCGACGCGGTCTGCATGAGGGCGCTGCTGGAGATGATCCGGGGGGAAGGGCAGAGTTCCGGGCTGTTCCACCAGGAACAACTCGACCGCTGGCGCGAAAACCGGCTGCGGTTGTTGCAGCAGCGACGGCTGGGGTTGATCATCCATCAGTTGGATTTACTGGGCCGCTACGATCCTTGAGGAAACGCCAAGTCTTTATCCGCGCAAACACACAGTCCGCCGCGCAGCAGCGAGGGTTTGCAAGCCATGCCGGCGCGGTCCAGCCATTCCAACGCCCGCGCCGCCCAGTTCGGCATGTCGCCCTTGGCGACAAAGCGCCAGTAGCCCAATTCGTTAACCCGCAATTCAGCTCCTTGCAGCAGCGCCCGCATTTCGGCTGCATTGACAAAGCGATCGCTGCTCAGGTGCTTGACCTCATAGCCTAGCCACGGCGCGATGCGACGGTACCAGAGATAATCGCCGTTGAGGGTGAGGCAGATGAAACGTCCACCCGGTTTCAGCACGCGGCGCACCTCGCCGAGCACGGCAGATTTGTCCGGCATGTGCTCGAAAGCCCCCACGCAGAGCACGGCGTCAACTAGGTTGTCGGTAATGGAAGCCAGGCGCTCGGCGGGCTCGGCATACAATTCGATATGTGCGGCACAAGGATGCCTGCGGCGGATGGTTTCGGCGGCGACGATCATAGCGGGGGACAAATCCGCGCCGATGGCGCGGCTGAATGCGTCCGCCAAGCGGAATAAATGGACACCCGGCCCGCAGCCGATTTCCAGCAGAACCCCACCCAGGCTGGAGGCCAGGAGTCTGCGGATCAGCTCCAAGCGGTAGTTCAGCAGCAGGTCGGTGCTGCCGTGCTTTTCCCTGTAGCTCCCCGCGATGGAATTGAAAAAGGCGCGGATGTCGTCGCTGTTTTGCACGCAGCGGGTGCGCAAGCGGGCCATCAGGATTGCACCCGCGGGCGCGGCCCGTGGTACATCAGGTGCAGGCTCTCCGCAAAAGAATAGGCCAGCACCAATGTCATCATTCCCGCCAGGGTGCGGCAATAGTCCAGATAACCGGGGTGGGCGCCGAAGGAGCAAAGCAGCGTCAACATCATGAAAACAGAAATCCAGCCGGCCTTCGCGGTGCGTTGTTCCTTCAGTTCCGGCGGCCTGGCGAATTTGACGAACAGCACGAACAGGTAGCGCAGCAGGCCCGGCAGAAGTATCCATAGGCCTAAACCTTCCGGCAGGCGGTACAGCAGCAGGCACAACATGAGCATGAAAAAGGCGTCGCTTTCCTTGTCGAAGAACTCGCCGAATTCTCCGCTAAGCCCGGTGTGCCGCGCGATCCAGCCGTCCGCGCCGTCCATGACCAACAAGATCAACCCCGCGTAGGCGACGTGCGCCGGCGCAAGCCACGGCAAAACGAACACGCCGGACAGGCGCAGCAGGGAGACTGCGTTAGCGAGGCCGAACCGGCCGCCGGGCGTCCAGCGACGACGGCAGCGGTACAACAACAGGGAAAACGACAGCATGCCGCACCCGGACAACAGCCAAAGCGGCAAGCCGGCTGCCGTCGCCAGCGTGACCGCGGCCATCGCGGTGGCGTTGCCTTCGCTCCAGCGCAGCAGGTCCGGCTGTAGTGAGTGGCTATCGTGCATGGCGGCTGATATTAGACCATTAGGCCAACCGACTGACGCGGGCAGGCAGGTCTTCTCCGGCCATGCGACGCATCAGCGGGCTTTGGTTTCCGGATTATCAGTATCGTGCTGTCCATGATCGCCAGGAAAATCGGTCTTGTCCATCCGCCGCTGGAATCGTTTCCCTCCGGCGGCAATGTGTATGACAAGAAGCTGCTGGAATACGCTCGACGCTGCGGCTTTCCGCTGGTTTCCCTGCCGAGGCGGGACGAAGCCTTGCCTTGCGGGACTTGGGATTTGCTTGCCTGGGACAGCCTGTTTCTGGACCGGCTGGCGCGCATCGCCGGCGAGCGCATTGCCTTGCTGCTGCACTACCTTCCGTCCCTGGACCCGGCGCTGGATGTGCGCGGAAAACAAGCCTTGCAAGCCGTGGAACACCGCGCCGTGGCGCAGGCGGATTTTGTCATCGTCACGGGCAAAACCGTGGCAACAACCGTAACGGCGCGTTGGCCAGGCAAACCCGTATTTTTGTGCGAACCGGGCGTTGACGAGGCGTTTTTGCGGAACAGGCCGGGCCGCGCGGATCAACCCGTGAGGCTGTTGACCGTCGCCCACCTGTTGCCGGCCAAGGGGCACGCCCAGTTGCTGGAAATACTGCGGCAATTACGGCATTTGCACTGGCATTGGCAGGTGGCGGGGGATTGCGGTCTGTCTCCCGGGACGGTTCGGCGTTTGCGTAACCGTGCGGCGCAGGCGGGACTGGCCGACCGCATTACTTTTCACGGGGCCTTGCAACAAGAGGCCGTCGCGGCGCTGATGGCAAATAGCGATCTATTGGTTTTCCCCAGCACGTTTGAAGCCTATGGCATGGCCGTGGCGGAAGCCGCCGCCGCTGGCCTGCCGGTGTTGTGCAACCGCGTTGGCGCGGCGGAGCAGTTGATTCAACATGGCGTGACTGGTTTTCTGGCAACTGCTGGGGATTGGGACAGCTTTGGCGGATATTTACAGATATTGCTGGAAGACACCGCGCTGTGCGCCGCTTTCCGGAACAATCTCCGCCGCGCTGCCGTGCGTGGCTGGGACAAAACTTTTGCGGATTTCCGGGCCGCTTGCGAGGCCATGCTGCGATGAAATTATCAGCTTCACGATGGCTTGCTATTTTCCAGCACGGTGGAATCCACTGGTTGCATTGGCCTCTTGGGCGTCATTTCCGACGGGCTGCTGGTCTAGCGGATCACACTTGCTTGAAGACCCGTAATGACGCTGCGGTACGGTCGAAGGTCAGTGTCGATTCGCACCCTGCCAGGTCGTTGATGACGCCGATCAGACAATCGGCAAAATCCGCACGGCTTGTCTTGAAGTTGGCGAGCGCAGTCCAGACCAGGTTTTTCTTCTCAATTTCGAACTGCCTGCCGAGCAGTATTTTTTCGATGACTTCGGCCAAAGCTGCCCTGGCATACCCGTAACCGCGGCCAAGCACCCAAGCTAACTCACACATGACGACATGGTTGATGAACATCGCCGTCTCCTGGGCGGCGGCGCGGTCAATCAGCGCGTTCGCCTGCCTGGTCTGGGTCGGATCGTCCTGCACCAGATAGCGGACCAAAACATTGGTGTCGAGGCCGATCATCTTTTGCCGGCCGCGCCTCTTGCGATAGCGGCATTCATTTCCTCGATTGACAATACCTTCCCGTCGCGCCTTTTGAGCAACCCCTTAAGCTCCCGCACGTCGAGCTTGGCCGGCCTGATGACGACGCGCCCTTCGGACTCGATCACGAAATCGAGCTTATCCCCGGGGTTGAGCTTAAGATGTTCCCGCACCTGCTTTGGGATGGTAGTCTGACCCTTGCTGGTAAGCGTGGCCACAGTCATTCCGATTCCTTTCTCTTATTTGATTCCTTACCGACATGCAAGGATAACACACCCCGAGGGATAGTAGAATCAATTCGGCCGCGAAGTCGGAACAGCTTGCAGGGGGCCGAAATCCGGCGCTTGAACCTGGCCAAAATTTCGCACAATGCCGATTATGTCAATTGCGCTGCGCGACGCATGCCCGGTGTGGGCGGCCGAAGCGCGTTTAGCGGTAAATTGCTGGGCAATCAATTCTAACCGCCGCAGCAAGGCAAGTCCTTTCCCACGCCCTGGGTGATCCGAGGCGTTGTTTTCGTTCAGAAGCTCAGGCGATATCGGGGACGGGGTGGTAGGTCCATTCCCGCGGCGGCGATTTTGGCCCGTCGACGCTTTTTGCGTCCGCGGGTGGCGCGCGCGGTTTCCGTCTCGGCTTGCGCGGCGCCCAGCGAGCGAGATGTTCGAGGATTCGGCGAATGACCGTTGCGTCATCGATCAGCGCGATAACGTGCATTGGCGTGCCGCACTTGGCACATACCAAAGGATCGACCTCATAGACTTTGTGAATGAGCCGCGCCCATGCCGACTTGGCGCGCGCCGCGACCACTTCCGCGCCGTCGAGCGCTTGCGTCGTTGCTGCCGGCACGGCCTTACGGGCCCGCTCGCCGCGACAACGGGTTGAGTACCACCCGATGTACCTGACAAGGTGCTCAAAGCGGTCCGGCACGTGCCGGCAGAGTATTTCGAGCCATTGCGCGCCGGGCATCCACTGGAAGTTGCGTTTCAGGCTCTTGTGCATGTGCGAGCGGACCATGACCATTCCCGTTTCCGGCCGCTAAGTCATTTTCTCCAGGGAAAACGGCGCGCGCAGCATGTACCGTGCGAGTTTCTTGCGCCCCGCCGCGTCGTCGGCGCCAACCCGAACGCCGTTATGGACGGAGAAGCCGCTGTGGCGCCAGGCGAGCATGCTCGCCGCCAGTCCATCGCCGATGGCGCCCTCGGCCACCAGCAGTTTGAGCACGTCGCTACGAAATCCCCGTTCGAGCAGTTTTACAGGAATCGCGGGCAATGCGACGAACACGCCGTCCGTGCGAAAAACGCCATCGGCAGCCAGCACATGAATGTGCGGGTGGAACGTGACCAGATCCCCGAACGTCTGTACGAACAGGATCAACCCGGGACGGCCCTCCATCGCGGCGCCGGTATAGGCTTGGATCAACAATCTCTCAACGATATGGCACAACTCGCCGAGCAGTTTGCGTCGGCGCGAGAAGATCGGCCGCAGCATTCGCGGTAGGGTGAAGACGTATCGCCGGTGCGCAACGGGCGCAAGAACGTTCTCCTCGACCCAATCGCCATTGGCAAGCACCCGCTTCGGGTGGCAGCTCGGGCAAAAGTATCGCGACTTACAAGAAAACGGAAGCAGAAAGTCGTCCCGGCATCCCGAGCAAAAGATCCGCGCGAATCCATGGTGGGGATCTCCGCATTGGAGGAAGCGCTCGATGACGCGCTCTTCGAGCAGCCGCTGCAAACGCCCCTCGGATCGCAGGTCGGCCAGGTGGCGATCGGCGCACTGGTAGAGCGGACTCGCGCGCGGGTTTCGCGGGCGATACACGCCGCCTGTTGGCGTCTTCCCCGTTGTCCCCACACCTGACTCGCCGCATCTTGATCCAATGCGTCTCGAGCCAAGCGCCCGCCGGGCGAGGCCTTCCCGCCACGCAGACCGGACGCAGAGCGGGTCGACTAATGGTCTTGGTGCGGGCCGCGGTGGCCGTCGTCGCGGGCGCCCGCGTGCGTGCCCTCGTGTGCCGGGACATTATGCGCAG
>Ga0326597_10009329_pt1 | contig 13163 bp, 13 predicted proteins | sample RVTome_12_FD_203789 | JGI IMG/M metagenome (GOLD analysis project Ga0326597, IMG submission 203789) | Soil microbial communities from uranium-contaminated site in the Upper Colorado River Basin, Wyoming, United States - RVT100D185 | ecosystem: Environmental > Terrestrial > Soil > Contaminated >... | reverse complement strand
CACGGCTCCCCGTCGCTCTCGCCGAGCACAGGCAATACCACTCGCGGCGTTAGGCCGCAGGCGACGAGCTACTTATCCGGGCTGAATGAGCGCCTTACGGCGCGCCGGCACCGTGCTTAGGAGCGTCTACCGGTTTCTTGTCGAGCCCCAACCACTTGCGGATCTTCGCGACCAAGCTGCGCATGAGATGATCCTACGCCCACGCAGTCGTTTCGCCAATCGAAACGCCAAACCCTGATCTCGAGGCACTGGCGGATACGAACGGCGACAACGTCTACGAGCTCACGGTCGCGGCCTCCGACGGAAGCCTCTCGGACACGCAGGCGCTGTCGGTGCCCGAGAACCAGGGGGCCGGGTGTGAGTGTGCCGACTAGACATCGTCTGCTCAGCTCGCAAGACTGGCTGCAGGAGGACTTCCTTGAGCCTGGGGTGAGGGCCTCCTGGCTGACCGACCCAGAGACGACGATGACCTCGCCGGCGACGAAGATCGTGCCGAGCCGGAGAAGCGTGGGCCGGACACCCCCGGCTTCCTCGAGCCGGAGTGGTGGTCCGCCGCAGCTGGGACGAGGCGACCGCAAGCGAGGGCCAGGCGAGCCCTAGCGAGCTTCTTGCCTCCGTCGAAGAGAAGCCGGGCGGCTTCTGTTATTAGGAGGGTTTGGCGAAACGATGGCGAAAACTCACCACGCCTAGCGTTTGATGATGTTGTGAATCTCGAAGATCTCTGGGTCGCCAGCGAACTCGATTCCGACATCGGCCAGTATGGGCATCAGGCGCTCACCAAACGCCTCCAGCTGCTCCCGAGAGTCCCAGATTTCGCTGACGCGCAAGTTTCCTTCCGATCCGAAGAAAACGTGGTATTCGAGGCCGTCCGGAGGCCACGCTCCAGCCTCCTCAAGCCGCCGGACGCTTTCGTCGTAGTTCTCGGTCGTCAGGTTTGTGGGGCTGAAGCGGACAACGATGCTCATGAGACGATCCTCCATGCTCGGGGTCGAGCAGACTTTATCCGGATCGTCAGGCGAAGCGTGACTGGAGTGAGCGGCCTACGGGTGAGGTCGGGAGATGGGCTGTTGGTCGTCTCGCCGCAGCTCGAGCCCTGTCCCTCCTGCGTCAGCTCGTCGGCCACGTTGTACCCTCCGGAGCGAGACTGATCCCGCCTTGAGCGGGCAAGAACACGACGGGCTGTCTTCGTCGACGGTCCCGGGCGTGCGCTTCAACCGAACGGAGCGTGTCGCTCATCCGCCAAACGGCGACAGCACCTTCCTAGCTCGACCGACCCACGTGCCCGGCCCACGTGCACCTCCGCGTTGACGGTGGTCGTAGACGGTGCCGCAACCAGGGCTCGATCCGCATCGGAGCGGGCTTTGCGCGCAGCGACTGACGGCATGACGGCGCTGACGGACGCCGTCAGCACGAGCATGCGGCACGTCCTCCGCGAGGCGCCGCATCGGGACCCCCATCGAACCGGCTGGCCTCAGCCGGCCGGGATCGAGGTCAGCGCGCCATCGATCGTGAGGACCGCGCCGGTCATGTAGTCGGCGTCGTCCGAGCAGACGTAGACGACGAGCTTGCCGACCTCCCACGTCTGGCCGAGACGGTGCGCGGGGACCACGTCCAGGTAGAAGTGCTCGTCGATCGCTCCGCGAGCCACGTCCGCGTCCCACATCGGCGTCTGCAGCACGCCCGGCGCGATCGCGTTCACTCTCACACCGAACGGTGCCCACTCACCGGCTGCGACCTTGGTCATCATGATCACCGCAGCTTTCGGCGCGCAGTAGCTCATCCGCCCCACGTTCGGCGAGAACCCGCGAATCGAGGAGATGTTGACCACGCTGCCGGAGCGCTGCGGGACCATGATCCGTCCTGCCGCCCGCATGCAGTAGAAGACCCCGGTCTGCATCACGGCGATCGAGTCGTGCCAGTCCTCGTCGGTGACGTCCTGGGTGTGAGGGCCGACGCGGCTGATCCCCGCGTTGTTCACGACGATGTCGAGGCGCCCGAAGTCTCGAACGACGGCTTCGAACGCCGCGTCGACCTGGGCTCGGTCGGCGACGTCGGTCGGATAGGCCCGCGCCTCGACTCCCGTCTCTGCGAGCTCCGAAGCGGCGGCGGCGGCCGACTCGGAGTCGATCTCCAGGACGGCGACGTCCGCTCCGGCGCCGGCGAGCTCCTGCGCGATCCCACGACCGAGGCCCGCGCCGGCACCCGTGACGATCGCCAGCTTTCCCTCAAGTACGCCCATTACCGCGCAGAGCCTCTCTCCAGCGTCCAGACCGAGAGCGCAAAGATACTAGAGGGAGGACTCATTCCTCCGCGAGCTTGCGCAGGTCGCGGACGATTCGCTCCGCGCTCGGCATCCAGGCCGCTTCGAGCGGACCGGCGTACGGGATCGGCGTCTCGTCACCGCTGACCAGGATGGGGCGCGCGTCGAGCGATTCCCAGGCCTGCCCGACGACCTGGGCGACGATCGTCGCCCCCCAGCTTCCTGCCGGCGGACACTCCTGAACGCAGGCGAGGCGCCCCGTCTTCTCGACGCTGGCCGCGATCGTCGCGAGATCGAGAGGAACGAGCGTTCTCGGGTCGATCAGCTCGACCTCGACGCCCTCACCTGCGAGTTCCTCGGCGGCCTCCAGCGACCGGTGACGCATGAGCTGCGTCGCCACCAGGGTCACGTCCGAGCCCGAGCGGATCACCTCGGCGCGACCCAGCTCGACGCGCCCGTCGTCGTCGGGCACCTCCCCTCGCTCGGGGTAGAGGAGCTTGTGCTCGAAGACGAGCACCGGGTTGTCGTCGCGGATTGCCGCCCTCAGCAGACCGTAGGCATCGGCGGGAGTGGCCGGGACGCAGATCTTCAGCCCCGGAATGTTCAGGAACCAGTTCTCGACCGACTGCGAGTGCTGGGCCGCGAAGCCGCCGCCGCCGCCGTTCGACATCCGAACCGTGACCGGAACCGCGACCTGACCGCCGGTCATGTAGCGGTACTTGGCGAGCTGGTTTGCGATCTGATCGTGACAGACGCCGGCGAAGTCGGCGAACATGATCTCAGCAACGGGTCGGAGGCCAGCGACTGCAGCTCCCAGCGCGCAGCCGACGATCGCCTGCTCTGCGATCGGGGTGTCCCGCACGCGCCGGGGGCCGAAACGTTCGTAGAGACCTGCCGTCGCCTGGAAGACTCCACCGGCCGCGGCGATGTCCTCTCCGAACACGATGACCCGCTCATCTCGCTCGAGCTCCTCGGCGAGGGCGCGGGTGACGGCTTCCCTGTAGGTGAGCTCGCTCATGCGTACACATCCTCAAGGCGCTCCTCGGGATCTGGTTCCGGCCACGAGAGGGCGCGCTCGGTCGCGGCGCGGACCGCCCCCACTGTCCCGGCGCGGACGCGCTCGAGCTCGTCTGTGGAGGCAACGCCGCGGTCGGTGAGCACACGCTCGACAAGCGAGATCGGATCTCGCTCGAGCCAGCGCTCGAGCTCGCCGGGAGGACGGTAGGCGCCCGGGTCCGTTCGCGAGTGTCCCATCTGCCGATAGGTGAGCGCCTCGACGAGCGATGGCCCATCGCCTGCTCTCGCACGCGCGACCGCAGCGCCGACGACACTCCTCACCGCCAGGACGTCGTTGCCGTCGACCTGCTCGGAGGCCATGGCGTACGCGCCGGCTCGATCGGCGAGACGCTCGACCGGCGTCGTGGTCGCGAGCGGCGAGTACTCGCCGTAGAGATTGTTCTCGCACACGAAGACCGCGGGCAGCTTCCAGATCGCAGCAAGGTTGAGCGCCTCGTGGAAGGCGCCGATGTTCGTCGTTCCGTCGCCGAAGAAGGCAACGCTGACCGCTCCCGTGCCGAGATACTGGGCTGCGAGCGCAGTACCCGCTGTGAACGGCAGGTGTGCGCCTACGACGGCGAACGAGCCGAGCGCGCCGACGCTCACGTCGGTGAGGTGCATCGAACCGCCCTTACCCCGGCACAGGCCGTTCGCCTTGCCGAGGATCTCCGCCATCGAGCGGTCGAGCGGGGCGCCCATCGCGAGCACGGCGCCGTGGCCGCGGTACGTACACGTCATCGTGTCGCCCGGGCGAAGCACGCTGCACGCACCGACCGAGACGGCCTCTTGACCCTGATAGAGATGCGTGCTGCCGCGGACGAGGTTCTGCATGAAGAGGCGCATCACCTCGTCCTCGAAGAACCGGATCTCGAGCATCCTCCGGTACAGGAGGAGCAGGAGCCGGCTGTCCTCGGAGTCGCTTTCGCCGGGCGGGAGAATCACTGAATCCGAGACCAAGTTGTCGACGAGCATGACATACTCCCCCCCGCCGCACGACCTCACCCGAGAGGGAGGGAGACGACATGAGAATCTCGATCCCGCGGCAGCCTCACCGGCTCGAGCGTCTACGAGCCTGGATGGAGAACGAGAAGCTGGACTGCACCGTCGTCTTCGGCGCCGACAACGTCAACCACCTCTGCGGCTACTGGCGCTACTTCGGCGGCCCGCCCGCGCTCGTCGTCGGGCGCGACGGCGAGCGCACGCTCGTGGTGACGCGCAACGAGGAAGGTATCGCAAGCGAGCTCGGCTTCGCCGACGAGGTGATCGGCTTCGGCGAGCGCGGCTTCGGCCTCGACCTCGACCCGGTCGCCGGCCTGACCGCCTCGGTCGCCGCCGTACCGGTCGTCGCGCGCGCCCGGCGGGTCGGGGTCTCGTCCGAGCTCCCCCGCGCCGACGTCAGGGTCTCGGACGCCGTCTCCGCCAACGTCGTCGACGCCGGCGACGTCCTGTACCGCCTGCGACTGATCAAGGACGAGGACGAGCTCGAGAAGATCCTCGCGTCCTACGAGCTCTGTTGGGTCAGCCAGCAGGCGATCGCCGAGGGTGCGCGGCCCGGAATCCGGGAGATCGAGCTCTACACCGCCGCCCAGTCGGCTGCGCAGATCGCCTCCGGTGGTCCGATTGAGTTCGTCTGCGACCTCCTCTCCGGCCCGAACGCGGCGGAGGTCTCCTGCCCGGTTCGGGTGGCTGGACCGCGCGCCGTGGAGACGGGAGATGCGATCCTCGCCGACATCGTCGTCCGGACGAGCGGCTACTGCGGGGACACGGCCGAGACACACGTCGCCGGCTCGAACGCCGAGGTCGAGGCCGTGCGTGCGGAGCTGCTCGGCATCCTCGACGGAGCGCGCGCCCTGCTCGTCCCGGGAGCGAACGGCTCCGACATCTTTCGCGACGTGCACGAGCGCATCCTGTCCACCTTCCCCGGCGGGGAGTCCCCCCACCACGGCGGCCACGCGATCGGCCTTACCGGGTTCGAGGATCCGCACCTCATCCCGTCCGACGTGACGCCGCTCGAGCCGGGGATGGTGCTCGCCGTCGAGCCCGGAGTCTATTTCCCCGGCAGATACGGGGTGCGCGTCGAGAATGTCTTCGTCGTCACTCCCGACGGGGGCGTCGAGCTGCGTGAGGCCTTCAGGGGGAGCGATGCCGGCGGTTGAGCGAGTCCACCACACCGGCTTCACGGTCTCGAGCCTGGACCGCTCGGTCGCCTTCTACCGCGACCTCCTCGGCTGCGAGGTGATGGCCACCCAGGAGAAGGAGAGAGGCTACCTCGCGGCTATTGTCGGGTATCCCGATGCGCACGTCCGCATGGCCCACCTGCGGGTTCCCGGCGGCGAGCACGTGATCGAGCTGTTCGAGTACCTCGCGCCCGAGGGAAACAAGGCCGATGTCGCGCCCCGCAACGTCGGCGCTGCCCACCTCTGCTTCATCGTCTACGACCTGCCCGGGATCTACGAGCAGCTTCGCGAGCGCGGGGTCGACTCGTTCGTTAGCCCGCCGGTCGAGGTCGACACCGGCATCAACCGCGGCGGCTATGCGCTCTACTTCATGGATCCAGATGGGATCACCGTGGAGCTGTACCAGCCTCCGGTCGGGAGGGAGTAGCCTTCCGGGGCCAGCCGTCGCGCGCGATCATCGAGGAGCTGTCGAGCGAACGAGGATGAGCTGATGGCTGCGATCGAGTTCGATCACATCACCAAGCGTTTTCCCGACGGCACAGTCGCGGTCGACGACATCGAGCTGACGGTAGCCGACGGCGAGTTCATGATCTTCGTCGGCCCGTCGGGGTGCGGAAAGACGACGGCACTGCGCATGGTCGCCGGCCTCGAGGAGATCACTTCCGGGGAGATCCGCATCGGAGGCAAGGTCGTCAACGACCTCGAGCCGCCGGATCGCGACATCGCCATGGTCTTCCAGAACTACGCGCTCTACCCCCACATGTCGGTTGCGGACAACATCGGCTTCCCGCTCCGCATGCAGCGGCTCAAGAAGTCGGAGATGAGCGATAGCGTCCGCGAGGTCGCGTTGCTGCTCGGCATCGACGATCTTCTCAAGCGCAAGCCGCGTGAGCTCTCGGGCGGCCAGCGCCAGCGGGTCGCGATGGGCCGCGCGATCATTCGCCATCCGCAGGCGTTCCTGATGGACGAGCCCCTCTCGAACCTCGACGCGAAGCTGCGCGTCCAGATGCGGGCCGAGCTTGTAAAGCTTCATCGTCGGCTGGACGTCACAACGATCTACGTCACGCACGATCAGATCGAGGCGATGACGCTCGGCCAGCGCGTCGCAGTCCTCTACCGCGGCGCCATCCAGCAGGTGGACACGCCGCAACGGCTCTACAGGCGCCCCGCGAACACGTTCGTGGCCAGCTTCATCGGTAGCCCCCCGATGAACTTCATCCGCGGCCGCCTTGCCGACCGACAGATCGAGCTCGGTGACTACACGATCGACCTGCCTGACGAGCTCCGCCGAAGCCTCCGGCGCGACGCCGGCGACGTTCTCGTCGGGCTCCGGCCGGAGGAGTTCGAGGACGCGCGCGTCCATCGAGACGGGTCGCGGACGATCGTGCCGGCAGAGGTCGAGGTCACTGAGCAACTCGGCCCGGAGACTTTCGCCTACTTTCGGGTCGAGGGCTTCGAGGTGGTCGAGATCGGCGATCGGCCGGTCGAGCTGGCCGGGGCGCTCTCGGCGCGCCTCGACCCCCGGACGAGCGCGGCGGCCGGCGAGCGGCTCGACCTGGTGATCAACGAGCGCGGATTGCACCTCTTCGACCTCGAGAGCGGCGAGTCCCTGGTCGGCAGGTAGCGACCTAGTAGGTCACCCTGTGGCCCTCGATGAAGCCGGCGTCGAGGTCCCAGCCGAGCCCTGGAGCGCCTCCGAACTCGAACGTCTCGTCGACTCATGCGGTAGGAGCTGCCCCGATACGTGTGGGCGCAGCGGGACCCGGATCGGCGTCGTCTCGATGCCGCGGATCGTCAGGCGATCCACCATCACTCTCCCTTCACGGCGCCCGAGACGAGCCCGCGGACGAAGAAGCGCTGCCCGAAGACGTACAACGCGACGATCGGGAGTGTCGCCAGTGTGAGGCCGGACATGATCGCCGGCACGTCCAGGTTGTAGCGGCTCTGGAAACCGGTGATCCCCACCATCAGCGTCTTCTTCGAGTCCTCCTGAAGGAAGACAAGCGCGATGAGGAGCTCGTTCCAGGCCCAGAGCAGGTTGACGACAGCCAGCGTGACGAGCGGGGCGCCCGAAAGAGGGAGCACGATCCGGCGGAAGACGTCCCACGAGGAGGCGCCGTCGATGGTCGCCGCCTCGATCAGGCTGCGCGGGATCGTGCGGAAGAAGCTCGTCAGCAGGAAGACCGAGAACGGCAGCATCAGCCCGACGTAGATGAGGATCACGAGACGGAAGGTCGAGATCCAGCCCAGGTCTGCGCCGAACACGAAGAGGGGCACGAGCAGGACGACCGGCGGCACGACCATCAGAGAGACGAGCAGCGAGAGCAGCAGGTCCCGGCCCCGGAAGCTCCAGCGAGCGAAGCCCCAGGCGGCGAGCGTCGCAAGGGCGAGCGTCGCGGCCACCGAGCCTGCCGTGACGATCGCGCTGTTCAGGAACCAGCGCGGAAACTGATCGTTCAACGCTGTATCGAACCCGTGCAGCGTCGGCTGGCGGGGAGGCGAAAAGGGGTGGTCGAGGAAGTCGCTCTGGGTCTTGAAGGCCGCTGTGATCATCACGTAGATCGGAAACAGCGCGACGACGGAAGCGAGCGCGAGCACGCCGTGTTTCGTGAGCCTGCCGAGCGTCCTACTCAACGCTGGCGACCCCCGCGCGCCGTTGAATGCGGAAGAAGAGCGCGATCAGGACGAGCGTCGCACCGAACAGGACGACGGCAGCCGCGGCGGCGAGATCGGGCGCGGAGTACTGGAAGGCGGTCTGGTAGATGTAGAGCTCGCTGACCTGCGTCGCATCGCCGGGACCGCCCGTTCCCTGCGAGATCACGTAGACGTAGTTGAAGACCCACGAGACCATCGTGATCGCCTCGACGACGACGTAAAACGCAATCACGCCCGCGAGCTGCGGGACGGTCACGTAGCGGTGCAGGCGGAAGAAGCGGGCGCCGTCGATCCGAGCCGCCTCGAACGTCTCTGCCGGGAGCGAGAGAAGCCGCGCGAGGAAGAGGATCACGCCGAAGCCGACCTCCTTCCATACGATCACTCCGGTCATCGCCCAGAGCGCCCAGCCGGGGTCTCCGAGCCAGTCGAAGGCGAGCCCGCCGAGGCCGACGCCGCGCAGACCCTGGTTCAAGAGCCCGTTCAGCTGCAGGATCTGACCGAAGATGACGGCGACGACCGGGATCGGGAGGACGTACGGCAGGAAGACCGTCGCCCGGTGAAACCGCCAGCCTCGAAGCGCCTCGAAGAGAAGGACCGAGAGGAGCAGGGCGATCAGCACGAGGACAGGGACGGCAAGCAGCAGGCGGCCGTTGTGCTTGAGCGCCGTCTGGAACGACGGGTCCGTGAGCGTCAGCTCGAAGTTCTCGAGCCCGACCCACGCACCCTTGTGCTCGAGCGACTGGCGCACGAGCTCGACCATCGAATAGCCGAAGACGAAGAGGACGACGGCGAGCGCGGGAGCGATCCAGACGAGTGGCTCGGCCCGCCCGAGCCGGAGCATGCGTCGGCGTCGGCGTCGCGGCCGGCCAATCGCGGCGCCTTCGGGGACGCTCACGAGGAACTCTCCCCTCTAGCGGCCGCTGCGGCCGGCTTGTGGTCCGCCTCTGCGAGGGGATCGACGCCGGCGAGCACGGTCGCGACGACTTCGGTCTCGAGCGCGTGGCCCGGCCCGAGGGTGGCAGCGCGGCCGCTCGCGACGCTATCGGCGAGGCTTCCGGGAGGGCTCGTGCATGGCTCCGTTAGGAGGAAGTAGTGGCCGCGCCAGCCACCGTAGACGCCGAAGAGCCAGACCGTGGAGAAAACCTCCCGTTCGAAGGCGAGCTCGAGGCCGAGGCCGACAGACGGGTGCGTGACCACGCACCATCCCTCGCGCAGGTCGTGGGCGAAGAAGAACTCCGTCATCCCGGTCTCCGGGCCGGGAAGGCGGCTGAGGTCGTGTCGCGTGCCCGCCGCATCCGCGTGCAGCGGCCAGGACAGCTCGCCGAGCCCGTCTCCCGCCCGCCCGTAGTACGGTGACTGAGCTCCCAGGCGTTCGGCGGGAAGGTGGAGCCGGGAGCCCGGCCCGACCGCGTGTGCGACGTGGAGGTTCCAGACGAACGACACCGGCTGCGTGCCGAGGTTGCGCAGGCGATGGCGAAAGGTCACCGCATTGGCCTCGCGGCGCAGCGAGACCCACTTCTCCATGAGGCACGGCAGAGAGACGCTGAAGCGGCGCAAGTGAAGCGTCGCCTTCTCGCCGTCGTCTTCTTCGACCGACCACTCCCACGGCCCAACCCAGAGATCGCCGTGGTCGTGGTACGTGTTGCCGTCCAGGCTGCAGGGCGGATCGGTGGGAAAGAGCTCGTCCCAGCCCCCGCACCAGACATCGTCGAACGCCGCCCCCGCGTAGGTTGGGCGGAGGCCGACCCGCGGGTTCTGCCAGAGCAGGTTGAAGCCCGTCGGCTTGTGCACAAGCTCGAGGATCTTGCCGCCCGCGTCAGGAAAGACCGAGAGAAAGAGCTCGTCGGCCTCGAGTCCAATTCCCGGCATCCCGGCCCGGACGAGCGAGGTATCGACGAGCCGGCCCCCGGAGGCGCTCATCGGAGCGCCTCCGGGGGCGAGACGTCTACTTGTACGACTTCGACCACGTGGCGAAGTTCGCGATCAGATCGCGGTTCGTCCGGCGGATCCGGGCCGCGGTCTTCTCCGTCGCCTGCGCAGCTTGCTTCGCGTCCACCTTGCCTGCGAGCAGGAGCTGCGACTGGGCGAAGTTCGCCTTCGCGTCGAGCTCGGTCGGGATGAAGTTCTCGATGTACGGAGCCCCGCGCCTGACGAGCGCGTACAACGTCTTCAGCTGCGGGGACTTGATGAGCCTGGCGTCGAAGCGGTCGTCCGCGGGGAAGGCACCCGTCGCATTGAACCAGGCTTTCAGTCGCTCAGGCGTGTGCATGAACATGATGAAATCGGCAGCCACCTCCGGGTACTTGCTCCACGAAGTGATGCCGACCGTCTGCGAGGCCTGGCCGAGCTTGCCGGAGTAGGGGCCGTTGCCCCACTTCGGCATGGCCATCACGCCGACCTTCGACGCGCCGACCTGCTCGATGAAGTTCTTCACGTCCGAGCCGGCGGTAATCGTCATCGCGGCTTTCCCCCGGGCCCAGACCGCCTGGCCCTGGTACAGCTGGACCGAGTTGATGTCCTTGTTCCAGCAGTTGTGCTCGCGCATCTCCTGCAGCCGAGTCCACCACCCCGCGTGCTGCGGATCGGTGAACTTCTGCTTTCCGGTCACCGCTGAGAGGACGTCGCCGACCGTCTTTACGCCCTGGCCGCCGATGAGCGAGTAGAGCCAGCCCCCGAACCAACCGTCGCTGATGCCTGCCGCGAGAGGTGTGATCCCCTTTGCGTTCAGCGCGTCGCAGGCGGCGAGCAGCTGCTTCCAGCTCCGCGGGGCTGCGACGCCGGCCGTCTTCAGCACGTCCTTGCGGTACAGGACGGGGAACGAGGGCTGGACGTACCAGCCGGCCGTCCAGACCTTGCCGCCGAAGGTGTTGTCGGTTGAGTTCAGGTAATGGGCCAGCTCCCGCTTCGGGATGTAGTCGGACACCGGCCGAGTGTTGCCGGCCCACGCGTCCTCGAGCGTCCAGATGGCGGGCCAGAAGTACTGGATGTCCGGGCCCTTCTTCGCCGCGGCCGCCGCCTTGAAGGCGGGGATCAGGCCGTTCGTCGTCTGCAAGACGGTCTTGATCGTGACGTTTGGGTGCTTCTTCTGGTAGAGCTTGACCGTCTGCGCGAGCCAGCCCTTCGCTCCCTTGGCTTCCTGCTCGCCCCACCACCACATGGTTAGGTTCACCGGCCCGGTGGGGTACGCGCGCGACGATTTCGAGCTCGCGCCGAACCCTCCGAGGACGATTGCCAGAGCGGCCCCGAGACCCGCCAATGCCACGATCTTCAAAGCTTTACCCATCACTCGCTCCTCTCTTGCCGTCAGAACGTCACGGTCAGCCCGCCGTCCACTGAAACAACTTGGCCCGTCAGGTACGTGTTCTCCTCGCTCGCGAGCCAAGCCACGTGCTGCGCGATCTCCCACGGTTCGGCGTACCGGCGAAGCGGCAGCTTGCCGTAGTTCACGTAGACGTCCCGGAACCACTCGCTCTCGAGCTCGTTTCTCCCGTCGACCACGGACATGCGCGTCGCAACGAAGCCCGGGGCGACCGCGTTGACGAGGACGCCGTGGCGGCCGAGCTCGATCGCGAGCGTCCGCGTCGCCTGATTCAGGCCCGCCTTAGCCACGTCGTAGGACAAAGCCGTCTCCTCGCCGAACTGACCGTGAATCGAGGTGATGTTCACGATTCGCCCGTAGCCGCGCTGGATCATACCCCGGGCCACCGTCCGCGCCAGGAAGACAGGCGCGTCGAGGTTGATCGCGAGTACGCGCCGGTACGACTCGAGCGAAAGGTCGACGGCCAGCGCCGGCTCGAAGATGCCCGCGTTGTTCACGAGAACGTCGAGCGGCCCCACGGTGGCTTCGACCTCGTCGACGAGGGCGTCCAGCCGCTCCGTCTCGACCAGGTCGAAGCGAAACGCTGTCACCGAGCCGTCGAGCTCGGACGCCGGCTCCCGATCGACAAGCGCGACCCTTGCGCCGTCGGCGACGAAACGGGCGACGATCGCCCGACCGATTCCATTGGCCCCGCCGGTGACGAGCGCGGTACGGCCGGCGAGCTGCGTCATCGTGCGCCGATTATCCATCGCCGGAACCCACTTGGGGCACTCGTGGGAGCGATGCGGAGAGCGGCCCGAGCTCTGGGTCCGATCCCGACGTCGGCTCATGGCAGTGCGAAGCTCCGGGGTGCACAATCAAAATCGCGCCCGACGCCGCTGACCATCCGGCTCAGGGACGACGACCGGGATGAGGCCGGTGACCCCGTAGGGTTCTGTAATTCTCCGTGCCTCTCGCCGCACCCCCTTCGACGCTTGACCGAGAACCCACCCCTGCGCTTGTGCGGCCCCCTCGTGGCACCGCAGCGCCAACGGCGCCACAGCCGGTGGGCCCGTTCGGCTTCGTTACAGGCAAAGAGCCGACTCGGCGCAGCGCCAGTGAGCGGCGCCAGAAGTCTCCTGAGAGCGACCTGACCTCGCGCGTAAAGCGAGCTTGAGCGCCCCCGCCTGGCGGGTGCACCGGTGAGTGAGCGTGGCTTCGCGCTGAAGCGCAACGAGCGCCGCGCGGTCGCCGTTTCGTCCTAGGGCGGTGTTGCGCTTCAAGAGTTACAGCTGTCGCCTTCCCGCCAGATCGCGACATCACACGGCCGCGAGCTGTCAGCCAGCTTCGAGGAGGGTGTCGATCTCCGAGCGTTCCGCCACGTGCGGATGGTCCTCTCAAGCCCGCGCCTAGGTCATCGGCTGGGTGACCCACGGTTCCGGGCCAAACCAGCCTCGACCGGTCCCCCAGAGGGGGGATATTCGGTACCGGCAGCAACGGTCACGCTATGGCTGGAATGGTGTCGCTTGTGCGGCCAGAAGACGGCGGCGAGGGGTCGCGTGCGCCCGCGACCGTCAACCCGCGCGCGGGCACTCGCGTCGCGCTCGGGTTCCCGCTGCTTGCGGTCTTGGTGTCGGCTTTCTGGCTGACCGCGGATCCCGAGATTCCTGGGCTCTCCTTGTGGACGCTGCTCGTGCTGCCGGCGATCTGCGCGGCC
>Ga0326597_10009328_pt1 | contig 13163 bp, 9 predicted proteins | sample RVTome_12_FD_203789 | JGI IMG/M metagenome (GOLD analysis project Ga0326597, IMG submission 203789) | Soil microbial communities from uranium-contaminated site in the Upper Colorado River Basin, Wyoming, United States - RVT100D185 | ecosystem: Environmental > Terrestrial > Soil > Contaminated >... | reverse complement strand
CGGCGCGACGGCCACCGGGCAGCACTGCCCCGAGGGGTGGACGCTCTATCCGGGACCGGGTCCGAACTTCCGCGGGGTCACGGCCTCGGCCAACGCCGATTACTACTATTACAGCTGGGTCGATCAGTTCAACACGCTCGGCCTCGGCGAGAACACGCCGCTGGCGACCGGCACCAGCTCGGACGCCATTCTCGCGCTGATGCCGAAGGCCCGCGAATGGATCGTGATGCGCGTCCCGTATCCGCTTGGCTTCTACACCCGCGGTCTCGACGGTCGGATTGACGACCCGAGGGCCGGCTGGAAAGGGCGTGGAGTCTGGGCCACGTTCGGCACCGGCTCACCGTGGCACATCGAAGGGGGCAAGGGGACGACCAGCGAGATCGTACGTTTTCAGATTCGGCCGAACCCGCTGGCGAACTAACCGCCAAGCGAAGGGCGGCGGCAACAGAGGTCCGGCGTTGCCGCCGCGCGGAGCTTCGTGTTCGGGAGCCGGGGCTCCGGACGCCGCACCCGCCTTAGTCGCACCCGCCTTGGATGTAACGCCGTTCGGAAATTCGCTCGTCAGGACTCGGCCAGAAACATGGGGCTTCGCGAACCGCTCGACGCCGCGGGAAACCGCCGGCTCCGGGACATGGGCACAACCGGCGCAGGTCCGTGACCTGCGCCGGACTCGGCCCTCCGCTCGCGGTTTCCCGTCTTCCGCTTGTGTCGCGGCGCTCGCAAGGTTCGCTTTCGCCGCATGTTTCTGGCCATTTCGGCATTCCACGAATTTCCGAAAGGCATTCAGCCTCAGATTGGAGGCGGCGGGCACTGCCGGCACTCGGCCGTCAGCTTGGTGTCGGCGACCTGGACGGTGATCCCGTCCGGATCGCGCAGCGTCAGCCAACCCCATTCCGGAGACTCCCTGACATCGCGAGCCAGGCCGCTCGCCCGCAGCGCGGCGGCGTCCCGCTTGGTGTCGAAGTTGTCCACGCCGAAGCAGAAGTGGCTGATCTCCCCCACCCGCTCCTTGGACAGCCTGAGGCTCAAGAGCTCTCCGTTGAAATCGAGCCCGTAGGTATTCGAGCCGGGAGGAGTCAGCGATCGCAGCGCAGGTCCAAGACCGAACAGCCTCTGATAGAACTCCGCCGAACGCTTGAGGTCCGAGACGTTCACGCTCAGATGATTGAAGTTGCGGGCACGCAGCACGCTGGCCTGCCGCGACTGGCCGGAGAGCGACGGCCCGGTGACCGAGACGGCGCCGAGCGCGGCCAGCAGCTCACGCCTCGTCAGGTGCCCTCGCTCGTACGTCGTGAGAAGCCGGTCTACTTCGTTTTCCATGGCGGTCTCTCCTTCGGACACCGAGTTGAAGGTGCGCACGAACCACTAGCCGTCGGCCTCCTGCGTGATCTGATACTGCTCGAGCTTCTTGTAAAGATTGCTGCGCGGCGTATCGATGGCCTCGGCGGTCTTGGAGATGTTCCAGCCGTTCTCGCGCAATTTCTCCACCAGGTACGCGCGCTCCGAGGTGTCCTTGAACTCGCGCAGCGTGCCGGCCTTCGCCGGCTCGCCGTCGCCCGGCGGCCGCGGCGAGGGCGCCGCGCCCGACGCGTCGGCACCGCGGACCATCCCCGGCAGATCGGCCACGTCGATGGCGTCGGCGCTCGTCATGATGATCAGCCGCTCCACGGTGTTCCGCAGCTCCCGGATGTTGCCCTTCCACCGATGGCGCTGCAGCGCCTCGAGCGCGGCCTGGGTAATCCGCTTGGGCCGGGTGTTGTTCTCGCGGCTGAAGTATTCGAGGTAGTGCCGGACCAGCAGCGGCAGGTCCTCGGGACGATCGCGCAGCGTCGGCACCGTGATGGGGATCACCGCGAGCCGAAAGTAGAGGTCCTCCCGGAACGTCCCCTTCTCGATCTCTTCCTCGAGGTTCTTGTTGGTCGCCGCAATGACCCTCACGTCGACCTTGATGGTCCGCGCCGAGCCGAGCCGCTCCACCTCGCCCTCCTGCAGGACGCGCAGCACCTTCGCCTGTGTCTTGGCGCTCATGTCGCCGACCTCGTCGAGGAAGATCGTGCCGCGGTCGGCCTGTTCGAACTTGCCGACCTGCTTCTCGGTCGCGCCGGTGAACGAGCCCTTCTCGTGGCCGAACAGCTCCGATTCGATCAGCTCCTCGGGGATGGCGGCGCAGTTCACCTGCACGAACCGCTCGCGGCTCCGGAGACTGTTGCGGTGGATGGTCCGCGCGACGAGCTCCTTGCCGACGCCGCTCTCGCCCTGAATGAGCACGGTCGCGTTGGTGGGCGCCGCGCGGGCGACGGCCGCCATCACCTGCTTGAGCGCCGCGCTCTCGCCGATCATCTGGTGCCGGACCTCGACCGCCCGCTTGAGCGATCGGTTCTCGTCGCGCAGTCGGCCGTGCTCGAGGGCATTGGCGATGGTCACGAGCAGCCGGTCGGTGCTCTCGAAGGGCTTGTCGAGGAAGTCGACAGCGCCTCTCTTGATGGCCTCGACCGCGGTGCTCGTCGTGCCGTGCCCCGAGATCATCACGACCGGTATCAGCTCGCTCATGGCGCGCAGGCGCGTGAGGACGTCCATGCCGTCCATCCCCGGCATCTTGATGTCGAGCAGCACGACGTCGGGCGCGTCACGCTCCGCGAGCGCGAGCCCCTCCTGACCGGTGGCGGCGCCGACGAACTCGTAGCCGGCGTACTCGAGGGTCATCCTCAGGGAATCGCGGATGCCCGCTTCGTCGTCGATGACGAGGATGCGCGACTTAGGCATGTGGTGAGGCGGACGCCGGCTGCGCGCGGGTCGGACGCGTCAGTACTCTTCCACCCTGATGGTCTTGAGCTGGCGCTGCTCGAGGTCGGGCGCGTAGACGTAGAGCACCACGACGTCGCCCGGGCGGATCGTGCCGGCGATCCGGCGGTACTCGTCGGCGGACTGGACCGGCTGGCGATTGATCTCGAGGAGCACCGACCCGCGCTGCACATCCGCGTCGTGGGAAGAGCTGAGCGGCTCCACGCGCGTGATGAGCACGCCGCGCGTCTGCCGGGGCAGCGCCAGGCGGTTGAAAGCCGCGGCGTCGAGATCGCGGACGGTCAGGCCGAGCACCGAGTCCCGATCGGTCCGCCGGCCGATCGGCGCCGGTTCGTCGTTCCGCGCGGCGGCGACGCGTCCGGGCCGCTCGGCCAGCTTCACGCCGACCGTGCGCTCGCGGCCATCGCGCAGCACGCCGAGCTGCACGGTCCCGCCGGGCTCCCGCGCGGAGATCTCGCGAATCAGCTCGTCGTCGCTCACGATGTCCCGGCCGTCGAGCGAGACGACGACGTCGTAGGCGCGCAGCCCCGCCCGCTCGGCGGGCGAGCCGCCGGTGACGTCCTGCACGAGCGCGCCCTCCTGCACCGACAGATTGAGCGAGCGCTGCAGGTCGGCGTCGAGACTGCGCAGGTGGACGCCGATGTAGCCGCGCGATACGCGGCCCCGCGCCCGGAGCTGAGGCAGGATGGCCGCCGCGCCGTTGATCGGCACCGCGAAGCCGATGTTGCTGGCGCGCGAGCTGACGGCGGCATTGATGCCGATGACCTCGCCGCGCGAGTTGATCAGCGGGCCGCCGCTGTTGCCGAAGTTGATGGCGGCGTCGGTCTGGATGTAGTTGTCGAGGCTGGCGTCGAAGAGCTTCCGGCCGATGAAGCTGACGACCCCGACCGTCACCGAGTGCTCGTAGCCGAGCGGGTTGCCGATCGCGCAGACCCACTCCCCCATCCGAAGCGTGGCCGAGTCGCCGATGGGCGCCACCGGCAGGCCGCTCTCGCCGTCGACTTTGATCAAGGCGATGTCGGTATCGGGATCGACGCCGATCACCCGTGCCCGGAGCGTACGGCCGTCGGCCAGCTTCACCGTGATCCGCTCGGCGTCTTCGATCACATGATGGTTGGTCAGGATGCTGCCGTCGGCGTCGATGATGAAGCCGCTGCCGGCGCCGCGCCGCGGAGCCTGGCGGTCGCCGCGCGGACCGAAATCGAGCGGGCCGTCCGGCGGCCCCTGTTGTCCCGACCGGCGCCGGCGGTTGTCGCCGCCACGCGCCGTCGCGTCGATGTTGACCACGGCCGGGTTGATCCGCTCGACGACGTCGGCGAAGTTGACCAGCCCGTCGAGCGAGGGAGCCGCGGTGGCGCGGATGGGTGCCGACCAGACGGGACCCGGGCCGGACGGCGCGCCGATGGTCACCGATGTGCCGTTGAAGCCGCCGGCGAAGATCGCGCCAATCAGGAAGGCCACGACCGCGCTCAGGGCCACCGTGACGATCGTGAAATGTCGGGACATCAGGTCAGCGGTCCGGCCGATGCGATCCGGCATCGGCGCCTGTTTTCATTATAAGAGCCAGGAACGATTCCTCATCCAGGGTTTCGATCCCGAGCTGCCGGGCCTTCTCGAGCTTGCTGCCGGCGTCGCTGCCGGCCACCAGATAGCTGGACTTTCCGCTGATCGAGTTCGAGACCTTCGCGCCCAGCCGCTCGAGCGCCTCGGTCGCCTCCTCCCGCGTCATGGCCGCCAAGGTGCCTGTGAGCACGAATATCTTCCCGGCCAGCGGCCCCGGCTCGTCACCCGGCTCGGGCGCCTGGCTGTCCATGTTGACGCCCGTGTCGGCCAGACGTCGAATGAGCGTCCGGTTGTGCGGCTCCTCGGCGAACAGCCGCACGGATTGAGCAACCACGGGGCCGATATCGGGCACGGTCTGCAGCGCCTCAACCGGAGCGTCGAGCAGGCGATCCATCGTCCGGAAGTGCCGCGCCAGGGTCGCCGCCGCCTTCTCGCCGACGTGACGGACGCCCAGCCCGTAGATCAGCCGCGACAGGTCGTTCGACTTGCTGCGCTCGATCTGGTCGGCCACGGTTCGGCCGACCTTGCCGAGCTTCCGCGGGCGTGCGCGGCTCGAGCGCGGCTCGCGCGGCGTCACCACGAGGTTCTCGAGCAGGGGCACCTCCAGGCCGTACAGGTCGGCGAAGTCGCGCACGAGGCCCTGAGCGATCAGCTGATCGATCAGCGACTCGCCGAGCCCCTCGATGTTCATCGCCGACCGCGACGCGAAGTGCCCGAGGCTCCGCCGGATGCGCGCCGGACACGACGTGTTGTCGCACCGCCAGACCACCGCCTCGTCGTCGCGGTGCAGCTGGCTGCCGCACACCGGGCAGGAGGTCGGCATCTGCCAGGGCGGCCGCCGGGGCCGCCCCTCCGGGTGCGGCAGGATGGCCTTGACGACCTTCGGAATCACGTCGCCGCCCTTTTCGATGAGCACGCGGTCGCCTTCCCGCAGGTCCTTGCGCGCCACGTCCTCCGCGTTGTGCAGCGTGGCCATCGAGATGGTGGAACCTGCCAGGAATACCGGCGTGAGCACGGCGTACGGCGTGACGGCGCCCGTGCGGCCGACGTTGACGTCGATGCGTTCGAGATCGGTCGTCGCCTGCTGCGCGGGAAACTTGAAGGCGGTCGCCCAGCGCGGGAACCTGGCGGTCGCGCCGAGCCGCTGGCGCACGGCGGAATCGTCGACCTTGATGACGACGCCGTCGGTGTCGAAATCGAGCGTGCGGCGCGCGTCGCCCCATTCGAGACAGAAGGCGCGCACCTCGGCGATGCCCTGACACCGGCGCCAGTGCGGCTCGACGGGCAGGCCCCACGCGCGCATGGCGTCGAGCATCGCGGCATGGCTCCGCGCTTCGAGTCCGTCGTCCGCCGGGGCCTCGCTCCAGACGAGCTGGTACGTGAACGCCGACAGGCCGCGCCTGGAGACGAGCGCCGGATCGAGATTGCGCATCGTGCCGGCCGCGGCGTTGCGGGGGTTGGCGAACAGCGGCTCGCCGGCTTCCTCGCGCTCGCGGTTCATGCGCTCGAAGGCCGCGCGGGGCAGGAACACCTCGCCCCGCACTTCGAAGCGGCCGGAAGGGCCGCCGCGCAGCCGCAGCGGCAGGGCGCGGATGGTCCGGACGTTCGCCGTCGCCTCGTCGCCGCGCACGCCGTCGCCGCGCGTCGCGCCGCGCACCAGGACGCCGTCGGCATACGTCAGCGCGATGCTCAGCCCGTCGATCTTGAGCTCCGCCACGTAGACGACCGGCGCATCGCCCAGGGCCGCCCCCTTTCGCACCCGCTCGTCGAACGCCCGCAACTCCGACTCGTCGTAGACGTTGTCGAGGCTGAGCATCGGCGTGAGGTGTTCGACGGTCGGGAACCCGTCGACGGGGCGGCCGGCGACGCGCTGCGTCGGGGAATCGGGCGTGACGAGGTCGGGGTGCTGGGCCTCCAGCCGCTGGAGCTCGTGCAGCAGGCGGTCGTACTCGTCGTCCGAGATCTCGGGATCGGCGTGCGCGTAGTAGCGCTCGTCGTGGTGGCGCAGCGACTCGCGGAGCTCGCGGATGCGGTGTGCTGGGGATACGCTCATGTCGATCGCGGAGCGGCCGGGCCCGCGCTGCGCCCGCCGGCAGGCGCCGGGATCAACGGTCGCGCGACAGCACGTAGTCGGGCAGCGCGATGAGGGCGTCGCGCTCCGAGCCGGGCGGGAACGCGTGGAGCGGCTTCTTCGCGCGCTCCGCGAACTCGACGGCCCGGCGGTAGGCGTAATCGATCGATCGGTGCTCGTTCAGCACGCGCATGAGGCGGCTCCACTGCTCCTGGCTCGCCGATCGGCTCGCGATGATGTCGCGCACGATCGACTGGCCCACGTCCTCGCCCTGCTGCAGCAGGTGGATGAGGGGCAGCGTCATCTTGCCTTCGCGGAGGTCGGCGCCGATCGGCTTGCCGAGCGCGGCGGCGTCGCCCGTGAAATCGAGCAGATCGTCGACGAGCTGAAACGTGACGCCGAGGTTGAACCCGTACTCGCGGAGCGCCTCCTCCTGCTCGGCGGTGACCTTGCCGAGCATGCCGCCGATCTGCGCGCAGCCGCCGAAGAGAAACGCCGTCTTGCGGCGGATGATGTCGAAGTGCTCGTCCTCGGTGATGTCGGCGTCGCCGTTCTTGGTGAGCTGATACAGCTCGCCCTCGATCATGCGCAGCGTGACGTCGCAGAGCAGCCGCACGATGTCGAGGGTATCGTGCGTCAGCGCCAGCGCCATCGACTTGATGTACAGGTAATCGCCGAGCAGGACCGTGATGTCGTTGCCCCACCGCGAGTGCACGGCGAGGCGCCCGCGGCGCAGATCCGAGTCGTCGATGATGTCGTCGTGCACGAGCGTGGCCGTGTGGATGAACTCGACGACGGCCGCATAGAGCACCGCGCGATCGCCCAGGTAGCCGCCGAGGCGGGCGGCCATCAGCAGCACCGCGGGACGGATCCGCTTCCCGCCGCTGGTCTGGATGTACTTGCCGATCGTCGGGATCAGCTCGACCTGCGACTCCACTTGACGCCCGAACTCGCGATCCACCCGTTCGAGGTCGGCGCGGATCGGCTCGAAGATTTGCGACAGGGCTGGCGACGTATTTTCCACAGCGGGTCGGGAGAACTTTATCACGGCCGGAACAGGGTGTGAAAGTTGGCCGCCGTCCGGCGTGAAAGCTCCCCCGTCTCGATCCGGTGCAGCTCGGCGAGCGTGGCAACCACCCGCGCGACGTGCGCCGGCTCGTTGCGCTTGCCGCGGTGCGGGACGGGCGCGAGAAACGGGCTGTCGGTCTCGGCGAGCAGGCGATCGAGCGGCACGGCGCGCGCCGTCTCGCGCAGCTCCGCGGCCTTCGGGAAGGTGACAATGCCCGCGAACGAGATATGGAGCCCGAGATCGAGGCCCGCCTGCGCGAGGGCGAGCGGGCCCGTGAAGCAGTGCAGGACGCCGCGCAGCTCGCCGCCGCCCTCCTCGCGAAGGATCGCGATCGTGTCGTCGTCGGCCTCCCGCGTGTGGATCACCACGGGCAGCCGGCGCTCGCGCGCGAGCCGAAGCTGCGCCCGGAACACCTGCTGCTGCACCAGACGCGGCGAATAATCGTAGTGGTAGTCGAGGCCGATCTCGCCAACGGCGCGCGCCAGCGCCTCCCGGCCGATCTGATCGCCGGCCACGACGGCGGCGCGCTGCGGATCGTCCGCGTAGAGGTGGGCCGCGTGCGGATGGACGCCAATCGACACGCGGATCTCGGGCCAGAGCGTCGCGACGAGGCGCGCCTGCGCCGATTCGCGGGCGTTGCCCGCCTCGAGGATCACGAGCGCGCGCTCGACCCCCTCGCCCTTCGCGCGCGCAACAACCTCGTCGAGATCGGCGCTGAACGCCTCGTCGGCGAGATGGCAGTGGGAATCGATCATCTCTACCGTGACGGAGCCGCTCGCAGGCCCGACGGCAGGCGGGGCGATCCCAGCAGGCGCGCGAACTCCTCCCACCGTCTCGCGGGCTCGGCCGCCGTGCCGCCGCGCGCCTCGATGTACTGCTTGACGAGATCCTTGCCCAGGTTGTAGTTGATGACGTAGCTGCGGTAGTCGTCGAAGAACCTGGTCCGCTGCTCCGCGCGCGGCGGCGACATCATGGCGAACCGGGTGAGCCATTCCGCGGCCGCCTGCCGGTCGATCTCGCCATTCAGATAGCGCCGCGCCGCCTCGTTGCCCGCGTACGAGAGACGATCGATCACACCCTGCACCTGGTAGTACGCCGCGACGCGCGCCGGATCGATCCCGGCCGCCGGAAACAGGACGTCGCGCTCGAAGGCGAGCCGCTCCTCGCCCGGGAACGCCACCTCGATGCCGTAGTTGGCCGTCCCCTCCGCGATGAGCGACTGCGGCGAGAAGAGCGCATACACGGACACTTCGACCCATCCCCGATCGCGCATCAAGAGTTGCTCGAGCAGCACGTTGTACACGTGATGGCCGGGGTAGCCTTCATGACAAGCGAGATCGATTGCGCGCTCGATGTAGATCGGCAGGTCGGTGTTGACCTGGATGAGGCTCCGATAGTTGCCCTGGTACCAGTTGTAGCCGCTCCACGACTTGTTGGTGACGTACTCGACCGTGAACCGCTCGTCGGCGGGCAGCTCGACGTGGGCCAGCGTGCGGCGCCGGCATTCGGCGATGGCGGCGTCGAAGACGACGGAAAGCCGTACCGGCGCGATCACGAACGCGGCGCGGAACGCGTCGTAGCGCTCGATGAGCGTCCCCGGGCCGGGAAGCAGGGCGCCCAGTTCGTCCAGCGTCCCCTGGAAGTACGCCTCGGGCTGGACGGGCGCGACCGCGTCGTAGAGCGCGCGCGACTCCTCATCGAAGGTCGGCGTGACGCCGGACAGCATCCGGACGCGCGACCGCAGCGCCTCGAGCTGGCGCACCAGGTACTGGTGGCGCAGCCGCGTCAGCTCCTCGCCGCCGGAGGGCGGTTCGCCGGCTGCCTCGATCAGCCGCTGCGCCTCGGCGTCGATGGCGGACAGCGTCCTCTCCCCCTGCCCGGCTTCCGCGCTCCAATCCGCCGGGCCGTAATAGGCGTCGACGTAGCCGGCGTCGTGCCGGCCCAGAGCCAGCACGAGCTTGACGTAGCGCTCGGCAATTGCATCCATCGGATCGGTTCGAGCGGGCGGCGAGGACGGGCCGCATCCGCCCGCCGCGATCGACAGAACCGCGGCCAGCGCCGCGCCCGCAGTCACCCTCACGAGACCCCCTCCTCGTCCGCCCCGACTACCTCACCCTGGTCCCCGGGGCCGGCGGCTCCTCGAAGCTCAGGAGCATCGGTTTTCCGCCGTCGGGGCTCGCCGCGAGCACCATCCCGTTGGACTCGACGCCCATCAGCTTGGCCGGCTTCAGGTTGAACACGACGACAACCGTTCGCCCGACCAGCGCCTCCGGCTCGTACGCTTCGGCGATTCCGGCGACGATGCTGCGTTGCTCGGTGCCGACATCCACGCTCAGCTTCAACAACTTGCTCGACTTCGGGACTCGCTCCGCGCCGAGCACCTTGGCGACGCGCAGCTCGATCTTCATGAAGTCGTCGATTGAAATGCGATCTCCCGGGCTCGGAGGCGCCGGCGCGCCGAGGCTCTGGGGAGGCGGCGTTGCGGGGACGGCCGGCGGCCCCGGTACGCCGGGTTGAATCGGGTTATCGCTCACGATTGTCTTCTCCTTGCGGGGCCATAGGGCACCCTCCTGCACCACGACGCGGTCTCCGTCGGGCCGCCAGCGGCCGTCGCGATCGAGCTGGAGCGACCCGGCCGGCGCGCCGACGCGCCGCAGGATCTCGGCGCTCGAGGCGGGCATGATCGGCGTCAACAGCACGGCAGCCAGCCGGATGGCCTCCGCCGCGTCGAACAGCACCTGCGTCAGCCGATCGGCGTTCGCCGGCTGCTTGGCCAGCGCCCACGGGGCGGTCTCGGCGATGTATTCGTTGGTGGCGTCAATCAGCCGATAGGCGGCCGCGGCGCCCTCGTGAATCGCAAAGGCGTCCATCGCCCGTCGGTACGTCTGGCCGGCCTCGTCACCGAGCCGAGCCAGCCTATCCGAGGCGGCGAGCGCCGGGCGCAGCCGTCCCTGCCGGTAGCGGGCCGCCATGGCCGACACGCGGCTCACCAGATTGCCGAGATTGTTGGCGAGATCGACGTTATACCGCTCGTCGTACCGCTCCCAGGAGAAGTCGCCGTCGCCGCCGAACGCGATTTCCTTGACGAGGTACAGCCGCAGCGGGTCGACGCCGTGCCGCCTGGCCGCATCGATCGGATCGACGATGGTGCCGAGCGACTTGCTCATCCGCTGACCGTCGAGACTCAGGAACCCATGACCGAACACCCGCCGCGGCAGCGGCAGCTTCGCGCTCATGAGCATGGCAGGCCAGATCACGGTGTGGAAACGGGTGATGTCCTTCCCGATCACGTGGAGGTCGGCCGGCCACCACCGCTCGAAGGTAGCCGGATCTTCGCCCAGCCCGACCGCCGACGCGTAGTTGATCAGCGCGTCAAACCACACGTAGACGACACTGGTCGGATCGAACGGCAGCGGAATGCCCCAGGCCTGCCCGGCGCGGCTCACGGAGATATCCTCCAGGCCGCCCTCGATCAGCCGCAGGATCTCGTTGCGGCGGACGTCGGGCTGAAGGAAATCGGGGTGCGCGGCGAAGTGATCGAGGAGCGGCTGCTGATACTTCGACAGACGGAAGAAGTGGTTCTTTTCGTTGATCCACTGCAGCGCCGTCGCCGGATGGAGCGGGCACTTGCGGTCGACGAGATCCTTGTCCGGCTTGAACGCCTCGCAACCGACGCAGTACCAGCCCTCGTACGTGCCCTCGTAGATGTCGCCGCGCTCGTGGATGCGGCGGGCGAGCGCGGTGACGCCGCTTCTGTGACGGGGCTCGGTCGTGCGGATGAAATCGTCGAACGACACATCCAGGTGGCGCCACGTCGTCGTGAACTCCTGCTCCATCCGGTCGCAGTACGCCAGCGGATCGAGTCCCTGCTCGACCGCGCTGCGGTACACGTTCTGGGAATGCTCGTCGTTGCCCATCAGGAAGCGCGTCTCGACGCCACAGAGCCGCTGGTAGCGGGCGATGACGTCGGCGCAGATCTTCTCGTACGCCGTTCCCAGATGCGGCCGGCTGTTCACGTAGTCGATCGCCGTGGTCAGGTAGAAGCGGCTCACGATGATCGGCCCGGCAGGCTGCGACGCGCGCCGTACGCCTGGATGGCGAGCGCCTGCACGTCCTTCACGGAGAGCCGGGCGGCCGCGGCCAGCCTGGCGCAGTCATCGAACTCCGGCACGGCGTTCACGATGCGGCCGTCGCGCCACGCGACCTTGAACCGCACGGCCCCGATCGGCGTCTCGACGCTCACGATCTCGCGCGCCAGGCACTCCCGCTCGACTTCCTGGTAGCGGAGACCGATCGTCGTCGTTTCGCTGAAGATGACGTCCGCGAGCGGCGCGCGCAGCTCGGGCGGCGCGAGCACCGTGAGCAGCGTCCCGGGCCGATTCTTCTTCATCTGCGCCGGGACGTGAAAGACTTCCAGCGCGCCCGCCTCATACAGCCGATCCATGACGACGCCGAAGAGCTGCGGGTTCATGTCGTCGATCTCGCATTCGATGACGACGACGCGGTCGGCCTGCGGGCGATCGGCCGAACGCCCGATCAGCACGCGCAGCACGTTCGGCGTACCGGCGTTGTCGCGATCGCCGGCGCCGTAGCCGACCCGCTCGATCGCCATCGGCGGGATCGGCCCGAACGACGAAGCGTAACCGGTCGCGATCAGCGCTCCGGTCGGCGTCACCAGCTCGTTCTGGACCGCCCCGCCGTAGACGGGAGCGTCGCCCAGCAGCTTCACCGTGGCCGGCGCCGGGACCGGAAACAGTCCGTGCGCCGAGCGCACCATGCCGCCGCCGACGTTCAGCGGCGAACAGACGATCCGATCGGCGCCCACCCACTCGAGGGCGAACACGGCGCCGACGATGTCGATGATGGAGTCGAGCGCGCCCACTTCGTGCAGGTGCACCCGGTCCACCGGCATCTGGTGAATCTCCGCTTCGGCCTCCGCCAGCCGCCGGAAGAGCGCCTTCGCGCGATCGCGGCCGGAGGGCGACAAGGCGGACGTGTCGATCAGCCCGAAGATCTCGCCGAGGCTGCGGTGCCCGTGATCGTGATGTCGCTCGTGGTCATGGTCGTGAGCGTGATCGTGAGCATGGTCAATGTGCTCGTGATCGTGGGCATGATCGTGGGAGTGGCCATGGTCGTGTGCGTGGCCATGCGTGTGGGGGTGGTCGCCTTCGTCACCGTGACCGTGCGCGGCGGGCTGCGCCGGCGGCTGGGCGCGCTCGCGCACTACGAATTTCGTCGCCGACACGCCGGCGCGCAGCACGCGGGCGGTGCCGACGTCGACGCCCGACAACGCGAGGCTGCCGAGCGCCCGCTGCAGCTCCTCGAGCGGGAGGCCGGCGTCGATGAGGGCGCCGAGGACCATGTCGCCCGAGATGCCGGAGAAACAGTCAAAATACAGAAGTCGCGACATCAACTAATTCTCGTGGGGCCCCACCCCCACTCGCCCATGCTCTCGCGCCGTGGCGCTCGAGTCTAACCTTCACTTGCGGCCTGGTCGGCCGCGCCGGTGTCCGAGCCCCACCCGCGCTCGCCCATGCGCCTGCCGCCGTGGCGCTCGAGCCTAGGAGCCTGTCCGAGTAATAGCATGGGTCGCGTTCCGAGCGCCGCGCCGGCAGATGCAAGGCGCCGCGACGCAGGCAATGCGGCACATTGCTGAGG
>Ga0326597_10009327_pt1:5000-13163 | contig 13163 bp, 9 predicted proteins | sample RVTome_12_FD_203789 | JGI IMG/M metagenome (GOLD analysis project Ga0326597, IMG submission 203789) | Soil microbial communities from uranium-contaminated site in the Upper Colorado River Basin, Wyoming, United States - RVT100D185 | ecosystem: Environmental > Terrestrial > Soil >... | reverse complement strand
CCTACGGCACCCATGGCCAATACTGCACCGGCAGGGATCCGTATGAATGTGTGTACTGCATCCCAGGCGCTATCCACACCAGGAGTTTTGTCAGCAAAAAATTCCACGCAATACATCAACCCTGCTGTAAACATAACCAGGGGGTCGGTAAGAACCTGTAGATCAGGAGGCAATACTATATGCCCGGTTGAACCCAGATAGCCGAGCATGAATATAGCCGCATAGAGATTAATTCCGCTGGCCCAGGCGACACCCATGGTCAGGGCGATGATCTGTACAGTTTCCATAGCAGTTTCCTGTGTTGACCGAATATCTTAATTGTAACAGGGCTGAAGAAAGGATGATGGTGTGGCAGATTGAGAGCCAGTATCAAATTAGACAGTTTATAAATAAGTCAAAAGTTACTATAGATTACAAATAGTTACAGTCATTAAATCAATGCTGGTGACTGGGTTTTGAATAACAAGAATATATCCCGGATATGACGGGAATATTTCCTTGACAGAGTAATACCCAGCCATTAGCCTTGTACACGAAACACCTACCCATGGCAGGTGTTTTTAACTCTATAATAATAAAAAAGTTTGATTCACTTAAAGCGGCCTTATGGCCGCTTTTTTATTATCTACAGGATGTAGTGTACGTCGCGGTCGCAGGGATGCGAAAGAGCGACGTATGTACAGGATGTACTGGCAGATATTTGCTCCTGCAATATCTGCACTTCCGCCATCCATGGCGGTCGTATGCCGCGGGTGCAGGGATGCACACAAGCGGCGAATGTACAGGATGTACGGCGCTCCACGTTGTCTTGTTATCTTGTATCATACGAACATCACATATTAATTTTGGTTAACATCTCATATGATTAAAGCAGGTGTTGTCGGTGCGACAGGGTATACAGGTCTGGAATTACTGCGTTTGCTGGTTAAACACCCGCAGGCAACAATCCATGTTGTCACTTCACGTGCTGAGTCAGGCAAACCGGTCGCGGATATCTTCCCCGGTCTGCGCGGTGAGATCGATCTTTGCTTCAGTGAACACGAGACTTCGTTACTTAAAGATTGCGACATCGTTTTTTTTGCAACCCCGAATGCCACCGCGATGCACCAGGTACCTGCATTACTGCAGGCGGGTCTTAAGATAATTGATTTGTCTGCGGATTTCCGGTTGCAGGATGCACAACTTTGGTCCAGGTGGTATGGACAGACTCATGCAGCGGAAGAGCTATTGGATCAGGCGGTCTATGGTTTGCCGGAATTACACCGGGAAAAAATCGCCAAGGCCAGTCTTGTTGCCAATCCCGGGTGTTATCCGACAGCCGTAATACTCGCACTGATCCCTGCACTCGAGGCGGGCATTATTGATCCACAATCGATAATTGCGGATGCGAAATCAGGGATCAGTGGCGCTGGCCGCAAGGCTGAATTACACAATAATTTTTGTGAGGCCAGCGAAAACTTCAAGGCCTATGCCGTGCCTGGACATCGTCATCTACCTGAAATATGCCAGGCATTGAATACATTAGCTAAAAAAACTGTCTCGCTGACTTTTGTACCGCACCTGGTGCCCATGGTGCGTGGTATACATGCCACTGTTTATGCCCAGCTGCTACAGAAGAAGATCGACATTCAATCACTTTACGAGAAGCGTTATAAGGACGAACCTTTTATTGATGTCATGCCCACGGGATCACATCCCGATACACGCTCGGTTCGCGGTTCAAACTATTGCAGGTTGGCTGCGCATACGTCACGGGAGAGTAATACTCTGGTGCTATTATCCGTTATTGACAATCTGACGAAAGGAGCGGCCGGCCAGGCGATTCAGAATATGAATATCATGTTTGGACTGGATGAAACGGCAGGACTGACTTTCCCGCCTTTGTCCCCTTAAAGGAACTATTAGTATCTGCTAGGTGACATATCTTACTAAAAGCCAGGCTATAGAAATATTATTGATCTATGTCATTATTAAATAGCAACTGTTTGATTTTAAAAATGATCATTGATTCCGGATTAGTGGTATCGATAGTAATTAATGATACCGGAATGCTTTTTGCCTCAGATTTATGGAACGGCTGATAATAAGACAGCACAGGCCTGTGCAATTGTTGATGGCGGTTATTATCGTCTGCCTGTTGTTATCAACAACAATATGGTTATTTCTGGATGAAAGCCATTGGAGTTATATCAAGTCACGTTATTTGGCTGGTCAGAAAAGTAAAGAGCTCTGGGAGATCAATCGTAGTCTCGTGGCTGAAAATAAGGAATTGCAGGAACGTGTAATAATGTTGGAAAGAATGACCCAGATCGACGGCCAGACAGCAGCTGGGTTACAGGAAGAGCTGAAAAAACTACAGGACGAAATCTACATACTGAAAGGAGAACTGGAATTTTATCAAGGTATTATGGCATCAACCCGTGTATCCCAGGGTCTGAGTATTCAAGGTCTGCAGATTGAACCGTTGTCACAGTATCATAATTACCGATTTAAACTTATACTAACCCACGTTACTAAAAGTGATAAATTGGCAGAAGGCATTATTAATATAGATTTGGAAGGATCGCAGGATGGGACTGCCAAATTATTGAATTTCAAGGATGTAGCACCCAATGAGCCCTTGGATTTGTCGTTTAAATTCAAGAATTTTAAACGGGTAGAGGGCAATATGGTATTGCCTGACGGATTCACACCACACCGGATCATTGTCCGGTTGCACCCCAAGGACGGTAATTTGTCCAAGATTGAAAGAATATTTGACTGGCCGGAGATTACCAGTCAGATATGGAGGCACAAATATTATGTGGGGTAAACCTAGAAAACAGAAGACAACACGAATTGATACCTTGATTGGTCAGCATACGGAAGTCACAGGTGATATAAAATTCACAGGTGGTTTGCATATAGACGGGACAATTAAGGGCAACGTCATTGCTGAAAATGACGGCCGTTCAATGCTATCCTTGAGCGAACAGGGTACTATTGAAGGCGAGATTAATGTCCCCTATGTAATACTTAATGGCGTTGTAATAGGTGATGTCCACGGCGGCGCCCATGTAGAGTTGTCCTCCAAGGCCAGAATAACGGGAAATGTCTACTATAATCTGATTGAGATGGCGATAGGGGCTGAGGTCAACGGCAAATTGGTTCATTTCCCTGCCGGAGAGGAACTGCCCTTGGCGCTCGGACATGGTAACCCCCTTGGTGTATCAGATTAATTTTATTGAATAGGTAATTGACATATGAGTGCAGTACACGAAGAAATCCCAAGCCCATTAATTTTTACCAATGCAGCGGCGATCAAGGTCAAGGAACTTATTGACGAAGAAGGCAATGATGCGCTGATGTTGCGAGTTTTTATCAGCGGGGGAGGTTGTTCCGGCTTTCAATATGGATTCACTTTCGATGAAAAGATCACTGAAGGCGATACCGTTGTTGAGAATGAAGGCGTTAAATTGTTGATTGATCCGATGAGCTATCAATATCTTGCCGGCGCTGCAATCGACTATACGGAAGGGCTGGAGGGCGCGCAATTTGTGATTCGTAATCCGAACGCTACAACCACCTGTGGTTGTGGTTCATCCTTTTCAGCCTAGTTCTTTTCAATACTCAAATTAATTGCAGGGTGTATCCCTCTTGGCAGATCCCTATTATATTGAAAATTCCCTTGGCAGGGGCCAGGGTGTTTATACCAATCGATCTTATGTTGCTAATGAATTTGTCATGGACTTTACAGGACAAAAAACACATATAGGTCAGATTAAGGACTTTACCCACTATTTGCAGATAGCGCCGGATTTGTTTTTAAGCCCAAGCGGAAATGCAGACGATTTTGTTAATCACAGTTGCGAACCCAATTGTGCGCTTTATTTTGAAAATAATGGGCTTGTATTACGTGCGATTAAGGATATCGAGCCGGGTCAGGAATTATCATTTGATTACGGAACAGTCATGTTCAGTGAACCTACTACATTTCAATGTAAATGTGGCAGCCCGAAATGCCGCGGCATGATCGGAAATTTTTATTCCCTGCCGCAAGAACTGCGAAAAAAATACCAGGAAAAAAATATGGTGCCGCTGTTGAGCCGTTATTCCCTGAAAGAAATACAGACAGCGCAGAACGCATAATCCTGCTGATTGAGATATTCAGGCATTACTAGCAGAATAGATTGCACCAAGTACGCAAGGTAATTTCGCGCCGGTTACAGACGGCAAATTTCCTGGCAGCCCCTCCAGCCGGCATTTGGCCAGCCAGGCGAAGGTCATGGCTTCTACCGCATCAGGATTAATGCCAGATTCTTCGGTGGTTTTAACGATGCAATCTGCAAGTTGCTGGCTTAAGCATTTCATGAACTCAAGGTTATGCACGCCGCCGCCGCATACGTAAATCTCCCGCGCTGTTTTAGCGTATCGTTCGATTGCAGAAATAATGCTTGTAACCGTCAATTTTAACAGGGTAGCTTGAATATCCTGTGGTGATAAGGATTGTTTAGCACATTCCAGTTTATGTTCCAGCCATTTCATATTGAAATAATCGCGGCCGGTACTTTTAGGCGGGGGCATTTTAAAATATTCATCGTCGAGCAGACTGTTCAAGAGATCATTATTGACTTTACCCGTTGCCGCCCACCGGCCATCTTTATCAAACTCCCGGCCGGTATGCCGTCTGATCCATGCGTCGAGTAATACATTACCCGGACCAGTGTCAAAACCAAGAACAGGGTGATTCTTACCCATTGCCGGCAGCACGGTAATGTTGGCCATGCCGCCGATATTCAGAATCACCCGATCTGTAGTTTGATGATGGAACAGATAGGAATGAAAGATAGGTGCCAGTGGGGCGCCCTGGCCACCTGCGGCGATATCCATACGCCTGAAATCAGATACCGTCTTGATTCCGGTCATATGCGCGATGATATTCGGATCGGCAATTTGCAGGCTGTAAGGTTCCGGGGTTTCAGGTCTGTGCAAGATGGTCTGGCCATGACTGCCAATAGCTTTAATATCATTGTGTTCAATATTATTTTTCTTTAACAGTAATAATGCTGTTTCCCCGAATAATCTGCCCAGGCGGACATCAAGTCGTGATATTTGATCGATGGTGGTTTCCCCGGAGAATTCTTTCAGGGCAGTGCGGATATTCTCGGGGATGGGGTATTGCTGATAATCAATTAACTTGAAGTTGTTGTCAGGAAAATGAACCAGCGCACCGTCAATGGCATCCATACTAGTCCCCGACATCAATCCTATGTAATACACCGTATTTGTAAAAAAACTTTTTCTAGTCGGGGACGCTGATTGCATCAGATTCATTGTTCACTGTAACAATTGATCGATTGCGAACAGAAGTGGCAGTATAGGCCGCCTTGCCCGTGAAAATATCCAGTTGCGTCAATAATGGATTTGTCTGCGCCTTGAAGTCAGTCATAATTTCATCCGGAATAGGCAAGGCCTTGGGCAGATCTACAGTCAGAGGATTATGGTGCACATCATTGATACGAAATTCATAATGCAGATGTGGACCTGTCGCAAGCCCGGTCATTCCAACATAACCGATGGTTTGCCCCTGTGTAACCCGTTTCCCAACAGTAATATTGCGCGCTAATTTTGATATATGCGCATATAAAGTGGTGTATTTCCCTCCGTGTCTGAGGATAACAACGTTTCCATAACCTCCATTCCTGCCGGTGTATGTTACCACTCCATCACCAGCTGCATAGATCGGCGTTCCGGTAGGTGCTGCATAGTCGACACCATTATGTGCCCGCATTTTGTTAAGTATGGGGTGTTTACGACTCAGACTGAATTGTGAACTTATACGTGTAAAGTTGACCGGTGTTCGCAGAAATGCCTTACGCATGCTATAACCATCATCGGAATAATAATCGGCATGACCATCAGCATGCGTATAGCGGACAGCTCGAACAGATTTATCCTGGTTGATAAATTCTGCTGCCAGGATCGGGCCGTCTTTCACCTTGATGTCATCTTTATACTTCTCCTCATAGATCACATAAAAGCGATCTCCATCCCGAATATCCAGTGCGAAATCAATATCCCAGCCATACAGACCTATTAACCGCATGGTCAGGTTGTCAGATAATCCGGCACGTTGTGCTGCAAGGAATAACGAATCGTGAATTACACCACTCCTTTCCTTGATACGTGTTTCAAGTTCAGTGGTAATAGTCTGTGCAGTAAACTCGTTATCTTGCCTGGCAATATTCAATGTTTCTGTCAGGCTGAACTCATATTCCATCGCGGAAAGCTGGCCGTCCGTGATTTGAAATCTCAGTTCATGACCCGGATATAATCGTTTGAGTATCTCTGTTTTATCCCCTAAAGAGATAATCTTGTGCAGATCTTGTGGATTTAAATTTAAACGATCAAAGATCAAAGCAAGATTATCACCCTGCCGAACCTCTATGGTTTTCCAGGATGGATCTGGGGATTCATCATCCATTTCTTCTGTGTTTGTGATGAAATTATCTTTTTCCGACAACCATGATTTGCCTTTTGATAAATTCTTTATGGTTACCAGGGAATCGTGATGTCTGGATAGTGTTGAATGGGTGACTCGTGCGGCTTTAGATCCGGACAAATCTTGAGATCTCATTCCTAATATCAACGCGGTAGCACAGCAAAGAATTATAACTAACAGGCGATTCAGCAGGGGGCGGCTAAAAATGAAATTGGCGGAGCCCAGATGGATTTTCGGCTTATAGTCTTTTCTTATGTAGACTCTGTAAGTCACAGTGAACACTCAGGAATTTCTATTACCATATCCTGTGAATCGGAAATCGTCAAATATTCTCTATAACTGCGGCCTGGGTTTAACCTGTGCTAAGCTAACCAGGTTTCTAAGGTAACAATTACTCAAGGTATTAAAAACCCGCATGACATCTATTGCTGAAGCACTGGCTATCATAAGCCGTGGGGCCGAAGAAATCCTGCGTAAATCAGAGCTTAAGCAGAGGTTAAAGGAAAAAAAGTCACTGCGTGTCAAAGCAGGTTTTGACCCCACCGCCCCGGATCTCCATCTGGGTCATACCGTGTTGATCAATAAATTACGGCAATTCCAGGATCTTGGACACGAGGTCATTTTTCTAATCGGTGACTTTACGGGCATGATCGGTGATCCTTCCGGTAAAAGTACCACCCGGCCCGCATTGACGCGGGATGAAGTACAGGCCAATGCCCAGACTTATAAGGAGCAGATTTTTAAAATATTGGATCCAGACAAAACCCATGTTGAATTTAATTCACGCTGGATGGATAAGATGGATGCCTCTGATCTGGTCAAACTCGCCGCAAAACATACCGTGGCCCGTATGCTGGAGCGGGATGATTTCCACCAGCGCTACCTCAATAATCAATCCATCGCCATCCATGAATTTCTTTATCCACTGATTCAGGGTTATGACTCTGTTGCATTAAAAGCCGATGTTGAACTAGGTGGCACAGACCAGAAATTTAATTTGCTGGTTGGTCGGCAACTACAGCAAGCCTATGGGCAGGCTCCGCAAATTGTATTAACTATGCCGATACTTGAAGGCTACCGGGTGGGGTCAGAAAAAATGTCAAAATCCCTGAATAATTACATTGGCATAACTGAACCCCCTTCAGAAATTTTTGGGAAAATAATGAGCATTGATGATGAAAAAATGTGGCGCTATTTTGAATTGCTGAGTTTTCGTCCAATGACCGAAGTTAAGGATATGCAGGGAAAGGTAAGGAAGGGAACAAACCCCAGGGATATCAAAGTGCAGCTTGCTGAAGAAATCGTTACGCGTTTCCATGGGCCTGCTCTGGCAAACAAAGCGAAAGATGAGTTTATCAATCGTTTCCAACTTGGGCAGATGCCTGAGAATATGCGTGAAGTTGAACTGGATTCGAATAAAGAAGGCAATCTCTGGATGGGTCGGGTTATGACAGTTTCCGGATTGACTCCTAGTACCTCAGAAGCAATCCGAATGATAAGCTCGGGGGCCGTGCGGATTGATGGGAAAAAAGTGACAGACAAAGATACAAAAATAGCATCCGGCAATACTTATATTATTCAGGTCGGGAAGCGAAAATTTGCTCGGGTCACTATCAAATAATTAATTGAAATTCAGGCAATTTTTTATCTTAAAATTATTGACTTAATTGTATTGACCGCAT
>Ga0326597_10009327_pt1:0-2500 | contig 13163 bp, 9 predicted proteins | sample RVTome_12_FD_203789 | JGI IMG/M metagenome (GOLD analysis project Ga0326597, IMG submission 203789) | Soil microbial communities from uranium-contaminated site in the Upper Colorado River Basin, Wyoming, United States - RVT100D185 | ecosystem: Environmental > Terrestrial > Soil >... | reverse complement strand
GTTTGAGGTTATATGGTCAAGTGAATAAGCGCATACGGTGAATGCCTAGGCGACAAGAGGCGAAGAAGGACGTGGTAGCCTGCGAAAAGCTTCGGGGAGTCGGCAAACTGACTTTGATCCGGAGATGTCCGAATGGGGAAACCCACTCCGCAAGGAGTATCTGCAGCTGAATACATAGGCTGTAGAAGCTAACCCAGGGAACTGAAACATCTAAGTACCTGGAGGAAAAGAAATCAACCGAGATTCCCCTAGTAGCGGCGAGCGAACGGGGACCAGCCCTAAAGCGCTGGAATGGCTAGTGGAACGGTCTGGAAAGTCCGGCCATAGACGGTGATAGCCCCGTACATTAAAGCCTATCCAGTGTTATACGAGTAAGCCGGGACACGTGACATCCTGACTGAACATGGGGGGACCATCCTCCAAGGCTAAATACTCCTTGTCGACCGATAGTGAACCAGTACCGTGAGGGAAAGGCGAAAAGAACCCCGGAGAGGGGAGTGAAATAGAACCTGAAACTGTATGCGTACAAGCAGTAGAAGCACGCTTTAGGCGTGTGACTGCGTACCTTTTGTATAATGGGTCAGCGAGTTACTTTCAGCGGCGAGCTTAACCTTTAGGGTAGGCGTAGGGAAACCGAGTCTGAATAGGGCGTCATAGTCGCTGGGAGTAGACCCGAAGCCGGGCGATCTATCCATGGCCAGGGTGAAGGCAGGGTAATACCTGCTGGAGGCCCGAACTCACTCCCGTTGAAAAGGTAGGAGATGAGCTGTGGATAGGAGTGAAAGGCTAATCAAGCCCGGAGATAGCTGGTTCTCCTCGAAAGCTATTTAGGTAGCGCCTCGTGTATCACTCCTGGGGGTAGAGCACTGTTATGGCTAGGGGGTCATCCCGACTTACCAAACCATTGCAAACTCCGAATACCAGGAAGTGTAATCACGGGAGACACACGGCGGGTGATAAAATTCGTCGTGGAAAGGGAAACAACCCAGACCGTCAGCTAAGGTCCCAAAATCACAACTCAGTGGAAAACGATGTGGGAAGGCCCAGACAGCCAGGAGGTTGGCTTAGAAGCAGCCATCCTTTAAAGAAAGCGTAACAGCTCACTGGTCGAGTCGGCTTGCGCGGAAGATTTAACGGGGCTTAAGTTGTGTACCGAAGCTGCGGGATTAACTGTCCTTCGGGATAGTTGATCGGTAGAGGAGCGTTCCGTAGGCCTGTGAAGGTGTGTCGTAAGGCATGCTGGAGGTATCGGAAGTGCGAATGCTGACATGAGTAACGATAATGCGGGTGAAAAACCCGCACGCCGAAAGTCCAAGGTTTCCTGCGCAACGCTAATCGGCGCAGGGTGAGTCGGTCCCTAAGGTGAGGCCGAAAGGCGTAATCGATGGATAACAGGTTAATATTCCTGTACCTCGTATGACTGCGATGGGGCGACGGAGAAGGCTAGATCAGCCGGGTGTTGGTTGTCCCGGTTTAAGCGCGTAGGGAGTGTCCTCAGGCAAATCCGTGGACACAATCCTGAGACGTGATGACGAGTCCCCTTTTAGGGGATGAAGTGATTGATGCCATGCTTCCAGGAAAAACCTCTAAGCATCAGGTCATATGAGACCGTACCCCAAACCGACACAGGTGGACGAGGAGAGAATCCTAAGGCGCTTGAGAGAACTCGGGTGAAGGAACTAGGCAAAATAGCACCGTAACTTCGGGAGAAGGTGTGCCCCTTGTACGTGAAGGCCCTTGCGGCTGTAGCGGAAAGGGGTTGCAATAACCAGGTGGCTGCGACTGTTTACTAAAAACACAGCACTCTGCAAACTCGTAAGAGGACGTATAGGGTGTGACGCCTGCCCGGTGCCGGAAGGTTAATTGATGGGGTCAGCCGCAAGGCGAAGCTCTTGATCGAAGCCCCGGTAAACGGCGGCCGTAACTATAACGGTCCTAAGGTAGCGAAATTCCTTGTCGGGTAAGTTCCGACCTGCACGAATGGCGTAACGACAGCCGTACTGTCTCCATCCGAGACTCAGTGAAATTGACGTCGCTGTGACGATACAGCGTACCCGCGGCAAGACGGAAAGACCCCATGAACCTTTACTATAGCTTTACACTGGACTTTGAACATATCTGTGTAGAATAGCTGGGAGGCTTTGAAGCGGTGGCGCTAGCCATCGTGGAGCCGTCGTTGAAATACCAGCCTGGTCTGTTTGAGGTTCTAACCTGGGTCCGTGATCCGGATCGGGGACAGTGTATGGTGGGTAGTTTGACTGGGGCGGTCTCCTCCCAAAGAGTAACGGAGGAGCGCAAAGGTACCCTCAGCACGGTCGGAAATCGTGCAATGAGCGCAAAGGTATAAGGGTGCTTAACTGCGAGACAGACACGTCGAGCAGGTGCGAAAGCAGGTCTTAGTGATCCGGTGGTTCTGTATGGAAGGGCCATCGCTCAACGGATAAAAGGTACTCTGGGGATAACAGGCTGATACCACCCAAGAGTTCATATCGACGGTGGT
>Ga0326597_10009326_pt1 | contig 13163 bp, 17 predicted proteins | sample RVTome_12_FD_203789 | JGI IMG/M metagenome (GOLD analysis project Ga0326597, IMG submission 203789) | Soil microbial communities from uranium-contaminated site in the Upper Colorado River Basin, Wyoming, United States - RVT100D185 | ecosystem: Environmental > Terrestrial > Soil > Contaminated >... | reverse complement strand
TTAGTCTTCCAAGTGATGCAGGCTCGGCTTACCGGGAACTCCGCGTTTTTGTGAAAGTCACATTGCCAATGGCATAACTTGGCGAAGAGGCGGTCAATGACGAAGACGAAGGTAATGATCAAGGCGCGGGTTGCCTACCCCGGCCACTTTCTTCAGGTCCTCCACTCGCAAGCGCCGGCGCGGCAACTGCGCGGTGAGCTCAGCGCCGAGTCCTATGGGCTGCCAGACCACCCCAATGTCCTCTTGTGCCTGCTCGACTGGCAGTCCGTTGAGTTAGCGCGGAAATTCTGGTTCTCGCGGGACGCGGCGGCGCAGGTGGCCGAGTGGGACGCGGTAGGCGCCCCGGAAATATTGGTCCTAGAGGAGATTGCGGTGAGGCCGGCCGGTGACACGACAGGGCTGGGCCAGGCAGTGTTCAGGATCGTGGCGGTCGTGGCCATCGCGGCCAGCGTGGTAACCGGCCACGCGCATGATCCGGACATCCGCCTTTCCTATCCGACCGACCGGGTCAGCCAGACCTCCGTGACAGTGTCCAGCAGCGGGTCGCCCACGGTCACCAGCACCATCTCATTGCTGGGTTTGCCCCCAGGGTCTACTCGGTTCACGCCCAGGGGATGATGGACACGTTGTTCCCATTCCAGGGGCCGCGCGGCCTACTTCTGAAAGAATAAAAGGGGCCAGGCTCGATATTCGAAATTCGAGCCTGGCCCCTTTGGTTTGAAATCGTTCACGCACGCCCCCTGCCGGCCTGACCGGGTCTACGGCGCGCGATGCGCCGGGTGTGATTAGTGTGATTGAGGGCCGGCTTCTTCCGCCTTCCGCCTTAGCTTTTCCCCGCCCTATCAGTCTCGTTTTATCAGTCTCGCTGTATCAGTCTCGCCTGATCAGTCACGGGCCGTAGGCCCCTTCCCCCTCATCCCTCATCCATCCGCCCTGGTCTTCGACCCCGGCCCGCCGCGCTGCATCGCGTCGGGCGTTCGCCGGCTCAAATGTGCGCAGGCACATTTTTCGAAACCCCGGCTCACCCCTGACAAATGGGCGTCCGCGCATTTGTCGTGGCCGGGGTTTGGCGCGATACTTTGAGGAAAGTCGAGTCTGACTCCACTTCTTCTATGATTTCCAAGAACCCGCGCAGATTTGGAGTCCGAGAAGTCACTCACGGCCAATTCAAAGGCGGGCTACACGTTTCGACCAAGAGCTATCGGAGTTTCTTCGGGGAGTTGAATTACTTTCACAATTACTTAAATCGTCGGCTGCTCCCGACAGAGCCAGAGGATGTTGCCATGCAGGGAATTCTGGCGAACCTGCAGAATCTACTCGAACACGAATCGGAAAAGGCTATTGCAAGGTACGTTGAGACCAAAGGAAACAAGAAAGAGAAGGAGTTTCAGAGAAATATTGAGCAAGGAGATGTAAGCTTTAAGACCAAGTGTGATTGGTTGCGTGCAAGGGCAATCATTTCTGCCGATATTTTCGCCGTCATGGAGGCTGTGCGCTCTCTACGGAATTCTTATGTTCACTCGCGCCCGGAAATGAAGCGCAGGAGGTTTCGTTACCGTGGACACCCCCTTCTTACTCAGAAAAGTGTTCGAAGAATGTTCGTCGAGGTTGAATTAGCTCTCAGAGTTTTGCGCGGATACGCTGGATCGGCAAACGCATGGGCTACGGTACCGCCAGGATATGCTTCGGAGATGAATTGGCCGGAGGAATATGTTCTTGCGCTCGAGGGTGCGCGCAAGTGAGGCCGAAGTAAAATTTCCTCGGACGGGAGGTGGATTGCCACATGATTCCCCACCTCATTAGGACGAAGCAGTGGTAAGCGAGGCTATGCTCCCGTTCTTTCTTCTGACTTGCGGATCACGTATAAGAACTCTGATCCAGTTCTCTTGTTCGCTTGCTCAACGGAACACTCAACTTTCATTTTCGTTACGTTTGGGACAGTTTCCACTCCGACATCTGAAACAAACTCAATAACGTTGCTAGGTCCGCCGCACATTGCGAACGTTTCATCGGAAAAAATTGTTTTGGCAGGCAAGCGATCTTGATGGGCAAGCTTGCGAAAAAAGGCTGGCATGATATTACGATCAAAATTGACGAACAGGGGCCAGCTCCTAAGGACAGCGTTTCGTCCATCGACCCATTCCCCTATTCCGATGGCAATATCTCTCAGACCATCGCGATGCAAGAATTTATTGAGGTCTGTTGACCTCAACAGACGCAACCGACTAATCAATACGTATCGAGATATACCGATGGTTCGGCATACCTCATGTAGTTCTTCGACTGAGAGAGACCGCTTCCTACCAGAAAGCAGCCTCACTAACGCTTTGTCCGACCATAACAGCAGCGGCGAAAGCTGTTCGGTTTCCCGTTCAATTTCACGCACTAAAGCATTTTGTTTTTCTTCGCTGTTGCAATGCTTTTGAAGCACGATTCCAAACTCCGAAGGCCGAAATGCGAGAGAGTGCACTAGCTCATGAGCAACTGTATTTCGTAGGCGGCTTGGAAGCGGTCGTTCGTGGCTTTCCTCATTGACCTCCAGCTCAGTTACTTTGTACGTATCGCTATCCACTAATACTGCCCATCGACTCGCACCGAAACTGGCCTCGCTGAATTGCTCTATCGATGCCAGCATCCCTTCAACTAGCAACGGCCGAATTAGTAAGCTGGCGTGAAATCGAACTAGAAGATTGCGGACAGCTACAAATCCGTGCTCATCAGCAACTTCGTTGCCAATGCCCTTACATACCTCCGCAATCCGGGAGAGTTCAGTCGGAGCCAGCATTGATCCAGGCGAACTAATCTTCGCTGTCTACAAGTCGCTCGATCTGTTTCAATTTCTCTTCTGTTAAAGGCTCACGTTCCCGATTGAAGCGGGCTTTAAGACCTTCAACATTCGATAGGTCGTACTTCTCGAGCTGTCTAACGAGACGATATCGTTTCGTCGGCGAGCAAGACTCATTGCGCGAAATGAAATCCCGATGATGCGCGCGCAGCCGGCCGTTCTCCAGCACAGGAATGTATTGCTTAAATATGCGTCTGGTCCGCGCTCGAAACTCAGCAATTGATAGAGACTCCTTGCCTTTCTCAACTGACAAGCTCGTAGTTGATGCGGAAGACGCTTCTCTCGTACCTTCTACTTCTCCCTCGATGGATAATTTCGCGTAAGGATTTTGAAGCAATTGGTACGGGCGCGACGCGTTGTTGGCCAGACTATTCTCTTCTTCTTCTTCCGGGGCGCCGAAGAGCTGCAAAGAAGCGTAAGGATTCCCGAGGCGTTCGAGATACGCTTTGACAGCTTCTGAATAGCGCGACGGCTTACTCATGCGCAGATTATACCAAGGGGCCGGGGGCAACTAGAGGGACAGAAGGTATTTTGAGTTCCGAAAAGTACTCCGCCCCTATTTCCATTATTGCCTAGTTTGCACCGTTATGATGTACCAGTAACCATAGCGCCACCCAGCGCCCCCGGGGCCACCCTGGTAACCAGACTTTCCCACATAGTTTGCTTCCCATGCACGTGCTTCAGCTTCTGTATTGAATCGTGTCTGCTTCCAATCTAGTGGGTTACCGTGCTCGGCACGCCTTCTGTCGGGCTCGTCAGTCAATCCTACATACCATGTCATTCTAGTACTCCTCTTCAAATGTAATGTATGTTGAACGCCTCTTGGACAATCCAAGAAATTGGGGACAGCTCAGTCTGTCCCCGGTCATTCAATTATTCTTCAGCAGCGACTCATTCCCCGGCGCATCACAGTGGACAAGCTGTTAGACGACATGACTCGAACCTGGAGCGACAGTTAGACAGGAAATCCAGTCCAAAATGTATCGCCAAGATCCTGCAACCCAGTGAAATGCCAGCATTTCCGTGAGCTAGCTGCTTGAGCAAGACGCGATGGCGTTAGGGAGGGGGCGTTGCCATCGTACTCAAGGTACAGCGGTAACTCACCTCGATGCCATGGCGTCACCAACTGGACAAAAATCCCCACGGCCGTCGATGCCAGTACTCCGTTGGGCCAGATGACTTGCGGCCGAGAACCGGTAGCCCCGTAACCACTTACTTCATCGGCGAGAATTTTGTCGGTCAAAAATCCCATGCAGCGCATGCAATGATATCCCGGCAACGACGTAACGATCTGGCCGCTAATGGCGTAGTGGTCAGCGATACAGGTCACGATCATTCCGACATCGATATAGGGCAGCAAGAAGCGGCGGCAGTACCGTTCAAGCTCTTCCCGCGCAAGGAAGGTGTCCACGCAGCCGAAGACCGCGGTGCAGTCTCGCAATAGCTGATGATGCTCCTGCCATTTGCCTCGAATTGCTCTTACAAGCGCGTTGGGCTTGATGCGAAGAATAAGGTCGCGAATGACTTCGACCTTAGGGCTCTTGTCTTCCGCGTGCCTCGGCTCACTTCCAACCATGCGATTGAGATTGCGCGTGTCGGTGTAGTCATCATCCAAGAGAAGAAAACGCCCAACACCGACGTGCGCGCATTGCTGTGCGACATGCGAGCCCCCACCGCAGACTCCGACAATTGCCACTTCAGAAGCGCCAAGAATCTCCTCACTTTCGTCGCCGAGGAAGCTTTGGCTGGCAGACCTATTGGAAATGGCCACGGTCCATCTCCATCTGCGGGTAGCCGACGACTGTAATTCTCGAAATCGGAGCGGGCGGCTTATCTTTTTGGTGCCAGACTAATCCGAAAGCCGAGTCCTCGCTCAGGACAACAGTTCCGTGTGGGTGTCCGGGTCGGACCTTCCAGAAATCCGGGATGAACTTCGCGCTTTCCTCAAGATCAACTGGGCTGAACCGCGGATGTCCCTTGTGTTCGTGGCGATGAACGTGAAACATCGACACTGGGTGGTTGAAAACGTATTGAAGAGCCTTACGGAACGCCGAGCCGCGCAGGAGCGCGCCCATGGTCTCGCTAGGTTCGTAATCCTCGTCCGCTACCTCATGGAGAGCATGTGCGAGCAGCAAGACACCCGCACCCGAAAGTGCTGCCGGCCTGCACGACAGGAACGCGACGCGTTCGAACGCGTGAGGATGAGGTCGTGATAGGTCTGCGTGCAACTCCGTGAATAGCCTTGTTGCGATGCGGAATTGAATGTTCATCGGTATCCGGCGAGGTGCGCCAAGAGCATTTGCGGCAGCGAAAGTGCTGCTTCAATTCCCTGCCACGACGGTGAATGCCACGCTCGAGCAAAAAACATAAACTGCCGCCAGTTCTGTCCGCGTCCAGGGATCGGCTCGGAAAGGAACAGCCGGGTGAGGTAACCGTGCATCTCACGCGGGCACAAGAGGGCGTCGCGGACGTGAACTGCGTTGCCGGAGATAACTTTCAGTTCAGGCAGAAGAACGAACTCGCATCCATTCTCGGTCAAAGCCTGCGCGTCTTTTGAAAACGGCCGCAGCGAGTCCAACGCCTCGCGAGTAATGGTCACGAGGCGCCGCCGCGGCGGACGTGGCTTACGAAGACGTCGCCTTTCTTGACGTTGATGTGGCTGTTGTCGTCCAGCGGCTTGAACTCGCCGTTCTCCACCTGGTCCAGTTCAAGGTCGGCCGACACGCCCAAGGCACTCTTGAGTTCCGAAACAAGGTAACGGCCCTGCCGGATCTCTTTTGGGTGCCCGTCGATCGTCACGGTGATCGTGTGTCCGTGCCCGTGGTCTTGGTCGTGTCCGCCTTTTTCAGCAACTTGAGTCATCGGTATGTCTCCATTCAAGTCCGGTGCCGCACTGCGCGGCTCCGCGATGTCAGTAAGCCTGCCAATTCTCGAGCCGTCTGTCAAGTTGGCAAACCTATTGATAACGTCTAGCCCGTTTTATAAACATGTTTGTCACGTTGACAATACTCTAATGTCTGGTCATAATGATGTCGTGAAGCGCTTTTACGTCGAGTTCGGACGCAACGTCCGTCGCTTGAGGGAGCGAGAGGGACTCGGACTTAGCCAGGATGCGCTATCCAAGCGTGTCGGCCTTAGCCGAACCTCTGTTACAAACATCGAAAAAGGGCGTCAACAGATTCCGCTGCACGCGCTCTACGCGTTTGCTGACGCACTCGGTGTTGAGCCGAACGCACTCCTGCCCGATAAAAAGAGCCTTTCTGCAGAAAGAAAACAGGTAACGATCGATCTCGACAAGTTGCCGTCAGATGTTGCGGCATTTGTTGACCGATTAGCTTCGAAGGAGTCTTAAAATATGTCGCCCACAAAGAAGCCGGAAGCGGAAGCAACAGATTTGCTGGCCAAATTTAAATTGAATAGCAGGCTCCCGATTCGCCTTGACAGCGTCGCCAAGTCTCTTCGCATTGAAATAAAGTACGAGCGATTTGATGAGGACCTTTCAGGTGTGCTGGTGAAGGAGGCCTCTCGAACGGTGATTGGAGTCAACTCATCACACGCAATAACCCGGCAGCGGTTCACGATTGCACATGAGCTAGGACACTTCGTACTTGGACACGATGGCGAGGTTTTTGTGGACAAGACGCTTCGAAATCAGGCCATGGTAATTCGACGCGATGGCAAATCGTCTCTTGGCATTGATGAGGACGAAATTCAAGCGAACAGATTTGCCGCAGAATTGTTAATGCCAAAAAACTTGATCGCCGGACAAGTTGCTAAGACATTGGGGAAAAAATCCAAGCTGACATCTGATGAGCTCGTCCAAGGCTTGGCTCAGACCTTCCAAGTCAGTCAGCAGGCCATGGAATACCGACTTACCAATCTTGGCTATCTGATTCCTAGTTAAAGGCAATCGATGAGGCAATCGATGGGGTCAGACCTCACTGAAACTATAGGGAGAGTCACTTGATTTGGAGTGACTACATTTCAGTCGAGATTAGGGACCTGTACGAGATTCGGGACTACCATCACGCGGCCGCAATTCTCAAGAATGAATTCCCCCAGGAGTTTAGCGAACTCTGCGCCACGCTGTCGAAATTTCGAATCACGACAGCTGACATCAAGGCACCCGGTGGGAATGAATCGGACATTCCTAAGAAGATTTCCTCTATGCTGCGTCCCCTCGGCTGGGAAGAAGCCCAACTTCGCGCAAGCATGATGATCGACGGGAAGGAAATCAATCAGGACACCCATCTCATTGATTACGTGAAAGGGCGAGTGGCCTTTGATGTTGAATGGAATAGTAAGGATCAAACATTTGACCGTGACCTTTACGCATTTCGTGCGTTCTTTGAGTACAGGAAGATCAGCGCCAGCGTGTTGTTGACCCGGAGCAATGATCTCGACGAAGTATTTGATCTCTTAGGAACTTTTGTCGATAAAGACGGAAAGGAAAAGCCGGTTAAAGCAAAGTATGGTGCGAGCACCACGCATGTCGGCAAGCTATGGCCCAGGCTGGACGCCGGGCGAAACGGTGGCTGCCCGGTTCTCGTCTTCGGAATAACGCGCAGCATTATCTCTGACTGGATTACTTATGAAAAACACCTTGGAAGCAGCGGACGACCTGCGAAGCAGTCTCGCAGGAAATACGTTCGCGACGATACTCGCTGATCCACCCTGGCAGTTTCAGAACCGCACGGGCAAGATTGCTCCGGAGCATCGGAGACTATCGCGATACGCAACCATGACTGTTTCTGAGATTGCTGCATTACCTGTCGCCGAATTAACTAAGGACGTTGCTCACCTATACCTTTGGGTTCCAAACGCGTTGTTGCGCCAAGGATTGGACGTACTTGAAGCGTGGGGATTCGAGTACAAAACCAACATTGTGTGGCACAAAGTTCGCAAGGATGGCGGGCCTGACGGGCGTGGCGTTGGGTTCTACTTCCGCAATGTTACGGAGTTAATTCTATTTGGCGTTAAGGGCAAAAATGCCCGAACGCTCAAGCCCGGTCGCACACAAGTGAACATTATTAAGTCAAGAAAACGCGAACATTCGAGAAAGCCCGACGAGCTGTACGAGATTGTTGAAGAATGCAGCCGGGGACCTGATTTGGAACTCTTTGCACGTGGCGCACGAAAAGGATGGACAGTTTGGGGAAATGAGACGGAAGACTATTTCCCGTCGTGGTCTACATATGCAAACCATTCACGGTCAGGTGGCGAACCCGCACGCGTAAGTCAGCGTCAACTATCACTAATGGCAGACGAAGACTGAGATTATTTTGTTGCTTCTAAACTCAGAGGGCTGCACATTTGCAGCCCTTTTCATCTCTGTACTAGGGCCGGACACTTCCACGCTTATGCGGGAGCGTGGTTATGCATACATCCTAGTCCCGCGTCACCCTGGCGGGCAACAAGCGACTGGCGCTGGAAGCGGAACGACATCTAGTTGTCAGGCGCATCCGACAGCTGATGTCAGGGTTTTCCCTACAATTACCCGATAAGACGTGAGTCGTAATTCGTGTAAAGAGCTAAAGGAGCCAGGCTTAAATTTCGCAATTCGAGCCTGGCTCCTTTGATTCGTGATTTCTTTGATACCTTTGATTCCGGTCCGAGATATCCGAGGCACCTCAGTCTGACCCCACTTTTCCTAATGATGCCGAGTAGTGGCCCAGTTTCTTCTGTCGATCACGGTTCTCAAATCGATGCTTTCACTAGGATCCCGTGGGAAACGAGTATTTATAAGCGATACGGGTGCTTGGGCGACACGCTCCAGCTCCTCAATGAATTTGATTGTGTCTTCAGTAAGCTGCTCGAATCGACGCGCATGCTGATTCTGACTACTAATGTAATCTGCAAAAGTAAGAGCGATGTCCGTCGGTGCGTTGAGGCTGCATGCGTGACGGAATTGATCCCATTCAAACCAACCAACTCGGCGAGGTCGTTTTGTTGTGGACGTCTTTTCCAAGTCCGCGATTTCCTTTGGGTCAAGGCCTGCGTCCAAGGCCACGTTCTTAAAGCTGGTCTCATGTTTCAAAGGGCCGGACGTTTCGCGTGCGCCGTTTGTTTTGTCGGGATTACCAACTCGGATTGGAGTAGGCCGAATTACCATCAAGATTCTTCTAACGCGACTTGGGGAAATGCCGGCCTCGGCAAGGCAACCAGCAACATTCGTATCGCGTGCGGTCACATACGGATGTGGCCCGTGATAAATACTTAGTCCGCTACCTTGCGTACCCTCGAGTAGGATGGAGTGTCCTTTGCGATATGCAATTTCCAGTCGCGTTGTAGTAGATCCGCGATAAGGAGGACCATCGCCAACATACGGCTTTAGTTCAGGGATATCTCGTGCCAACCGGACTGCCCCTGGCTTACGCCCCATGATTCGCCTCGCCGCCGCCGCGCCACCTCCTCGGCCAGTCGACGCAATCTTCTCCACTAACCGCCTTTCACGCTCTACATCTTCGTCTTCAATGATCATTGCCTGGGAGTAATTGGGGTCAGTGTAACTTTTCGGAATGGAAAAGCCCGCACTTCCACGCTTATAGGGGCGCATGGTTATGCGTACATCCTAGTCCCGCGTCGCCCTGGCAGGCAACAAGCGGCTGGCCCCAAGAGTGCAAGAAGCATGTCAGACGCACCCTCTTGCGCCGTTGGCCTCAGCGCGCCCGCACGATGGCCGGCGGCTTGAAAGGGGGCGACTCTAGGTTGGCGAGCGATTCGGCGCAGCGGCTTGAGTCCTCGCTGGCCGGCGCGGCCTCTAACTGCGAGTCGTGATAGGGCTGCCACACCACCACGCCCAGCACCTTTCGCGACGTCGAGCGGATTAGCGGCCCACCGCTCATGCCCTCCAGACCGTGCGCGAGGTAGGCGATTGGGCAGTCGCGCTTCTCTTCGATTGCCACCTTCGACGGGGCCGGCATGGTGATGCCGTTCTTGGAGATGACCGGCACGGGCGAGCGCTCGCCGAATCCGAGCACCGAGATGCGCTCGTGGCGCTTGATGGATAAATCGGGGTCCTGCTCGAGCCCGTCGCCGCAGACCTGCTGAATAGTACGCAGCTGGCCATTTTTATCCTTGGCCGCGCGCACACGGAACTCCGCTAGATCGCGCTTGCCAGGCTGGCGGATCGACTTCGGATCGATCTCGAACATCTGATACATGACCGTGCGATCGCCCGGCACATTGGAGGGTACCGCAACAGCCACATAGGCGTTCTCCAGCTTCGTGCCGCCATCTCTCCAGCCCGCACTGCCGAATAAAACGTGTGCCGCCGAAATGATCCGGCCGTCGCGCATGCAGAATCCAGATCCTTTGAGCTGCCCCACCGGGTTGGGATAGGTGTTGGTGAGAGCCACAACCGACCGCGCGATCGCCCGCAACGGGTCCGTCGCGGCGAGCTGTTCAGGGAACTGGAAGAACTCCATTGGGTCGCCGCCGTCTTCTCCTTTCAGGATGCTGGACAGGTCGGGGCGGCTTTCCGCAGCATTGGGATCCACGCGCACCAGCTTCTCGACGCGGCGCAGCTGCTTATTAAGTAGAGCGAACTCGAGGGTGCCGGGTCTGCGCCCGCGCTCAAGGGGAACGGTGGAGAAATAGCGGCTGTCCCAGTCCGGACCCAAGATGCTGTCGGCGAGGCTCCTCAGGCGCTCAAGCGTACCGGGCGCGCGCTTGTCGCCCTGCACGTCATTGAGCAGTGCGCGCAGTTCCGCTTGCTCGCGGGGGGTTGCCTTCGCCACTTTCTCGATAGCCTCCTTCTGCACCGCGAGTTGCCGGTACGCCGCGGCCGGGCCGTAGGCGCCTGAGTCCTGCGGCTCCGCGCTCGCCATGGCTTTCTGCATCTGCTGCTGTTGCAGGGTAATCTCGCTGACCGCGAAATCGAGCCGCGGGTCATGCTGCGCGAGGCAGCCTTGCGCCAGAAGCAGGCCGATGCAGAGCCCGTGGAACTTAGTCACGTCCGTTTTCTCTCGTCAAGGCGCCTTGCGCATTATCTCGACAGTGAGTGACCCGGTAAAGATGGTCTTTGCGTTACTGTCCTCCACGAGCCTCGCGCTCCGTGCGTTGGCTTGGTCCTTCGGCACCGCCACCAGCTCAAAGCCGCGGCCGCTGCGGAATATTGCCGAGTCCACGTCAATGGTGCTGCCGGGCACTTCGGTGACAAAGGTTTGTTCGACCTCGGCAAGCACCGGGCGCAGCGCTGCGACGGATTTCAGCTCTTGCGTGATCCTCGAATCAAGCAGCCCGCCTAGACGCTGTCCTATCGATTCGGCGAAACCAGCAAGCGACGGCGAGACCGCCGCGGCGGCCGAGCGGAATAGGCCGCCAATGCGGCTGGCGAATGTCTTGCCCTCCTCCTGCTTCTTGATGACCGACTGGATTTTCGCGCTGATGGGACTCGCGCGTTCAAGCTTGATTGCAGTTCGGTAAGCATCGATCTGCGAGCCGCGCCAAAGGAGCATCTTGCCGTTCACGCGCGTCGTCGGATTGCTGAAGGCGTCTTGCGGCACCGAGAGCTTGGCCTCGAACGGTGCCGGGCTTGCCTTGCCGAAGTCGTAGGCCTGTACGCTCACCGTGAGCTGGTAGACGGCGCGCAGGTCCTCATTCAATGCGTCGAACACCCCCCTCGTGATCCGGTCGAAGAGGTCCTCGGCGATCGCAGACTCAGTGCCCTTCGTCTTCGCCTGCTCGCGCGCGATGCGGTCGGTCTCGCGCTTGAGCTCGGCGCGCACGTCCTCGTCCAGGAACCCGGGTACACCGTCCTCGACCGCGGTAAGCACGCCGCGCTCCCGGTAGATGCGGCCGAACTTCGCCGAGCTCAATAGGCAGCGTTCGAGCGAATTGCCGATTTTGTCGACAATGACCAAGTCGCCCAGTGATAGCGCGTACGCGTCGTCGCGGCGCAGCGCGTCGACTTTGCTGCCGACCGGGTCGGCGAGGCGCACACGCACCACCGAGTCGTTGAACGGCTTGCTCTCCTCAAGGCACTTGCCGAGGTCGAAATCATTCGATCCAACCGCGACTGGTATCCCGTTGCAGCCGGCGAGTGTATACGCGCCAAGCGCCACGGCGATCCAGCGCGCGATAAGAAAATGCGCAAACCGCGCGAAACCCGCCACGCGCGAGAGTGAATCGAGCAGAGATCGAATATCCATATGCCCCTCCCGGCATACGTATTCGGTGTCCGTGGCCTTATCTAGTTAGACGCCACGCTGACATTCAGGCGAAGGAACAAATCTAATTTAGCGGCATGCTTGGATAAACGCTGTCGGGTGCATCCGACAGTTGGGGTCAGGGAAATCCCTACAGCGGCCGGGGACGAGGGCCCCGGCCCGGTGACGAAGTGACGCAGTAACGCAGTGACGAAGCCGGCCCGCTACCGGAGTGGCTTCAGCGCATTGATCTTGCGGCGACAAGCCGCTCAAATGCCGAGGTCATTTTCGGTTCCGATCACCCACACCTTGGGCTGCTCCAGCACGCGTTTGATGAATGCGTTGCCTTCCTTCACCCGCCTGGCCAGTTCCTTCCGGCTGTAGACGGTCGGGTTGACTGTCCGGCCGAGCCTGGATCCCACCTCCTCGAGGGCGCCGTACACGTCCGCGTAGGTCAGCTTGTCGCTCACGACCATCAGGTCGATGTCGCTGCGCGTCGTGTCGCGCCGCTTTGCGACGGACCCGTACACGAAAGCCGCGACAATGCGCGGCGCAAGCGATGTAAGCGCCTCGCGCAATGGCCCGGCAAGACCGACCGTCTTGCTGACAATGCCGACCAGCTCCTGATAGACCGGCGACTCGGGGTTGGCCTGATAGTGCTTCTGCGATCCAAGCTGGCGAACCGTCACCAGCCCGCTGGATTCGAGCCGGGCCAATTCGCGCTGGACCGCGCCCGAGCCGCCGCCGGTACGGCCGATCAGCTCCGTCGCATAGAAGCTGCGCTCAGGCTGACCGAACACCAACCCGAGGACGCGCTGCTGCGTGGTCGAGAACAGCGCGTCCGCGAGCCCTTCGCTTCGAGCTCGATTTCCGGCGCTCTTCGTTCGACTCGTTCCCGGTCTCTTTATACCCATTTTGGGCATATTACTACCCATTTTGGGCATGATCAACCCTTTCATCGGCCTGGATCCACAATAAATGGGGGCAGGATCACTCTGACCCCATTGTTCGCTATACCTGCTCCCGCAACGCCTTTGCAGCGGCGACCATGTTGACAAGCGCTGCCTGAGTCTCCGGCCACTTGCGGGTTTTCAGGCCGCAGTCGGGGTTGACCCAAAGGTTGCGGGCCGGCAGTACGGCCAGCGCTTTGCGCAGCAGCGCTGTCATCT
>Ga0326597_10009325_pt1 | contig 13164 bp, 13 predicted proteins | sample RVTome_12_FD_203789 | JGI IMG/M metagenome (GOLD analysis project Ga0326597, IMG submission 203789) | Soil microbial communities from uranium-contaminated site in the Upper Colorado River Basin, Wyoming, United States - RVT100D185 | ecosystem: Environmental > Terrestrial > Soil > Contaminated >... | reverse complement strand
AAGTAGCGGGTCGGCCCACTAGTCTCCACCACCTCGAACCACACCAGGAGCTCAAATGCTGTCCAACCGGAAAGGCTTTACCCTGATCGAACTTCTCATCGTAGTCGTGATCATCGGCATCCTCGCGGCAATCGCGATTCCGAAGTTCTCGACCACGAAGGAGAAGGCGTACGTCGCAGCGATGAAGTCGGACCTCCGCAACCTGGGCACGGCTCAGGAAGGCTACTTCTCTGACTACCAGACGTACTCGGCCGCCCTCCCGACCGACTATTCTCCGTCGACCGGCGTGACGGTTACGATGGGTACGGTGAGCGGCTCGGGCTGGGCGGCGACGTCCTCGCACGCGAACACCACGAAGACATGCTCGATCCAGTACGGTGGCGTGGCCGCGACTGAGCCGATCTGCAGCTGAACCACGCAGTCTGAGCTTGTGCGCTGGGCCGGGGATACTCCCCGGCCCAGCGTGTTTATGGGGGTCTGCAACGCAACGCTGATGCGTGCAATGATCTGGTGACGGCGCCACGCGCGGACGCTGCAATACTTGCGGCATGCAACCGCGTATTCGGTTCCGCTCGGGCGTCAGTGTGGTGGAAGTGCTTGTCGCGCTCGTGATCCTGAGCATCGCCGCGATGGGCAGCGCGGCGACCATTGGATACTCTGCGCGCGCGCAGCAGCGCGCCGCCTCGCTTCGGCGCTCGCTCGACGCGCTGCGGATTCGCGCGGCTGAGATGGAGGCGAGTGCGTGCGTCGCGCTCGCGAACGGAAGCACTGTCGTCGACAGCGTGGCAGTCACGTGGGAGGTGGAGGTGTCGCCAGCGTTCGCGCGTGTCACGCTGAGGGCGGCGCATCGCGGTGTGACCAGCGCGCTGCGGACTGAGGTGCCGTGCCCATGAAGCGGCCGGGCGCATCGCTCGTTGAACTGATGCTTGCCCTCGTGCTCGGCGGCGCATTGCTGGGCACCTTTGCGAGAACGCTGGCTGTGCAACGCCGGGCTGAATCATCGGTCGCGTCCGTCAACGCGCCTGCCGCGTCGGCGGACGAAGTCGTTCGCGTGGCCACGGCTGCCCTCTCCCGCGTTGCGGCGAGCGACCGTCTGGTCGTTCGCGGCGACACGGCAATCGACTGGGTCGCCACCGTCGGCGTGGCGCTTGCGTGTTCGGCCGGCGGCGACTCGCTGGTGGTGCCGAGTACCGGAGCATCCTCGTGGTGGGTGGCGAGTCCGGACAGCGGAGATGCACTTGATGTGGGATCACCCGACGGCTCGTGGGCTCGTTACGAGATCGTTGCTGTGCGCGCACGAACCAGCGGCCCCGCGTGCGGCGGCGCCGAACGCACGTTGCAGCTGCAACCGCTACCACAACCCGCAGAATCCGCGCTTCCCGTCGTGCGAGTGATGCGACGGATGCGGTTCACGCTCTACCGCGGCGGCGACGGCGCGTGGTGGCTTGGGGAGCGGCGCTGCCCGCTCGCCGAATCGGCACCGTGTTCCGCGCCGCAGCCGGTTGCCGGACCTCTGCGGGCCGCGCCGCTCGGTTTGTCGTTCCGGATCGACACCACGCAGGCGCTTCGCGCGGTGCACGTTACGGCACGCGCCGGGTCAGTCACGCGCAGCGGCATCGCTGTGCTCCGTCCGTGACCCGCCGCGGCATCGCGCTTCCTGCGGCGCTCGCGGCCGTGGTTGTGCTCAGCGCGCTTGCGAGTCTCGCGACGCTTGCCGCGCGAGCCGCGATTCAGGAGGCGGCGGCGCTTTCGGCTGAAGCCCAGGCGGAGCGATCCCGGTGGGTTCTCCGCGTCCGGCTCGAGCGACTGTTACCGGTCGTCTCTCGCGCCGATCTCATTGCTCGCACGTACGCGCTCGGCGGCGGCGATTCCGCAGTGGCCGCAACGATGCTGTCGTGGCCCTGGCATCGCATCGCCGTGCTTGCGGAAGGAACACCGGCGATCGCAGAACTCGGGCGTGCGGCGCGCGTCGAGTTTCCGTGGTGTGAGCCCGCCGCGACGGGCGGCGTTGCGGTCATCGCCGCGGGGACGGTCAGCGTCGACGCCGATGCTGGCTGTGCGTCGGCGGTGCTTCGCGGGGATACAGCTCTGGTTGATACGTTTTTCGCGGCGGTGCGCGACGGCATCGCCGGACCAGCGCCGCCCGAGACGGTGGTGGTCAACGCGGTCAGCGGCGACCCGGGAGTCTGGCGCGCGGCACGCGTAATCGAGTTCGCTCCAGGCGCCGACGTGACCGGCGTGGTCATGGCGCCGGTCGTTCGGGTGGCGCCCGCAGCTCGCGTGCGCGGCGCGATCGTCGCACGCGACACCCTGGCGATCGCGGCTGGGGCGGCCGTGGTCGGCGACAGGCTGGAGGCGCTTCGCGTCCTGATGGACAACGCGCGCATCACCCTGCTGGGTCGCCGGGGGCTGCTTCAGTCCCCCTAGCAGTGGTCGGCCCCGAGGTCCACCCGGGCTGGCCAGCCTCTGCCGCAGCGCCACGGCTGGACCGAGTTACCTTGCCTACCTCTGCTCGTTTGTTCGGTAGGCTGTACGCCGGGTAGGGCCGAAATACGCCCGTCAGGCACGCTGCCTAATCGCGTAAGTGAAAGCGGGACAACGGGGTGTGGAGCCGGCTCTATTGACACCTGTTCCACAGGCCGCCTAGTTTGGCGGCCCCCTCCGTTCCACTCGCATCCATATAAGTAGGGCCCAGCGCAAGCAGGGTCCAGCGCAGAGATGAGTTCGTGCGAGCCGGGATCAGGCGGCTCGATTGGTAATCACCTTTCACGGTTGACTTCATCGTCATGGCCCTTTTCGGCCGAAAGCGCACGACGATCGGGCTGGATATCGGTTCCGGACTCGTGAAGGTCGTGGTGGTGGATCACGCGAGGAGCGAGCCAGAGCTCGTTGCCGTGTCGATCGTGCCATTGCTGGCGGATGCCATCGTCGAAGGTGAGGTGATGGATCCCAGCATCGTCGCCGATGCGGTCAAAACCGCGGTCGAGAGCGCGGGCGCGCCCAAGGGCGCGATCGTCACGGCCGTTGGCGGCCGCGACGTCATCATCAAGAAGATCCAGACCGATCGCGCGCCCAACGAGCAGGCCGCGCGCGACCTGCTTCGATTCGAGGCCGAGCAGCACGTGCCGTTCGACATGGAATCGGTGGAGATGGACTTCCAGATTCTGGATCCCGATGGCTCGGGTTCCGAGATGAGCGTGCTGCTGGTCGCGGCCAAGCGCGATCTGATCGAGTCGAAGCTGCGGCTGCTGTCCGACGCAGGGGTGACACCGTCGATTGTCGACGTGGACGCATTCGCGCTGCACAACGCGTTCGAACTCAACTATCCGGATGCGATGCGCGGCGTGGTTGCATTGCTCAACATCGGGAACGAAATCACGAACATCAACATCCTCGACGACGGCGTGCCGATTCTGACGCGCGACATCACGGTCGGCACGCGGCGTTTTCGCGAGGATCTTCAGCGCGAGCGCGGCCTGGGTGCGGACGACGCCGCGGCGCTGGTGCAGGGATACGACCGCTCACCGCACCTCGACGCGGTCATTGCAGGGCGCGGCGAGGAAATCGCCGTGGGTGTCGAACGAGCGACGGCCTTTCTTGCCTCATCCTCGCGCTCGGCAACGCCCATTTCCGCCGTGTATGCGTGCGGCGGCGGCGCGAGAATTCCCGGCTTGAGCGACGCGCTGCAGGAGCGCCTGCGGGCTCGCGTCGAGCTGGCCAATCCGCTCGCGAGTCTGCGCGTGCGTGCGGGCGCGTTCGATTCGCTGGTTACCGACGAAGTCGCGCCGCTCCTGATGCTCCCGGTTGGGCTGGCGCTTCGCCAGTCTGCCTGACGGAATCGCGATCATGATCGAGATCAACCTGCTCCCCGGCGCACGTAAGCCGAAGCGCGCCGCCGGCACCGGCGGCGGGCTCGGCGCCATGTTTGCCGGTGCGACCTCGCAGATCAAGGACGGGTTCCTGATCTTCGGCATAGTCGGCCTTGTCGCGGGCCTGGGTGTTGTCGGCTTCCTCTGGCTGCGGACCAGCGCGCGCGAGGCGGATCTCAATGGGCGCCTGCAGCAAGCCGTGCAGGATTCGACCCGGTTTGCCGCCGTGCTCCGCGAGCGCGAGGCAGTAGAGGCGCAGCGCGATTCGGTTCTGCGGCAGCTGAACATCATCCGGACGATCGATGGCGAACGGTATACGTGGCCGCACATGCTCGATGAGCTGAGCGAAGCGCTCCCCCCGGTCACGTGGCTGACGGAAATCCGCCAGATGAGTCCGGTGCAGTCAGTAACCGTGCGCGACTCGGCCGCACTTGCCGCGGCGAAGCGCGCCGAAGCGGTGTCCGACGTGGTCGCCGAAGAAAGCCGGTTGCGGATTCGCGTGGTCGGGCAGACGTTCGACTTCCAGGCGCTCACGCGCTACATGCGACTGCTCGAATCGTCGCCGTTCATCGAACGTGTGACGCTGTTTGGCTCCACGCTCGTGGCGGGTGAAGCGGGCGGCCTTACGCAGTTCACGCTGGACATGCAGGCGCAGCCGGTAGATCCGTCGGCCGTGCGCCGAGTGCCGCTCACGATCGCGGTGAGGTAACGCCATGGCCACCGAAGTCCGAATGCCCACCACGCCTCGGGAGCAGGCGTACACAGCCATCGCGATTCTCGCATTGCTGGGGGCGGGCGCCTACTGGATGTATGTGTACAACCCGAAAGTCACCGAGCACATGACCCTGGAATCACGGATTTCAGTGCTCGATCAGAACAATCAGGTCGCCAAGGCCGAAATCGCGAAGGGCTCTGTCGACGAGTTGCGAGAACAGGCTGCGGCGTACGCCGACAACCTGACGTTGATGCGGCAGCTGGTTCCGGGTTCCAACGAAGTGCCGGAACTTCTCGAGCAGGTGTCGACCGCGGCGCGCCGCGCCGGTCTCGACATCGGCCCGGTTGACGTACTTCCGATTGAAGAAGGCGCAGATTTCACAGCCCACAAATACCGTCTGTCGATCAATGGGCCCTACCACGCGATTGCGGAGTTCCTCACCAACGTTGGATCGCTGCGGCGCATCGTCACGCCCACGAACGTGATCGTGCGCGCGCTGGCTCCGACTGCCACCGGCCGCGGCCGGGCTGCGGGACCGGCGCCGACATCCAACGCCTCCTTCGAAGTGCACACGTACGTGGCGCGTTCGGCGCCGCCGATGCAGGGAGGGCAATGATGCGGATTCCGGGCGTTGCCGTCGCCGCAGTGGTTTTCGCCGTGGCGCTCGTGACGGCGCAGCCACCGCAGGCTGCGCAGCAGGCGGGCGCTGACAGCGCGCGCGCTGCGAGCGTATCGGAGCGGGGTGCGCTAGGCCAGGCGACGTTGATGCGGGAAGTATTCACGTACTCGGCACGCGGCCGGCGCGATCCGATGGCATCGCTGGTGACCAGCGACGAAATCCGCCCGCTGCTGAGCGAGATTGAGGTCATCGCGATCGTGTACACCGGATCGAGCGCGACGTCGCTTGCGACGCTGCGCCATCTGACCGACAAGAAGAAGATCTACCGGGTCAAGGTCGGCGACGTGCTCGGCAGGATGCGCGTCACGGCCATTGAACGCAGCGAAGTGGTATTCACGTTGGACGAATTCGGCTTCAGCCGAACGGAGCGATTGCCGGTGAAGCCCGACACTACAGCGAGGACGCCATGAGGCGAGTCTGGTGGATGGCCGCGACTGCGGCTGCGATCATCGTTCTGCCGACGGCGAGTGATGCCGCGGACCGGGGCGATTCCGCTCGTGCGGCGCAGGTGACCGCCATCAGTGTGGTCGCGACGAGCGGCCGCGCCGAGGTCGTCATTGGATTTGACGGAGTCGCGGATGTACAGGACTTCGTATTGTCGTCGCCGCACCGCATCGTGATCGATGTCAGTCCGGCCACGCTCGGGTTCGTGCCGCGGCTCTATGACCGCGTCGTCCGTGGCGGCATCGTCAACATCCGCGTCGCGCAGTTCAAGCCCGACGTTGTGCGCATCGTGCTCGACGCCGAGGGCGACGCGCCGTACGAGATCGTCCGCGGTGGTGACGATGTGCGGCTGCGCATGGCCACCACCGCAGCGTTCGCGCCGTGGCACGTTGGCGCTGCCCGGCCCGTCAGTGAGACTGACGCGGTGCCGGTCGTCCTGGCCCCGGTCGCGAGCACTCCCCGGGTTGCCCCCGCGCCGACGCTCCAGCAAGCGCAGGAGCGCATCACGGTCTCGTTCCGCGACATGCCGCTTCGCGATGTCGTTGCAACGTTCGCCGCGTTCTCGGGTCGCACGATCATCCCCGGGGGTTCTCCGGTGATGAACAACACAACCATCACGCTCGAGATCACCAACCAGCCGTGGGATGTGGCGCTCAACGGCATTCTCGCGGCGTACGGAATGGCTGCGATTGACGATCCGGTTTCGCGGATCATCACCATCGACACCTACACAAACCTCCAGGCCCGCCGCGCAAGCGAGGCGCTGGTGCAGGAACGGATCTCGCTGAATTACGCCAAGGCGGCGGAACTGGCCGTCACGCTGCGTGCGCTGCTCTACCGCGAGTGCGGTGGTGCGCTCGAAGTGGTTGGCGGCGCCGGCGCTGCAGCGGCGGCGAACGGTGCGGCAGGCGGCGCCGCCGCGGCCCCCCCGGCTCAGCAAATCCAGCAGGCACCCACGCCAACCACGTGCAACCCGCGTGGCAATGTGGTGGAAGAGGTCCCGTCAAACTCACTGATCATCACCGAGGCCGCGTCGAGAATGGAGTCCATTCTCGCCTACGCCCGGTCGTTCGATTTCCGTCCGCCGCAGGTCAACATCTCGGCGAAGATCATCGCCGTGAATCGCACGACCACGGAACAGCTTGGCATACAGTACGACCTTGGCACCCGGACGACGTTCTTCAACACGGTTCTCCCACGCCCTTCCGAGACCGGGCAGGCATCCGAGGCCCAGGTGACTCTTGGTGGTGACGCGTTCGCCGGCGTCGCCAACGCGAGCATGACGTTCACGAATCCGTCGGCACTGAATCTGATTTATACCTCGGCGATTGGCGGCTTCACCCTCACGTCGCTGCTCGAGGCGCTCTCTCAGGAACAGCTGTCCGACATCCAGTCCCAACCAAGCGTCAACACGCTCGACAAACGCCAGGCGAGCATCTTCGTTGGCAACGACATCGCGTTTCTGCTGACACCGCAGGCAGCGCCGGGCGCGGTCCAGACGGCACCGCCGCAGATCGATATCGTCAATGCCGGTATCAACCTTGTTGTTACACCGTCCATCTCAGCCAACCGGATGGTGCGGCTGACGGTCGAAGTCGAGCAGGCGGCATTGGTCGACATTACGGTCGCCGGTCCAAACATTGCGCGCCGGACAGTCGTGAACGAAGTGCTCGTTCGCGACGGTGAGACGCTCGTAATTGGCGGCCTGACGCAGGTCGAGACCAGCGATCTTCGCCGGGGCATCCCGTTCCTGAGCAAACTGCCCCTGATCGGCCGAATCTTCTCCTCGAACGAATCGATCGAGCGGAAGAATGACCTGCTCGTGCTCATCACCCCGCACATTCTCGACGATCCAGATCCGCGTCCCCCCGGAGGCGAGTAACGATCGCGTTCACTAGCTTCAGCACAGGCGAGCCCGGCTAACCACCGGGCTTCGTCGTCTCACCGACCTCCGACCCCCGACCCCCGACCCCCGACCTCTTTGCTCCGCTTCACCACCGCCGGTGAATCCCACGGCCCCGCTCTCGTCTCAATCCTCGAAGGTGTGCCCGCCGGGCTCGCCCTCCGTGCTGAGGACGTGGACAGCGACCTGGCGCGGCGTCAGCAGGGGTACGGCCGCGGGCGCCGCATGCAGATCGAGCGCGACGCCATCGAGTTTCTCTCGGGCGTGCGCGCTGGCGAGACGATCGGCGCCCCCATCGCGATGCTCATTCGCAACCGTGACTGGGCGAACTGGCGGGAAATCATGGATCCGGCTCCGCGGCCGGGCGACGAGTCCGGCGCGCGGAAGCGCGCGGTTACACGTGTGCGACCCGGCCACGCCGACCTCACAGGACTCCTCAAGTACGATCGCGAGGACGCCCGCGACATCCTGGAGCGCGCGTCGGCCCGCGAAACAACTGCGCGCGTCGCGTCGGGCGCTGTGTGCCGCCGGTTGCTGTCGGAGTTCGGCGTCACGATTGGAAGCCACCTCGTGCACCTCGGTGGCGTCGACGCCGCGCGGCCCGAGGTCATGCCCACTGACCTCAACGCCGCCGCCGACGAGTCACCCCTCCGCACGCTGGACCGCGAAGCGGAGAAGGTGATGATCGACCGGATCGACACCGCCAAAGCCGCTGGGAACACGCTTGGCGGCATTTGCGAAGTCGTCGTGGACGGGCTTCCGGTCGGGCTCGGCTCGCACGTGAGCTGGGACCGGAAACTCGACGGCCGCCTTGGTGCCGCAATGATGTCCATTCCGGCCGTGAAGGGCGTCGAGATTGGTCTCGGCTTTACCGCCGCGCGCAGGACCGGCGCCGACGTGCATGACGAGATTGTCCCCGCGCCGGGACGCGTGCGCGCGGGCAACGTACGGCGCGTGTCGAACAACGCGGGCGGACTCGAGGGCGGAATGACCTCGGGCGAGCCGCTCGTCGTTCGCGTGGCGATGAAACCAATCAGCACGCTGATGCGGCCGCTGGGGACGGTCGATGTCGCGACCGGCGAGCGCGCGCAGGCGGTAGCGGAGCGTTCAGATGTGACTGCGGTGCCCGCGATGGGCGTAATAGCAGAGGCGATGGCGGCACTGGTGCTCGCTAACGCGTGGCTTGAAAAATTTGGCGGCGACTCGCTGAGCGAAGTGCGCCGAAACTTCGATGCCTACCTTTCGCACGTCGCAACCCGTCTCGGCGGCTGATCCGTCGCGTCCGCACCTGGTGCTGGTCGGCATTTCTGGTGCCGGCAAGAGTACCATCGGCCGGCGCGCCGCCGACCGTCTCGGCCGCCCGTTTCTCGATTTCGACCTCGAGATCGAGCGACGCGAGTCCCAGACAATCGCAGAGATCTTTGCTGAGCGCGGCGAGCCCATGTTCCGGCGCCTCGAGCGGGAGTTGACGGCGGAAGTTGCGGAAATGGGTGGGATGATTCTCGCGCCTGGCGGTGGATGGATAGTGGATGAGGAGGGCGTCGCCCTGCTCCGGGCTCGGTCGACAATCGTGTGGCTCAAAGTTCGTCCCGAAACTGCGCTCAAAAGATTACGTGGCGACGTAACGAACCGGCCGCTGCTCAACCGGCCGGACCCCCTGGCTGAGTTGAGCAAACTGCTGGCACAGCGCGAAGCGCTGTACGCGCGCGCAGATCACCTCATCAACACCGAAATTGTGACGCTCGATCAAGCGGTCGATCGGATCGTCGCGCTTGCAACGGAGGCTGGTGGTGCTTAGGATGGGCTTTCCTTCGACCTCTCGCCGACTGCACGTGACGTTTCGCGTACCCGGCCCCCACGAGCGGGGCCGTTTCACTCCTGATGCCTGGGGGCATCTCCTCTCGCTTCGCGGGACGGGGATTCTCAGCGTGCAGGATTTTGAGCACGTTATCGATCGGGCGCTCGCACAATTCGACGGGCGCATCGCGCTCGACGACGTTCGCGCATTGCTTGGCGGTGCGGGGCACGATGATGCGGGTGCAGGCGGGTACGGCGGCACGGTGCACTGACGGATGATGGCGGCCCGGACCACGAAGAAACGCGCTCGAAAGAGCCCCGCGGCGGTGAAGCCGAAGAAGGCGCGCACCGCAAAACCGCCGGCGAGCTCGGTTGCCGCGCCGTCTGGCGGTGCGCTCGTTGTCGTCGAGTCACCGGCAAAGGCGCGCACGATCGGGAAGTATCTCGGTCGCGGGTACACCGTCCTGCCGACCGTCGGGCATTTGCGCGACCTTCCGGAAAAGAGGCTTGGCATTGACATCGAAGGCGGATTCGAGCCCGAGTACGTGACGATCGAGGGTAAGGAGAAGACCCTCGATGAGCTGAAGGGCGCCGCGCGCCGCGCGAAGACCGTCTTCCTGGCGACCGACCCTGACCGCGAAGGCGAAGCCATCGCGTGGCACGTTGAGAGCCAGATTCGCCGCAAGCTCGGGCCGGTCATCAAGCGTGTGCTCTTTCACGAGATCACGCGCGACGCCGTTCGCACCGCGATCGCGAATGCGGGCAGCATCGACAGCCGCAAAGTGGATGCGCAGCAGGCGCGCCGCGTGCTCGACCGCCTTGTCGGCTATCAGGCGTCTCCGATACTCTGGAAAACGGTCAAGAAGGGCCTGTCGGCGGGCCGCGTTCAAACCGTGGCCCTGAGGCTCATCGTCGAACGCGAGCACGCGATCAAGGCGTTCAAACCGGTCGAATACTGGACCATTGAAGCGCTGCTGGAAAAAGCCGGCCAGAAGTTCACCGCCAGACTGCACCAGATCGATGGTAAGAAGCCGGAGATCGGTAACGAAAAGGACGCGAAGGCGATCGTCGACGCGGTCAGCACTCGCAAGACGTTCGAGCTCACCGAGATCAAGCGGCGCGAGCGGCGCAAGAATCCGCAGGCGCCCTTCACGACATCGACCCTGCAGCAGGAGGCCGCGAAGAAACTCGGATTCGGCTCCAAGCGAACGATGCGCGCCGCGCAGCGGCTTTACGAAGGCGTTGCGCTTGGAAAGGAAGGAGCGGTCGGCCTTATCACGTACATGCGAACGGATTCGAGCCGGGTGGCGCCGAGCGCGGCGCTTGCGGCTCGCGATGTGCTGAAGGAGCAGTTTGGGCAGGATCATCTGGCGCCCGGTCCGCAGCTGTACGGCGCGGCCAAAGACAGCAACGCGCAGGACGCCCACGAAGCAATTCGCCCGACCGACCCGTCGCGCCGGCCGGAGCACGTCGCGCCCTTCCTCAAGGGGCGCGACGCCGATCTCTTCAGGCTTTATCAGCTCATCTGGCAGCGCTTCATGGCGTCGCAGATGGCGCCGGCCGTGTTCGACACCACGACCGCCGACTTCGCGTTCGCCGCCAAGGGCCGCGACGTGCTGTTCAGGTCCACGGGGAGCATCATCAAGTTCACCGGCTTCCTGGCTCTGTACCGCGAAACGCGTGAGGAAGGGGAGGGACGTGCGCTCGAGGACGAGCAGGCGCTGCCGTCACTCACTCAGGGCGAGCACGTGCCGGTGCGCGCGATCACGCCGGCGCAGCACTTCACCGAACCGCCGCCGCGTTTTTCCGAGGCCTCGCTCGTGCGAGAGCTGGAAAAGGACGGCATCGGCCGTCCGTCGACGTACGCTTCGATCATCTCGACGCTGGTCGACCGGCGCTACGTCACGCTCGAGCAACGCCGGTTTTTTCCCACGGAACTCGGCGGACAGGTCCTCAGCGTGATGCTGGCGCAGTTCCCGGATGTGTTCGATGTCGGCTTCACGCGGGAGATGGAAGAGGAACTCGACAAGATCGAAGAGGGCCGTCTCAAGTGGAAGAAGGCCATCACGGATTTTTACGGTCCGTTCGCCAAGGCACTCAAGACCGTCGATGTCACACGCCTCATCAATGCCGCACACGACATGGCGGCGCTGGCAAAGGAGAAATGCCCGAAGTGCGGCGGCAAGCTCGTGGCAAAGGGCGGCTTTTTCGGACCGTTTGTCGCGTGCGAGAACCACCCGAAAAAGTGTGACTACACGCGGCCGCTGAAGGGCGAACGCAAGCCGCTGGTACTGACCGAGCACAAGTGCCAGGAATGCGGTGCGCCAATGGTCGTGCGGCGTGGCCGGTCCGGTGACTTCCTCGGCTGTTCGCGCTTCCCCAAGTGCCGGGGCACGCGATCAATGCCGACTGGTGTGAAGTGCCCCAAGGACGGCGGGGACGTCGCCGAGCGCAAGTCGAAGAAGCGCGGAAAGACATTCTACGGCTGCGAGAATTACCCGAAGTGCGACTTTGTGTGCTGGGACAAGCCCGTGCCCGACACGTGCCCCGAGTGCGGCTACGTGGGCGCGGAGGCAAAGTCGTCAAAGGCCCGCGGGTCGTACCGCAAGTGCATCAAGTGCGGGAACGAGTGGGACGTGGCTGAAGCAAACACAGCCGAATTCGCCGTGCCGGCGTAGGAGACGACGAGACGACGAGACGACGAGAAGACGGGAAGACGAGATGACGGTCGTGGCGCCGCCCGTTCACGTTGTCGGCGGCGGCCTCGCGGGTTCAGAGGCCGCGTGGCAGCTCGCGGAGCGTGGCGTGCGCGTAGTGCTGCACGAGATGCGGCCAGTGCGTGGCACGGCCGCACACAAGACCGGGCGGCTGGCGGAGCTGGTGTGCTCCAACACGTTCAAGAGCACGGAGATCACCAACGCGCACGGCCTGCTGAAGGCTGAACTTCGCGCGCTGAGTTCGCTGATTATGTCCTGCGCCGACGCGGCGCGGGTCGAGGCGGGGTCGGCGCTGGCGGTGGACCGGGACGCGTTCTCGGCGGCGGTCAATGAACGCGTGACTGCGCATCCACTCATCGAGATTGTGCGCGAGGAAGTGTCCGGCATCCCGACACCTTCGATCATCGCCACCGGGCCGCTCACCTCCGACGCGCTGGCGCAAGCCATTCACGAACGCCTTGGAGTCGAGTCGCTCGCGTTCTACGACGCGATTGCGCCGATCGTGTCTGCCGAGTCACTCGACGAATCCCGCCTGTTTCGCGGCTCGCGTTATGGCAAGGAAACAATGGAAGGCGCAGGCACAGACGGTGCGTATCTCAACGCGCCGTTCACGAAAGATGAATACGAAGCGTTCATTGACGCGTTTGTAGCGGCCGATCAGTTCACGGCGCACGAATTCGACGCCGTCCCGTATTTCGAAGGATGCATGCCCGCTGAGGAAATGGCGCGGCGGGGACGTGACTCGTTGCGGTTTGGGCCGATGAAGCCGGTCGGTCTGCGCGACCCGGTAACGGGCAAGCGTCCCTGGGCCGTGCTGCAGCTGAGGCGAGAGGACCGCGCCGGCCGCATGTGGAACCTGGTCGGGTTCCAAACGAGGCTCCGCATTCCGGAGCAGCAGCGCGTGTTTCGGATGGTTCCCGGCCTCGCGGACGCCGAGTTTCTTCGCTACGGGTCGATCCATCGCAACTCGTACGTCAACGCACCCGCTGCGCTGACCCCGTGGCTGAGCCTGCGCGATGATCACCAAGTGCTGTTCGCCG